>JACCDR011178594.1_pt1 | contig 34772 bp, 46 predicted proteins | sample 7446431 | NCBI WGS metagenome assembly JACCDR01 (sample SAMN15323443, study PRJNA562643) | freshwater metagenome | isolation source: river surface water | place: USA:Blue River Watershed | collected 2017-08-17 | reverse complement strand
GAACACAAAGGAGCTTTCTCCTTGAGAGTCCTCCCTGCAAAGAAACAAGAATACAAACGCTTAAAGAGTAATAACAAATTGAAAAGGACGTATGATGTTGAATATGACGAAGAGGAGGGTTGAAGATGTAGTCGCAAGAGCCTTGGAAGATAAGTCTTTCGAGGAAGTACTGGAAGATTTTGATCTCACCCCTGAAGAAGTTTTTTGGACCCTGTACAAGCTGGGTCACATTGACGAAGAGTTGTTTGAAAGGATTTACGAAAATGATTAAGGATTTTTACTACCTTGGCCTAGGTGTTATTGTGGGAGCAATGATGCTTGGTGCATACGTATATAGTAATCCTTCCAACCGAGACTCTTTGCAGACGGTCCTTGAGTCCACTTTGAAAGTTGACGAAGGGTGTTCATCTGTTGCTCTCAGCGAGAAGTACGTCTTAACTGCAGACCACTGTATGAGAGACACCAAAGGTATTCTAAGTAGAGTCGAAGGTGTTAACACTGTGATGTCCTTGCCCTACAAGGTTGTCAAGCGTGACGCTAAGAAGGATCTTGCACTTCTTGAAGTCTCTATTCCTGATAACTTTAAGACGTTGATCCCCGGTGTATCCGTTGCTAAGACACGGTGTGTTCAAGATGGTGACGGTGTCTACCTTGCAGGATACCCGGCTGGTGTGACACTCCTCTTGACTCAGGGCATCTTCAACGGGTTTCAAGAAGTCCAAGGCCAGACACTCTATAAGGCTACTCCCCCGGCATTCCCCGGTAACTCAGGTGGCCCTTTGACACAGACTTGCAACGGCTTTCCTGAAGTTATCGGCATTACATCTAAGGGTTACAGATACGGTGTGACACAGATTCCTGTTACTCATATGCACGTCTTTGTTTCTCTCGAAGACATCCACGAGTTTCTTGGTAAAGGATTTATTCAATAATGGTGAAAGACAAAGGTAGAGATTATGAGTCAGAAAACAAGTGGGCAGCTTCCCCAGAACAAAAGAAGCGACGAGCTCAACGCAATAAGGCACGGCGTAAGGCAGAGGCTCTTGGAATCGTCTCCAAGGGAGATGGCAGAGAACTGGATCATACGGGAAGCAATCGTCGAGGTCCTCTCGGAGGAACTGTTAAAGCTGTGCCAAAGGTCGCAAATAGAAAGCGACAGCCAAAGCGTGATGGATCACAAGACTAATGATAGTAAGTGAGTGGAAAGAACCAGTCTATCCAGAGATCTCAGTTGTTCCATTGACTTCAGAGGATTATTCAACTCCACCTATGATACCTTACAAGGCCCATGTCATAGAAGTTGTCTCCGTTGGATATGAAGACCACGGTCACTTCTTTCCACAATACGCTGCTATTAGACACACAGTTGACGGAGAAATCCAGAGTGAAAAGAAATTTACCACATGGGAAGAAGCTATTAAGTTTGCCCGTCAATACTACAAACAAAGGGATTAAGATGTTCGAATATTTCAAGCGATGTAAAAAGTACAAACAGACCGTACGTGAACTACAAATGATGTCTGACAGAGAGCTTTACGATATTGGTATCTCTCGTCATGATATCCGTCGAGTAGCAAGGGAAGCAAGTAATGGATGATAACAATGAATACAGCCTCGAAGAAGCTTTTGACTCAGGATTTACAGAAACTCCTGACCTAATTGCCAGTATTATCTCTGGGATCGTTCTTGATACACTAGTTAAGAACGGCGTAGAAAACTGGGAAGGTTATCGGTCTTCCCTTGAGGAAGGTATTAAGTTAGCAGAAGAGTTCTTTGGGCTACCTGAAGGAGCAATCCAGTTTACTCCAAAAGAGCTTGATAATAACAAGAACAAGAATCTAAACTAAGGTGTATAAGATGGCAAGAAAAGCAACTAAGTTCGACACAGACCGTCCTCAGATCGTCGTAGAAGCCAAGAATGAAAACCAGAAGGCTTATATCAACGCTCTTAGAACATCCCCTCAGACAGTCGTCCTAGGGCCTGCTGGTACTGGTAAAACTTATATTGCTGCTACTTTTGCCGCTAGTCTCTACAATAACAAGAAGATTGACAAGATCATTGTTACCAGACCAAACACTCCAGCGGGTCGCAGTATTGGGTACTTTCCGGGAACTCTTGAAGAAAAGATGATGCCTTGGATGGTGCCCATTACTGAAACCCTCGTAAAGCATCTGGGGCGTTCAGTAATAGAGACTGGTATGAAGAATGGTAATATCGAAATGGCACCCTTTGAGACTATGCGTGGGAGGTCATTCGAAGATGCTTTTGTTATTCTTGACGAAGCACAGAATACTACACCTGAGGAGATCAAGATGTTCCTGACCCGTGTCGGTGAAGGCTCTCGTGTTGTCCTTAACGGTGACATCTCACAGTCTGACATCGGTAAGAACTCTGGGTTGGCCGTTGCTATCGGCCTCATCAAGAAGTACGACATCCCTGTTCCTGTCATCGAATTTGGGGTGGAGGATATCGTACGGTCTGGATTGTGTCGAATCTGGGTTGAATCATTTATGAAGGAAAAACTTTGATGATCTTAGATCCAAACGAAGCCCAGAGTGGGAAGTATTACGACCTGTTGGCAATGTATCCTAATGGGGTATTTGAACTCCGATGGACAGACGATGACGGAGAAGGGTATTATCAAATAGTCGGTTTTAAAAAACCTGATGAAGAGGTAAAAGATGAAAGTTGAATACGTAGACCACATGGGGACTGATTTGACAGTCGTTAACGCTGCTAGGGTTTCCTTTAATAAAGAGAGCGGATGGGAAACCGTCGAAAGAGAAGACTCTGAGTTTGGTAACTACTGGGAACTGGAGTTGTCCAAGACTGATGAAAAGCTGATTAACTACCTCGCCAAGCATAATCACTGGACTCCCTTTGCTCATACAGCTATCTCACTCCGAATGCAAGCTCCTGTTCCCATCAGAACACAGTGCTTTAAACACAAGGCTGGCTTTGTAGAGAATGAAGAGTCTCGTCGGTATGTTTCAGGAACACCTCCTTTGTTTGTTCCAGAGCATTTCAGAGAAGCTCCAGAAGGTTCAATCAAACAAGGGTCGGGTGGAATCCATGCTCATTCAGAAGATTGGAGAGACGAGTACATCAAGATTTGTCAAGCTGCAATTGATCAATACGAATACATGATCCGAGAAAATGTAGCTCCTGAGCAGGCTCGTTTCATCCTTCCTCAGGGTGTAGAAGTACAGTGGATCTGGACTGGTAACCTTGCTAGCTACGCTAGGTTCTATAACCAACGGACTGACCCTCATGCACAGAAGGAAGTACAAGATCTGGCAGAGATGGTTGGTGAAGTAATAGAAGAGTTGTTTCCTGTTTCATGGAGGGCACTGACACAATGGGAGAAGTAATCGAAGGTGATTTCATTACAACACTAGACATTCCAGTCCCTCGTGTAATCAAGGGGTTGGATGAGATCAAGGATGAAGTCGAACGTATTATCGTTATTGGGTACTATCCTAACGGAGAGTACTTCTTTGCATCTAGTACAGGGGATGGTCCTTTGATCTGCTGGGACCTTGAACAGATTAGACATATGATTGCACATGGAGAAGTCAGTGGCTGAAGAAGATTGGATTATTTACGGTAGACTTGATCCTCCGTGCCCGTATTGCGACGCTGCAAAGGCGTTGCTTAAAATAAAAGGAAAGAATTTTACATTCGTTGATATCAAGTCAGACCTAGACGGACAAGCATTCTTTCAACGGCAAGGTTGGAAAACAGTCCCGCAGATTGAACTTTGGGATTCAAATAACAATATCCATCATATTGGTGGGTATACACAATTGAAGGAGTATTTTAATGGAGAATAAACTTAGCGTAAACGATATCCTTGACAAGTCTAAGGAACTTAATCTAGGTGACGTCATCGTTATCGGGACTGTCATCAAGGATGGTAACGTCGTAGGTTTGGAATTGAATACTACTATCCCGTCTGGATTGGCTGTTACTCATCTGATCCACAAGACTCTGTTCGAGCTGTCGTCAGAACATGTTCGTGCAGTCATCCGTGAAGCAGAAGAGAACATGGGTAAGACTGATGTTTGATGACGACGTGAGTTTCAATGAGTATCAAGTCCTCGTGGCAGAGATGCCCTTGTATGACGACCCTCTGATTGGTATCATGGGGGAAGCTGGAGAAGTAGCAGAACTCGTAAAGAAAGACAGACGACCCGGTGACAGACGTCGGGAGATTGACAAGGACGAACTGACAAAGGAACTTGGAGATATTCTCTGGTATGTCACCCGTCTTGCACATCAGTACGATATCTCTCTACAGTATATTGCAAATGAAAACATCAAGAAGTTGACAGCGAGGCATAACAATTGAACCCATTTAACAGTTACTACAGTGAATTTATTTATAAGTCTCGTTATGCACGATGGCTTGACAGCGAGAAGCGTCGAGAGAACTGGGATGAGACGGTCACCCGGTACATGAACTTTATGAAGGAGTCCCTCCGTGACAGCCATGGTTATGACCTTGACAATGATCTTTATAATCGCCTGTGGGCTGGCATTTATAATCTCAAGGTAGTACCGAGTATGCGGGCTCTGATGACTTCAGGTCCTGCACTTAATCGAGATAACACAGCGGGGTATAATTGTGCTTACCTTCCTATCGACGATCCGAAAAGCTTTGACGAAGCTATGTACATCCTCCTCTGCGGAACCGGAGTTGGATTCTCTGTTGAAAGACAGTACGTCACTAAGCTTCCTGAAATTCCAGACAAACTCTACGACTCAAGTACTACAGTCGTTGTGTCAGATAGCAAAGAAGGCTGGGCAAAAGCACTCCGACAAGTCATTGCGTTGCTCTATTCTGGTGAAGTTCCGAAGTGGGATACAAGTAAGGTACGACCTGCAGGATCAAGACTTAAAACTTTTGGTGGAAGAGCAAGTGGTCCCGGCCCTCTTGAAGAACTGTTTAAATTCGTCATTGCAAAGTTTCGAGGTGCAACTGGACGCAAACTCAATTCACTGGAATGCCATGACCTTCTCTGCAAGATCGGTGAAGTCGTCGTTGTGGGAGGTGTCCGTAGATCCGCAATGATTTCGTTGAGTAACCTGACAGACGACCGGATGCGACGTGCTAAGTCCGGCAACTGGTGGGAGAACCAGCCTCAGCGAGCCTTGTCTAACAACTCTGTTTGTTATACCGAGAAGCCGGACGTAGGTGCATTCCTTGAAGAGTGGAAGGCTTTGTACGAGTCTAAGTCTGGTGAGCGTGGCATCTTTAACCGGGTAGCCTCTAAGGAAGCTGTTGAACGGACAGGACGACGTAATCCAGAGTTTGACTTTGGGACTAATCCTTGTTCTGAAATCATTCTTCGTCCTTATCAGTTCTGTTAATAGATGGCAGAAGTAAAACGCGGTGAACTCAGGGAATATCCAGAACGGACAATCCTGAGCCAAGCCTCGAAAGAGGAAGGTGCAACGACTATCCTGAAAGGGAGTACACTCAAGTGAGTGGAAGCGCCGCGCTTTGTCACTTTGTGACATTGATGATATAGTCTGAACTGCATAGGAATATGCAGAAAGGTAAGAACATGATAAACCGTGAAGGTTATTACGTAACGGAAACAGAACGTGAGTGTACTTCTTGTGGAACAATCTTCCAGAAAACAAGCAAGACAGTCACTCTCTGTAATTCGTGCAACTCTGATAGAGTCAAATCTAATGGTGTTGAATGGAAGATGCATCAAAGAGCAAAACAACGTGCTAAATATAAGGGCATGGAGTTCAATCTTGAAGTATCCGATATCGTAATTCCTGAGCGTTGTCCTGTTCTTGGTATGCCCCTTGCTATGCACAAGGGATCTTCTGGTGGTCGTCCTGACTCACCGGCTCTTGATCGTATTGACAATAACAAGGGTTATACTAAAGATAACATCCAAGTGATTAGTCACAGAGCTAATCAGATGAAAGTAGATGCCTCTGATGAAGAGCTTCTTGCTTTTGCAAAGTGGGTGTTTGAAACCTTTGGTACAGGATAACGCCCTGTACTTAACATTTTGAATCTAACCGAAGTAATCGTACGTGCTGATGATACTAGAGAGTCTCTTCTTGAGAAGGTTGAGCTTGCGACTATCCTTGGTACTTTCCAGTCTACACTGACACACTTCCCGTATCTTCGTAAGATCTGGCAGAAGAACACTGAAGAAGAACGACTCCTCGGCGTCTCATTGACTGGTATCATGGACAACCCCATTCTCAACGGTTCTCAGTATTATCCTGTAGAACTCTTAACAGAAATGAAGAATCATGCTATTGTCACAAATACTGATCTTGCTGTTCGGCTTGGTATCAATCCTAGCACTAGTATTACCTGTGTCAAGCCGTCTGGGACAGTTTCTCAGCTCGTGGATTCCGCATCTGGTATTCACGCTCGTCATTCTGACTACTACATCCGTAGTGTACGTGGTGATAACAAAGACCCCCTTACTCAATTCCTTAAGTCAGCAGGAGTTCCTTCTGAGCCCGAAGTCAACAAGCCCGATCAAACTACTGTCTTCTACTTCCCAGTCAAATCCCCTCAAGGGGCTCTCACAAGAGACAGTCTCACGGCTATTGAACAACTCGAACTCTGGAAGGTATACCAGATGCACTGGTGCGAACACAAGCCTTCCGTGACAGTCACCGTCAAGGAGAATGAGTGGCCTGAAGTTGGGGCATGGGTATGGAATAACTTCGACATGATCTCTGGGATTTCGTTCCTTCCGCATTCAGACCATACATACCAGCAGGCTCCTTATCAGGATTGTTCTGAACAGGAATACCTCGAAGCACTTTCTAAGATGCCTAAGGAAATCCTCTGGCATGAACTTGCACTCTTCGAAGCAGAAGATAACACATCTGGTAGCCAAAGCCTTGCTTGCACATCTGATGGATGCGAAGTTGTTGACATCTCGTAAAATTGTTAACAGGCTAGGAAATCGTTATGGGAGACTTACCGTAGTTGAGTTTTCACATATAGCTGAACGTAAAGGTGGCAATGCCTACTGGAAATGTTTATGCGATTGTGGAAATGAGACTACGGTCTCTTCTTCTCACCTAGGAAGAGGTACAAATAGTTGTGGGTGTCTGGCAAAAGAACATTCAGCAAAACGTATTAAAGAAATACACAGTACTGGAAAACACTTGTATTTTATCCAGTGTGGTGAGTTTATCAAGATCGGAAGGGCAAATAATGTTTGGCAAAGAATAGGTCAACTAAGGGCTTCTAATCCATATCCGATAGAACTAATAAACTACCTTGAAAATCAAGGACACAGAGAAAAAGAATTTCACGAAAAGTTTAAAGACAAACTCCATACAGGAGAATGGTTTAGACTTGATGGTTGTGAAGTCGTCGATCTAACTTAATATTTGAAGGAAACAATATGTCCAAGCGAACCGTTTACTTTGATACTTTCTTAAACTACCTTGATGCAATGCACTGGCTGGAGATGCACTTAATGGAGAACTCTGAGAGTAACATCATCGAGGCTAAGCTTTATTACGTAAACGGAGCTTGGTCTGTCTCTGCCATGTTTGGTGACCCCCAGCTTGATTTGGAACTTGATCATGGCTAGAATGGATGACGGACTACTTGAAAAATACTACGAATATTCTGACAAAAAACAGTATGCCCACCTAGGAGGTGTTATATTGCCGACTTACGAACAGCGTGTACAAGAATATGAAGACATGAAAAAGAACTACCAAACAGTAGTAGTGCCAGATCGAGCAACCATCATCAAGACTGAGGGACACAAAGATGACTCTGAAAAGATCAGGTATGACTTGATTCCACCTGAGCTTCTTGATGGTGTAGCTGAGATCCTGACGTTTGGTGCTAAGAAGTACGACGACCGTAACTGGGAAAAGGGCATGGATTGGCATCGTCCCTTCCGTGCTTTGATGAACCACATGTGGGCTTGGTGGCGTGGACAGGATAACGATCCGGAAACTGGTAAGTCTCACCTGTGGCACGCTGCTTGTAATATCGCATTCCTGATGGCTTACGAACAACGCAATGTCGGTAAAGACGACAGACACAAGGTTTACAAATGATTATCGCACTGGACTTCGATGAGACTTATAACCTTGATCCTAATCTGTTTGATGATGTCACTCGGATGTTTCAACAGCATGGTCATCAGGTAATCCTAGCTACCTATCGACACCCTGAACTAGACTATGATCCTTTGTTCCTCCGACTTGAGAAGCAAGGTGTCAAGGTTTACTGTACTGATGGTAAGGCTAAGCGTCCATTCCTTGCAGCACTCGGTATCAATCCTGCTGTCTGGATCGACGATAACCCGTTTAGTATTATCAAGGACTCAGCATGGAAACATGACTCCCCTGAACTCCATGCTTGGAGAGTGGAGAAGGGTCTTATCTCTTCCGGTATTGAAGGAGTGGTAGCAGCGTGAGTGAAGACAATGTATTTCAAATTACAGTCGCACTTGTTCTTATTGCCCTGATAGCAGGGTGTACAACCACCGTTGTCAATAGAGATAACAAAAGATCAGAAGATAGAATTGAACTTTGGCGATGTCAAGATGACCTAATCAAAGAAAAGTTTAAGCTAGACTAAAATTTAGACAAAAAGAAACCCCGGAGAGCCAAAGGTTAATACCTAAGGTTCTACCGGGGTTTTTGTTATTGGACTCCAGCGGGAACCGGAGTTGATCTAGCTTTTTCTAGCTTGTCCTGAGGAGTCTCAACGTTAGCTGGATCTTCAGGTTCAATCTGAATATCTGGCCCATCACCTGTCCACTCTTTAAGGATCTGATGACGAGGGAACAAAGCAGCAAATGTTCTGATTGTTCTTCTCTGGATGACATTGCTCTTAAGGTCATCTGCAATCATTCTGGCAACCTCCGCAGCACCCTTGGGATCAGTGTGGAACCAATCCAACAAAGCACGGACGTTATTAGAGGAGACCTGAGACTTACGGATAATCCGATTACCAATGTTCCTAGAGACAGCACCTTCTCGTGTCAAGACACCAAACAGAAAGACTGTAGCACGACCATAAGCGTCAACAGCGTCTGATTCAAGGAAGCTATCCGGAGGAGGCTGAATCCCTACAACACCCTTGGTCCCTTCAATCTGTGCAACTTCCTGATAGATTTGTCTACCAAGAGCAAGCTCAGCTTTTTCAAGATCAGAGGCATTCTTAAAGATTTCATCACCGTACTTATAGAAAGAGCTATTCGGGTTCATAGCAGTGTTAAGGACTTCCTTGACATTGATATTGTTAGCCCCGCCACCCTTTTCTCTAATCTCTCTGAGTGCATCAAAGTACGAACCTTGAAGACCTCTCATAGCAGACTCACGAATCTTAGGATCTGGTTCCTTAGCAATACGAGCAATCAAGTCGATGACCTGACCCTCATTATTAGGCTTAATAAGAACACTTCTAAGAATAGCAGCAGGATCACCCTTCTGTCTGTACGTAGTGTACTTTGAAGTACCAGCAACAGCATCAGGAACAGCTTCTAGGAACTGACCAGCAATGCTGACATCAAGGTTCTTCTGGGCTGCATCAGCAGCTTTGATAGCATCGTCTAGATCAGCTTCAATAGCTTTAAGATTACCCTTATGACTAATGACCTTACGAATGAAATCATTGAGGGGTTTAATTCCTTCAGGATTACCCCTAGCAAGAATACCACCCTTCTTCTCAAGCTCTGATGTCAACTTCTGAACATCAATGTCCTTGAGGTCCTTGAACTCACCCATTTGTCTTTTGAACTCTTGGGCAACAGATCCAATTTCAAGACTAGTCCAGTCAGCCAAAGTACCCTCAGGCATCTCAGCACGTTTAAGGAACCGGACGTATTGATCACCACCGTAAGGAGCTTCATCAGAAACACCCTTGGAAATCTTCACAGCCTTGTCACCAAAGCCCGGCTCTGTAGCTAGGACTTCTGCGTTTACAGCGCGAGGGTTGATACCAGAAGACGGAGAGACATTGTTCTTAAAGCCGGGAGGGGCTTCATGGAACGCATGGAACAGTCTTCCAACTGGTGTAGTCGGATCATTAGCAAAAGGTGCATAATCGTTCTTGTACCAGTCTCTTGCCTCAACATACTTTCCAGCAGCAGCTTTTGCAGCAGGGTTGTTACTAGAGGCTAGCTTATCAATCTGTGTAACAGAGATGTTGTTACGAAGATCAATCAAAGCCTGAACGCTTTTACCAGACTCAATCCTAGAAGAAATCTCTCTGTTCAATCTAGGAAGGAACTCAGTCAGGAGTTCTCTGGAATCAAGATTGTTCTTGGTAGGATTTCTCTTGAGTATGTCTTTGACGTTCATTGCAGCGTCGCCGTTCATACCCTTCTTTACAAGCCAATTCTTAAGGTCGCCAGAGATATCTCTATCTGCAACGACTCTATTGGCTAAGTTTCTAAAGCTCTTAGGATCTTCAATAGGAACACCCTTAGGAAGCTCAGAGTAAATCTTGGTCTTAAACTCTTCGAAGTTAGCGATACCTTCTGTGATCTTTTCGATAGCTGATTTGCGGTCTTTTTCAACCATAGAGTCAAGCTTACCTACGCCAGACATATCCAAGAAGTTATCGAGGAAATTTCTGAACTGATCGTTCTTGAGGTACTCTTCTTCAATAGCAGCGCTGTACTTCTGTTGTTCTTCTGTCAACTTTCTGACCTCAGTTACAGCAGTATTAATCCCTTCCATTTCACTCTTAGAAGCTACTTGACCCGGAAGTCTAAGTCCTTCAGGTCCACCACGAGTTGCCAAGAAATTCTCATCAAAGCTTTCAAGGGCTTGAACAGGAGCCTTAGACATGTTTTCATGCTTGGGAAGACCACGAATAGCTGCACCACGATCTGCTTCAAGAGCAGTAGTAAACAGCGGGGCATTATCCTTGACACCTTCTGCGTAAGTACGCATAGTAGTAGTCGGGAAAGACACGTTGTCAACAGCTTCTGGTACAGCTTTACCAGACTTCAAGAGCATTTCTTTAAAGTGTTCAGCACCTTCAAGAAGAAACTCTTTACCCTTAGAGCCCTTTTCTACGATGTCAGCAAACTCACGAAGACTTTGCTCATTAACACCGTTTTCAAGAACCTTAGAAAGCTGGTTCTTAACAATAGCTTTCTTAGCTCGTACAGGTGAGCCTGACAAGATGTTAACAAGAGGGTCAACAGTATTCTTATAGAGCCAACCTGTAGCAGCTTCTGTCACCTTAACAGCAGGAACAACAGGCATAGCCTGAACCATGTTGTCTACGAATTGATTATAGACTTTGTTAAGATATTCAGCAGAGAATGAACCATTGCTTTCGTCAAAAGCTTCTTGGGTCAGTACAGGAACAAGAGCTTTCTTACCAGCCACAAGAGTAGGATCATCTGGGTTCATAGCCAGAGTACTACCAATGACACCACCAAGAGCAGACAACGTACTAGCAATGACTTGAGTGTACTTAGGGATACGATTACCGATGCTAGTACCGCTCTTAGTACCAGCATAGATCAAAGCGACTTGCTTCAAAGCATCTCTGGAAATCTGGCTACCAATAGTCTTTGCCTTAGGCGGACTAAGGATGGCTTCGTTGACAGTCTTGGCGTAGTCAGTACCAGCCATTTCATCAAACAAAGCTACACCAATTGTAGCAGCATTTTTGAGGATTTCTCTGGCACCATCTTCAGCTTGAGACACAGTGTATTGATCGGCTAGCGGAACAACAGGATTAAGCGAGGGACCATATTTGTAGTCTTCAGGCTTAGGAATAATCCTACCATTCAAACTAGGACGGTAGTCACCTTCGGTTGTCTTGCCATCTTTTTCGGCTTGCTTCTTGCCTTTTTCGACAAGCATTTCGTACCACTTCCAAGGATCAGCTTTACCCGGACCTTGGTCATACTCGTTAGTTCCCGGTTCATAATTATCAGGGATAACTTTATCACCAGTCCGTCTAAAAGCGTTAGGACCGGAAGCTTGGAACATATAGTCTTGAGCGCCCTTTTCAGTCTCTGCCTTGGACTCACCAATGTACTTTTGGTACAGAGTTTCAATCTCAGGAACAGCCTCTTCAAAAGTCTTCTCGTCTTTAGTCTTATTGAAAATATTGCGTCTGCTGACTTCTTCAGGATTAGGGTTCTCGTCTACGACTTTACGGCGAAGAAGCTTGAGTTCGTTAACCTTGTTAAGATCTGCCTTGGATTTTTCGTCACTAGATTTAAGAAGGAAGTCTTCAAGTTCTGTCAACTTCTCTTCAGGCTTCAAGTCAGGTTTCAAGTAATCTTCTGTTTGATTCCAAGCTTCCTTGGCAGCTTCAATACCACGAACAGAACTTTCCTTTTTGGCTCCGGGACCTTCCTTAGCCCCGGAGAGATAAAACTCACTCTTGTTTTTGTAGTCCTCGTAAGAGTCTTCACCACGAGTCAAAGAGGGGCTATCAGGCTCTGCATAATCCGCAGGATCAAAATCTTCAGAGACTTCACTTGTCACTTCCGGTTCTGCATAATCAGCGGGATCAAAATCCTCCTGCGTATCATTCATTGCCATTATTGTTCTCCTTGAATGGGTTCCTTAGTATCAACCCACCTACCATTTTCTCTTTTCCAGATTGTTCCAGTCTTTTTACTGGGGCGTGTATCACCATCAGTGCCCGGAATAATCTTTTCGGAAGGCTGTTGCGTAAGCTGTTGCTTAGTATTGTCTTCCTTGAAAGTCCGCTTGTTCTGGATATCATTGAAGTACTTGGTGTTAGCATGGGTACTATCCCACATATCACCAATCCGAAGGATCTGAATATTGGCCTGACCCGGAAGAACACCATTAGACAAGTTCTTAACGCTTGTCTTAAGCATCTTACGTTCATTGTCAATAACCTGAACCTGTTGCTGAAGCATGAGAGAGATATTCTCAGCAGCCTTAGTGGGATCCATAGAGGTCTTACCAGCCATCTGAAGGAACCTATCAAACTCAGCGTTACTTACATCTCTGCCAGACTGAGAGTTAGCAAGAGCCATCTGGTATGCAAACGCAATCTGATAGTTCTCGTAGATGACTTTCTGAATAGCCAGTCTCTGGTTTTCATCAGAGGGATTAAGCATTGACAAAGCCTGACGTTCTGCTTCTTGAGCAGCTTGCATCAACTGTTGGCCAGTCTCAGCCGTCATGGTGCCCTTAGGATCACCCTTAGCAGCAGCGTACTGATTATCAATAAAGTCCTGAACACCAGCAATGTTAGCCTTGACTTTCATCATGACGTTAGTGATTTCAGGAGCAACAGTATTGATATTCTTGTTTGCAGGGTTGGCCAAAATGTCAGTCATTCTACGACCAAGGTCAACAGACGTTGATGTAGCAGAGAGCTTTTCGTTGTACTTAGTTACACCAGCCAACGTCTTTTCATTGATACTAGCAAGTCTGTCCAAAGCCTTTTCGTCAGTCGAGACAAACTTTTCATTCTCACCAAGTGCGATAGGCTTCCCAGACGAGTCAACAGGAGTACCTTCATCGTTGACCTTGAAGTTATCAATGCTGCGGATAACCTCTTCACCAGTGACCGGATCGGTATAAATGCGGGCTTGAGGACGAAGATCTTCACCCTTAGCAGCAGCTTCATCTGCCAATTGCTTAGCTCTGTTAGAGTTAATAGTATCGACAATCAACCGCTGATTAGCAATCTGAGCCTTGTCATACTTCTTAGGATCATTCTCCATAATTCTAAGACGAACAGTCTCGTCGTCAAGGCTGTCAACATCAATCTTTTGACTAGGTGTTTTCCAAACAATACCGACCTTCTCGCCTTCCTTCTTGAGTTCATCAGATACAGGATCAGGAGTTTCTTCAGTATTCTTTGTCTCAACTCTAGAGCTAGTAGTTGCTGGCTCGGTCTTTGTATCTCCAGTTACAGCAGCAGGAGTCCTAGCAGCATCGACAGCTTCATCAGGACGCTGTTCAGGAAGAGGTACGTTAACATTCTTGACAGCATCCGGAACAGCAACATCCTCAGGAGTGACAGCAGCAGGGCCAACACTCTTAGATTTGATATCAGGATTGTCAGAAACAACAGTACTCTTGTTCTTAGACGGAGGAATAATCTCAAGCTCACCTGAGTTATACTTTTCCAGAATGTACTGAGAAGATGCACCACCCTTAACAAGAGACAGCAAGTACGGCTTAGCTTCCGGGGGAAGACCAAGACTTTCGTTCAAGGAAGTAGCAGTTGTATCCCACTCTTGTTCTTGATCCTTCTGCTTTTGATAACGAGTCCTTTGTTCCTCAGCAATCCGGAGCTTTTCGGTCATATCGACCTTTTGCTTTTCATGATCAATCTCAGTACCTTTGTTGTACTGGTCAACGAGAACAGCAGCAAAACCCTTTGCAAAACTCATTAGAATGTCTCCTCTTGCGGTGCAGGCGTCGGGGGTTTAGGGCTTTGCGGTTTGTTCATTGCAGCAAAACCTTCTTGCTGAATATCAGCTTCTGGTTCAGCCTTCTCTTGAGCAACAGCTTCTTTTTTAATTTCAGGGAGTTCTTTTCGAATAACCTTAGAAGTCGGCTTAACGTTCTTACTCTTGACAAAGAAACCAGTGACAAACTCAGACTTCTCCTCGATACCAACGTCGTACTCGATGCCGTACTGAACACAAATGATCTCAAGGACTTTACAGACGGGGCCGACAAGAAGCAGACCAAGATCGACTGTCCACTGTCCCTCTGACACCCCTTCCATAACAATTAGTCCAGCTACTCTGTAGAGAGGAATACCTACTTCTGCAAGAGCAGCCACCTTTTTATCAGCATCGTCAGCCATAAGCTTTTCAACGATCCGGTCCAGAGCTTCAGAGATATCGGTATACTTGGGCGGCTGATGCCACGGATAGTTCTTTGTATCAGATGTAAAATTTGCTCCGGGGATCGGGCCTGAGTTTACCATTATTCTTCTCCGTCTTCAAGTTCTGGATCGGTTTCTTCCATGTCAGTTTCTTCTGGCAGCTCAACCTCTTCTTCTTCTTTAGGCTTGGCTTTGCCAGAAAAAGTCTTCTGAACTTCATCAAGCTTATCATAAGAGTACATAAAGTCACTCTTAGAGTACTTTGAGACGTTCTGATGTGTCTTACCGGCATAGAACTTCTTTACTGCCATTTTAAATGCGTCATCTAGTTCCATTTATCACCTACCTTAACCAAGCCAACCAAGGATCGTAGATCCGGAAGCTCGTCCACTCAAGTTGAGAATGTCAGAAACAGCCAACCCGGCCAATGCACCAAGGGCTTCTGTATTAGCGGCATCCTGTGCCATCTGACCCTGAAGAACAGCCAATGCAACGGCTGACTTTCTGTCTTTTTGTTTTTCAGAAGATTGCCATGCGTAATCAAGGAGAGCGTCTGATCTATCCCAGATTTGGCTAAGCTGGTTAACACCGATATCGTACATGTTCTTAACGTCAGTAGCAGCAGCTTCAAACTGTTGAGCATCCTCTTGGACCTCGACTGTCTGTCTCCACTTAGCATTAGCGACGTTAATATTATACTGCATTTCCTTGTAGAACTTCTCTCTGGAGTCCGTCATCGTAGCGTTAAACTTGCTAGCGTCGAGAGTCTGAGAAGAATTGAACTGAGAGATTTGAGTATTAAGGTTGTCGTAGAACTTGTCCATCTCGTTCTGATTATCAGCGACGAAGAGACGCTTAGCGTTTTCCTGCTTTGCATCTTCAAGGATAGACTGGATCATAGATTGGTTGTTGATAACACGTGTCTGCTGTTCGTTATCGAGGTTCTTCATATCCATTTCAACGAACGCTTTGGCATTCTGAATAGCAGCAGCCATTCTGTTGTCAACGTTAGTCTGCTCGAACTTAGCCAGAGTGTTAGCAGTATTAATAACGGACTGCTGTCTGTTGGTCAAGTTCTGGATAGTCAAAGTCTGGAAGAACTGAGAGTCAGCCTGTGCAATCGGGATACTAGCTTCGAGGAGTGCTTGAGACATAGCAGCCGTAGCAGCAGTGCCAGTCATACCCTTGAAGGCAGCAATCTTCGAGACGTTTCTAGCTGTACTAGCAGCCCACGAGGGAATCCTTGCTTCACCTGTATTAGGATCAACAAACTCAGACTGAAGGATTTCAAGCTGTCCCTTAAGCGTAGCCTTGGAGTCAGTATAATTACCTTCACCCAACGAGTCAGCCAGAAGCTTTCCAGCAACCGTACTAGTGTCGATGATATTAGAGATATCCTGAGCGGCGTACTTCTTAAGAGCTTCACCAGCGTAGTTAATACTACCGTCTTGGTTAACACCAGTGCCCAAGCCCTTCATGTCTGCCTGAGCCGGATCAATAACACCAGCCTGTGACAGTTCACCTTGAGCGGCCTGCATTTGGTTTGCACCAACCATACCCTGTGTCTGCATTACATCGTAAGAGTTAGCAGCCTGAGGGTTAAGCGGATTAACCTGACTAGTACCAGCAGTAGTACCGGGAGTCTGAGAAGTCATAGTGGACCAGCCACCGGACTCATCAATACTTCCGGCTTGTCTCTTCATTTCCTTGAGATGATCTTCCATCCACATGGATTCATTCTCAGGAGTGTCCGGGTCATCACCACGGAGGAATAAAGACGGATCTCTTACGATCTGTCCTACGTAGTCAACTACATTAATCTGGTTAGGGTCATTTGGGTCAGGCTTACCGGGAACAACAACCATCCCAGTGTCGTCATCAAGACCATCACCGTCTGCATCGTTGTCATCGTCACCACCACCAGTCCCGTCATCACCTCCACCACCGTTACCACCCTTGTCACGACCCTTTTTCCATCGGACGTAATCATTCTTGGCAGCTTCTTCGCTATAAGTTTCAGAAAGCTTTTTACCAATCGGACCATTTCTGGGATCACCAACACCATACCACTCTTCACCAGCAGCCGTAGCAGCTACCCAAGGAAGGTTCTTATAGGCGTCAGTCTGGTGATAGGCAGCAACTTCATCAAAAGACATGCCATAGGTAGAAGTGCCACCGGGACCAGAACCAGCACCGTAATTCTTATCGAGTGTTTCGAGGAACTGGGCTCTGGCTTTTAGGTACTGTTCTTTAGTAGCAAATTCGTTAGGCTTAGGTTCGTACTGTTTAATCCAAGCAGCAGCAGTACCAGTACCTGGATTTTCAAGGATAACCTTGTTTCTTTCTTCAAGCTGCTTAATATTGTATTGGAGTTCGTTCTTTGAAAAATTCTTGTATTTATCAGCTTGTTCAAGACCGGCGTTAATACTTCTGTTAAGCCACTTGTTTTCAGCATTTCTCTTAATGATTTCACGTTCTTCAGCAGTGAAACCAGCGTACTTACCTCTGTCGATCTCATCACGACCACCGCTGCCCCCACCATTACCATTACCACCTTGGAGGCTATTGTCAACACCAAGATCAGGAGCTACAGGACGGTTAGTCGTACCGGGAATAGGTTGACCGGGAATACGCATAGTACCAGCAGTCTTAGGACTACCGTTACCGTTGTTTCCTTTGTTGCCGTTACTACCATTACTCTGTTTATTAGCCTGAACAGCGGCCATAGTCTGCGGTCTAGCAGCAGGGGCTTGAACAAAACCGACAGGAAGGGCTGCAGCGGCGCTATTCTTAGAAGAATTATTCTCGTTCTTAGCCATTAATGTCTCCTTGGCTTGTAATTGTATTGTATTTCCACAATGAAACTGCAAGCCACATTGTTAGTCTAGGGATTACGGGCACTTGGTCAGCCTTGAGAGCATCGTGAAAGATACCCCCTGCTACCAGTCTTGACCACCCTTTCTTAAGGAGATAGTCATGGAGAGCAGCAGCTTTAAAATAACGTACGTCGTCTGGATGAAACAGCCACTGAAGATATGACGGAACAGACACATCGAAGATGAAATCCCTTGGTACTGTAATAATAAAATCATCATCCAAGTACCAAGAGATATCCTGTAATGTTCTGAAGAAAATCCCTGTGACTCTTTCAAAAGAGTGGAAGTCTTCAGTATACTTGCTCATCTGTAATCCTCTTATTAAAGAACAGCAGCAGCTCTCCAAAGGTCATCGATCATAGCAGAGGTCAGTCCCATGACAGCACCCATCTGATCAACAAACGGATGTGACCTCTGGTAGACTCTAGCAGCAAAGTACATCCGGCTTTCAAACTCAGGGTCTTCTGGAAGACTAGCAACAATCCCCTCAATCTGTGCAGGGAGTGTCCCTGTGTTGACAGCAGCGACTGCTTCGGTTTTAGTAATCATACCAGCCAAAGCAAGCTGATGCCAGAACTGTCTGTCTGAGATTTCAAGAGGAACTGGAACAGGGGTAGGTTCAGGAGGAGGGATTACAATAGGCTCTGGCTTAACCAAAACACCGTTGACCCAACCGTCATTATTAACAGCATCATCCGGAACTTCAGTATCATAAAAGACTGCAATGTCCGGATGGTAGAGTTCAGAGGGGATGCCATGGCAGACATCTCGGATTTTCTCGTTTTCGATCCAAGCGTACTTCATGGTTACCACCCCGGCGTCCAGAGAATAATCGCATAGCCTTGTCCACCATTACCGGCAGTAGAAGCAGAACCACCTCCGCCCCCACCAAAACCTCCGTCACCACCGTTAGAGCTAGCCGAGTATCCACCACCGCCAGCAAAACCACCTTGGCCACCTCTGTTAGAACCGGGGGCAAAACCACCGCCACCGCCGAAACCTCCGGGACCACCGGGCGCTGAGTTACTAGAGCCGCCTCCACCTCCGGGACCACCAGCTCCACCTGCTGATCCACTTGTCGCGTAATGGCCACCACCTCCAAAAAGAGATTTTTCTATAAAGTGGATATAGAGAGATTTTGAATGGGTGCCAACAACAGGAGTAAGTAGTGTGGGGTACGTTGTTGAATAATAAACTAACATGCCCGGAGAAAACAAAGACCCGCCTGCATGAGCAGCACTTCCGGCATCTGCTCCTCTACCAGCACCACCACCACCGTAAGTGTTACCATTACCTCCAGCACCACCACCACCACCAGAAGAAGTACTAGTTCCACCGTTTCCATACATAGAGCCACCACCACCACCGCCGCCAAAGGTAGTACCGGCACCACCACTGGCAGTAAAAGTGTTTCTAAGGGTTGCTGCGGCAGTCCCAGTACCGACAGACGATGTAGTACCACCACCTGTAGCCGTCAGGAGAGTGCCAAGCGAAGATGTGCCACCTGAACCACCACCTGTGCCACCAGCGCCAATCGTAATAGTAGGAAGAAGCTGGCCGGGGATTACATCAAGAATACCAAAAGCAAAACCACCACCAGCTCCAGCATTATTGCCTGACCCACTACCACCACCACCAGCAATAGCCACGCCTACTTGGAAGACGTTTGCAGGAACGCGCCATGTTGATGTGGTTGCCGTGATCAAATCAAATTGTGTCCACTCAGGAGGGGCAATTCTTGTAGGGGCATTCGGAGGAGTCGGATAACCGTAATAACCTTTATTCATTAGAAGTCGCCTCCAACCGCGATGATATTAAACGTTTCAGCGTTGTGTGTACTAGCTCTGAGAGAGTAACCAGTCGGGAGAACAATCGGAAGGATTGCACCCATAGAACCACCTGTAAACTGAGCTTCCCATGAGGGAGCAGTACCAGACGGAGTAACCGCAACAACTGGAATTTCAGTCATAAGCCGAGCATTCGTACCGTCATGGATGAATAACCGGATCATACCAGCAGTCGTAGTACCAGTCGCTTTAATGTCAAGATAGTCAATTCTAGAACCAGAAGATCCAGCCGTAAAAATAGTACCAATAGTACCAGTACCGTCACGATTGGTGTTAGCAGTGGAAATTTGTCCCATTGCGCACTTCGGGGTACTTGCATAGTTTGCTGATGAAGCCATTAGATAATTCCTTGTGCCATGAGAAGAAAGTCAGGGGCACCACCGACAGGGGCACCATTGTATTGTAGATTTGTAGCTAGAATGTTCAGTGTACCACCACCGTTTGATCCAGAGCCACCGGAAGCAATCAGTCTGACGTCGTAATCAACTGCTGTAGAGCCAGAATGGAAGTCAATAAACGGGGTGTTTGACGAAGCAGAACCAATTTCCAAACCAGTGTTAGCACCAGTCACTGCAACCGTGTTAGTAAAAGTTTTTGAACCAGTAATCGTCTGCGTAGAACCAGCATCAATAAGCTGAGAGCCATTCCATGTCAGACCGGTGGACGATGTAAAATTAATTGTACCAGCGTTGTTAACACCGTCAAAAAGAGCGATTGACCATGTTGCCGCAGTTGTCTCTTTAAGAACATAAAGTCCTGGCTTACCAGTCCCCCAGTCAGTAGGTTGCCACCCTGTGTAATAACTAGTGGTTACTGAGTCACTCAGCGAGAATGTTTTCAGCCCCGTAATCGTCTGTGCAGATGACAGATCAACAAAGACACCTGAAGCACCAACACCCAACGTAGTCCGCATAGCAGCAGCATCTACGTCATCAAGGAGTGTTCTGGCGAAAGACGTCAGTGTAGTCGTAGTAGCAGTACCAGACCCAGTAAAGTAAGGCAGGGCATCTGCAGCAGAGGTAACACTTGCCAGAGCGGCTAGTTCAGCATCATAAGCTTGAACGTTAGTCCCAATGACAAGACCGAGTGTTGCTCTCATTGTAGCAGCATCAGCATCGTCGAGGAGTGTTCTGGAGAATGCTGAGAAGTCCGTCGTAGTAAAGGTGTCTACACCAGTCGCATAGATCAGCTTGTCAGCAGCAACAGTGACACCAGCCAGAGCAGTCAACGTAGCGTCCAAGGGCTGTTTGGTAGCTCCGAGAGTATCTACATAAGCTTTGATAGACTGTTGAGTAGCCAACGCCGTAGCGGAGTTACTCGCCATGTTATCTTCGTCGTAGACGGTGACTTCGGTGATGTCAGCCGTAGCGCCAGACGTATTACCAAGGACCTTCATAGAGGCCACCTGTACGACGTTAGCATAAGGAAGTCTACCTGAGACACTTGCAGTCAACGAAATCTTAGGGGCGTTACCAGTAGTTCCGTCATGAGAGTGGCCAGTAGTAGAACTAAAAGCTGATTGCAGGGCATTAAATTCATCTGCCAACGGCTGAGCGTCGATGAGTTCCCCAGCTACAATGTCGGCAGTGCTTTGTCTTGTATATCCAGTCATTACCTGTTTCCTTGTACTGAGTAGTCTAGAATAAACCCGTTGATCGTGTACGGAGCTGTGTCTTGAGAGGTTGCGTAAGTCAGTCTGATACTCTTAAAGGAACCCTCTACGTCAGTATCAATGATCGGGTAGACTGCAATACTGTCATAGACTGCACCAGAGTCATAAAGCGTACCGTCATCGTATTCATAAACGGGAACGATGGCTTCGTCAGCAAAGACGCCCGGAGGTTTTACATCAGGGTTTTTCCAATCGAAGTCCAGTCTGATACTGATGCTGAGTGCACCTTCTGTACGAACAAACGTATGAAGTTTTCTTGCGAGTTTTCTACGAAGTGGGTCTCCAAAGGACAAGTACGGGGTCGAATAAATCGCAGTTACTGGCAACCCATTAAACGTATCGCCTGATTCCTGTTTGAAGACTGAACCATCGTAGTCTCCATGGAGGATGTACTCTGTGTTTCCGATATAACCGGATGTCACAACACTAGTTCTAATACCACGGAGTTCACCAAACTCCCAAGAATCACCATTTGGAGATTGTCTAATCCCACCGATAATTCCCTCGCCCGGAGCGGTCTCTGACGCCTCAGAGATAAACATCCGAAACTGGGACTTCTTCTTGATTACGACTGAGTTAAGCAAGGACATGTCATATGTACCTTGTAGCCTGTTTACTGTTCTGAGAATTTGTCTTGACAACGAAGCCAGATTGATATCACCGATCTTAGCAGTACCAGAGACTGTTCTGATACCATCTTGAGACAGGAAGATAACATCACCGTTGATTTCAAACACAGAGTCCGGAGCAATCAGCCCAACGTTAGTAGCAACGTCACGAATCAAGAATGTGGTATTCTCTGTGACAATCTTTTTGAGTCCGGGATTACCGAAGACATAAAGGTCGTCACGGAAGGGGAGGATGTTCTCGACTTTAAAACCAGCCGGGATTTGTCCTGCACCAGCACGAACATTCCAGTCAAAAGGGTTTTCAGGGGCTGAATGAGCTATGACAGAGTGTGCATCAGGGTCACCAGAAACAAAGATGTGGTTCTGATAAGACGCTACGTAAGACGGGGCTTCCAGCCCTTGGTCACCACCCGGATCAACATCAGTACCAGCATAGGCACCGACTGCTGCCCTATACCAATCAACACCATCGAAGATTGTTACATTGTTAACACCATCTACAATAACAAGGTAAGCAGTACCACCGTATGTTACTTGAATGTGTCTGATCTTGATGATGGTCTTATCACCAGCAGTTGTGTACAGTGTGAATGGGGTCGGAAAGAGTACCCAACCAGTTGTATCGTCGTAGTAGTACCATTCGTAAGTCAATGAACCCTGCTGTTTTCTAGCAGCTAGCACAGTCTCAACACCGTCAAAACTTCTGTAGACCACAAGTCCGAGGATCTTACCTTCAGCTCCGGCACTGTCAACCACTGGAAAAGCGGAGTCAAAGTACTCATAGCCTTCAAGTCTTCGATAACCACCGTACTGACCAACCTCAAAGTTCACAAGTCTAGAGGCAGAACCGGGCATCTGAGCATCAAGGAGAAGATGGTTTTCTGTACTGTCAAGACCTCCTTGGGAGATCACAGTAGTCTGGACGATATTGTCAGCCATTTCTTATCTCCAATTCATTCCACCGTAGTTTACGCGAGTGTCAACCATGTCATCCTTCTTAGGGATCAAGATATGCCTCATTTGATTGAGGGACTTGTCAAATTCGTTTGTCCAGATGTTCGCTTGTTCTGTATTGTCTTTGAACATATAGAAGTGCTTCAAAGCACCGTTAAGGATTACGTAGTTAAACTCTTTGGGAATATTAGTTTCATCGTCATAAAGGCTGAGTTCAGTATCTTTGGCGTAGTATTCGTACTTAAGGACGTACGCTTTGTCAGGGCTAGGGGTAACACCGAAAGACTTAACCCTTCCAACGCTAGAGTCAAAGACGTACATCGGAATGTCAACACCATCGGAACCAGCATTCAGATCATTGACTCTGTAGTTCTGCAACCAAGAGTCTCTAGAGGTCTGTTTCAGAGGAGTAGTCAGTGTTCCTAGGGCATCACTCTTCTCGATGTAAAACGACTCCCAGTCAACCATCTTGTAGTCAGTAGGAAAGTCGTATTCAATAGTCCCGATAACAAGAGTCTCAGTGCCAGTCGTATAGTTAAAAGGCCATTCACGCTCTTTAGCGGAAATCTCTGAGATACTCGCTCTGATACAGTCTTTAGCAGTAGCCTGAGTGCTTCTTGCGGAGGGAAACTCCGTACTGGTCAACTCTGTTTCCAGAAGCCTACGAAGGAGTTCATTTGTAAGTTCTAGATAAGTAGAGTTAGCCATATTAAAACCCCAGCTTGATTTTGATGTAATGTATGAAGTCTGAAATAAAGAAAGACAGTGTCCCACCGATGAGGGACATAAACATTACGACACCAATCGTACGTTCTTTCCACTTGTTAATATCTTTGAGAACTGGTTCTGCTTCCTTAAAGTCTTGCTTGAGCTCTTCAAGAATGTCTAGCTTAGAACGAACATATTCTCTATGATCGCGATCTACCTGTTTCATTTCTTCCAAAGCACCAGCAAGATTCTTCATTTCTGCTGTCAAAGTTCCGAGTTTTTCGTACACGCTTTTATCTTCCATGCTAACTCCTTTAATAGTAAGAACCGGGGGCGGTTAAACCCCCGGCTATTATTTTAGGATTAGCTCTGGAGAGCAGCGATACCCGGAGTCTGGTCTTCACCACGGAGGTCAACCACGACTGCGTACACCCAAATCTTACCACCAGTTACGGTGCCGGTCTGAGTCACGAACAGGATGTCAAGAGTATCAGCAGTCGTAACGACTACCGGCTCCTGAACACCAAGCGGAGTTGCGTAGGAATCGACAGCAGCACCGTCAAAGTCCCAACCGTCAACAATGTTATCGACGTCACCGCCGGTAATACCAATGTCGAAAGTCAGGTCGGTAGACGTACCAGTCATAAGCGAAGTCTTCTTGGCACCGCCAGCAAGGATCATGGTATTCGCGGGAATATCCAGAGCTTCGATGACGTCACCCTGAGCAAGGGCAGAACCCTTGGTAGTGACAGCGGTAGCGAGGTTGATTTCCTTACCGATAAGATAAGGAACTCGCACGTTAGAGGTCTTGGCAATGTGGTTTACACCATCACCAGCACGACCTGCAAGATCAATAGTAGCCATTTATTATGTACTCCTCGTTGTTAGGATTAGGAAGCCTTGTTGTAGATAGCGCGGACGAGGCCCTGCGGACGCAGGATCTTACGACCATACAAGTGCATACCACGAACAACGTCGGCGAAAGTGTCCGGCGAACGGAACGACTCAGTCTTGTTGATCTGTTCAGCAGTTGCCAAAGCAGACTTGTGACCGGCGATGATCACACCGAAGTTAGCCGAAGAACCGTTGGAGTCGGCAGTACCCGGACCCGTACCGAGATAGGGGAGGTTATTCGAAGAGTACAGAGTGAAACCACGAACCTTGTTCGAAGTAACGCGACCGTTGGAGAGCTGTTCGCCATCCTGATAGTCACGATCCATGAACTTCGAGTTTTCATCACGAAGGATTTCTTCGAACACCGGGTCAACCACGATCCAGCGGTCATCCTTATCGACGTTCTGCTGGTCCATAAGACGAGACATACGCGAGAGGACTGCCAGCGGAGTTGCATCATAAGTGCCCGAAACACCGACTGCAATACTGTCGCCAGCAGAGCCACCCCAAGAAGCACGATCCAGCTTCATGGTTGCGAGGAGTTCGTCAGAGTCAGCAGTAGACTCAGCCTTAGTACCAACAGCAGCCGTACGAGCAACCCACGAACCAGTGTCCTTGGCATAACCAGAGACGTAGCCGAGAATGTCTTCGTCGAACTTGTCGGCCAGACGGTAAGCAGCACGTTCCGAAGCCATGTCGCTCCAGTTGACGTGAGCGTGCTTCTTTTCAATGTCATCAACCTGGAACTGGAAGTAGTTCGAACGGTCGATGATCATCGTGAAGGCTTCATCGCTCAGGTCCTGAGACGTAAGCTGGGCACCACGGGCATACGAGTTGATGACGATTTCCGGTTCCTTGATGATCTGAACAGAGTCACCGAAGTTAGCGATTTCACCGAAGTAATCGTTGTTAGAAATTTCCTGAGCAACCGCCTTCTTACGGAATGCCTTCTGGACCTTCTTAGAGTAAATTACGGGCGACCAAGCGGTGCCCTGAAGCTGGTTGTAGCCAACCGAAGATTGAAACGACATTTATAGTCTCCTTTATTATCAATCATATTGTTTGTTGAGGTTATATTTTAGAAACAAAGATTGACACTATTCAGAGGCCATTATTAAGTAGGTTGTTCCCCAGAGGATCAGTCCGGGGAGGCTATTACAAATGGGTTGTCTTTAGTGTGCTTCTTAAAGATTAACGGGCACCACCCGAAATATCCATAAGAACTTTTCCTTTGCGTTGAGCATCAAGAACCGCTGATTCGTTTTCATCCCACCACTTCTGGGTGGCCTTAGCGATTTGAGACTCAGAGAACAGGTAGTCACCAGTCCCGGAATTGGGCGCTCTGGCTTCAGACTTTGTTCTCACACTTCTGGCTGTATCTCTATTAGAAGCAGACACGTCTCCCGACTTATCGTTTTTCTTGTCAAGGTACAGTTGATAACGGTCCAGCACGAGGGCTGCGTCATCGACATTATAGCTCCGGTAAATAAAATCCTGATGCTTCTTGGGCTGCAACTGCATCCACTCATGAAAGTCTGAATTTGGAGCGAACCATTCATCACACTTAGGATGAAGTTTTCTAAGGTTCATCAGAGCTTCTTCAGCACGGATCTTTTTCTGCGTAGTCTTCAGATCGTCAATACCTTCCTTCTTGAGGATGGACTCAACGGTATTCTGAATCATAGTCTGGTTAATGGCAGCAAAATCTGGATATGCCTTCATCCAAGCTTCGAGCTCTTCCTTGCTCTTGGGAGGGGTCAGATTACTCTGTTGTTCCTTGATCCCGTCAAGGGTTCTTCGAAGGTCTTCTATTTCTTGACGGTGCTGAGCATCCCGCTCCTGCTGGTGCCGTCTAAGATCACCGTATCGCTTTTTCCAAGACTCTTCTTCTTCAGTTACTGCAGGCTCCTGAAGAATCTTTTCCTGTGCATTGTTGAAATCATCTTCTTGCATTTCTGCGTCGATACGTGTATTCCTGTATTTAGCCATATTCATATATTCCTTTATGGGGGTCTAGTAGCCGCGGAATTGCGGGGTCGAGTTGCCCTGTTAGTAAAGTCCAACACCACCGGGATTAAGCCCCGTATTAGAATCTCTCAAGCCACCACCAATTCCACCGGGAGTGTTTGAAGGAGTATTCTGTGTAGGAGGTGTCGGTGCATCCGGAAAGCTCTTTGTTCCTTGATTGAAACCACCAGACGTAGTGCTGGAAGTCCCACCCGTCCCACCAGTTGGTGAGGGAGTAGAGAACATACTTGAGAACATTCCTTTTGCTGCAGTCGAGAGCCCACTAAGGAATCCCTTGCTGCCAAACTCCTGTTGAAAAGACTGCTGAGCATTTTGAGTTTCCGCTAACGTGGCCTCACGAAAAGTCGGATTAGTCTCAGCTCGCATCCTTGCTTCATTAGGAGTCAATGTCGTACGTCCGGCAGAGTCTTGTGACTCAAAAGATACCGGGGTAGTTTGTGTCTTACCAGCGGCGTTCGCATAGGAAGCGTCACCGATATAGCCTTGTTTATCCATCAGAGTAGATCCGACGTTAGACATCGTAGATCTCTCAGAGAATCCCAAGGACTCGCGTTTATCGTTTACAGCGGCTGTATTGTTAGCGTTAACGCCAAGGTTAGCCATCATGCCAGCAGTTCCGAGAATGCCGGGGAGAAACCCAGCAAACCCCATAGCAGCAGGCTTGTTAATGTAAGAAGGTTCGGTGTTCTTTGTGACAGCACCAGCAATATCCGGTCTTTCACCACGTTGACCCATGACAGCATTCGTAAACGAGGTCTTATCCTGTTTAGGTCCTGTGTCTGAGTTATTACCGTTGCCACTGTTGTTATTATTCTTGTTGCCATCCCAGTACTTACCGGCATTAGCATCAACAATTTTGTAACCTTCGGGGTTGTCGATTTGCTGACCTGTCTTCTGGTCTACGTAGATTACTTGAAGAGTACCATCGGCACCCTTGACAAGCTTACGAATAGCATAAGGACGTCGGGCAAAGCCGTTCTGAGTATCAAGAGCCATTTACCAACCTCCTCCACTGCCACCACCTGAAGAGCTTCCACCACTGGGTGATTCCGAAGTGCTTCCGGGAGTTCCTCTGTGGAAACCACCATCATCGTAAGTCGGAGTGCTAAAGCGACTCTCGTCAAAACTAAAGCGTCCAGTGTCAAACGTTGAAGCCGGAGTCGTAGGAGACGTAAAGCCTACTGCAGGAGCGCTAGGTGTGTTAGTCGGTGTAGTCCTATGGAAGCCACCATCGTCATACGTGGGAGCATCTGGAGTGTAACTAGGAGTCGTTGAGTGGAACCCACCATCGAAGTAACCTCCGACTGTATTAGGACCACCCGGTCCACCTACGTCACCACCCATACCAGAGCCAAAGCCACCCATTCCGTTAGTACCGGACGGGTCAGCACCAAATCCCTGAGGACTATAAGCACTTCCAAAACCGTCACCAGCACCAGACCTACCTCCAACTGTATTAGAGTAGCTTGGGCTATCAAACCCAACCTGAGGCTGGTTCAGAGCGTCGAGACTTTGAACTGGAGCCATTGGGCTGACTACGTTATACCCGGAATTTACCATACCGTTGATCCTATCTACATCTTGTGAATCCGACAAAGTCTGAGACTCATAAGAAGGATCATAGTTGAGGTTTTCTGGATTGAAGTTGTCTCCAAAACCCTTGGGAGTCGTATTATGGAAACCACCATCGTCGTAATTCGGAGTCGGAGTAGAGTAGTGGAAACCTCTGTCAGTCAGATCAGTAGGACCACTAAACTTACTTGCACCAGCACCGCCAGAGTGAATACCCGGAGTACCTGACAAATCTCTGTCAGTCAGAGTGTTCAAATCTCTTACAGAACTGGCCATACCCGGAAGGTTGGAACCAGTCGCTGAAGGGTCGTACGGAAGTGAGTTATGAAAACCACCATCGTCGTACGTCTGGTTAGAGTAGTCTGGAACACCAGCTTGGTTAGTCGGAACCGAGGTTTCATACTGTGTATTGATACCGGGCTTGAAGCCAAGCTCTTGTGTAGTACCACCGTAATAATCACTCAGCGGGTTAACGCTGGGATTAGTCATTCCGACGTCGGTCGAGAACTGATTGTAATCACCCGGAACGGACTGTACACTTTGTGTGGGAACACTGGGATTAGAGGTCAACCCGATTGTACTCTGGACGTTACCATTGATAACACCCGGAAGAGTCTGGGTAGTTCCCATAACGTTGATGTCAGCCGGAAGATCAAACTCTGGAAGATAACCGAACTTATGCTGTCCGATTACTTGAACATCCTGCATAGCAGAAGACCAAGACGGGTTTACGTAGTTAGCATGGTAGTTCGTAAAGTTACCAAGACGAGAGTCTGGATCACTCAAGTAACCTGAGACAATCCCGTTAAACATGTCCGGATTGTTTTCGTAGTTAGCTAAAGTAGTTCCGATAGCTGCCTTGTTCCAAGCTGAGTACTGATGGACACCAGCGGAGTTTGACTGCTTTGCGATTTCAGCAGGGGTCATTCCACGAGCGATAGCACGGTTCTCAATGCTAGTCAGAATACCGTAGGCTTCACGTTGACCTTCTTCTGTCGAAAGGTCTGTCTTACGTTGGTCGATTTCACCGGCTAGTGTTTGAGCTACGGCTTGTCTGTCCTCGTCTGTCCAGTTCTGTCTAGAGTAAGTACCCGGAGCAATTCCTGTGCTAGCAAGACCAAGGGTTCTGGTATCGATAGACTGGAACTTACCATTGGTAAATCCTGCTGTTTCAGTAGGAGTAGAAACAAACGAGTTAGAGATCTTAGACTCATAACTAGGAACAGAGGAGACCGGACCAGTATCCATTGAACCGGGCTCTTGAGAAATGCTACGGACAAGACCGTCGTTGCTAGCAGTTACGTCAGCAGTGACATCACCTTGCTCTTCGTCTTCACTCGGAGTGGTTGCCTGCTTAGAGTTAGTCGTAGTCGTAGAGAACTTAGTCGTCGGAGTAGCGTTGATGTAAGAGGTGTACTTAGAAGTCTCAGAGCCGGGAGAAACAATACCAGAAGTAGGTCGATCCCCAACATCGTCGAAGGGAGTCTTCTTCTTTTTCTTTTTTTTCTTGTCGTCTTCCTCTTCGTCGTCCTTCTTCCCTTTACCGCCTTTGTCACCCCAGTAGCTACCAGCATTGGCATCTACGATTTTGTAATCAGAAATACTACCTCTGTCGATCTGCTGACCTGTATTAATATCAACGTACACGACGTTAAGCAATCCATCAGCGCCTCGAACAAGCTGGCGTCTAGCGTAGAGTTGGGCCATATTAGTCTCCTGCTTTTGCTATCTCGTCTGACAGTGTTCTGAGTCTACGGATTTCTTGGTAGGACTTCTGGAGTCCGGGGACTTCTTCTAGAGGTGCAGTAAGAAGCTCCTTCATCAGAAGCCTCTCTCTGTAGTCTGCGTATTCGTTTAGTTCTTGAGAAACAGTCCTCAATCTTAGTAAGCGTTTAGCAAGTTCTTTATCCATTATGCTGCTTGTCCTTGATTACCTGAGAACCCTGCGGCTCCCGGAGGAGGGGCAGCACCGGGGGAGATATTCCCACCACCGTTACCTGTCGGATCTTGCGGAGGGGGTACGCCACCATCTGGCTGCGGAGGAGGAGCGCCCGGAACCTGTCCGTTAGCTGCCGCCTGAGCGTTGTTTTGTGCTGGGTCCTGAGGGCCGAGCATCTGTTGGAACTTAGCCATTTCAGCCGCCTGAATAGCAGCCGCTCTAGGATCGTTGACAGCATCTTCTTCGTCGATGTCAATACTAGCAGCAAACTCTCTGAGGATGTAACCCCAGTTAACGTAAGGAGCCATCATCTGATTACCAGCAGCGAACTGTGCAAACTGCAAGAGCTTCTGAGAGCGGACTTCGTTACGCATCAAGGACTCTGTCCCCTTAGCAACGACGGTGACATCACCGATGTAGTCCTTGTCAAAGTTGAACTGCATGTTAAAAGCAAAGAGTGCTTTGCCGAGAGGAGCCAGAAGGTAGTCGTCGATGTTACGAACAACAGCCTTGATGTTCTGTGCAGCAGCACCCATCAGCATAGACATACCAGAGGCAGTCTTACCTGTACTCATGACACCAGTCATACCGTGTGCATACGAAGGCATACCGGTTGCTTCATCTGCAAGCTGACGGGCTTTGTCAAACAGGAAGAGAACTTCTTGGGTGACGTTGTCAATCTTGTTGACGTTGATAGCCTGACCGGGCTGACCACCCATTCTACGGAAAACCTTACCGGGATAAAGCTCCATTGACTGTCCGGGGACCAGCATGTCTTCGTTAACTTCAAAGATGATGTTCGAAGAGAGTGCAGCATTGTCAACTGCCAACCTCATAAAGCCATTCATCAGAAGCTGGGTATCAATCATGTTTTCAGCGATACCAACGCCGAAGATGCTATAAGGATGAAGCTCGTAAGGAGCAATCCGATAAGGAATAAAGCTAGGCTTGAAAGGGTTGAGTACGAGGCGGATAACCTCATCACCACAAAGCCAGACGTTTACTTGGATCTGGTCAAAGTCTTTGAGTTCCTTAGGAACCTTAAGACCAGCATCCTTAGCAGTGTCCTGATCAATCATGCCCCAGAACTCTAGAACTTCCCAACGTGAGTTAGGAGTAGCATTCTCGTCTTCTTGAAGCTGAGCTTCCCAGTACATCGGGACGTAGTTCTCACCGTTAGCAATGACGAGGTCAATTGCTTTCTTCAAGAACATCGGGCGCTTCTTAAGAGCGGTTAGCTGAGTTCTTGAGAGTCTGTGTCTCTGGATAAAGTGTTCACACTCATCCATATTCCTAGCGTCAGCATCGGGGTAAGCATCCCAAATAGAAACATGCTCTACGAGGGGGATCGTCTTGATGACCGGGGTATAGTTACCAGCTTCATCCCAACGAGGATATTCTTTATCAGTAGCAAACGGTCCCTTGAGTACACCAGTCCCAAAAAGGCACTGATCATAGACTACAGACCGGAGAGCTTTGTTAGCGTTAGCTTCTTCAAGCTGGTCGTGGATTTTCTTTTCCAGTTTAGTAGCAGCATCCTTTACAGGATCAAAAGTGACACCCTGAGGAGTCTGTGCAACACCCTCTTTTAGGTCATCTTTTACCTTTTCGAGGAGCTTTTTCTTGGGTCCAAAGAGGAGATTAGCGATTCCGGGGGCAAATCTAGACGACTCTTCTTCCGGCTTTTTACCCGGTTGACCGGGCTGAGGAGGGTCAAAAGACACCTTTTCAGGGCCATCTACGGGGATTTTAGGGGGTTCAATACCAATTGGGAACTTGTTTCCTGCGAACAGAACATCTACAATCTGTGCAAAACCCGCTTGGACCTTGGTTTTAGTGATCTTAATGAAGGCTTGGGACTTCTCAGTACTAGTAAACCGAGTATCAGGCCCGTATACGCCTCTAAAGTTGTTATAGCATTCGAGCCAACGACGTTCGTCGGTCAATCTCTTGGATTTGCTGTCTTCAAAACGCTCTTTAACGTAAGCTACAATTCCAGAGACTTCCTTTCTGGCGGCTTCAGGGGAACTTGAGTCCTGTAGAGCCATCGGCATAGTATCTATGCTTGCGTCTGACTCACCTGTGACGTTTTCTTGAATGGGCATCTCTGCAAAAGCCATTTTTATCTCCTATTTGCTTTGATAGCGGAGGCTATGACGGTACTTCCACCTACAACAGCCCCAGAGATGAAGATATTTTGCCAGACAATGTCGGCGTACTCTTTCAGTTGGGGTGGTAGTGTGGCTACATCAGGAAGGCCACCGTTAAAAACGCTGTCTAACATCCCTAATCCGAACCAAGCCGCTGTTGGAACCGCAGCCATAAGCCAAGGAATCCAAAAAAGTTTATTCTGCATCCCTGTTCTAATGACATCAGCCTTAGCATTGACAAAAGAGATCGCTGCTTCAGTCTTGATACGCTCTTTTTCGACATCTGAGTCAATCTTAGCGTCGATAGTATCTAGAATACGGGAAAGTGGGTTGATCAAACCAAGGAGAAACGCCAGCATTTACTTGCTCCAACCGTTTCTACGTGCCAACATATAAAAACCTTCGACACCGAGGGTGATCAATCCACCTACTGCGATAGCCAGATCAGGGTCGTTGGCAATCATGTCAGCTATGTCCTGCGGAAGAATGGCTCTGATAACCAAAAAGCCAGCTAGGTAACGAAGAAGGATTCTTGAAATAGGGCCAATCATTTCTTGCCTCCGAACAAAGCTGAGATAATCTTGATAATAGCCTCTAGGAGGCTCGTAGGCTCGCTTGGAGCTACGGTGGGTACATCTACCGTCGGAGGAGTAACAATCTCTTCAGCGGCAGGCTGTGTCGGTTTAGCAGGGGTTTCCGAAGGGGTTACAGCACCAGCAGCCAGAAATGCTAGAAGAAAGCTCTCAGCATATCCAGATATTGTTGCAGCTTTATCAGTACCGTTAATAACCCGTCTCTTACTAGCGAAGTCCGTATAGTCAGCCAGCTTCTTACCTGTGAACCAACCTTCGACTGAGCCTTCCACGAGGATTCTAGCTGCCGGAGCGTCCACCATTGCGAGATTTGGATTCCCAACAAAATCAATACCAAGTTCCTTTGTAGCTTTTTCATAGTTGTACTTGTGTGTCAACTGGACGTAGCCACGACCGAGCCAAGTCTTGCCCTGTGCGTCTTTTCTCCAGTAAGGAGTTTTTACCCATGTCAGAGTTCCTGCTTTAAAAGCTTTCTCAAGACGAGCAATTGCCATGTCGTCTGTACTGGCGAATGTTTCACGGACAGGTTGCATAGTTCTACCAGTCTCATGATAAGCCGTGGCAAAGATATAAGCTTGGTCACGCATTGGAATCTGGGTCGGATGAGCTGCAATAGCTGCAAGGATACTTTCGATGCCGGATACCTGTTTGTCAGTCAACCCTGTTTTGAACAAGGACTTCCTGATGTTGTCATAAAAAATCTTCTTGTCCATTACTCTTATCCTCAGTCGATCACAGCGACTTTATAGTTTTTTGGGAGAAAGAAATATTCAGGGGTGTTTGCTAGGATCAACGTACCACTACCTGATACCACGACCGGAGTTACTCCAAAGGTGACGTAGACATTGCCTGTAGAGACGATCCGGACGTAAGTCAAGTCATCTTTGGAGGCAAATGAAGCAGCTTGGGACGTTGCAGAACTTGTCAATGTCTGAGGGGTTGTAGCGTCAATCCCCATGACAAGGTCACCTGAGTTGGGCTGGTTCCATCTGAAGTACTTAAGGTTTACGGTTGCCATTAGCAGCCTTTCTTAGACATCTTCTTTGTGCCCTTCTTGGGTGGGCGACCGGGCTTAGCGCGGAGCGGAGAAACTTTAAGAGTCTTAGCCATTACTTCTTGCCTTTCGAAGTCATCTTAAAAAATTTAGCATCTTTGTTCCGAGTTCTAGACTTAGGTCCAGACATTGTTTCTGACTTACCAAGACGACCAGCTCTAGAGTTCTCATCTTCCGAACCAGAAAGATTAGGCTTAGCCTTATTGTCATAACGATCTACTTCAAACTTAGAAGGCTTAGCAGATGAATAACCAGTCTTTAGAGAAGAGCCTTCAGAGTCTTTAGAGTTTTTAATATTCATAAAGTCTGCAGGATATGACTTTTTATTTTTAGTATTACGTTTGATTGGACCAGCCATTGTATCTTCCTTTAATTGATCTTACCATTTAACCTTGTCGGCAACAGCTTTACACATAGAAATAAAATACTCTTGGGAGTAAGATTGTTTTGCCATGTTAACATCTTTGTGTAACAATTGCACATTACCCTGAATATAACCTTCAGAAGAATCAATCCGATCAATTGAGACTGTTGAAGTCAACCCTTTTTCTGGCCATCCAATAGGCCACCCGGTTAAAGCGCAAAGTCCTTCTTGTTTTTCATAAAGAGAAAGAATGTATTCAGGAGTCAAATCCCATTGATAGCCCCTGCTTATTCCACCTTTACGCTTTACTTCAAGCCAAGTAATGGGCATAGGGCCCACTTTCCCCTTAAAATTATTTGAGTGCCCCGAACATGATTTACATTTCCAATCACCTTTTACAGCAGAATCATAATGACCTTTTCTGCCATAGTGTTGTTCTGAACCACAAGAAGAGCAGTTTTTAGTGTAACCAGAGGCTTTTGCTACCATTTTACACGATCGCTCCAGTAAGCGGCGGACATCTTGCCCTTTGAAATATTCCCGGCATGACGAGCCTTAAAGGACTCACGCCGCTTTCTGTATGATTCAGACTCACCCTTCTTTTCAGGAGAACCAGAAACACCCTGTTGACCAAAGCGGATTGTCTTGGTCTTGGAACCTTCCTTAG
>JACCDR010488770.1_pt1 | contig 34784 bp, 40 predicted proteins | sample 7446431 | NCBI WGS metagenome assembly JACCDR01 (sample SAMN15323443, study PRJNA562643) | freshwater metagenome | isolation source: river surface water | place: USA:Blue River Watershed | collected 2017-08-17 | reverse complement strand
GTTTAGCCAAGCGCTATTGCTCAAGCATCCCTCGACGACTGGCCACGACAGGGTATTCCCCCAACACGTCGCTCTCAACTCTTGACGTGCAGTGCTTGCCCATACCGTGGTAGGTTGCTCGATTGGTAGTTAGAATATACGTATCGTACAGACTTGAAAACTGAGTGTTTTAATCGCCCTCTCACCACTCAGATATTGGAGCTAACCCGTGGCCACTGCAGATCAATTAAAAGCGCTACTAAAAAGCCATGCTGATCGTGATGATGAGCGCTTTTATTCCATTGCTTTGCAAGTTGCAGCAAAAGAAGCAAGACAAGGCCACAGCAAACTTGCAAGCGACATCAAAGCTCTTGTGGAAAAATCCCAAAAGAACTCGAAGTTTGGTATTGCGCCTTCGAAAACGGTCCCATTTGCACATCAACCTAAAAGCGAGTTAAAAGGACTTTTAGAGCTAACGCCAGTTCAAGTCAGAATTAATGAACTAGTGTACTCAAGCGATATTAAAGAGCGCTTAGAACAAGTGTAAGATTTTTCGATTTTAGCAGCCACATCTGAGATGGAGAGAGGTTGCGTATAATGCGATCAGGTTGATTACGTTCCAGAAGTTGCATAGTGCAGCGCGATGGTTGTGCAATAAAATGGAAGTGTCAAAAAGCTACTTGCTGAGGACATGAACAAATAAAAATAGCAGAAAGGCAATGCCGGTTCCAAATGCAACCTTGAATCGGTAACTGGCAAAACTACCAATCGACAGAAGAAAGCAGACAGCGGTCAAGACAAGTTTTGATTTTTCAAAAATAGCCATTGCCTTGCCAGGATTGTCGTAATGAGACACGACAATCACAAACATCACGAATATTGCAATATAAGAAATTGCATAAGTTGCGAAGGCAAGCAGCCAGCGATCCTGATTTGACGCTAGGTAGTGGCCGAGCATTGTGTAATGAAGTGGTGCTGGGACCCTGCGCCAGTAGGCAGCTTCTCGATCTTCGGGTGTAGGGTCAAGATGGGTTCGATCAACGTCAGTTCTCATAACGATTTAAATCCCGTCTATATTAATTTTTAAAAAACTAGTTTCTGCGATATCGTGATTTCGCAATCAGCATTTCTGAGTCGATAGCCCGTAGATACGTATTGAATGGCTCAGGCTCATCAAGCTCCTCGAGTGCCGTGTAACTTTTCGATCCATGGATGTCTTTGGCTAACTGAACAGATGGCGCTATATTCGATTCATAAACAAATCGACTAGCCCTTGACCCGTCATTAAGTATTGAGATGGGAACGTTAGCTTGTTTTTTAGCTATAGCTCTTTCTAATAGCTCATCAATGGGTACAATTAAAATGAGATAACGTGTTGCCCTAGTGATTGCAACATAGAAAAGCCGACGTTCACTTTGTATATCGGGACGTTGGTTTTTTCGCAAGTGAGGAAATCTAGTTTCACTAAGCCTGGGGAGAATGACAATAGGCCATTCTAAACCTTTTGCACGATGAACCGTAGTGATTCGTACGCATGAGGTGCTAGCATTACGAAGCGTTTTATAATCCGATAAGAACCGCCTGAGATCAATAGGGGTTTTGCAATTGCTCTCTCGCAGAAAGTCTAAAAATGCATCAAGAGACTTGAGCTCTTCATCGCCCTCATCCTCATCGAATGTGAACTTCTTGATAATTTCTCGAGCGTTACTTTTATCAAGATATCCTGCGACAAATTGAGCGGGCGATAGGGATGTGTTTTTACTAGCCCACTCAATTGCGTTGAGTCGATCAAGAACACGGTCTCGTGCTGTTTTTGAGAGACCATCAGTAATTGCGTTGAAAAATGAACTCTTGTCAAAACCGCCCCCCATGAGAAGGCTGGTTAAATGATCGAGCTTGTCTCGTTTTATAGCCAGTTTCGGGAAGTTGATTAAGTGAGGCGTTAGTGCATGGATGGCACTCTGAAACTCTCCCTCTTTGATATCGATACAGGCATCTATCATGCCCAGTAGGGACTTGAACGGATCCCTTTGTAACAGATTGTTAGCGCCCTCCAGGACGTATGGAACGCCATTTGAGAGCAAACCAAGCTCGATGGCGGGAGAGTTTGCAAACACTCGCAACAGGATCGCACAGTCGCTGAGTTGGAAGCCGAGCTTCTGATATTCCTTGATTGGCGCAACAATGCCGTTAATTGCATCGCTAAACGATCCACCCCCGTGGGGTGATTGAAATAATCGCACACTAGCAGGAGACGTTGATTCGTTAGAAATGCAGAGCTTAGGAAACCTCTCTCTGTTGTGTTGTATGACGTTGTTCGCAATTAAAGAGATGAGATGACCGTATCGATATGTTCGCGAAAGAGTGAAAACCAAGGGGTTGGGGAATGATTCTTCGAAACGATTAATCAAGTAGATGGGCCGGCTACCCCGAAACTCATAGATTGTCTGATCGTCATCGCCGACAACGGTTACCTTTGCTGTATCACCAGAAATTAAACGTATGAGTTCCTGTGAAATATCATTGATATCCTGGTATTCGTCTACGAGAATCTGGGACAATTTATTACTGATAAATTCTCGTGCACTTGGGTTGTTAGATAGCATCATTACTGGGTCATAGATTAGATCGGAAAAAAAACGAACACCAGCCTCCTTCCTTGCCTCCTCAAAGGCAAAAAATGCCTTAACCCATGGCTCAAATTGAGTATCAATTCCAGAATCAATAAAGGACTGCGCGGGACCTACGGAACTAGATTTGACTAAATCAATAAACTCGAGAAAGGCAGTCTGAGCTGCAGGGCTATCGGGCTGCAACCCTTTTATTGATGTTGACCCTACAACTGACTTGAGTGCGCTCCGAGCGAAACCCATGGCCTGCCATTTGGCAGTCTCGTCGCTAAGGCAGGCCTTCGCCAAGAACCCTTTTTCTGTTAGCGATTGGCATAGACGCGCACCGAGCGAGTGATAGGTTCTCGTGCTGGGCATTTGACCCCCTAAATTGATAGCGCTGAGCTTGGCGGTGAACTCAACCTGAGCTGATTTATTAAACATGAGGATCAATATTCGGCGAGGATCGATTCCACCGTTACGGATTAAGTGGATCACTCTTTCTCGAATAGTTGTCGATTTCCCTGACCCCGCAACCGCCACAATCTTAATGTGTCTGTCAGTAGGTGCCTCGATGATTGCCGCTTGCTCTTTTGATGCCATTGGTAGAATCTCCTGTTCGTGCATGCTACGCCATTTGGAGATCTTGAGACACTGGAATTTGCTACGTAACGCAAAAAATCCGTGACTCACAAAACCGATTCTGAAAGAATCTGTCAATACATTCTGTAGATGGGTTTAGCTATGACTCTGAACTTCCGTGCGCCAGACATGGCTGTGCAGCGAGCCTTGACGTTCCTTATGGTGACGATGGCACTTTCGATCCTTGCGGCACCGCTGGCAGGAATCGAGGCTGCGCACTGCGCACTAATAACCATAATCGGAATCACAGGAAATTTTCTAATTCTTTTTGTTAAGCTTGCGATCAAAGTATTCTTTTTAATTCGTCGAAGCCGAACTCCGGCCGGCAGAAAAAATGAAGAGATTATGAGTCAGTTTATAACTGACAACCCATCAATGAAAGATGTTCTTGATGAGATTAATACGCTCAAAACGCCACTTATGTGGGCTCACTGCGTGGAATTTAGAAAGCGCGTCTATAAAGGCGTATCACGCAGTAAAGGCGATGAGTTTTTGGCCCGGCTCGAGCGGCTGGGTATCATTTAAGAGGAAAACCTGGTTATGGCTCCTGAAATAATTAAACCTTATGTCGTTTACCACCTTAAACGCGATCAACTGGAGGAAATGGATCGAGGGGTAGATCCATCAAGCCAGGAGGTGGTTAAGCTCTATAGGGGATTATTCTCAGGCGCGCCTCGCACATCGCGTGGCGATATGAAAGAGATTGTACTTGCAGCGTCTGCGGAAAGAATGAAGAGAAAATGTTTTGCCGCGCTTGAGTTGTTTCGATTGGGATTTTACGAAAAGGTTTGCTCTGTGGATGCAGATTGTGCTCATAGAGTTTTAGAGATGACAACCGATATCAATCAATTGTGGTATACGAAAAAGAATAAGAAGATTGAGATTTACGTTAGCAAGCCGCGATCAACAGTTCACTACGATATGATATTTCGGTTTGGAAAGCCTTTTTTAAACATGCCCATTGGGTTTATTAATTTGGAGGAGAAACGTTTTGAAACCGGCATCGTTTGATGAGTGCTACCCGCTTGATCGCAGCCAGTGTCGAGATGAGATCAACAAAGGCAATATTGCAAAAAGCTGGCTGGTCGCATGTAACACGGATGAGTTTGCCATTGTTTTTGAGCTATCCTCAGGCGCTCAAGCTGCGCTTGCGACCCAAAAGGGAGCAGTGCTAAGGTTTCGGCAATTTGAAGGAGCTCACAAGGAGCTGAGCGCAATTGGAGTGAGTGAGTATAATGTGAACGTAGAGCGATGGAATATCAATCATTCATACAATCGGTTTAAGGCGCAGTATGATATTCGTAGAAGACGCATTCCCTGAGGCCTACAAAGCTACTAAAACGGAAACTGCATCAGTGCGACGAATTATATTTTGACATTATGATTTCAACTTCAGTTAACGCAGGACCGTGGGAGGATGCTTTTTGCGACCGGTTCTTTTGCTCCCAGGTCCATCCATCTAGTCCCTCATTTGCCAGATAGGACATCATATATCTAGCGTGATCGCTATTAGAAACATCAAGTTTAAATAGTAAGCGCTTGACCTCGACCCCATCGCGAAAGCTTCCGGATGGTAGTGGCAAAACCTGAAGGCCTTGGGGCTTATCTGGAATTGCTATTGGCTCAGGGGAGGAACCGGACTGGTCATCCTCAATCATATTGCTGATGTGATTTGAGCGATGCTGATCATCGTAGTGAGCCGCTTTATCTGCTTGCGATCCAAACTCATTTTCGCGATTTAGATCGGCATCATTTTGTGCGTTCTCGCTTTGCGACGAAGGATTATCCGGCGGTGCCTCATTATCTAATTGGTAGTCACTGCCGCCTGGCGGAATTTGAATTTCTATTCCGCGCAATAGCCGATCCCATTTATCGTCATCCGCATTGGCGCTAGCAGTTATGCCGTTTGCGCCGAACAGTGCGGCGACACAGATTACTCCCACTAAGGGTTTCATTTCGCATTCCTTTCAGAGAGAAATATGAGCAGTCTACCATTGATAGCCGGTTTGGACTAAGTCGTATATTGGTCTGTAGTTAAAATACTGAAACTATCGATAGGGTCAAGTTTATTGATCCAGCTAAGCCAGACCGTGGCCAGATTGAGCTGTTGATGCTATGAAAAAAGCCATTATTAATTTTAAAAGGGGATCGGAATTGAAGAAAAAGTGAAGAAGCCTTGCAATTCTATTTCTTTGCCATGAAAATGGCATACATTTAAATAATGAGTGTTTGAGAATGATATGAGCAAAACAGATAGCGATTTTAACGAGAAATATTCTGAAGCATATCATGAAGGGTATAAGCAATGCGCTAACGATTTGGAGGAGGTTATACAGTCAATTATTTTCGATAATAATTGGCAAAGCACACTGCAAAAAGCAGCTAATCTAACGTGTTATGAACCGCTGATCGATCAGCTGAATATGCGAGGACTTATCTCTGATGAGAGGAGTGTCGAGATATTTAAAAGGCTTCGCCAGGGGAAGGCAAAGTCGCTTTCCCTATTCGATCCAGAGATCGAATGCGAGACGGGTGACCGCATTCAGGGGGGCGAAGAGAAGCTATTTTCTTGGAGTTAAAAAATACAGAATTGAGCATTTAATCCGATGCTGCATGGCTTAATAACCATTACTCAGAATGGCCAAGCCAAAAACATATTTAATGCAAGATTAGCTTCATAAAACTGACTTTCCAGGCCGCGCAAAATACCCTCAACTTCCCATGACCAATCGCGGTCTTCGTGGTTCAACCAAGTGCCAGGTTTTATTATTTCATAGATATACATAATTTCGACCTTGATTCATAACGTTCGAGCTAAGCTGCCCGCGGAGGCCGGGCTTACAAAGCCTGCCGTAGCGGGTCAGCTTGAGCGAGGGGTTAGGCGGCACTACCACCATGCGCGACCTTTGCGACGTAAGTTGATGGAAAGTTGCGCGCGGCTTGCGTCTACATTTATCTGACCCGGCGACTTCAAAGTAATTGTCGTCACTTGGTTTGGCTCAATGTCGTAAAGACAAAAATCTCTAGCGATGAGTTCTGGGTTTGTCTTAGGATTCTTGTATGTCTGGTCCGCTCTGTTGCAGGGAGCCTTGTTGATCAGGATTTGCAGTGGCATGTTGCCGCCGTCTCCGGCGACGCCCTTCAGTTCGCCTTGGACAAACAACTCGCGTGAGTAGGCAACGGGGGGGTATTGTTACGGTGGCCTCGCCGGTCGCAACTTTGACCAGCGGCGGGCTCCACTCGCTTGGCGGAAAGAGGACGCCAGCTGCCACTAGCGCGGCCGCAAAGCCTACCAATGCTCCAAGGACAACCTTCAATGTGTCGCTCTTGCCGCTCGGTTGTTTGCACTTCTCGCATGCACACGCACTGACCTCCGGCCTGTCGGGCAAGCCGCGGAGGGTCGCGTGTTGAGCGAGGGGTTAGGCATCGGCGGGACGCTTCTACGATTGCGCGCGCGACAGCGACGCCACTTTAGTTTGACCGTCGACTATTTAAGCATAATGAGAGAAGTTCATGAAAACCCATTATTGAATAAAGCACATTTTCATATTTTGTTCGATTACTTACCTTTGCCTTTCACCCCATACACCTCTCTTGCTGAGTCATTATCAAATATCGAGTTCAGCGCCCTCCTTTGGGGAAAACTCACAGTGCTTGGTGTTGGATTAATCACTGATAGTGACTACCCTTTTTAATCAATTGGTGCCTTGGCAGAATTCAATATCTACCTCCCCTTAATTTTCAGGCACTGAGTCAAATACCAATTGACAGATTCGTAGAATTTAGTGAAGACGGCTGGATTCCAAAAGCTATCTCATAGATTCGGTTTATTTTTATTGTCACTATTAAAAAACCTACCGTCTCCGTCTTCATAGTCTTGGCGATCGGTTTATTCGATTTTCATATTACTCTCTGGATTGTTAATTGTTGTGCCCCATGTTTTCCAATGTTTGTTTTAATCCTGATGTAAAACCACAGTTAGCCCATGCGATCACTGCACACCTAAGCGACCGGAGGCAAAGCCAACACCGCAATTAAGGCAACCGGTATTCGCTGCATACAAACCGTCAATTCTCTGGTCAGTGCTATCACCAACTAGCAAATTCTCCGATTTAAGTGGCCGCTCAGCCACCCCCACCTAACAGATTGGCGTCAATTTCTTCGTTATGCGGTAATCTTTCGATGAATCTATGCCCGCTATCCCATATCATAGATTGAACCCTTTGATCTTTTATTTTGATGGTAACGGCAATGATGGTTTCGATCTATGAATAAAAAATTGTTAGCTTACAGCCTGCTGATTGCCATGCTGACTGAGAGTTGTGCGACGCAAAACCCCAATCATGTCAAGTACGTCGAGGTGGACGGCAAGCGATTTGCCGTTAACTCTAACGGTGAAGTAGAGATGTCGAGTGCGGAATATCGTCAGTACATTCATTCGAAATCGGTGACATTAACCGAAGAAGAGTTCCTCTTGCTGCAATCAGATCAAGATGCCTTCTACGGCATTATCGGGGCAGGGGGCAGCACTGGAGTGACCCTGCTGCTTAGCCGAGGATCATTGCGCGACGGATTAACTAACGCAGTTAGAAATTTGGTGCCCGCTGAAATACGGTGGCTTGCCCCACATGACTTCCATCTGTCAGAACCATTCGCGATTGTTGCTGATGATATTGACCTAGCTGTTGGCGAAGCCCTTTTAAATTTCCCGCTGAAATATTCAGTTGAGGAGAGCAATGGCCTGACTATCATCACGGTTAGGCCTGCTCACGAGAGCTAGACTCAACCGGATTCTGTCAAACACGCGATAATTGAATCAGTAACGTTCTTTGAGCTTGATACCTGACTCAAAATGGTTTCGAGTCGGCGAGGGTTGAATGGCTTTAAAAAGAGCGCATGAAAGATTGCGTCAAGCATATCGAGGCTGCTTCGGTTTGATTCGGCTGTGATACAAACAAAGAAAGTCGCGTTCTGTGAAAGGGCTTCTTTGGCTTTTTGAGCCAGCTTGTCTCCCGAAAGCCCGGGCATGTGATAATCGATAAATACCAAATCCGGTGCTTCTTTGATTAGACGCTGATACCCGAGCTCTGGAATGTTCTCAATAGTACTTTCTATTCCGTGGCTTGCGAGCATCTGGCTTAGCGTAAAACAGGTGGCTTCATCGTCGTCAATAATAAGGACTCGCAGCTGATCTCCTGGGCGATTTTGTCGCAGGGACAGGGTAGTGGGGGGTGCACTAGGTGACTCAACTGGATAGCAGGGCACTTCAAGAGAGAACAGTGTTCCAAGACCTTCTTTTGATGTGACAGAAACCTTTGCTCCAATTACCTCGGAGAGGCGCTTAACGTAATACAGCCCGAGCCCGCGCCCTTCATGATCTGTAGTAATCGGGCTTTGAATTTGGGTGTATCGATCGAAAATTACACTGAGCTTATCATCAGGAATCCCGACTCCAGAGTCTTTAATATCAATGTTCAGGGTGTTGCCATTTGTCGACCACGACAATGAGACGGCGCCGGCTGGCGTAAACTTCAAAGCATTATCAATGATGTTTTCGATTATTAATGTGAGCTTCTTCTTATCCACGCTCACCTGCCGAATAGGCAAGTGACTCACCCCATGTTTTACAAGAAGTGCTAGGCCGCGATCGCTAAAGCTCTTTTGGTACATCCCTGCAAATTGAGCAAAAAATGCTTCGAGATAAATAACCTCCCGGTTCTCGATGAGCTCCTTGCTCTGAAATTGCTCGAAGTCGAATAGTTCACTTGTAACGTCATTCAGAACCTGGGCAGATTTAAAGCATGCATCAAACATAACCCCCGCGGAACCGCTTAAATCTGACTTGCGTATATCTGCTTGGATGAGATCCAACAAATTCAGTACTGCACCCAATGGGGTGCGGATATCGTGTGCGATCGCCCGAATAAAATCGTCTTTGAAGTGCTCGGCCCGCTCTAATGCGTTTTTGCTTTCGAGTGCTTCTTGCAAGGATATTTCCAAGCTATAGTTGCGATCGTAAATCGTTTTTGAAAGACTTTTCAGCGAGTCATAAATTACGTGGAGTTCATAAAGCCTGGGAGGCTTCTTGTTATCCCAGTTTATCTTGGCCTCGCGCTGAATAGCGCTTATCGTTGAAAGACTTTGGTTCAAATACAGCATAATCACCTGGTTAAACTGAAAGATGACAATAGTTATTACGCATGTAGCAGCGAATAGAATTCCCCCCGCGAACATAATCTGGTTAGTAACGGATTTCTCCAACGATTCCGTGGAGAAATAGATAACAATGCTGCCAACGGGTTTGACAACCGGAGCCTGATTATTAAGCTCATTCAGTGGTACGCCGCTATAGCCGGCCTGGAGATTGATTATACGTGGCGTGATCTTTATAGGGACTTGATCCGAAGGTCGCGACTTATGGTAAATCAGCGCCCCGGCCGTATTTTTAATTTCTATTGAGTGTACATCTTCCTCATCGACGTACGACTCCACAATAGATTGAACAAGATCCATGTCTTGGATCGCTACCGCAAAGGCTAGCCCACCTTTCTGCAGGCTCGCAGCGATCGCGTCCTGGCTGCGCTTGACTAACGAGAGATCGAACTGATAACTGGTATACAGCGACACCGCCGATGCGGTTAAAAGGGTAATGACCACGAACCCAGTTAACAGCGTAACTATGGTGGTAACCCGTAAGTTAGGTTGCAATAAACGAAACTTCATGGGGACTGCCGTTTTACTTCAATCGTGAATTGGTTGGCCATTGCTGGATTCACGTCTACGACTGGGTCGCTTACATAATAAGTTGGGGGTGGCCTTATTGAGGGCGTACTTAATAAGCCATTAACCGATCTTGCCGTTGCCTCAATCAGAGACTTTAGTGATGGGCTTATCGCAACTAATGCCCCGGCCTCTAGGAGTCCTGACGACGTTGATATTACAGGTATTTGTTGACGAAACAACGATTCAAGTACAAATCCTATTTTATCCGGTTTAAAAATATTTTTATTTTTAGTGATGAGCATCGAATCAATGCCGCGGCGTCTAAGCTCCCGGATATCTGCGAATGGATTACCTGAAAACTTCACAAGCTCAAGACTCGTTTGTGTTTTGCGTAGATGGCCTGCAAGCTCTCGCATGAATACTTCGTCGCTTTCATCGTACATAACACCAATCCTAGACTTAGGAAAGCTCTCAACAAGAAGCTGGGCAATTTGTTGCGGTGACGGTTCAGAAAAAATTAAATAACGAGGACCTTTTGATCCGATTGTGACCAAATCAGAAAAAGACAAAAAGGTACCAACGATGGGGGCCGACGTTATTGGGTCCGCCATTAAAAACGAATCACGACCTATGGCCACAACCATATCAACGTCTGCTGTTGCGACATAGCTACTGGATATCAGAGACGGGTGATCGATTCTAGCTTGCAAGTCTAACGCAATCCGGCGCGCGCGATCACTGTCTGGCGTGAGGATAAGCACCATAGACAACGCCTTCAGCGGCAGCATGACAGCTATCAGCGAAGCAGCTAAAAAACGAATCATGGGCGACACTTATAGATCGCCCTGTCTGGCTAGCTCAAACAAGCTAAAAATAAGCGTGCAGACCTTTGGAGCATCAATGTCGGCTAGGTTCTTGTGGCAGTAACTGATGATTCGAAACCGGATTAAATTCATGTCTTCTGGTGCGATGCCGTGAACCGTATCGATCCCTTCGGCGCGGCCGATATCCTCTATTTTTAAAATGATTTTGCTTGTGTAAACGGGATCTTTTGTGAAGTAGGCAGAAATATCGAATTCACAACTTGAGGCAGGGAGGGCATCTGTCGTGGGGGTGGGAACCGATTGAGCGCTAATCCCTCCTTGATTGAGAAGAAGATAGTCATGAAGTGACTGCACCGAATAGGTAGAGCCGTTGCGTTTTGATAGTGCAGTAACTAAGTTGGATAGCAGCTGGTTTAGCGCGCAAGATCTAGGCGGGCGATCTTCCGCATACATTTTCTTGACACCGGATTGGGTGAGACCAGAAAACTCACGGACAACCTGTTGTCGTCCGTATGAGCGGAATCCAGCCTGGGCCAGAACTTCATCTAAGCGTCCAGAGAAGCCGGGAACAGACCGCATAGCCGACAGACTTGATGTATAAGTGGTTGCAGACATATTGATTAACACGATCAAAAATTAGTTCTGTAGTTATTATACTCGCTAGAGTCAAAGTAGACCATCTTTATACAATAGTATAAAAAAAGGCACCAAATAAGCCTTGAAAGGATTACAAAAAGGTATACTATAGTTGAGCGGTATGCATTGGATGTTTTGATGTCGACCACCACCAGAGATTTAAATCGGCTGACACGGTGTACAAATGAACAGCAGCAACTTAGTTGAAGATTATCTATCGAACGAACAGAAGAGCCAGTCAAAAAGACTGGTGAATCTTGCGGAACTATCGAAAAGCAGCCAAAGCCTGGTTTGGGAACATCTCCGAATGAACAATCCTGGCGCTGCTGAGTCTCTAGAGGATACGATTAGAGCCCCTCAGGTGCAGGACATTTTGTCGGGTTGCAACGCTAGTGTATCAATTCCATTGCATTGGTTGCCGCTACAACTCGCCCATGAACTGAGTCTCAATTGATCGTAGTTCAGTAGCCGTCTTAACGATGTAGTTTGGCAATGCTTGGTGTCGATCAACGGATGATCATGGGCTCGAAAGGAGAGGGTCCGCAGGCCATGAGATAAGCGTATACCCGTCAAGAGACGATTGTTGCCAGTTGCGCCCACGAAGCTTGAAAATGGCCGCCATGCATTAGTTGCAGTATTTGCGAAATATTACTCAATGTCTTGCTCCTCTTCGCTCTCCGAATCTTTTCGGGCGGCGTTCCACCAGGTCTCAAATACAAGCCTGAACCCAAGCCACCAGGCATAGATTGCAAATGGCGTATGACATGCATCCGCATCTAACAACCCATGAGCAAGCTTATTACGCAAGTTGGGGCCGAACGCATCGCAGAAAAGTGTTCTTAGTTCAAATGCCAGGTCTTTACCAAACACCACATCGACTTCTGGTAAATCCATCAAAGTACTGAGGCCGTTCTCGTTCTCAATACCATCCTTGTCGAGATTGGTCGTTTTAGCTCCGGCCTGCTTTAAGTGTACGCGCACCATGTGTTCGATTTGCGGAATGAGTAAATGTAAGGCTGTTACAAAATCCATGTCATATCCTGCAAACAATGCCCTTCCGAACAGCTCGGTTCGATCTTTTGGAACGATGGGCGACTGCCGCCCCAAACCAACAAAGTCTTCCACGCACAGTTTATGCTCAAGTATTAGAACCTCTAGCGCCGGCAAGATGTTACCCCGCACGATAATGTCGACCAAAATCCCATAATGGCGAACCATTTCCGCTCGAATAGCCAACTCATCATCGGGAGAAGGTTCCGTACCAAAACTCATCGCAGGGCGCTTTGCGATTACGCGACCATCCTTGCTCAGCACTGTTGATGCTATTGAGGAAAAGATAGATTGCTGCATTTGCTTAAGGGCGCTTTTGCGCATTTCATCGACCTTCGCTCCCTCGTAAAGGTTTGCGAAAGCCAATAATGCATCAGTGGCAGATTTTCCGGCAACGGCGTTTCGTGCATATTCGACATGCTGACTGATATTGACGCTAGGTGTGCTGATTAGACCCATTTCACTTAGCGATTTTTCACCTGAATCGTTTAGGTGAGATCGGAGCTCCGCTATACGTTCATCAACTTGATAAACTGCGCGCTCTGAACGAGGAATTGTGCGATAGGTTTGAATGGCATTTTCGTAAAAACTGGCGGCAACCATGTGACTAGGGCTGCTGGTTGAGGTTCGCGCGATCGCCTCTTTAACCCAGCCCTCAGCAACCGATTTGGTCATCTCGGCAGCTTTTGATTCATCTGGTATCAGGAGGAACCATTCAGCCGCCGCTGAAAAATACTCTCGCGACCTGTGCAAGTCGCCTTCACCATCAAACGCTTTTGCCAAATCTTCAAGCTTTTGCGCGACAACGGTTTTATGGTCACGACCTAACTCGTTTGATTTCAGTAAAACAGCTAACCACAGACCCAAGAAACCGTCGTTAGCTTCCGCACCATTGAAAGCAGTAATGATAGTGGCTTCCATCTGCGCAACCCTACCACCAGCACCGGCCTTTAGCATGCGCGCCAAACGAATAGCTCGTTCCCAACATTCCCGCCCATCACGAATCCGTGTTTCCGTATCCAGTGGAATAGCGCGATAAGCGTCAATGGAGGTAAGCGCGAAAGAAACATCTCTTGGCTTTTTCTTTAGCCAAACCAAGTCGGCAAGGCGGGCTTTGAGTCGAATATCATCAATGTCAGCAACAATGGATGCAAAGAACTCAACATCAGCCTCAAATAAATCATCCGGAATTACAGAGCGTCGATCGTGGAATACAGCAACAGGTTTGAAAGGCTCATTTAAACTTGCTGGTGACAACATCATTGAACATGCATCGGCCAGCAACCAAAGCACCTTGCCATGCTCAGTGCGCCCATCATCGATAGCTGTTCGAGCAGCAGACGAAAATGCCTGCCACATGGATGAATAGCAATCTCGGGAAGCCGATGCTAACGCCTCTTTCCAGCCGCTCGCAGAGAAATGTTCGGGGGTAATGACTAGGTCGGCTGGGTAGCGATGATTTGGCATGAGGGTGTTCATCATTCTGTGTCGGGTTGCTTAAAAACGCTAACGCGCTTCGCTTGTTGCCTGCATGACTGACCTATTCTCGGGCTTGCTCAAGTCAAGAAGGTTGGCAACCAACGAGCGTAGCCGCGACTCTAAATCGTCAGTGTTGACCAGTAGCTGTTGCTTGACCGTTTCGACCAATTCGCGTTGGATTTGCTGTGACTTTGTGAGGTCATCGCGGTTATCGCCAATTATGGCATCTTGGCGAGCAATCTGTGCTAGGAGCGCCTGGTTTTGGGTTTCTGTTTCTTTTAATTTGAGTTCGATGGAGTATTCCCTTTCGCGCACAAGATCGAATTCGCTCTCCAAATGATCGACTAAATTCTGGAGTTGAGCGCGTGCGGTATCGGCTTCATTCAAACTACGCTCATACTGCTGTTGCAGAATCTTTTCCTGCTGCGCAAGCACATCGCGCTTTTCTTGCTCCATCGCCTTACGCTGAGCTTCGAGTGACCGTGCTAGCTCCTGCTGGTGATGAGAGGCCGACTGCTCAAGTGTGGTGGCGTGGTTGGTGAGTGTATTTTTGAGCTCTTCATCAGCAAGCGCGAGTCTGTTACGGACTTCGGCCAGTTCGAGCTGATTACTTTCGATGCTAGCTTTTAAGCGAGTATTTTCGGCTTCGCGCTCACGCATCTGATCTCGAAGCTGTTCCGATTCTTTCCGTGCCTCGATCAAGGCCAGTTTGTGGCACTCCAGCGTCTCGCTCAGTTCTGCCAGCTCTGCACCTGCGCCGTCCATAAGGTCCTGCACGGCCGCCTGAGAACGATCGATCTGTTGCTTCAAAAGTCTATCTAGCGCCTGAATGAGCGATACAGTCACTTCGGCGTCCAGTGCGTCGTTGGCAGTGATGATCTTCTCGTTGGCGCGATACAGCCTTACCAAACGCCCCACGGTACCAAGGCCGCCGCCAGTGATGGCCAAAACATCTTCATTACGGATATCGCCTTTTTCGGCGCGAAGTTTTTCGCATGCAGCGAACACGGCTTGTGGAGAGGCCTTTGTGCCAGCTCGGAGAGGTGTAACAGTATTGGTCATGGTGATTATCCCGTATGAAAGAACCGCACCTGGTAAGTCGATGATATCAGTAGGGCTCAATAATATTCATTACTGAATACAGTATTCAATATTCTATGCAAAAAAGAAGTCGCAAAAAAGCGAATACTTCACCTCAAATGAGCTGTAAACCGCATGAAACCTAGGTTGGTGGAGGTTTTAGGGTAGAGCGTCATTACTGTTGATTGACGCAGATGGGGAAAGAAAAACGGAGCAAGGTGAGAGACTGTCAGGCGTAGACAAGATGAGCGCCATGTGGTGCTATACATATGTCCTATAATTGTACTTATCTGACATATGTAGAGTATGTAAACCGGTTGAACCACTTTGAAAGTTAAAGCAACGCTCAGTTGATTGATGCAACCATGAGGTCACAAATTACACATTTCGCTTGGGATGTTGCTGCATTCTTTGTTGAGCATTGAGGTCTCCAGATAGTTGTCGAAAACAAAAATTTAACGCTGAGATTCTAAAGTCCAGTATTACAATAAAAAGCCAAAGTGGAGTTTGAGGCCGCGATGCCAAATAAAACGTCGATTTCAGCAGAAAAAAATGTTGCTCGAGTGATTGCAGGTAAAGCAAATGTCAAACGTCGGCAAGACTTTTTGCCATCTGGTGATATCGAGAGCCAGGTTTCAACGCGTTTGCGCACACCCCATGATTTGAAGATTGCGACCTATCGTGATCGCCTCTTATCCGTCGTGAAAAACAGGATTACTCCTGATCTGTTTGAGCGATTGGCATGTCGTTCGATGGACATGATGGATACCCTTCCTGATAACACTGAAATCGCACGTTACAGTGATCTTTGCCAGTACGTTGAATACTGCCGGGACCACAATCTTACCTCCCTGCCCTTTCAAGGTTTTGCGGTAGACGCTTACCTCTCAACGATGATGGCGAAAGGCTACAAACGTTCTGCCATAGACCGTCACGTTTCCAGCCTGGTTGCTTGGGCCGAAGCCCTTGAGCTAGATGACCCACGGGCATCGTTTAAGGTCAAAACCCGGTTGGCCGAAATACGGAAAAAAGTGAAAAATAAGCGGCGCCAGGCAGAGGGGCTTAGGGTTGCTCATTTATTGCGAGCGCTCGATCTTTTCGATCCCAATATACCCCGAGATTGTCAGGATATTGCTTTGCTCTATGTAGGCTTTGAAACGCTATGTCGCCAATCGGAGCTGGTCTCTTTCGACTGGGAAGATCTTCGTCTAGACGCTGATGGTTCAAGCCTTATTGAACTCGATCGTCACAAAACAGATCAGGATGGAGATGGTACTTACCTCTATTTATCTCGAAACACAACTGACTTGCTACTTGGGTGGCAAACGGTTTGTGCAAGGCGATCGGGCGCTATTTTTCGCGGTATCTATTCGAATGGCAAAATGGGGGATCGTTTATCAACGCGTGGGGTTGCCCGCTGTTTTAAGCGTACAGCTGAACGGCTTGGATTGGAGCCTTCCGTGTTCTCGGGGCATTCAAATAGAGTGGGTTCCGCGCAGGAAATGGTTGAGCGAAACATTGATGCAGCAAAGATTATGCTGTCTGCGAGATGGAAGTCTATTTCTATGCTCACGCAATATGCTAAGCGAATTCAGGCGAAACGTGGCGGCATGGCAGATCTTACAGGGCAGCTAGGCTGGGATCGAAACGTCTTATCGAGCCAAGCGCTAGAAAAGCAAGAAATCGCCGCCCTTCCTCCGATTAATAAAACGGACAGTTAGTAATACCGCCCGACTACGATTAGCCACATCTAGCCCTCCAACTGCGCCGAATGGCCCTGATAAGTTAAAACTATTCAATAGCCCTTGGCTTATTGGATTTGTATAACAAGTTTCGGAGCAGTACATTATGCAATCCTCCAGCCAGGATACCGGATTTCATATGGGCGAAATTAATTTATGAAAATGACAGTTTATCAGGGCACCAGCCAACCCTTGGTCCAAGGGGCCAACTGTGTACTCAAGCACTACGGCGCAATGCTCGCAGCCGCTCGGCGTTTGGAAAGTAAATTTGTAGCTTTGGAATGTCGCGTACCTATAGATGATAACGCCAGTGTTATTTTGAATGAAAAGGGTCGCGTTACAGGACGAAAATCAAACCTGCAGATTCTCCAAGAATTTGCCCAAAATATGGAGAAAGTAGTTATTTATGAAACCGAGATTGATATCTCTTCGCCACTGCGGCTATTTGACTGCTGGGGGGATGATCCAGTAGGCAGTGGTGGGCTTCCTATCTTCATCTCCACACCAGACCTTTCACCGTCTCAGCGTAAAGAGCTTATATCTATATTCCACCCATTTACCGACGTGATTTACCCAGATCATGTATTCGCGGCCTATTCCTCTTCCCAGTTGGACGCCATAACCTCGCACAGTGCACAGATTCCATTTTTTAATACCCTGCTTGAGGGGCGCAAATCTAGATTGACTGCAATGGGTAAGTATCGTCCTTCGTCAATGCATTACGAAGCGGTTTGGGTATTGCTCACTCTAAAATTGCGCCTTTGGTCAATCGAAAATGGGTTTGATTCTTGGATTTATTCAAATAATAGTGAGGGTGCTGGCGAAGATAGCTATGTGCTATTGCACCCCTCCCAACTAATCAGCGTAAAAGCAGAATACCGCTTTAACTCGGCCAAATACCTGGATAATGTTAGGCCAATTTATAATGAATTTGTGGCTAAAACACTATCAGAAGTCGCGGCGCAACCCTCTGATGGCATGATTGGAGTTCCGCATATGTTATGGGCTGGCCTTAATCCACTTATGTTTTTTGAGACTGGACTTTAGAAAACCAGCTTTTAAAATTCATCTTGTGTTAATTCTCTGCCAATTTTTGATTCAAGATTTGTAACTATTCAGCGAACTATGCGAATGAAGCGGCTTATCGTGAAGATACTCGCCGCTGGCCGAACGGTAAAATCTTTACCGATATTTTGTAAGCGTCCAGCCAACCACACCTTCATTCCATGAGTCGCCTGCGTAAACTAATGCCTTTTTCAGCAAAAGGCATATCCCATGAAACGAAGAACACAAGCACAATGGCGAGCATTGATCGACGAGCAGGCGCAATCAGGGCTCACCGCTGTCGAATTCTGCCGGCGGCGCGGTATCAGCGATAAATATTTCAGTCTGCGTAAGCAAAGTCTTTTAAAAGAAGAGCCAAAAAGTAAGCACTTTGCCGTTGCGCGCATTACCGCCAGCATGAGCACTATCGAAGTGAAGACGGGACACGCAGTGATTAATATTCCCGCGAGTCAACCGGCGGGATGGCTCGCCGATTTTGTGAAGGCGCTCGCCTAATGCGCTGTTTTATTGAACCTCCAGCAGTTTACCTGTATCGCATCCCGGTCGACTTTCGAAAGTCGATCAACGGGTTGACGCTCATTGTTGAGCAGGCGCTAGGTCTCGACCCATTTAATGCGAGCTTATATCTTTTTGCAAATCGCACGCGCGATAAAATCAAAATACTCTATTGGGATAAAACCGGTTTTGCCCTGTGGTATAAGCGCTTAGAAAAGGCGCGCTTTAAATGGCCCGCGCGCTGCAATGATGTTTTTGAAATCGACGAGCAGCAACTGCATTGGCTGTTGGAAGGTTATGACATTGAAGGGCATCAAGCGATTTTTTTTGCATCGGCGGGTTAGTTTTACCCATCTCTGTAGGGTAAAATGCAGGCATGGAAAATATACACGACTTAACACAAAAAATTAGCTTGCTCGAAGCGCGCATTAATCGGCTCCAGCAAGAAAATGATTTTTTACGCGAGCAGTTCAACCTGGCTCGCCATCGTCAATTCAGCGCCTCAAGTGAACAGGTCAGCGTTCAGCCATCGCTCTTTAATGAAGTGGAAGCCGAAGCATCAGCTCCTGATAATGACACGACAGGTGAATCGGCAGACGAAACCTCAGAGTGCGATGCGGCACCAGAAGGCCACTCCGCTAAACCGACGACTCACGCCAAGCCCAAGCGCAAACCGCTGCCACAGGATTTACCTCGCGAAACCCGGATCATTGATATCCCTGACGCTGAAAAAGTGTGCCCCTGCTGCCAGGGGACTCTGCATCGATTCGGCGAAGAAAAAAGTGAACAACTGGCGTACATCCCTGCCTCGATTAAAGTGATCGAAACCGTTAGACCTCAATATGCCTGTCGTACTTGCGAGCAGAATAATACTCGCACGCCAATCAAAATAGCGGATGTACCCGCATCACCCATTCCCAAAAGTATCGCGACCCCCAGCCTGTTGGCGCAAGTGATTATTCAAAAATATCAATTTGCACTGCCGCTGTATCGCCAAGAAGCTTTATTTAAGCAGATCGGCATTGAATTAAGCCGAAAAACCCTCGCCACCTGGATGATTCGCTGCGCTGACCTGTTAGAGCCTGTCATAAAACAGCTAAAAGAAACGCTGTTAGCTCAGCCTGTTATTCATGCCGATGAAACACCGGTACAGGTCATCAATGATGATAAACAAAAGAGTTACATGTGGGTTTATTGTACCGGTTCCGATTCGCCGAACACGCCAGGCACACATAAAAATATCGTACTTTACGACTACCATCCCAGTCGCGCAGCTGCGTGTGTGCAAGGTTTTTTGGGCGATTACTCAGGCTACCTGCAAGTGGATGGTTATGCGGGTTATCAAAATCTCACCGCCGAATTGGTGGGCTGTATGGCGCATGCGCGCCGTAAATTTGTTGAAGCTCAGCGCGCTCAGCCAAAAGGTAAAGCGGGGCGAGCAGACTGGGCAATCATGCATTTTCAAAAGCTTTACCGCATTGAATCCACTATTAAAGAACTCTCGCCCGAAGAGCGGCTGGTCGCACGACAAGAAAAATCGGTGCCTTTATTGAATGAATTGAAAGAATGGCTCGATAAAACTCTCGATCAGGTTGCACCGAAAACAGCGATTGGCAAAGCAGTGGAATACACCCTGCGCCAATGGAAAAAGCTTGTTCGATTTTGTGATAGTGGTGAACTATCCATCGACAACAATCGAGCAGAGCGAGCCATCAAGCCGTTTGTGATTGGCAGGAAGAATTGGTTATTTAGCAATACATCCAGCGGCGCGCGAGCCAGTGCCATTTTGTATTCGGTGATTGAAACTGCCAAAGCGAATGGCGTAGATTGCTATGCGTATTTAACTCATTTGCTGAATGAGTTACCTCAAAAAGACTCCACCCCAGCAGCACTAATGCCTTGGGAGTTTGCCAAGACCTAGAAATAGCGAGGTGTGGTTGGCTGGACGCTTACGATATTTTAACCAAGTGCGTACAAACAAAAGCGCACCATGACTGGTGCGGATATTGGCAGGGTAATAAGCGTCAAGCTGAGCGTTTGGCGGCTTAAGCAATTTTCCATTTTAATGCACCGCCTGCATTATAATTTTACGTTTTTCCAAGCTATGCAAGATCGTTAAAATATTCTTTTGTAAGTTAACAATGGTTGTTGAAGTAGGCTCGATACTTTTACGCTCTAGCAGCTCATCGAAAATTTCACGGCCACACAAAGGTTTTTTAAATTCCCGAATCACATCCAGCGTCATAAGCTGCGCTTCACCCCGCTCAAAGTTCTTACTTTTAGTGTAGGTTCGCTTGCCTTTGATGGTTCGTAAATCGTACTGCGGCGAAAATAGATTAATGGTATTATCCAAATGCGTTAGCGCACCTTGCAATCGCCCAATTTCAGTTTTAATTGTGGTGATTCGCCCTGCAATTTCTTCGCGCTTTGACAGCAAACCAGATACTACGTGTGACTCGGCCATGTGAATTTCCTCGGGTGATTAATGAGTAAACAATAGGGGTTAGGCTAGGAAAAAACTTGTGCGGCTGCTACATAATTCCGTGCAATTTGGTAAATGAGGGGGTTAGCTGGTAGAGTTGGCGCCTTCCTCCGCCAAGAGAAAAAGCACTGATGAGGGTGATGAAATTCTATCCGTTCGAGCGCCATTCTTTGAGATAACGTCGCCAGGAGAGGATGAATAAAAAATAGATACCGGCCGGAAATAAAATTGCTACTCCATAAATCCAAGCGGGAATGCGTAGCGGAGCAAGCGTTAAAATGAAGAAGGGAAGCGCAGAAATTACGCACAAAATGGCATGGTCTCGCCAAAAAATGGATCTCTCATATTGGCTAATGGTTTTTATGCGACACCCAACCATTAGTATTACAGGATGGGCCAAGCGCTCATGCAGTGGTGTTTTCATTACACCCCCCCCGCGTCTGAGGCGGAAAAACCTCGACTGGCATTCCGATCTAGTGGCGCGCCAAACTGCGACATGACGCCAAGATCATCCAGCGAAATGTAGTCCCTAGAACCGCTGCACACATTAAAAAGTGCACGAGCTGACCTTTGAACAAAAAACAACCAATCAAGGAATCGCCCGAGCAGCCAAGATCGAGACACTCTATCCACAGCGATATACCCATACGGTTGTGGATAATCAGCGCTCATCTCGCCCCCAAACCACGGGGACGGCTCAATCCACCCCCGTGCGATGAGTTAATTGTTGCACGAGGCTCATGCGGGGACGGGGCAAATACCTCAATGGCCCAGCTGGGCAGACGATCTGCGTCGATTGGGGTTTTGATTCCAAGATAGGTTGCCAGTGAGTGTATTAGCGCTTGATGACCGCGGCACAGAATTGCTCGGTAACCTTCGGTGGCGAGATCGTTCAGCCACCTTAATTGATCATCAGAAGCATTCGCGGTTTTGTCAAAACGCTTCATCTCGATTCTTAAGCCGTGATAACCGCCTCTGGGTACATCAATGAGTAAGTCGGGATAGCCGGATTTGGCGCCCTCCCCCTTCATTTGCCCTCCAGCCCCAGATGGGCGGTACCCCCCCATGGGGGTTGCAGTGGTCATCATGTAGGCCTTACGGTCATTGCATGCCAACCAAACAAGCCCAATCACCTGCTCCATGCGTTCGTATGGCTTTGGTGAACCGTCGGTTTTTCGGATGGCTTTAAGGCCAAGCTTGAGAGAGGTTATTAACGCTGAATCAACCGAGTATCGATTTCCCGTCTCAATGGCTGAGCTAATAGCGAGAGCTAAGTCGTAGGGCTCCTCAACCACCGGAGCGATAACCTTTTTTCGCCGGTCCAAAATTGTTTTCAGTTGATCTTCGGACAATCTAAGCATTCGCAACCCGCCATCACTCTAAATCTATCTATCCATTGTGGCAGGTCTGAGTGTGGCCGCAATTTTGCGCCGAACGAAGGTGATACTAGGGTGCTATGATGACTTCTCGTGCACAAATAGGCATCTTGTCCGACTCAAGCTCTATACACAGATACCTCGTAATCCCAGCATTAGCGAAGTGTTGATGTTCGATTTCACCATTTGAGACCACAATGGCTTGGCAGGACGATGATTTACACGCTGATAGCACAGCCTGCTGGCTTTTAAAACGATCGAAGCCGTTTATTACGATCATGGATGTTTGAGATGCCAGCTCCGCGATAGTCGTTTCATTTAGCTCGAAGCCAGAACCAAACAGCAATCGCTCCAGTGGCGCCTTGTTTAACGGGGCAATAACTATCCATCCTGCATGAGCTGCGGCAACCGCAAGCGCTTTGTTAAATTCGTGGTTGCGGGAGTCGCGTATATTGATTACGCGGCAGGAGGTTCTGCTCACTGAGTTAATCACCTGAATCGCTAAAAAACTGGGATGACCAGAAGCAATACCGGATCCATTTCTGACGCGTATAGCTCGATTATTTGTCAACATATTAAGGCATCACCTCAAAGTAAAATGATGTTGGTTGCGGCCAGCCCATTTTCGTTATGGCCAATATTAAATTGCACAACGGTACCGTGTGCGCAGCGAAAAAAGACTCTGCTCCCACACTCGCTAGCATGGAAATAGAGCGAGCGTTCGCGGCCAATAACCTGGATAAACCCGTAACCCTTGGCGTGATTGATATAGGCGACAGAGCCGCTGAACCGGGTATCGGTCGCGACGTCATCCCCAGAGGTAGATGAGTCCTGAGCTTTCGCCTGCGCCAAACGAATGCGGTTGTAGACCTCGGAGCGATTGACCTTAATCGCGGGGGGAGCTGCGGTACCGATCTTGACTTGTTCACCACTAATACCTACCAGCGTTAGGGAGACATCGTCCCCGATCCGAATTGTTTCTCCGATTCGTCTAGTCAGTATCAGCATGCGATGGCTCCTTGGTGGCGTGAGCATCAATAGATTGAATTTGATCTTGGTATTGTCCCTAGTTTGATCCTGCAAATCTATCTAAAAATCAATTGAAGAAAAAAAGATCGCACGAGCGATTATGCAAGGTCGCTCATTCCGGCTGATTGTCGTTAGCTGAAGCGCTAGGGCCCAACCCCATAAAGCGGGGGCGTGCGGGGTCTTAACTTAAAAGACCCTTATTCAAAGATCATCTTTCAGAGAGGTATGCGATCGTTGCGTCGATATCAAACGCAGTGTCGAGATAGGCCCGACGTAAGAGCTCCTCCGGCGCGAATCGGTCAAATTTTCCAATAACGTATTTAGCCGAATCTGAAACCAGTGATTTCGCAAGGTGACCTCCCTGTATGAAGGCGAGAACATCCCTAACCAGGGTTTTTTGGGGGCTACTGACATCCCTAATCGTGATGACCATTGCCTCAGTTGAAGCGTTATAACCCATGGCCAGAAGGCAATATTGAATAGTGTCGACAACACAGGATGACGACCAAACAACCCAAAACAAAAGCTTAATATCGGGAACAAAGGAGAGATGGTTTTCTCCCAGGTCGTATTCAGAGAAGGCATCTCTGCCGGCTTCTATCATTGCAAGCGTATGTTCATCGCAGTGCTTTGGGCTGACTCTGCCGATCAATAGATCAAACATTTTCTCCCGAATACGCTCGTGCACGAATGATGCGACCCCACCAAACGACGGCGCTTTACCCAAAACACCTTCCGACTCACGCAGGTGTAGCACCCGGCTAATTGGGTCAACTTCAATGACAAGCCAAGAAGCTCCCCCGAAGATGATGATCTGGTCTTTCTTTATGGGATATACCGCGGGCAGAGTACCAATGTTTGTTTTTCCAACTACCAATCGGTAGGTGTTCTGTATGTCAAATGCGGTGAAAAAGGTAAACCCTGATGCCAGCTTCTTTCCCTTTTCACTTAACTCAAACTCCTCGGGATTGCCCGTTAAGAGCTCGTGACTGATTAGCGATTCAATAACCATGGTTATCACTGATTCATCAACGTGCTGCCAAGGGCCTCGCTGTCTAAGTAGACGATTGATCAGCTCGGCCGAACACACTCGTGCACTGACGGTAATACCGATGATTTGTTGGATAAGCGTCGACAGATGCCACTTTGGGCGGCCAACAGGCTCCACCCAACCGTCTAGCAGCAACAGGATCATTGCCGAAGCTTGAACAGCGTCTAGGTGAAGCCTTTCAATAAAGCCAGTTGCAATAGGCTTTGGTGGTATGAAGATTCGTAGGATGGCTGCTTTCCCAGCTCGGCGGCCGGACCTGCCGAGTCGCTGCTTAATCGCTGCCACGTTCGATGGAGCCCCTACCTGAGCAACTGATTCAATATTGTTGATATCGATCCCCATCTCCAGCGTCGACGTTGCGATGGCGGTGACAATTTTAGAGTCATCTTTAAGAGCGCTTTCAGTTTGGTCCCGCGTCTCTTTGCTCAGCGAACCATGGTGAGGGTAGAACTCACTGGGAACGTTATGGAAGTCCGACAGACGGTGGAGGTGCAGGGTAAGCTCTTCAACATAGCGTTTACTGCCGGCGAAAATGATATTTCGCGATCCTTTAAGTCGAGAAAACAGATCCTGCGCTACTGGCATCAACCCGCCAGGACTGCCCGCCTCTGCCGGCGGAAACGATTTGATCTTTAACTGCAGAGGGGGTGGAGAGCCCTTCTCGCCACAATGTAACCCCTTGAGCGGTTTAGAGCCGGGTCGCAGAAATTCAAGCGCGTTGGCTGGGTCACCGATAGTCGCCGAGATAGCGATCCTTGGAATGATGCGGCCGATTGCATGCTCTATTCGCGACAGAAGGCTAATCAATTGAATCCCGCGCTCGCTATCGAAGAAAGCATGGTATTCGTCTATCACGATATACCCCAATGAGCGGAATCGCTGTTTCAGCTGCACTGACCTGCGGGCAAATAGAGCTTCAAGCGATTCAGGCGTCATGATCGTAATGCCGCTAGGGGTCTCCCAAGACGCTTTCTTTGCGTCCGAATCGGCATCGCCGTGCCAAGCAATAACATTCGCCCCTGTGTATGAGCACATCGATGTTAGGCGCTCGGCTTGGTCGTTAATTAAGGCCTTTAGTGGAGATAAGCACAAGGCACCGTAGCCTTGGCCTGGTCGATTATTTATTTCGAGCCAACTAATGACCGGCAGAAAAGCGGCTTCTGTTTTTCCGGATGCAGTAGGCGCAGTGATCAGCACATCGTTACGACGGCCAAGGATCGGTGAGACGCAAAGAGACTGAATGGGCCGGAGCGATGGCCAGCCCTTGGCTTGAATCCAAGATTGCACACCCGGACTTAATTGTTGGATGTCTGCGGGGGTGGATCTCTCTGTGATTGCGGTGGATGCGTTAATAGGGATACTCCGAATCTAGTATTGCGACAACAAAATGCTTGCTGCGACGAATATTAATGGAAATCTGCCTTTCCGGTGAGACAGAATGTTATGTCTGTACAACACTCCGCTTAATAGATCATGGGCGCCACTGATGAAGGCCGCATACTATGGACGACGAATTCAATCAATCGACTCAACCCGGTACCGGGCTCTATAGCGAAGTTCCACCTCCGCACGCGCCGCACGTTATCAATTATCTGAATTATCTAGGTTCCATCCTGCTCAGCTTTCGCGTGAGTCAGCCTGCAGGGGAGATGAGCTCGCAGCGCATGGCTGAACGAGTGGAGCGGTATACCGGTCAGCCGGTTTCTCGTCAGCGGATAACCCGTGCAGAAAGCGGTGATAGACGTGTTTCGATGGATATTTATGCAGCCTTGTTGAATGAAATGGGCGCCTGGCCAGATATCCTCTGGGCCCTTGAAAAGGGTTCCGGGAACGGGGCTAGGTTTGCCCTTCTGGTAGAGAGAGAGCTTTCCACCAGCATCAAGGAGGCTCACAAAGACGGCCTGAAAAGGCTTCGTCAAAAGCAATTGCAAGAGGGCAGCAAGTGAACAATCAATCGGACCGATTATTTGTATCAGTCTACGCGTGGCAGAATGATATTCAAGATTACGTGGTTGCAGGCAACTTGCTCTTTGGCTATACGGCGGAAACGGATTTTACCTCTACGGCCTTTAAGTATGATGACGAGTATATTCAGAATGGGTTTGGGGCACTTGATCCCGCTAATTTGAATCATGGATCAGGCAATCTATTCGTTTGCAAGCGACCATCAGGCCAACTGTTTGGCTATTTCTCTTCACTCTTGCCCGGGCAGATTGGCAATCAAATGCTGGCCGATGTTCATCCGGCATGGCCAACTCTTAATGAAATTCAAAAGCTACATGTTTTAACTTTGGCTCAGGGCGACTTTGGTGCGATTCAGCTCAATGCCCATAACGCCCAATCCGGTCAAGTGGTCAGGAGCCTGACGGAGTTGGATGAGGTCGTTCAGAAAATCAGAGCATTCCAGCGGCGACAAACAAGATCCATTTTAACGCCAGAGCTAGAAGGGGCGCTGTGCGCGCTGGGAGGGTCTAAACCAAAGATAGACCTTGAGCTGAATGCCCAGGGGCGAGTGCAGCGCTATGTTGTTAAGCTTAATACGTCAGAATTCTTTAACGATGCGCGTGTGGGGGCATTATTGGCGGATAGTCAAAAAGCAGCGAGAATCGTCGTATGCCCAAGAACCGCCCATAATTTGCCATGCGGCGAAGATGTATTGATAAGCAGCAATTATGCGCGCAAGTGGACGGACTCCAATTCGACCGATGGTGCTCGAGTCATTCGTTATAACAGAGTGAGCTTCAGAACTCTTTTAGAGAATGATCCAATTCTTGGTGTGAGCGAATCCCCGAAAATCCAGCACCTCATCCATGTCATTAATCGTTACAGCGATAACGCTAAAGCAGACAGAGATGAGCTGTTTAGAAGGACGATTTTTTCTGTTGGAACTAATCACACGTCGAATGGTTTCGATAACTTTGAAATGTACGATACGGGACGCGGAAAATGGCGGTTAAGTCCGAGCTTCAATAATTTACCGAGCCCCGATCGAGGCGCCAACTATCATGTTGGCATCGAAAATGGAAATTCCTGCTCGAGCCTGATCCATTTTGATGAACGCTGGGTTTCAATTCTCGGTGGGGAGTTTGGGTACACTCCAGTTGAATCGTTGGCCGTAGCGCTGCCGGTGATCCACACGCTGGAAGCATTACCGGTCCGGATTGATAACTCCAATCTAATCAGTGCAGACCAATCTGCTCTTAAGCAAGTCATTCCTTCGGCGCAGATATCTAAGCTAGTCCAGAAAATTAATAAAACACCCGAGATTCTCGAAGAAGCAAAGAGGCGGTACGGGTTACAGGTTGTTACTAATGATCCAGCACCTACGGAGCCACACGCTCCTAAAGGGCCAACTCAGGGCGGCGGACCAAAACCTTGATCGCATTTTTCCAGCCAAAAATTGGAGCAGAAAAAATACGGCTTTTCCAACGCTAAATACGTCTCGACTATCAATCCGTTACATTGGTGACACAGAATTTACGTTACAAGCAAAAAAGTTATTGAACGCAAGCGCTGTAGGGCTAAAATTAACATGCAAATTCATTAAACCGGGAGAACCCCATGACAGTTACTCGCGAAGCTATCGTTCGAAAAATTGCAGGAAATAATGATCAAGCTGTTCGAATGGGACTTCTTTTCAATCGTCAGACCAGGGAGCCATCAGAGACCCAGGCTGACACGGTGGATTTAAAAACCCAAAGCGCGATCGGTATTATGTCAGCCTCAGGAATGGCGCTGGCCGACAGCGAAGAGAGCGCGTTGCATCTACTGGATGGGCTTGGCTGGTCAAACCAGCAGGTAGGGAGTTTTCTGCAAGCCCTTGCCGAAGGCAGCTAGCTATGGAGCTCAATAGCTTTGAAAAAATCATTGCGACCCGTAATTTGCGGGAGAGCATGGACAAGGTATCGCTCGGCATTTTTGATCAACAACACCTGCAGGCCATTCATCAGCAGATGTGCCAAAATCTCGAGCATCGGAAAGAGTTATCACCAGGCCGCATTCAGATATCCAGCATGGCTATGGATTCCCTTGCTCGCACACTTGGCGATAACGCCAATGCGGTCCTAGGTGTAAAACATAAAGAGGAGGCGGCTCAGGCACTCGCTAAGTCTTATGTTGCAACCGTAACCGAGAACCCATTTTCGTCCTTTAATAAGCAGGTTGCGATGCTTATTGTGGATGGAATGTCAAAATCGAGTGGTAATGTCATCGATTGGAAGATGATGGATTCAAAAAAGCTAGACCAAGTTTCTGTTGGACCGTCAGCGGTTAGAGAGGTTTCAAACATGCTCGAAAATGCTATGACGCCAACCCCCAAGATGGAACCGACAAAGCTGGAACGTAAAGAGGTTCACTATATGCGCCAGAAGCAGTCATCTAACGATCCAAGCATGACGGCTAGAACATATCTTCTCGGTTAAGCTATAGATCGCGTTTGCAGTGGAGTGAACTCCTTCAATAGCTCGATGTACCTAGGTGGATCGCTCCGTTGTTTTAACTCCCTTCTTTTTAGGGCTAACCTCCCCCGCGTTTAGCCCAATCTTTTGACGGTTCAGCAACCAAGATCCAATCGATTCCATCACTTTTTTGGCATATCCGAACACATCTTCAGGATCAACGTTAAGGTTGTCTGGAACAATTGTTGTTGCCATTATTTTTACGAGTGAAATCTGCAGTGCAGAAATCTGAATCCTTTTAGTTCTGATATCAATATCAGCATCCCTTGCGGCTACAAAACGCCTCGCAATCGATTGGAGCTCGTTTACATACTCGGTAATAGTTAGAGTGTCCGATATAAGAGACTTGTCGAATTGTTTAAAAAATGGCCTATCCCTAAGCTGATCTCGCACGCCTCTTAGCAGCTCATGGCGAATTTGCGCGGGAGTGTTGATGATTACCCCTGCATTAGATAGCGCTTTAACCATGTCATCTGTTGGCATGGCAAGCAGGTGATTGAAGATATCGATTGGTTTGGCTGAACCAGACAGCAGCAAATCCAATGCAGTTTGAATCTTTGAGTTCGATGAAGAGTTAGACATTGGTCACCCTCGCCATTTTGGTAAATGGCAAATTGCACGTATGCTTTAATAGATCTATTGATTGTCGTTAGCATTGGCTTCTACGCCAAGCTTGTCAATCAGAACCCGTTGCACGAAGCGAATAGCGTAAATCTTTACCAGCCAACTACCTGTAGCTCAATACCGAGCCACTGCAGCGTCTTGGTAATAAAAATTCTGAATCGGTCCTGCAAGGCGGACAGGCTGCGCTCTAATTGGTTGATCGCTCGCCAGTTTCTGAAATAATCAAAAAGGGAAGACTTCAGTTTGCTCAGGGTCATAACATGACTCGCAATCTGCTTTTGGTAGGCAGTCAACTGCTTGATGGTAACGTCCGCAACCATTCGCTTCATCTTGATGTGAGATGTGACCTGTATAATATTGACGGCGGTTTTTGTGCACACTTTACCGATCATGATGAATCCCCCTTTTTCTATTTTGCGATTGCGGTTTGGTTATTTCGGTGATTTGGCACTATGGTTAGTACATGCTAGGTGTACAGCGCACATCTTGGATGAAATTCTGGCAATGATCAAGAGATCTATTAATGAATGCAGTAAAATATTCTGAAAGTGACATCATAGATATTATGAAGAGATTAATCGGTGTTCGCAGCGATGCCGATTTGGTTGAATATTTAAATTCCCGTTACAGTGAGCGGGTGATCTCAAGGCAAAGCCTGAGCAACTACCGCTCGAAGGAAGGCAAAAAATTTACAATTACCAAGGTTTTTCTGCTTGAGCTGGTCCAGCATTTAGAGACGATTAGGTGTGAAGGGAGCAGGCAGCCCGAATTGCAGGCAGAGCAATCCCCGCCTCCACCCCAAGATCCTCAGTAAATCGAGACAATGCCAATGCACTGATTTTGGCCATGATCCCTGTGGGCACTAGGAGCCTGTGCTGACTGGCTCTTCCTGCCGATGCATAAATGAATAGCCCAGGGTCATTCTTGGCATCACGTTGTTGACGGTGAAGCTCAACCCCCTTCGTGCCACGCTTAATCGCAAGACTAGGCAGATAGCCAAGCATCAGGCCACAGAATAGAGGTAGTTCATTCTCGGATAGCTGGAAGTTCAGCTTATGTTGCCACTGGACCGAGTTATTCATAATTGCAGCTGTTTCGATGTTTAAAGTTGGGACGCGCTCATTAAGCAATGAGCTCTGGAAGGTTACAGCGGCACTGTTTCCATAGTATTTAATTTGTGCGCCAAAGAGCTTGGTCTGGTCGAGTTCATTCATGGCTGCATTGGTTTGCATGGCTGTAATCCCAGTAAGTGACGCATCGATTTTCTACTTTGACGCCCTTAAAAAATTATTAAAAGAACTTTTTGTTGTGCGACACAGTTTTTACTTGCCGAGCGTTTCGCTAGTTGTCAATGTTTGAGTTCTTTATTAGATCGAGAAGTGATCCATGAAACGATTCATCAGATTTGTCATTATAGCGGCGATCGCGTTGTCGGCATTAGGCACTAGTGCGGGAGGCGCGATCTATTTATTGGGGTGGGACAAGATTTACCATTGCAGGGATAAGCTAGAGCGGCTAGTTGGAAGTGATAAGCCCATAGCAATTGCGAAGCGATTTTGGGTGGCAACCCTTAACGGACGAAAAGAGACAGCGTATTGGTACATGCAGCCCATGGAAGGTCTGGTGCCGGAGATGGCCGGAGCGCATCGCGATGACGAGGTTATTTTGGGTGACGTTGTCCAGCAGGACGGATACCAGATGATTGACACCACTCTGATTCTGAATCGAGAGAATGGGCAGCGGTACATTCGACTAAAAACAGTGATGGTGCCCAATGAAAATGGTGACTGGATGGTAGACTTTTGGTCGTCCCAGCAAACTACATTCGATGTGGTTATCGAAGATAGTGCTCAGCGCCTCGGGATATTGCTATCAAGCGCATCCAGCGAATTCCCTCACTTGTTGAACGTCGGAGGGGAAGCGCCGGAAGAGTCTAAAGCCGCTGCAGAAAAACAGATTGATGAGGCCTTGAAGTCCGCCAAGGAGCGGATCATGTCTGCCTATGCGAAACATTTGCATCAATCGAAGCCTTCGGAGCAGTCACAAAATAACTCCACAGAAAATGAGGGTGATAAATTAAATAATTAGGAAAGAATAACCTGCTTTCAGCTGGCATGGATGCTAGCTTGCCCGCTTCGGCAACTCATTGCCGGGCCATAAACTAAAAGATTGAATTAAGGGGTAGCTTTCGCACTCAACTAAGGTTACCGGCCATTAGAGTGATCAAGGTTTTTAATTAAGTCATGACCTGATGTTGTCGCCATGGAATTCTGAGCCTCCTGATGTTTCATTAGATAGATTCCCAGAGCATACTCGTGACCATCGAGCTTTCCGTAGCGAACAATGCCGGTATCGTCGCCTAAGACGTTAAATGGCTTGGGATCATAGAGAGCCAGCAAGGATTCTATGACTGGCTGAAAGACTTCACGATAGAAAATGGCGGTGGTGCCATCCGCCAAGACGGTCATTTTCATTAATCTAGCCCCGCCGACGCCGTAATGTAGCTCGCCGTTTGGCGCCGTAATGTGCATGCCCTCCATGAGGGGCGAATACTCGATCCGCTTAAACTCCTCTTTATAGTCTGCCGTCATAACGTGCTCACCATAGACCACCCAATCCAGCGCGTTGTACTGCGGTTCTAGCACTGGGGCTAAAGCACCAGGATCAGTGAGCGTTGAATCAATGGAGAAGCTGGTTGAGATATGACCCCAGCCAGCTTGAATGGCTTCGGCGTTACCCATAATGGCTTTTGCCATGACGGTGTTGGCGCTGTGGTGCGAGAGCCCGTAAAAGCCGGATAAGCCAAGGATCAGCGCACAAATGCCAAAAGTCGATGTCACTCTTGGCATTTCATATCCTCAATGACATCCCCATACATTTCTGTCCAGGTGCCCACTCGGCTACAGCGGGCTTTCTTTTCCAGCCGGACTAAATGCGCGGACCGCGATTGGGAGTAGTCGACGCGGTACTCCCCATTTGAGATGAGGTCGAAGTTTACGATGGATCCTTTAAGTGACAGGTAACCCGTTGTGGGGTAGTCCCACTGTGATATTTCGATGCCGACAGTCTCGCCCTTTATGGTTTTCGAGAGAACCTTACAGGCATGTCTTAGCTTGCTATTTGGGTTGTCCTTGCGGTTCGGGAGCGGCCCGTTATGTTTAATGTAGGAAGTCGGCTTAGTGACGCCATGGCATTGCCCGTCAGCGCCATTACCCGGGACTATGTCGGCCAATCTTAGCTCAAGTGTCTCTTTTCGCCCGTCCCGCTTGATTTGTATTGCGACGGTTGTTGGCGTTAGGATTTTGGTGACCTTGCCGTGATAAATTCTTTCGCGTAGATCTACGAAAGTGGCATTTTCGGCAGAAGAGGCTGCGCTAAGCAGTGACACTGCCCCGGCTAAGAAAAAAGCAAATCGGGTTTTCATTGAATTCAATCGCTCCTAAGAATGGTGGATTCACTCTAGGCCAACGAGAGATTGGGCTGCAATCAAAAACTGTCTAGTAATGCAAAAAATCGGCGAGTCGTGAATGATGGATTACCCGTCCTCACGACTCACCCAAAGACTAGGCGTCCTTCATTAGTGGATCGCTAACTTTACGCTTAGCTGTTTTCGGCTTTTGGAGGTACGCAAAATATCCAACGCCGTCGATGGCGCAGGCGGGAGAAGTGCTAAGCACCTGGTCTGATCGAGTTTTTCGCCTTGGGACCAGCAGGCGCCCTTGCTCATCGCGCGCAGGCTCTGGCTGCCAAATAATGGAAGTGGGTAGCACCGATTGATTGAGAAGCAATGGTCCGGGCGTCACAATCTGTTTGGGATGCATCACGCCCTTCAGAATTTCCTGAATATTTGCCCGGAGCTGAAGGTCTCGCGTTTTGACACGGGCCAGCTCAGTGGTGTCTGCGTAGGGCTCTAGATCTGCGAGTATTGAGTCCCTAACACCGTCGTTTTGCTCCATGGCTCGCTTACGCAGTTCGCGTACAGTTATGGGTTCAATCTTTTGGTGACCAACAGCCCATGTCCAGGATATGGCCTGAATTGGATGAGGAAGGACCGTTACCCGCTGGTAGGTTTTGGTCAGGTCGTGTTGAGCCATGCCGACCGTGCGCAGCATGTCGCGCAGCTCGTTTGGTTTTAACAGGTCTCGCAGAGCGACGATCAACTGTTTGAGAGATTCTTTCGCATCATTTAACGCAAGCGCGCTTTTGACCAGCTCGGGGCTGCCACATAGCAATCCCGTCGTGACATGCACAGGAATCGCATTCCCATTTTTGTAGATATCGGTCCAACGATGGCAAATGGCTGCGACCGGCGTATCCCCCGAGTCATTGACCCACCCCGGAGGTAGCCATGTGTCGCCATCACTCTGTAGTACGCTTCGCCGAAGCGCTTCAAGCAGTGTTTCGAAGTGCTCTTTGGCGTGCAGCAGGTCGACGGTTTTGGGTTGTGATTGGAGCTCTGGATTCAAAAGGGGCATGGGCGTTACTCCTTCAGCGGATTCTTTAAGTGATATTATACCTCCCCATTCTTGTTGAAGCCAAATAAGCGCCGATCTGGCCCCTACCCCTGATAACCTGCCCTTTTCGCTTACCTTACCTTTTCTTCCCTCACCTTATATTTTCTTAGGTTATCTTCGGGAAGGCGCCCAGGCGCGCAAGGGCGCCGCCAGAGAGGGGCATCCCGGCTTGGGCGGTGCCGGAGTCGAAGGATGGTCTTCTTGATGGGGCTTAATGGAGAGCCCTAGGGGTATCGTTGGGGAGGTATAATATGATCAGAATGATTGCGATAAATGATGTCGAGGTCCGGCCGGTAAAAGCGTTGGAATTAGCCACTTCGCATATAACATATTGATAAATATAGTTTTTAGGACAAAAGTTTTACTAAAGCCTTTATCGCGACAGTGACTCCTGAAGCTGCTTAAACTGCCCCTGAATCACCGCTTTTTCCTGAAGAATCATCTTGTTCTCATCGAATAGAACTCCCACTCTATTCTGAGCGGCTATCATATCCGTTTTAGTGGCCTCCAATGCTTGGGATAGCACGGCCACTTGCTTATCGACGTCTGCTTTCTGGCTGGTGAGCGCGGCAATATTATCCACCAATTGTTCGCTTTTATGCTGCTGCTCCCGACTTTTTACCGAGGCGTCGTTAAGTTGATGCTCCAAGTTCTGGATATCGACCACTTGCCTATCTAGGGTGCTTTTGTGCATCGCATTGGCCTTTTCGAGCTCATGCGTTTGTCGTTGTAAGTGCGCATTAGTGTCTATCAGCTCGGACGCTCTTGACTCGGCTTGGATGAGCCGGTGTTGCAGGTCTTGAATCTGGTCTTTCAGGCCCTGGTTAACCACATGGAATTGCTCGCGTTCCTGCTGCCGATCTTCGGCGGTGCGTTGCTGGTAGTGTTCAAAGTGATCACGAATATCCTTATTTTCCTGCTTGAGTT
>JACCDR012697997.1_pt1 | contig 34815 bp, 48 predicted proteins | sample 7446431 | NCBI WGS metagenome assembly JACCDR01 (sample SAMN15323443, study PRJNA562643) | freshwater metagenome | isolation source: river surface water | place: USA:Blue River Watershed | collected 2017-08-17 | reverse complement strand
GCGCGTGGCTCTGTTTTGCACGCGTTCCTTCGTGACGTGAATCACCTCGGGCGAGAGGCTGCGCTCGCGCGCGTGCCCATCGAGCACCTCGAAGCGTGCGAAGGCCTCGACCTCTCGCGTCTGCCTGTGGACCCCGAGGCCTACGCCGCAGAGGTCGCGCTCGCGTACGACTGGGCGAAGGACACCGGCCGCGAGATCAACCGGGGCACCGACTCGCGCGACTATGGCGCCAGTCCTACGGAGCTCGCGGGCCGCGCGGATGTCGTCGCGCTCACGCCCGATGCAGTGAAGATCCTCGACTACAAGACCGGGTATCGATACCTCGGCAAAGCCGACGAGAGTTGGCAGCTCAAGGGCTACGCGCTCGCCGCGGCGCGCGCGTACAACAGGCGCGAGGCTGAGGTCAGTTTCGTCCGCGTCACTGAGGACGGGTCGCCCTGGTACATCTCAGCGTCGCTCGGGTACGCCGAGCTCGAAGAGACCGCGCTCGCCATCGCCGAACGCGCCGAGCTGATTCAGCGGCTGCGCGACGAGCCCGCGCTTCTCGACGAGCACTACGTCGCCGGCGATCACTGTCGCTATTGCCCAGCGATAGGGCGGTGTCCCGAGCGGGCCTCAATACTGCGCCGAGGATTCCCGGAGCTCGACTCGCCTGATTTCGTCCTCAATGGGGATTCAGCCGCCCAGTTGTTGCACCGCGCGAAGCTCGTTCAGGGGGCGCTCGACATGGTCATGGAGCGACTCGATCTGTTTTCGGACGGCGAGGCGATACGAGTGGTCGATCATCCCGGCCTCGTACGAGGTCCGGTGTCAGTCGCGCGCGAGGAGTTCGACGCGGTGAGGGGAGCGGCCATTCTCGGCCAGCGCTTCGGGCCCGAGGTCGCGACGGCTGCCGTAGACCAGCGCCCAAAGCTCACCAAAGCCAGCCTCGAGCGTGGGCTGCGGGTGCATATGGGCCAGCATCGCGGGACTGGCCTGCGAATCGGCAAGCTGAAGGACGATGCCATCGGGGCGCTCCGAGACGGCGGCGCGGCCATTGTCAGGCGGCACACCGAGTATCGAGAGCATCGACCGGAGACGGCGATAGAGGAGTCGACGAATGCCAGTGGTGAGTGAAAACGCTCTGGCGATATGGACGATCTACCACCGACCTCGCGACATGCCTGGCGTTGAGTGGTGCGTCCGACGGTGGTTGATCATGGATGGGCGCTCAACGCCTGATCTTGTTGCCGTTCCAGCGAAGACGCTCGAGGCAGCCCGCCAAATGGTGCCGCCGGGGCTCGTGCGCCTCGACCGATTGGCCGAGGATGATCCAGTGATCGTGGAGACGTGGATATGAGCAAACCAGGGATAGCAGCGCGGTCGCCCGACAGCATCAAGGGGCTTTGGGAGTCGTATTCGACTGAGGTGGTTCCGCCTGACGCCGGGCCGATTCAACGCACCGAGTGCCAACGCGCGTTCTATGGCGGCTGCGCCTGTTTCCTGGGCCTATTGATGGACGTGCTTGATGGGGGACTCGAGCCGACCGCGGCGGACCTGGCGCTCATGGATAGACTGGCGAGCGAGTTGCGTGACTTTGCGGCCAACACCACAAACGCGAAACCGCCCCCAGTCCAGCGCGAGCGCGCCGTGTCGTCTGGCGACCTGAGTAAGGCTATCCCCGAGGCCCATTACCTCGAGGTCCCAGAGCGCGTTGACGTCTTCTCGTGGACCCCCGAGCCACCCGGAACGCCAGACGCGAAATCAACCCAAGTGCATCTGCATTGCGGCTCGCCGCCAGGACCGGTGTTCGTGATGCGATTCAAGGGACCGCGAACGCTCGACCAGATCATCGCCGCGCTCATCAAGCACCGTATCGACGTCTGGCCGGACCTACCAACGGAGGCAACAATATGACTGGCGAACAGAAACCGAGCATCGGGCGCATCGTGCATTACCAGGCATACGGAACGCCAAATGGAGAGTTCAAACCGGAGCCCAGAGCGGCCATCATCACGGAGGTCAGCGAGGGAGGGAAGGTCGGGCTCTTCGTCGCGAATCCGACCGGAATATTCCTCAATCGCGACGTGCCGTACGCCGATGCTCCGACGCCAGGCCATTGGAACTGGCCGCCGAGGGTTACGTGAGGCCCCCGATGGTCTGCCCGTGCGGGACGTCCATGGACCCAGCCGACTTGAGCGCACGTCCATCCCCCGGTGATTTGTCGATCTGCAGTAATTGCTATCGCCCATTCCGGGTCGATCGCGAACTGAAACTCCAAGTGCTGTCGCCTCAGGAGGTGGAGTCTCTGGAGCTACCGGAGCGCCGCGTGATGGTCGACCTGATACTTCGGGCGGTGCAAGCCAAGGTGGAGCGGGCTGACGCTCTCGCGGGGGACGTCGCATCACTCTACCGTTCACTGGTTCGAGGTCGATGAATGATCCAGCCTGGGGATTTGTGGCACGGCGGCATGCCTGGACTCTGGCGCGGCGATCGTTTGCTGCCCGACATGGCCGCCGTGCGCTTCGTGCCGGGGTGCAAGGAATGCGAGGCGCACGCTCAGGGTCTGTCTATCTCCGACCCGTGCACCCCTGCCGGCTTTGTCTATGCGACCTCCGACAGAGAGTACGCCCGCCACTTCGCCTCACGCGCCGGACGCGGCACGCTCTATCGCGTGAAACTCCTAGGGAACATAGAGGCAGCACCATCGGAGGACTTGTTCCCAACTTGGAAGGCCCCGAGCGCAATAGTGGTGGCCGTCGTTGAGCAGCGCATCACCCTGACCTGGAAACAACGCCGCAAGCTATTCATCCGCTGGGGCGGAACAGACGCCGAGTTCGAGGCCATGGTGCAGTCAACGTTGGCTAACGTCCGACCATAAGGCTCAGGCATGAGTCACCCACTCGATAAGCATCCTCCGTACGACGCTCGCGGCGCTGACAGTCCTGTCCGCCTCAACAGTCTGCTGGTGTGCGATTTCCCTTAGCCGCCGCACGACTGCGGTGGGCACACGCACCGTGAGCTGGCTGCTTGGTTCGCGACGACGCTGAGCCTCGCGAGCCGTTCGCATCACACCCTCGTCATCGCGCGCTCGACCATCTCTCGAACGAGCGAGGCTGGTGAAACATGCATGTCCGTCTGTATCTCCCGCTGCACCGCGAGCATCTTCAGCCTCCGGATGTCCGTCATGCGCAGCCGCACCGTCACGCTGCCCTCGGGCTCCCGTCTGGGAGGCCCAGAGTACGGAACGAGCCCCACGGGCCCCCGCGTCTCGCCGCCGGATCTCAGCGGGGTCACCGTCTCTGCTTCCAACACCTCAGCCTTGCGTCGCCTCAATTCCCGCTCCATTGAGTTGCCTCACTGAGTCAGTGAGGAAGTGAGGCAGTGACTCATCGAGGAAGTGAGGCAGTGAGTCAAGCTTTGCTGCGCGCTCTCTCGCTGTGCTACGCGATTCCCAGTGAGCACCCGGCGACACCTAGAATCCCGTGCGATGGCAGCTCGTGGGCGCCAGCTCGAGATGTTCCCTGGCTCGCGCTTCGGCTGTCAGCACACCAACGGCGCGGGCACGTGTGACTTGTGCTTGCCGCTCATCCGGACCCCCGCCGAGCTCCGCGCCTCCCTCCTCGAGGGAACGCGACGACGTTCGAGCCGGAGCTCCGCGCGAGCGTCAGAGCCAGTCGAAAACGATCCTTCTCGCTGAGCGCTTCGTCGCGCGGGCCTCTGTGACGCCGCTCCCAGCGCCGCTCGAGCAGCCAGAGCGCACAAGTTATCCCCACGCACACCGTCGCCCATGTGAGGGTCATCGAGAGGAATTCTCGCACGCCACGGCGACACCAGCGAGCGCCCACCGCGCGTCACGGTGGGCATCATCGCCGTCGCACGCGTGAAAAAACTCGTGCAAGAGCGCGCTCTCTCCAGCGCAGCACGCCGGCTCGCCGACGACCTCGATGTACCCCGCGTGATAGCCGTGGCAGTCCCGAGCGCAGCCGAACCGTTCGAAGGCCGCTGGGTGCACGCCCACCCATCCGACGCGCGGAGGTTCGGCGCAGAGGCCTCGTGCCATCGCGGCGAGCTCGACCGCCTCAATATCTGCGGCCGCGAAGTGCCCGCCGAGCCAGAAGTAGGCGAGCGCGAAGGTTGTGCTGATGTAGTCGGGCCGCTTGCCGCCTCCGCAGCCGTGGAGCGTGATGATCAGCGTGGCGATCAGCGCACGCTGAACCATGGCCTGACGCCGGCAACCATCTGCAGCGCGACAATCAGCAGAACAACGGCCATCACGGCGATTACTACCTGTCTGACCGGCGCAGGCAGCGGCAGCAACGTGACAACCCAGACAACGAGAGAACCAATTACCAGCAGAATCAGAAGGGAGATGAGGAGGCTCATGGCTGGTACCCAGGCTTGTCGTGTGGCCAGTCTGGGAGCGGAATCGTTTTCCCCGCGAGATCGTGTGAGCAGTCAGCAAGGAACTGAACGGCGCCATTCACCACGAAGGAATGGCACCGCCGCTCGACGCTGTGCCGGCTGAAGCCCGTGACCAGGACCGAAGGCGTGAAAGTTGGCTTATTGAAGTCGCCGTTGAAAGCCCAGGTGGAGTTGAGCGCGTGCGGTTCATCGCAGCCAGGGCACCACCACAGGAAGCGACCGTCGTCGGATTTGATGACTTTGGCGCTCACGGCTTCACCTCGTCGTCCTCGAGGTGCTGGCGGAGGCGCCAGACGGAGGCACCTGGCCTTAGATTCGGCATGGTGTCGCTGAGCTCTTGGACGTCTATCAGCTCGACGAGGCGCAGAGATCGAAATGACAGCCCAGAGTCTCGGCCGAGCGTTCCGAGCGCCCTGAATTCGGCCATCGCCTCCATTCGTGTTCGATGGAGGGGCCCGAAGTCCTCTCCGGCCTCTCCCATGCGCGCGACGACCCAGAATCTCATAGCTTCACCTCGACTTGCTCTTCTGGGAGATCGATCAGCTCGACGGCGCGCAAGCACAGTGCTGGGGAGGAGGCACTAGTACTCGAGAGCTCGCCCAATTTCGTGAGCTCGGCCATCGCGCGCTCGCGCGTGAGATGGGGGAGCCCCACGCGTTCCTCGCTGCCGTCGCGCCAAACGCGCACGATGTGCCAGAGCCTCATCACCACCCCAATCGAACGCCCGCTAGCGCTCGAGCTTCGGCCTGCGTCCACTGCGCTCCCGCCCACACCGCAAGGTTCTGCGTCACACGTAGCGAGGCATTGATCTCAGCCATCGGCCCCGACAGCGTCGAGTAGCCTCCGAGTACATCGAGTGAGAGTCTTTGCGCGGGCATCATCCGCTCGAGCTCGGTGGAGACGCGACGGAGGGGGGCGTCAGTGGTGAGACTGTTGGAGGCCGGCTCGCCGAGACTGTCCCGACGAGCCTTTTTGCCAAAGGGACCGCTTCTCCCAGGAGCCGCCGCGTATCCTCCTGCATCGCGGCGACCTTCAGCACGGTTCGAGAGCGCTGGTACCCGAGCCCCTGTATCCCAGCCATCACCGTGGCGCTCAGCGCGAGCACGGTGGCGACCCACGGCTTTTCGGGCAACGCGCCGGCGCCGTGCAGCGTCTCGAGAATGATCGCGAACACATCGAGCAGGCCGGCGATCCAAATGAGCCAGGACGCGAGCCCATACTCTGACGTCTGGTGCCCGATGGTGGGCTTCGAGTCAGGCGACACCATAGGAGAGCGCCTCCGGTTTCTTGCTGACGAGGAATGGGATTGCGCGGAAGCCAAGGATGTCGTCGCGATAGTCGAAGCGCCGCTCGAGCTTCACGCGCGCCGCTCGAGCTCGGGCGATCTCAACCGTCAGCGTCTCTCTGTTGCCGCCGTTCGCACCACAGACGAGCCCGCCGGCGATGTGGACGACGACGTGACGTTTGTAGAACACCAGGTGCCCGGGCAGCAGGTACGGCACCGGCTCGAGCTCATCCATGAGCCGCTCCGTGTTGTGCGTGTGTCGCACGTCTGGCCCGCCTGCCTGCCAGAGCGACCACGTCACCAGGCCGGAACAATCGAGGCCTCCGTCGTGCGTCTTGCCACCGTAGATGTACGGCGTACCCAGGCACCACAGCACTTCGCACAGAAAGTTCTCGAGCCGGACTGGCGGACCTTGCAGCAGCTTCCCCATGGGGCGGATTGTGCACGGGCGCTCTGACCTCAGTCGTCCTGTGGGCTCTCGGGCTTCAGCGCCTTGAGGCGTACAGCCAAATCCAACGTCCCCTCGAGCCTGGCTAGACGATCGCGAAGCTCTCGATTTTCGGTGCGGAGCTCGCTGAACGCAGCCTGTCCCTTGTCCAGGCTCGACTGGGTGCTCTGTTTGCTGGAGCGCCAGGCGCCCACTGCGCCACCTATCGCCCCCGCGACGATGGCCGAAATCATCTCGAGCTCGCTCGTCATGGTTGCGGCGCCTCGCCCCCTGTTCCCATCAAACCCAGCGAGTAGAGCGTTGCCATCGTGGCCGCGGGTCCGCGGTGGAGCGCATCACGCAGCGCGCTCTCAGCCCTCGGTGAGAGCGTCATGCTCCCAAGCACCTTCGCGATTCGGTTCGACACCTTCGCGGCGACCTGGTTGCCGTAGAGCTGCGCGAGGTGATTGCCGACGGCGCCCACCACGGCCGTCGCCGTTGCTCCACCAGGGCCGGCGATAGTGCCCCCCACCAAGCCGCCAGCCGCGGCCACTCCAAGGTCTGCGGGGCTGGCCCTCGAGGCCAGGCCCGTCGCAGCCTCGCTCACGTCCGCCGCGCGCGAGGCCTTCTGGTTCGCCGCGCGCATCTCGCCAGCCACCTCAGGGGCAAGCGCGCTGCCCTGCGCGTGGATTTCTCCCGCCAATAGGCGGCGCTCTTCGTTGAGTGTTGGAGTCGATTCTCCACGGAGATCGCGGTGCACGCCCTGGGCGCCCGTGAACGTCTTGGGCCGTTGGGTGACGGGCTTTTCAACCTCCCGCATGATCGGCTTGCCCGCGTCGTCGACGAGGCCGCTCGGCTCCATCGCCTTTGGTGGGGTCTCCCACTCTCGAAACCACTGCTCGGCTCGACGAGCACTGGAGAGTCGGCCTTCAGCCTGAGGTAGGTCCCCCACCGGAGAGATGATTTTCTCCTCGATTCGCTCGGCCACCGCGCCAGGCTTGAACGCGCCGACCTGGTCGAGCTCGCCGGCTAGCTGGTTAACGCGCGTGTTGTGTTGCCCCGCGGCCGCGCCTGATTTCTGCGCGATGGTTTGGCGCGAAGCCGGGAAGATCCCGCCGGGCCCCGCGTTCAGGTGGCCTTCGTCGAGCATCTGTAGACCGGTCTCGACCATCTCGTTGGGCAGCTGGCTCGGGCTCTCTAGACTGGTAGCCCGAGCAGCGCGGAGCTCCGGGCCCATCGAGGCCGCGGCTCGGTTGCCGGCGAACTCACGCAGCGCTCCGTGCGTCGCTCGAGCTGCCGCCGGAACCTCCGCCGCCGTACCGAACGCCCCGCCGACGACGGTGCCTAAGGCGATGTCTGCCGCGTCGCCGCCGCGCGTGGCTGCGTTCAGGCCGCCGACCACTGCCGATGTTCCGACGCGCCCAAGCGCCTTGAGTGCGCCAGCACCCTTGAGAATCGGCACCGGGGCGGCCACGCTGCCGGCGATGGCTGGTAGTGGTTGCGCGCGCTCCGCAGCCTCGAAGGACTGGCCCTTGGGGCCGGCACCCGACACGAGCTCCTGGTCGAGCACCTTCCGCGCGGTGGGGCTCTTCACCGAGTCGAGCCAGCGCTCGAGCCAGCCAGCGCCGCCGTGGCTCGCGCCCTGAACCAGAGCCCTGACGCTCTCGAGAGGATTCGCTACGGCCTTCCAGCCTTGATCGTCGAGCCACTGTGCAGCGCGCCTGATGCGCTCGATCTCCTGCGTCGCCGCGGCCGAGAGTTGCTCGCCGATACCCGGCTCATTGCTGCGCACCGGCGGCGCGCCTCCTTCGAGGTCCGCTTCCGTCAGCGTGACGGGCGATTCGAGATCGTCCTCGCTGATCTCAATCGGAGCGCTCAAGCGTCCTCCCGTCCTTCCCGACGACGTATGTCTGCCCGCCCATCTTGATCTTCTGGCCTGGCGTCATCGGTCGCTTGAGTACCGGGGGCTTCGTGGCCTCAGGCTTGATACCCGGTGGAAGAATCGCCTCCTCGAGCTCGCCGGCGAGCGTTGGATCATCCTTGGCGATGGGCTTGGTGCGCGCCTCGTAGCGCAGCATGAAGGCCTTCTTGAGGAGTCGAAGGCCCTCCTTCATCTCCGCTTCGCTGCCAGCGCCATCGAGCATTCGCTCGATGCGCTCCTGCTCGCCGCCAGTGACGTTCCCGCCGGCGTTCGTCTTGAAGTAGACGTTCTTGATGCCTTGGAGCGTCTGCCGGAGCCGCTGGGCGTCGGGGCCCATCGCGGGCAGTTTGCTGTCGAACCACCCCACGCCAGGCACGTCACCAGGGTTCGCCTTGATGATGCCTTCGATGGTGGCGATGGAGTCGAGCGCCGGGCGGATGTCCTCGAGGTCCTTCGAGAGTCTGTCGAAGCGTGACGCGCGCTTGTCGCGCTCGAGCTTCTTACGCTCTTCGTCCGCGTCCGCTGCCGCGTCCTTGCGTACCCCGAGCGCCTCTGCGAGCCGCCTGTCTGATCGCTCGATACCAAGCACCCCGCGCGCGTTGTCGATTTGACGCTCGATCGCCTCGAGGTCTTCCTTGGTGCGCGCCCCGCTGAGTTTTCGTCTGAACGAGTCAGCCAGGCCCGGCTGCTTGAGGCCCTCCTCGAGTGCCGAGAGCGTCGGGTCCGTGGCCATCATCTCGGCTCGCGATCGTACCGACTCGGCATCCGCAATTGCCTTGCGCCGCGCGAGCTCGCGATCGAGGTTGTCCTTTATCTGCGGCGAGGCCCGTTTGATTTGAGCGGCGCTCATGCGCTCGAAGCCTGCACCTACCTGCTTGCGGATCTCCTCAGGGACGAGTGAGCGCGCGGTCACCGACTCGGGAGAGTTTGGATCATCCTCGGCAGTCTCGAGCGCGGCCGCGCGCTTCTTCGCCGCCAGGTCGAGCCCGCCAGCCTCCTCGCCAATGCGCCCCAGCCGCGCGGCCGCGAGCTCGCGGCGCTTCAGGAGCGGCGCCGCCTCCATCTCACCAGCCTGCTTGAGCATCGGCCCCTGAATGTCGCTGCCCTGGTACGCGCCAGCCGACTGCGCCCGAGCCAGATCGTCAGCAGCCTGTAGCAGTCCAGCGTCTCGGCGCTTGCGACTGGCGAGGGCGCGCGCGTGGCTCAGCTGCGCCTCTAGCGTGTCCTCCTCAGACGCAGACGCCGGCGTCGGTGCCTCCGGCGGCGCGAACCCGAGAATCGAATCGATGCTCTCCTTGAGCGTGCGCGCTGGCATCACCACCCTCCGCTCTTCTTGTCGTCGTCGTCGTTCAGCCAGCTGTACGTGGCCTTGGTCAGCGCAGCGCCCGTCCCCGCCTGGCGGCCCGCCTCCTGCTGTCCGAAGGCCATCTCTGCGTTGGAGCGCGCCTGCGCGTTGCCCGTTCGCCCCGCGGCGATGTCGTACTGATTGGCGAACCGCCGCTGCCGTAAGGCGCCCAGCGCCCCGGCCTTGTCGATCGCAAACCGCGCGTTCGCTTCGCCGATGGCGTCCTTCGCGCGCGCTCTCTCCAAGTCTCTGCCGTAGAGGTTGCTCGAGCGGCCTTGCGCGGCCTGGTACCTGTCGCGGAGCGCTGAGAGCGCCCTGGCCTGCGCCTGCGCGTTGAGTCCGAGCGCGAGATCACCCTCGCGTTGCGCGTTCTGAGACTGAGCTCGCTCGGCCATCGCTAGCGCCTGCCCGGAGTCGAGGCCTCCCGCTTCGCGCGACAGTGATGCCCTGTCGGCTGCGTTCCGGCGCTGAATCTCGCCGAGCGCTCGGGACATCATGAAGCGCTCTTGGTCGGTGACGCCTGGCTTGGCCCATTCGCCCAGCTGCGCGATGCTCTCGTCTTGAGCTGCGCTTAAGTCGCCGCGCTCAGGCGCGATGTCCTCGACCGCGGAGCGCTCGGGCATCTGCGCCTTGGAGACTGCGGCCTCGAGGTCGGCAATCTCCGGTATGTCCTTGGCGAGCGCACCGAACTCCTCGTCAGCACGCTTGAGAATCTCGCGGGCCATGGCCATCTGGCTGGCCGAGGCCTGCCCAGCCGACACGGCGCCCACAATCGAGGGAACCATCGCGATTAGCGCTGCCCATGGCATCAGTCCACCGCCCTCAGGTATCCCAAACGCTGTCTGAACCACTGGGCGCGCTGCTGTGGCGTCATTCCTCGGATCGCCTTCTCTTCCTCGGGCGTGATTGAATTCGCCACCTCGGCCGCGGCGTCCTCGCCGTAGTTGCTCCCGAAGACGATCAGCCCCTGCTTGAGTGGATCGCGAGGAACCCCACCGCCGCCGTCACCCAGCCCGGCCTCTTCGGCCGCGGCGTCGTACGAGACACTAGGCCGCCGACCTCCCATGTCGTTCGCGGTGTCCACGTCCGAGGCCTCGCCGGGCGCCTTGGGAAACACCGCGGGTGCGCCTAGCTGGCCTGCTGGTGCCTTCGGTGGCGTGTTCGCCGTTCCCCGCGCAACAGCACCCTCGACGTCGCTCATCTTCTGCAGCCACGAGGGCGCTACGTCCGCGAACGACTGGCGCGCACCCGCGAACGTCGGCGAGGCGCCGCCGTCTCGGATTCCGAGCAGCGCCTGGTTGAGTGTGTCGCTGTTCGCTCCCGTCAACTTCGCGTCGCTGCCCAGCCCCTGCCACGAGGCGATCGCGCGCACCGCGTCGCTGTAGCCTCGCGCGTCTTCTGGCTTCGTCGGTCCGCTGTACGTTCGGCCTGCGACGCGAGAGCCAGACGTCGTCTGCGGCGCGCGCCCAAACCAGTCCGTGAGCCGATTCCCGTCGCCGACCTGGCCAGGGACCTGGACGCCAGCAATCGCAGACCTGGCGGCGTTCCCCGTGTCACCGATGGCCTTGTTCGCCTGCGCCGTCTGCCGCGACAGCGTGCCGGCGTTCGCCGATTGGAACGAGCCGATGTCCGCGAACTGCGGCCGAAGCTGGTTTGGCTGCGCGTTGATGGTAGCGGCGCCGCCGAGCTCGCTTGGCTGCGTCTGCCCGGCAGGCCGGCCCCGCTCGCCCTTCTCCTCCTCGGCCTCGTCCTTGCGACGTTGGATGATCATGGAGCCACCCAGCAGAAAACGACGACGTAGACGCCAGCGGTGATGCTGACTTCATCGATGCGCGGGCCGTACCGCGTGGGAGACCAGCGAATGGGCGGCGCCAGCACCGACGCCCCCGCCTGCGACTGGATGCGCCCCACCCAAACCGCGAACGCGCCGGCGGCCTTCGTGAGGATGAGCGGCCGCGCTGGAGGCAGCGGCACCGAGACCGTCACCGTCTCCGTCTGCACCGCGGCTCGCTGTGCCACCTCGACGCCGCGCGCGAGCTCCTCGGTGTTGCGGTTGAGCGTCTCGCCGACGGTGCGCCCCCACTCGGGCGCGTCATTCAGCAGCTCGAGCGGCACCTTGTCTCGTCTGGGAGAGAACATCAGCGGTGCCCCTTTCCTGGCGTGCCGGCCGCGATTTCGACGCGCGTGCCGAACAGCCGCCACGCCCGTTGCGCCTGCTGGATGCGCAGACGGACCTTGAGCGCGTTCGTCGCGGCCGCGGCGCGCGGTATCGGCTCGATGCGAGACAGCCCGTTGCTCGGCGTCTCGGGCAGCACGAGCTCGGAGCCGAAGTCTCCGCTCCGCGCGGCGAAGTTGACGAGCGCTTCGTCGAGCTCCGTCTCCTCGCTCCAAATCGCCTGCCACTGGGAGAACTGCTTGCGCAGCCCCACGTCGCCGGCGTCGATAGGGTGCCACTGAATCGCCGCGGGCACTGGCAACACCGCGCGTTGAACGGTGCCCGCGAACGTCTCTTCTGTGCCGTCCGTTCCGCGCTCGGTGATGATGGGCCCGTAACCAAACAGCGGCACCTCGACGAGCGCATCATTCACGATCCATCGCTCGGTGCCCGGCATGCGCTCGCCTTCGGACTGCGCCTCGTAGAGCTCCGCGACGATCGCCTCACCGACGGCTCCAGTCGTCTGCATCCAGAACTCGTCGCACCGGCCTTGGTACGGGTACCAGCCGCCCGCGCCCGAGTCCTGATTGCCAATCGTCAGCGTCGTGGTGCCCAATGGCCCAAGCGTCCCCGTCGCCGTGATGACCGTCGAGGCCAGCGCGCCGTTGATGTAGTAGCGGAACGCGTTGGACTCCTTTTCGATGACGACGAACGCCCACGTATTGAGCGAGAGCGTCGTGACGTTGCCAACCAGCACACCGCTGTACGCGAACCGCAGCGCGCCGCCGTGGACAACTTCCAGGTCGATGATGGCCCCGCTCGCGTCGATGCGAATGAGGTGCGCGGCTCTCCCGGCGGACCCGAAGTCGATGTCAGCCGGCCGTATCCAGAACCCGAGCGCCCAATCGGACAGCGTCCAGCCAGAGCCAACCGTGCCCGAGAGCTGCTGGCCGACGTCGTTGGGAAACACGAAGTCGGTGGTGAACTCTCGTGCGAGCTGTACCTTCGCGCTCGAGGTACCAGCGGAGTTCCCGCCTGCAGCCAGCGAGTACGCATGCACCGAATCAATGGCCGAGCCTGCGTCCTCATCCAACGGGAAGTAGAACCAGTCGGGATTGACGATGCCTTCGACGAGCTTGGTCCCCGCGGGCAGGGGAATTGTCTGGCTCCAGTACTTCCCGGCCGAGAGCGTTAGCTCTAGGTCGTCCACCTCCAAGTCTGCGTTGTCGTCCGAGGTTCCTTCTCTGCGAATGGTGGCGAGCTGGCGCGCGGTGCCCGTGAGGCACGAATCGCAGCCAGCCCAAATGTCGCCAGTGCTCCGCGAGAGGCAGGCCGCGTCGGCAGAGCGCTCCCAGGTGGACCAGGTCCTCGTCTTCGCGTTGTAGACGTACGCGATGGTCGCGGCGACCGTGCTTCCATCCAGCACCGACGGCACCCAGACATAGAGCAGCCCGGCCGCGTCGTCGGCCACCATGAACGCGTTTTCGAGCGCGCTCTCGGCCTGGCCTTGCGGCCCCAGGAGGTCTCTCCAGTCGCGTTCGACTTCGATGGACGCGACGACGAAGCCGGAGTCTGTGATGTAGCCCAAGCCCTGGTCGGTCAGCGCCCACACGTTGTCGCCGAACTCGCAGACGCACCGAGAGCCGAGCAGCTTGGCGCTGCTGATGGGCCCGAGCGTTCGGTACGGGTACGGGCCGACCACAACCCAGACCCCACCGAGGCGACCGAACGCGTAGAGCCTGTCGCGGAAGCCGAAGATGCGCCGCGTGAAGTTCTGTCGCGGCCCAATGCCCTTCGTGTTGAGGATGGGCCAGGCCTCGTGCTCTCTCGCTTTCGAGTACGCGCACGTATTGTGCGCGTGGGCGTTGTCGCTCTCCGTGCCCGGCGCGGGCAGCGTAATTGGCCCGCGCTTGCGACGCCCGTTGCTGTCGAGCACGTCGAACGAGAAGCCCGGGCTATCGTCCGGACTCCCGATGTCCTTCGTTTCGAGCGCGAGCTGGCCAACCGCCGTGAAGTCGGACCCGACGTAATAGGCCTTGATGGTGCATGGCTCGCAAAGGTTGATGGCCCGCACCAAGTCTCTCGCGGTGAGCTCGATGTTCTCACTCACGCTCCCAGCGGTGTGCACCGCGAAGCTGCCGGGCCTCGTTGTTCCCGGTGCCACCGCGGTGAACGCGCGCCGCTCGTACGTGTCGTCGCGAGACAGAATGAACGTATCGCCGACGACAAGGCCCGTGCCCGTGGTGCCCAGAATCGTGAGTGACATCCGCGGCCGCGAGACGACGTTACAGAGCCAGGCCCGGCCGTCCCACTCACAGACGTCGTCCCCAACCGGGGGCTTGGTGTTCGGCGCATTCTCGACCGCGCCGTCCGTCGGGTTGGTGTAGAGCGGCGGGCCCCACTTGTCGCTCGAGGCCTTCTCGAGGAATCGGACGCGGCCCTCGTACAAATCGTCGTCGATCAGCGGGAAGGTGGCGACGCCGTAGCAGTCGTCGCCGGGTCCGAGCGTGCCCGAGTCGTCCTCAATCACCGTCGAGCGATACAGCGTCAGCACATCGCCGGCGCGCGCAGGCGGCACGTACTGGCCGTCGTAGTGGACCGACGCAGAGACAGGCGCCGTCGTCGTCACCTTGTACGCGCTCGAGCCAACGCCGTGCTCGAGCTGCAGACCCGCCAGGTCGAAGTAGTCGTTCGTCGTGGGCGTGGTCTCCCAGTTCGGAAACTCGTCCGTTTCACTGGCGGAGAGGAGGTGCACATTCACAGAGTCGGCCGCCGGCGCCGTGAGCTCGAGCCGTCGCCACGACGAGCCGACGTCAACAATCGCGGCCGAGCAGCCCGCCCCGAGCGTCACCACGCGCACCGAGGTCAGATCAAAAACCGCCGAGTAGTACGTAGTGGAGTCCGTGAGCGCGAGGCCCACGCGCGTGACGCCTGTTCCCGCCTTCGCGTAGACACTCAGCGTCGAGACACCGCCGTTGCGGCCGTTCTGCCGTAGGGAGAAGTTGTCCGGCGTCGAACCGCCGGTGTAGCCCACGCGGTTGACCAGCACGGAGCCCAGCACGGGCACCGCCTGCGTGCTGTTGCTGATGAGGTCCATGTTGCCCGGCGACCAGGCCGACTGACTGAAATCCTGGCTATAGGTCAGGTAGTTGGTGCGGACCGGCGAGCCCCAGAACAACCTGGGCCCCTCTACGTAAACAGACTTGCTCGCCGTGCCCGCGTAATTCCAGGAGCTCGAGCCGTCGTAGGTGTCCGCCTCGCTGTCGTCGAGCAGGTAGACCCCGACGGAGCCGGTCGCGAACGTGCCCACGAGCGCGCAGCGGTACCAGCCTCCGCCCTCGTCGGTGATGCGCGCGGTGGCCGATGATACCGCGGTGATTACGGTGCCATCGACCAGATCAAACACCGCAGAGACGTAGGTCGAGCTCGGGCCGGTCGCCATGAGCCCGATGCGCCTTGTCGTCGGCGAGGCCGCGCGCTTCACGGCAATCGACCAGGTCGCCGTCTGGCTCGAGTCGATGGTGAGCGAGCCCTGCACGAGCCCGTGCAGCTGAGTGGCGTTCTTGTCGACGAGCTCGGCCGCACTGACGGTGCCGCGGCCAGGATAGACGCTCGAGACGACGTTGACGGCGGAGACGGCGGTGCGCGTCCAGGCGGAACCGGCGTCGATTCCCAGCGCGCTGGTGTGTTGCAGTCGCTGCTGAAAGCCACCGTTGGAGGGAATGGGCACGTCGATCATCACGCGCCGAAACGTCGCGTTGCTGCTGGGGTTGAGTTGATCAGGCACCTGCGTGCCCGCCGGCGGGATGAGCGCGACATAGTAGGGCTGCGCGCTGGTGTTGGTGCCCGAGGAGAAGCCCGAGGCGGTGAGCGTCGTCGAAGAGACCACCGAGGCGATGGGGTAGAGCCCGACCTCGAAGTTCGCGTCGGCGCTCTGGCCCGTCACCTGGTACAGCCGCAGCTGCCAGCCCTGATAGGTCGTCGACGTGAGGCCGTGCACGTCGCCAAAATTCACGGTGAGGATGTTGCTCGCTTCGGTGATGTTGGCGCCCGCGAGACCGCGCGTGGAGCTGCGTACGGTGCCGAAATAGACTCGGTATGTCTTCGTGCTCGTCGCGGTCGAGCTGCCGTACGCCGCGGTGACGGTGAAGGCGTACTCACTGGTGATGCTCGCGACGGTGTACGGGCCCGGCGTGATGTTGTCGTCCTGATTGAACGGCCCGTCGTCAGGTTCCAACACCAAGGTGGTGCCGGTCGCCGTCAGCCCGTGCGGCTGCGTGCACGTGATGGTGATGGTCGCCGTCGAGCGAGTGATTGAGCCCGCGGGCAAGATAAAGGAGTTGCGGACGATGCCTCGGCCCGAGGGCGCGCTCTCGAGCGTGTGCCGGTCTCCGTACGAGCGAGTCAGCGCCGCGCGGTAGACACAGGCCTCGTTGGTCGCGAGCCAACCCAGCTGACTGGCGTCATCGAGGCGCGCGAGCGCTGTGGTGAGCTCTGGAAGCCCCGCCTCTTGCAACTCGGACTCTTCGACGTCCGACGCCGGACGCACCGCGACCGTCTTTCGCCTCGTGGCGACGAGCGTGGTGTGCTCGTTCACCTGCGCGATTGCCGGCGTGTTGTAGCCCTCGGAGAGCGGCAAGACGGACTCCTGTTCTCCGTCGCCGTCGGAGAGCGTCCCTTGCGTCTCGATGTCCGAGGTGCGGGCCACCGACAGGTTGCCGTCATCGTCGACCCAAACGAGGTGCTCTCCGTGGAGCTCGTCCTGATGCGTGGCCATCGAGCGCACGAGCGCGGTGGAGCCCGTGGCCTGCTGGTTGCCGAAGCCGGGCAAGGGCTCGATGATGCCCTCGTCTCGAAGCGTGCAGCCCTCGAGCTCGGCCATCCCGCTCTCACTGTTGAGCGGGTTTTTACCGAGACTCAGGCCGGCATTGGGAATCTTGATCACCATCTACCTCGTCCGCGGAACGTCCCCGGCGCGTAGCGCTGCACGATGGGCACCGCCGTTTGACCTCGGGGCGCGATCAGCATCTGTGCGTCGGCCTGCGCCTTCTTCGCGAGCGCCTGAAGATTGCCGGCGTTCGCGCCTCCGCTCCCAGCGGCCAGGTCCGCAGCCACGCGTAGGGCGAGCAAGTCGAGCAGCTCGACGGGAATCTGAGGCAACGCCGACTCACCCTCGAGCGAGAGCCAGTCACCGGCCGAGAAGCCGCTCGTGGAGGGGAACGTGTAGGTCGTGCTCGAGCGCGTGACGGCCTTGCTGCGCGCGAGCGTCTCAGCCCCCGGCCTGTTGCGCGTCACGTCCAGTGTGAGACTGGTGCCCCAGTCAGTCGGGTTGGCGGCCACCGTCACCGTCGTTGAGCTCGCGACGGTGGCGATTTGCACGGCCTCGGCGCTGCCCACGAGCGTCGGGGCCAGCGCCTGATAGGTGACGCGCACTGTGCCGCTCCAGGCGGTGGGCGTGACAAACAACCTCGAGCCCGAGAGGAACCACCCCGTCGGGGCCGAGGCGCCAAGCGTATCGGCCTCCGCCTCGGGGGCCATCTGCCCGAGGCGATGGTAGGTGCCCGAGAGGTACTCGACGCACACGAGGTTCTGCGCGCTGGCCGCGGCGGGGAGCTCGACGCCAGAGCTACTCGTCGTCAGCGTCGCCCGTTCCGTCGCGTAGGCGCCTCGGGCCGTCTTGATCAGCGCGGCTATCCCGAGTCGGCACTCGGCCGTCATCAGCGCGAGGATCTCCTCGTCGCTCGCGCTGTCGGGCGAATCGGGCAACCACCCTCGGAGCCGAGCGCGTTCGATGAGTGTTGTTGCCGTCAAATCCACGAGACCTCCTCATCGCTAGCGGCGGCCCCTCGTTCGCGACGTGGGAGAGGCCACCGTCGTGACGGCCTCGGAGGCAGTCTCGGAGCGGACCTCAGAGGCGGAGGCCCACGGCGGGGTATCGACGTCGATCGTCTCGAGAGGCGTCTCCGCGGCGGCGGGCTCGGGCGCAGGCCCCTCGGGTACGGGCGTCTCCGTGGGCGCGGCCGTCGCCTCCGCCTTGGGCTCGTCGCCCTTGACGATGCGCGGGCCTCCGACGAGCTCGCGGCCGGCGATGACGAGCGTGCTCCCGGTCTTCGTGCAGATGGTTCCCGGGATGGCGGGGTGATCGACAATCACCAGCGCGGCCGCCTTCGCCTGCGCTGAGTCGTCGGCCGCGCGGAGGATGCCTGCCGGGTTCGCGGCCGCGGCGAGCTCGACCGGGTGCCCGTAGAGCGTGAACGTGACACCACCCACCTCGAACGTGTCGCCAGCGAGCGCGCCTGTGAATGTCAGTGAGCCCATTTGTTGTCTCCTCAAACCCATGCAGCGACTTTGAACTTCGCGCCAGACGTCACTGTCAGCACGACATTGGCCGAGGTGTGCGTTCCCTCGGCGATATCCACGGCCGCGTCCGCCTCCTCAGTGAGGCTCACCAGCACGCGCGAGGGCGCGGCGGAGAGCCCGTGCGCGACGGTCTGCTCAGCGCCGGTGCCGGTCTGCTCTGTCGAGACAAAGAACCGAGAGCCGACCGCGAGGCGCGTGCCGTTGCTCGAGCTCACCGCCGGCTCTGTGCCGTCTGTGTTGGTGACGGTCACTATCGCGGCCGACGAGCTCGCCGTGTAGCCCGCGGCTGAGAGCTTGGTCGCGATGGCGCTGGCGACGAGCGCATTGATTGCCGCAGTCGCGCCCGGAAACGTGATGTTGAACTCCGCAGGGTCTACCGCCGTGCCGTCGGAGAACGTCGCTCCGCTCGCGGTGATTCTGTCGCCGCCGACGAGCGAGTAGTCGTTGCCCGTGATGCCCGTGCCGACGGCCACCACAGTCAGCACGCCGGCCGCGTACGAGCAGCGAACGAGCGGGCCCGTGACTGGGTGCGCGTGGATGGCATCCATCGCGGCCGCGGCCATCAACGTGTCTGAGGCCCCGACTACGACGCCGGCGGGATTCTGGGCCGCGTTGAGCGTGGTGCCGCTCGCGTAGATCGTGAACGTCACACCGGCGACGATGAACGTGTCCGTCGCGATGGCTGAAGCAAACGTCAGGGTGCCAAAGGCGCGCTGTGCCCGCGCGGTGAGCGTGGTACTCCCCACCGTCACTGTGTCCGCTGCCGCCACGGCTGCCGCGGTGATGGTCGCCATGACGCTATGCCTCCTCTTCCTTTTCGTGTTCGAGGGCCTCGAGAATCTTGGCGAGGATGTCGGCGCTTGGTTCCTTCTCGCCGTCGCCTTCCTCGTTGCCTGCGCCCTCGATTTTCTCGTGCTTGTCTTCTTCGCCTACGGGCGGGACTGAGGACTCATCCACCGGAGGTGACAGCCGGTGCGCGTACTTTTTCTTGAGCTCGTCGCGCTTCATCTCGCCCGTCTTGGCCTTGAGCGTCTCGAGCGCCTTCAGTAGCTGTTCCCGCATCGCGCGCCTCCTACGGCACCCACCACTTGAAGTTGGAGATTGCCCCTGCGCAGTTGTTCGAGGCGCCGCCGATGATCGCCCCGAGCGCCCACGTCGCCGGAAAGGCCGTCGGAACCTTGCGCGCCGTCGCTGTCCCAATGCTCGTGCCGTCGCGCCAGATTTGAGACGAGCCGTCAGCCCGCCACTGGACGCGAATTCGGTACGTCTGCGCCGCGGTCCACGTCAGGTTGCTCGAGTCGGTGTCGTTGGTCGCCGAGCTGTCCCCGTGCGTAACGCGGACCTGGTTGTTGCCCGCGGCCTCGCGGACGAGGATGCGAATGCCGTCGTTGCCTGAGAGGCCGTCGAACAGGAAGCGCTCGGCCGCCCCCGTCGCTGAGCCCGGCACCCAGTCGAACTCGATGATGCCTTTGTTCGCGACCGGAATCGCCAGCGTGACGGGCACGAAATAGAAGAGGTACTCGTGCAGCGCGAGCAACGTCGCGTCCGAGAGCACCTTCTCCGTCATCAACGCCAGGCCAATGTCCCCGTGCATGAAGCCGGAGCCGCCGGAGAAACCTGACGCGCCGACCCACCAACCACTACCGGTCGCCGCCTGCATCGGGCCGACCGCCGTTGTCGAGCCGGTGCCGACTGCGACGCCGTTACGGCGCATACGCATCACCGAGGTTCCGTCGGTGACGAAGTCGTAGGGCAACGCAACGGTGTACCAGGTGTCAGCCAGGTGCGTGTTACCGGCGCCGGAGTTCACCGCGGTGCCGGCTGCAGACGTCTTGTAGAGCGTCGCCGTCGAGAGGTTGGACGCGTCGAACGTATGGTTGATGGAGTAGTTCGCGCCACCGCCCACCGAGCTCATCTTCGAGAGTGGGTTGTGGACGACGCCGGCGGTGCGCCGCCGGACCAGCGACACGATGGTGAAGTCGCCGACCGGAGAGGCGACGTCGGCCGTCTTGTAATACTGAGTTGTGCCGTTGAGCGTGATGGCCGTGAAGCTCGCGCCGCCCAGCGTCGTCTGCGCGGTGCCCGGTGAGCCGACCGCAGAGAGGGTCTGTCCAGCACCCGGGGCGTTCGTGCCGTCTTGCCGTAGCAGCCACCACGTGCCCGTCAGCTCCGCGCCGAGGAAGTCGTGCGCGGTGAGGGTGTTCGCATTCACGAACGGGCCCTGAGCCAGCATTCGCTTGCTGTCGAGGCCGTTGGAGGTGAGGAGTCGGCTCAGCAAGGTTCCTCTCTAGAGCAGCTGGTACACGCGCAGCGTTCCGCCGGTCGAGGCGAGGTGAGTGATTTCGTCTGGAACGGTGTGGACCCTGGCCGCGTCTTGTGCCAGCGCGAACCCCGTCGTCGCGTCGGCCTGAGTGATGGCGAGCGCGCTCGTGGCGCCCCAACCGACGCGCGTATCGGCCGCAGCCTGAATGACGACGTTCTTCCCTGCGAACGTCTGGCCAAAGAAGCCGCCGCGCGCGATGGTGATGGTCGCCCCGACGCCCTGGGTGATGTTGAGCAGGGGGCAGCCCTGGCGCGCTGTCAGTGTCACCACGCCAGCGCTCGACGTGGCCACAACGAACCTCGAGAGCAACGGGTGGGCGTTGATGACGACGACGAGCGCGGCCGCGTCTGCGGTGTCGTCGCCGCCGATGTCCCATTGTGAGTCACCCGTGGGCGCGGCCGACGCGGTGAGTGTGACGATTCGGCCGCCGTCCACGGGAGTGAACACCACCGTGTGCGTCGCGAGCGTCGTCGCGAGCGTCAGCGTCGCCGTCGCGTTGAGAAACGGCGTCGTGGTGTCTTGGTTGCTCTTGGTCGTGACGATGCTGCCCACGTAGCGCCAGACGCCGTTAAGCTTCGGGAATCCAGCGTTGATGTCGTAGTCGCGTGTCACGGCGGCGCATCCTTTCTCGCTCGAGCAGCCCTCTGCTCTGGGCTTCTGGGAGTTGTTGCGTTGACTCCGGGCACCCAGAGCAAAGAGCCCTCCAACGGACGAGCTCGGGGGGGACAGAAGCTCATCAGTTAGGCCGTGACACCAGTGACGAGAATCATGTGAGCCTGGCGCTTCGAGAGCGTCTGGAAGTCGGCAAACATCGTCATCTCGCACGTGTTGGTACCGGGCACGTGCCAGACGGCCTCCTCCGCAGTGACGCTCGGGTTCCCGACGCGCAGGTCAGAGCTGCCGATGCGCACGAGCTCGTCGGCGGGGCAGAACAACCCCTCTGACTGGAACACGTAGGGGTGGCCAGTCACCGCAGTGCGGATGGAGCCGCAACGGATGGTGATCGCCTCGACTCCGTTGATGGACTCCCGCTCCGCGAACGACTGATCGTAGCTGCGCTGAGCGGCGATGAGGCCAGCGAGTGAAGCGAACCGGTTGGGGTTGATGAGGAGGTACCCCTTGCCGCCGGGATTGCCGCGGTTGACTGACTTCGCCGCGATCTCCATCACCTTCGTTGTCGTCAGCGCGCCACCGGCCGCGTAGCTGCCTGCGCGCCAGGCCGGCGATGTCTTGGCGATGCCAAACATCGTGCCGCTCGAAGCGGCCGCCTGCTGGAACAGGCCGAACTGCGAGCCGGGAGAGCTACCGCCAAGTGTGCCGTCGAAGAAAACCAAGTCGCCGTCGGCGATGTTCGTTGTGGTCCCGGTCACCGTGATGGTCGCGGTGGTGGCCGAGGCCTCCGGGTCGACAGCCGTAACCACCAGGTCAGCCTGACGGCTCGTGGTGCCGTCGCTCTGGTAGGTGTCGATAGTGCACCCGACCAAGTTCGCGATGATCGCCGGTGCGAAACGATCGACCGTGATCACCTGAGAGCTGAGCGAGGCGACCTCAGCGATCATCCGTCCGCCGTGGAGCGAGACGACCTCGAGCGCGTAGCGAGCTGCGTCGCGTTGGATTTCGATGAAGTGCTTGAAGCCGTTCTGAACGGCTTGTGCGTCAGACGCGCTACGGCTGAGTAGTGAGTACTCGATACGATCAAACAGCATGTACTCCGAGCCCTGCGCCGAGGCCCGCGAGCTCACCCCGGGGGAGAACGCAGTCAACGCCGACAAAGCCGCCGGCGCCGAGCCGCCGAACTTGTGCGTCGCAGGCCGTTGGAGGTTGACGAGGAATTCGTAGCTGTTGCCGGTCTTGCTGGCCGACTCGAACGAGGCGAGGCGCTGCAGAATCGCCGACTCAGGCAGGACCTTGTGGTAGCCCTGCTCGATCACGGGCTTCAGAAGCCCGGCGTAGCTTGTAACGGTCTGTTCTCCGCTCATGTGTCACCGTGAGAAAGGGTTGATGGGTGGGAGGCGTGGCTTGTCGTGCCTCGTCTGGTGGCCATCGAGACGCCTTCGGAGGGAGGGGGTCGGTGGGCGCGAAGGCCGTCTAGCCCCTCATCCATTACTCTCGGTGCGACGTCGCGCCGGTCCGTCTTACGATCGCCACGAAAACGGTCCGGCCCCTATGAAAGTCAGCGCGCTTTCGCACCGAGCTCGCGTTGTCTGGCCGCGAACTCGGACGGGGTGATGAACCTATCTTTGCCGTCGATGTCGACCCGCTTCGGGGTCTCAGCCTGGGTTGTCGTCGAGAGCTCCGGAGGCTTGGGCGCGTGTGCCTTCACCGTCGCAGCCAAGATCCTCTTGATGTTCGCCGGCCCCAGGTACTCGAGCAGGGCGGGGCCCTCGAGGTTGGCGATCAGCAGCTGATCGCGTTGCTTCGCCCGACCGCTCACGGCCTCCCGCACCTCAGCGACGATGTCTTCTGTTGTCGCAGGAATGCCGTGCTCGACAATCGGCGCCAGGACATCGGCGACGAGCTCGCGCGCCCACGCTGCATCCTCAGGCAGGCCCGCGGCCTTAGTGAGCCCGACGACCGTCTTCTCGAGCCGCTGCTCGAGCTCGCGCGCGGTGGCCGCCTCAGCCTCTTTCTTCTGGCGCTCGGCGCTCGTCTTCTTCTCCGCCCTCAGCTGCTCGAGCTCGCGCATCGCCGCGGCCTGCTCGCGCTCCTCCGGCGTGAGCGTTACGTCCCTGAGACGATCAGCCAGAATCGACTCGGCGAACGCGGTGACCTCCTTCTCGCTCCCGAGCAGCTCGGCGATCGCCTCGCGTCGTTTCTCGGGGGTCCGCGCCTCGTCGATGATTCGCTTGGCGTCCTTCGCCAGCTTCGCGGCCTCCTCGAAGCGCTTGTCGCTCGTCTTGCCCTTCTGGACCAGGCGGCGGAGCGTCGTCTCGTCGTACTCCTCGTCGATTTCCTTCCCGTCCTCGAGCGTCCGCAACTTGTAGCGCTTGGGTGGCTCGTCCTTCTTCTCCTCCGGCTTCCCGCCGGGCACCGGCTCCTTCTTCGGCTCGGGCACCTTCGGCTTGGGTGTGGGCGTTACCGTCGGGGTTGTGGTCTGTGGGGCAGGGGACTGCGTCGGGCTCTGCGCGCCGTTGCCGGCAGGCGCGGGCGATGCGGCTATCTCCATGGTTCACCAGTGGGTTCGAGCGCCCGTCAGCGGCCGCTCGTGATTGCGATGGGTGCAGACGTAAGCGCTCTCACAGTCACAGCTACGAACTGGAGAGCCGAACGTCGCGTAGTAGCGGAGCGCGTACTCAGCGTCGTTTCGTGGGTAGGCGCAAAACCACTCCTGCTCGTACGACAGCCGGCCCTCACCCCGGCCGGTAGCTGACTCGGTCATTGCATCACCTCGCCCTGTGGCAGCGTCTGGAACTCAGGCGGAGTGCCCGCAGGCACCTCGATGCCTGGAGCGCCTCCGAAACCAGGCTCGGGCGGTGGCGCAGCAGACTCGCCAGCGACGGGCGCCTCACCTGGCGGACCAGCCCCCGGCGCCATGCCGAGGTTGGCGTTCCCGGCGAGCGCGAGGATTCTCGGGTCCGTGGTCGCGAGCACCTCCATGTGCTGCGCCCAGTGCTCTTCGGCGGCCTTCAGCGCGGCCGCGTTGTTGCGGACGGCTGGATCAGCCACCAACGCAAAATGCGACTCCGCGTGCTCGAGGATGTTGTCGGAGAACATCGGCTTCGGAACACGCCCGGCCCGCAGCTCTCGCTCCTCCCACGCGAGCAGCTGACTCTCAGCCTGCGGCCTCGTCAGGACCTGGCGCAGCCGGCCGGTGGTGAGCACTGAGGTGATGTCCTCAGGACCGACAGCCACCCCGTGCGCCTTGTAGATTTGCAGCATCTGCACGCGGCCCGGGTCCGTCGCCGCAAGGCCGCTGGCGATGGTGATTTTCACGACGTCGTCGCCTGCCAGGTCCTCAGGAGAGAAGACGATCGCCTTCTCGAACTGGCCCTTGCTGGACTCGCCGACAACGGCGACCACCGCGGGGCTGTGCGCGTTCTCACGGTAGAGGTCGAGCACGATCTCCGCGGCCGACTTGATGAGCTGCACGCGCCGACGCTGAAACGGGGTCGACTGCACGGTCGCCGCGGAGATGAGCAGCGCGAAGGCCTGCGCGTTCAATTCGGCGGTCGGTGGCTGCCCGAGCGCGAAGTCATTCAGGCCCACAGCGTTACGCTGCATACCCAGCACGCCGCTCACGATCTTGTCTGCGGTCGGCGGGGGCTGACTCCACTGCATCGGTGTCGGTGGTTGAGAGCCCACCCGGCGGTACACCGCCATCGGGCCCTCATCCCCGAGTTGATCGATGTTCACGTCCGAGTCGGTCTCGAGCGAGATCATCGGCTTGCCCAAGACTCGCAAGCTGGTGAGCAGCCCACTCCACGCATCGTCGTAGAGGTCGGAGGCCGCGAGCGTTTCCCACCATGGCGAGTACCCCCACGGAGTGCCCGTCAGCTCCCCGGCGCTCATGCGCGCGAAGGGGCAGCGCTTGGGGGCTGGATCGAACTTGATGAGCGCATCGCCAATGAGCACCGCCAACAGCCCGTCAGGCAGCGCCGGCGTCGGCCGATGGTACAGGTAGGTGGCGAAGACCCAGTCATCGTCGAGGATCTCGGTCGACCCGTCCGGCTTCCACAATTCACCAGGTCCTCCCGTCGAGAGGATCTTGTCCGCCACCTCCGGCCGATCAGCCGCGTACAGCGCAGCCATGTCGTACCGGTTGCGCTTCAGCATCGCGGCAAGCCAAGGACTGGCCGCAATGCTCTCGGCCCGTGGCTCCCGCAACATTCGCCACGGAGGCACCGTCTCGTAGCGCGTCCCGCCCGCACGAATGGCTGAGCCGCCCTCGTCTCGCGCCACCACCGGGCCAGCCATCACGTCCCATGAGGGGCACAGCCACCACTCACCCGCCCACGCGGCCGCTTCCACGCACTGGTTGCTCGCGTCCTCGAGCCCGGTGACGTACTCGTACTCGAGCACCGTCGTCCCGATGTCGGCCATCGCCTGACTCTTGGCCTCGGTGTTCGCGCTCTCGACCTTCAAGGAGGTCGGCGTGTTGGTGACGAGCGCAGCCATCGCGCTCGCCAAGCTGCGCGAGTTGCCCGTCGAGAAGGTGAGCGCCTGCCCCTGAGAGCCACGGCGACCAACGAACGCCGCCGACATCTCGGCGCCGAAGGCACGGTGATAACCGTCGTACGCCTTCGCCCAGACCTGGAAGAGCTCGCGAACGTTGCCGACCGCCCGGGCCGCGTCGTTCAGCTTCGAGACGAGCTGACGCTCGAGATCGTGCTCGTTGCTTGCCCGTGCCCAGTAGGGGCGCGCTGTCGCCATACCTCTACTTTCGGTGCGACGGCGCGGAGAAGGCCTCGAGCAGCTTGCTCCGTCCTCTCTGGCTCTTGGGCCTCCGCCTCGAGGTCAACCACTCGTGCGTCGGGAGTGGGTTTAGGTGCTTCTCAAGCTCGATAGCGCGCACGAGATAGAGCGCCGCGGTGAACGCGTCGAAGTGCCCCTCGAGGTTTCTCGCCAGCTTCCGGCGCACCTCGTGGGCGTGCTCAAGCTGGCGCGAGAGGATCGCCGCCTCGTCGGGGTCGACCTTCAAGTGTTTGCGCGCGACCCACGTCCTCAGCAACCCGATGCCCGCTTCTCGATCGTCCTTGATGGCCTTACTTGTGGTGAGCCCCTCGTCACAGAGGTCGAGCACCAAGCGCCCCTGGTTGTCGTCCGCGACCCGAAAGGTGTGCTTCCCGTTCGCGCCTGGCCACAAATCCTTTTCATCTGCGCGCACTTGAGCGGCGATGTCCGAGGTGGAGGCACGTACCATCAGCCGCGCTCGCTCGACACGAATGGTGTGCTCGGGGAAATCATACGTCGCGTAGACGATGCCCGTGCGATCGCTCACGCCGGGATCGATGCCAACGTACCGACGCAGGTAGCCCCAGTAATCCGGCCGCTGCCAGCGCACGGCGAGCTCGGCCTTGAGCCGCGACCACTCAGGGACGAGGACCGAGTCGGCGTCTACGACGTCGAGCTCGACCAGGTGCTCTCGTTTCCACGCGGCTGAGTCGGCGCCCCCGCATGCCTGTTTCTGCCGCTCGATCTGCTCGATGGTCAGTAGCGGGTTGTCGAAGATGGTTGCTCGGTATGCGTCCCCACGCGAGAGGCACGCGCGAAGGAAGTCGTAGCTCGGATGGTCCGCCAGTATCGCCGGCGTCGAGCTCATCCAAATGGAGCCGCCCGAGTGCAGCAGCATAGGCAGACAAACCGAGTTGATCAGGTTCGGCAGGTTGTCTATTTCCGCTGCCTCGTCGATGACGATTCCGTCGACGGTTCGGCCTCGAGCGAAGCGGCTTCGCTCGTTGTTGGCACCGAAGAAGTGCAGCTCGGCGCCGTTTGGCAGCTTGTAGCGGATGTCTTTCTCGTTCAGCCTCGGGATGAGTCCAACGGGGCATCCAGCCAATACGATGTCTGTCTTTTGCCGAACGATGTCGACGGCGTCGTCCCTGAGCGGCGCCCACCAATGCCAGAGGGAGCGCGGCTTGCGCCACAGCATCTCGAGCACGAGCGCGAACAGCAGAATCGACTTGCCGAACTGGCGCGCGATCGAGAGGTAGAAGAGCGCGGCCTTGTTGGCGCGCAACATCGCAGCCGCTTCTCGTTGCTTGGAGTGCAGCGCGAAGTCTACCGAGAGCCGGCCTTCCGCGACGCGCCGCCACGCCTCCGCGCGTGCCTGGTGCAGCATCAACCGCCGCTCGTCTGCGTCGAGCGCTGCGATCACCGCCGCGGCGTTGGCTCTGGCGTTCATCGCAACTTCGGCGCTGGCCTCGTGCGTATGTCGACCTGTGCGAGGCGCGTTTCAATCTCCACGAGCCGCTGCTCGAGCACCTTCATCAGCTTTTCGCCCTCATCGAGCATCGGCAGATGCGTGAGCTCGAGCGCCCGTCGCCAGGAACGGATCATGTCCCACGCGAGCACCACCGCGACCAACACCACCATCGCCCAAATGATGTGCGGGCCCAGGACTGGCGCGATCATGGAAGCTTCCCGTGGATGCGCTCGAGCTGATCAAGCGCGAGTTGACAGCCCCGCAGCCGCTCCTCGAGCTCGCGCACCAGGAGCGAGGACGCGATTCTGTTGTGCTCGCAGTGGTTGAAGACGTCGTAAATCCGCCGGACGTCGTCCGGATTGCCAGACACCTCGCTGCCACCGATCACCAACGTCGCCACCTTCGAAGTGCCGTCCCAATCCATCGTTACGTCGACTTTCTTGGGCGGGTGGCCGTCATGCGCAACATCAAACATATACATTTGCTCTCCGGCGTTAGTCTTGTTTGTAAATCGTCGCGAGCAGCAGCTCTTTCGCGTCGATGCGCGCGAGCTCAACGCTATTGTGCGGTGCCAACGCATCGGCCTGAACCACGGAATCACCGCGGGTGACAATCATCACTGCAGCCCACTGCTTGCTCTGTGGATGTTGGACTATCCCGACCGTACGGACCTCGGGATAGTTCTCCTCTTCGCCCTCAGCCTCGACCGGCGCGACTGGCTTACCGTTCGCGAGCTTGCTGCTGGTGTGTTTGCCATTGGCTACGGCTGCCCCCATGTGTTGTCCCTCCCGATTGCTAGCAGTGTTTCGCGGATTGATCGCGCCTGCGGCGTCAGCTGCGCCTTCCGCCGCCCTGAGCCTGGCACGAGCTCCTTCAGCTGCCGAGTGAGTTGTTCCACGACTGGCGATTGCCGCGCGGCCGCGGCTGGCGCTTCACCGTCGACGCGCTCGAGCGCGAGATCGACCCGAGACATGTGCCGAGTAACATCGTTGCGGCTGGCCCAGCGCTGCGCGTCGACGATCCTCCGCGCCTCGACCGACGCTGCGCGCGCGACTGGCGTCCGTTCGCCGCGTTCGTGCCACCTATCGAACGCCAGCAACCACTCCCGCTCCGCCGACGACATCTGCCGCCAGAACGGGTGAGCGAGCTTCACTCGTGCGCTCCGAGCGCCTCGAGCAGAGCCGCGAGCTTTGCATCGTCTACCGCCCGCAGCGCTGTCCCATCGGGATTCTGGTGTGTGATGGTTTGATCTTGAGCCCGCTGCTTGTCCCACCGCTTGAAGCGCCGCCCGAGGATGAACTCGGGCTTCTGCGCCATGACGAGGTGGATCATCATCTGCTCGGCCTCAGCTTCCGCGCGAAGCACGTGCTCCCGAAACGTCTTGTGCGGCTCTTCGCCCGTCGCGCCTCGACGCAGCCAATCCCAGAGCGTTGATGTGCCAATCCCCGACAGATCAGCAGCACCCACGCGCGTCATTCCGCCGCGAAGCGCCTCCAGCAACTGATGCTCTCGCTCGGCCGTTAGCTTGGTGTGTCGACCACGCCCACCCATTTGCGCCGCGAGTGTAAATCAACTTGCACTCCGGGTGCGACTTCCGAGCGCTAACGCACACGCACGCTGCCTGTCGTACCTATTGCAATTGCTAGATATTCCGGTTGAACGCTGCCTCTCGATCAACCTCTGAAAAAAAGGCGTCGGTGCGAGGGTCCCCCCCCCGGGCCTTTTCGGGGCGACTTGAACGCTGCCTCTCCCAGAACCCCAAAAAAAAGTTACGGTGGTTGGTATGGGGACCCCGATTGATCTGATTCCCGACCGCGCAGTGCGGTCGCTGATCGACGACCGCTGCAATGTCTGGCGTAGCGCGGAGTTCGAGCGCCGCCGCGAGCTATTGCAGTGGGCGTTGAAACGCATCCGCAAGGCTGAGCGCGCGCAGCGGGAGGGCTACATGTTTCGCCGATGGCCGCGGCTAATGGTTGTCTGTTCTGTATGATCCGAGGGGGCGCAAAACACTAACATTACTGCGCGACCCGCTGGGGCCGGGTACCACCGGCCGCCTGATTCGATTGCGAGGATGGCCGGCGAGATAAAGTCCACTATGCCGCGCGTGATGGCCTCTTGCATGAGCTCCGGGGAGGGCTCCCCGGGTAGAGAGGTATACGAATTCAGCGCAACAACAACCCAGCGGCTGTTTGGGTGCACCTTCGGGCGGCGGGCCAATGTCCTTTCACTCTCTCAGAGTTGTAGCAATCAGTCGACGCGCAAGATTCAGGACTGCTCGGCCTCGTCCGTTGAGACCGGCGAAGCGCGCTTTGGTGGCGCGATGAAATTTGCCGTCACTGCCAGCGGAGAGGAGGGTGCAGCACTCGTAGCAGATCGCGAGCTCGCCTTCGCGGGGCGGCGGACCGTAGAGGGCTTGAGTGCAGGCGGGACAGCGGGAGACGGCCACGGCAGCACCTCCACTTCGACGCTCGGGGGATACGCGCGGGGCCCAGCCTCGGCGATTAGGCGAACCACTTGTCGATCGTTACGGTATGCAACACCCTGCAACGCATCCTCGAGTACTTTGATTCTGTTCGAGAGATCAGAGCGCCCGTTAGCGAAGTGCACGACGAGTGCGAGCGAGACTGGCCCCTCGAGCGGAACACGTCGCTCCAAGTGACCTCTAATTGCAATGGCTGCTTTGTACGCGCGCGCCTCGCGAGACAACACCAAACACGGTTTGCGTCGGTGCCAGCCGATCACCCAGTAGTCGTTTGCTGACGGGGGCAGGGGAAGGTCGAGCGTCACGACTTTGGCCCCGTGCGTGCCACCGACGCGGCGAGCTCGGCGAGCGTGTCTCGGACGTGAATCAAACTCTCGGTGATTTCGTAGAGGTCCTGCAGCACGAGCCCGGTCGAGCGTCCGTCGTGCGCAACAGCCTGGAGCTCGAGCAGCGCGGCTTCCACGCGCGACATCATCGATCGCAGGACATCGAGCCGCTCCATGCGGCAAGGCTAGTGGCTGGGGCTGACGGCGCCTCGCTCACGGTAGAGGGCCTTCGCCCGGCACCGGACGCATTGTCCGTGGTTGGCCCGAGTCCTGCCATCGCAGCCAGACACGGAGCACGGACTGTAACGGCCATGCATCTTGTATCGGCCAGGATGATCGAGCCGCCTCAGCGCGTCCTTGGTTGCCATCGACAGCACGCGAAAGTTAACTCGGTGTTGCGCGGCGTACTCGACGAGGCCTTGCCCACACATGAGCCACGTCAGCCCGAGGCGCTGGGTGTCCGTCAGTGTTGGCCATTGGGCCTGTAGTCGCCAGAGCTCCTCCGTTCGAAAACTGTCCGAAAATCGTACAGCCTGTAATCGCCAGAAACGGCCCGCCATTGCACGAAGTCAGCTCGACGTGGCCGAGCCTGGGTTTGTGGTCGTTCGTGCGTCTGCGCGCCAACGGGTCGCGTTAGTGGCGTAACGCAGCTCCGTTCGGTTGTGCTGCGGAACGAAGCCAGGCCTCCCAGACTGCGGGCAGCCATGAGTTCTCGGGGATGACCGCGTAGCAGTCGCGGCAGAGCGGTTCAGCTCGTGGCCCGAAGGTCGAGACCAGGCCACCGCCGCTCGTGACGATCTGCTCGTCGCTATCGCACCGCGCGCAGCATGGGGGAGGGGGCTCGGGCGCCGTCGCTGGCGGCATCTGACCGATCTGCTCGGTGATGTTCGCCTTCGTGAGGAACACGCGAGTCCGCGATCCGTCCCGATGGGCGTCGATGTTTCGATCCGCGAGCCAAAACTCGTGAGCTCGCGTCAGCTTCTCGGGGCCGAACTCAGCTAGCGCCCATTCCAGGACGGCGAGCTGCTTCGGAGAAGGCCTCGGATCAGGTCCCTCCCTTCCGAGCGCCTTTCGTCGGTCATCAGCCCCGCGCAGCCAGTCCAGGGCCGCCGGCGAAGGAGCAACGGCCAAGGCCGGCCGGCCGGCCTTCTGTCTTTCTGTCTGTCTGTCTGCCGATCGCGCAGCGTGCGGCGGTTTTCGCTCGTTGGGGGACGACGGGGGCTCGGGCACTGCGACCAAAACCGGTGCGGGCGCACGATCTAGATCAGTAGTGCTTTTAGAAGGCTCGAAGGCCTGAAAGGCCTGAAAGGCTCGACCGGAATTACCAGCCCCAGGCTCACCTTGGCTTACCTTTGGCAAACCTTGGCCTGATTCCGGCAACTTACGCTTTGGTGGAAGTGGAAATCCACTTGCCGCCTCGCGTGGATGTGGCCGCTGGTAGCGCGTGAAGTGCGCAATCCACACAAGTGGTCGATCGAAGTCAGGGTGAACGAAACGGAGAATGAGCCCGAGCTCCGCCATTCTGGCGAGCGCGCGATCGGCATCAAAAGCCGCCTCGCGAGGGAGAATCCTGACAGCCAGACCGTCAGGATCGTCGATGAGCACCCCGAGTTTGTCCGCGTGGCACCAGAGACCGATGAAGAAGAGCCGCTCGAGCGGCTCCATCCGAAGGACCTTAGGGTCTACGAAAAAATCAGGGTGAATCTCACGGCGACGGGCCATCAGGCCGCCCTCCATGATTGTCGGAGCGCGATCGCCTGGTGTTCGGCGCGCACGCAGTTGGGGCGCCCGCAGTCGGCGACGAGCATCTTCCCCGCACCGAGCGGTCGCCGCCGGTAGAAGGCCCACATCGCGTTTGCCGCGAGCAGGGGGGGGTGGCCATCCGACGGCACGAACACGAGCCGGCCGTCGGTGTCGCGCGGCCCTCGCCACAGGTAGTGGTTGGCGAGCCCGATCATCTGGTGACCGACGCGCTCCTCGTCGGCTAACTCCCAGAATTCACGCCAGAACCGCACGGCAATCGCACGGGGAATCTTGATCTGCGACCGCTCATCGACTGCGCCCACTGCCACGACACGTTCTGCTGATGACATCGCTCCGTCCCATTGGTGATTGGTTCGAAGGCGAAGTCATTCCCGGCTTGACCGTGCCGGTGCTCGTTGGTAGGCCCCTTTTCGCAGGGTCTCTGCGCTCTGCGACTGATGTTCGCGGTGGTAGCTCAGTTGGTAGAGCACGAGCTTCCCAAGCTCGAACTCCTTCCAACGTCAGTCGTGGGAGTGCCAACGGGGTTTCGCCTTCTGAACCAAGGTGAAAGTTCACGGCCCTTCTGCAGAGACCCCGGGGTGTTCGACCACCCCGGGGGCTCACCTTTGGCGGTGTCCCGCAGAACCTCTCAATCCGTCAACGTTAATTTCGACAGCTCCACCCTGCGATAATCAGCGTCGAGGTGGGTGTAGTAGTCGATCATCGATCGCGACTCATGGCCCAGGAGCTCGCGCACAACGAGCGAATCGCAGCCGGCGCGTCGATGGAGCGTCGCCGAGGTGTGGCGCAAGTCGTAGAACCGCAGCGGCTTTCTGATGCCCGCTCGAGCGAGCGCGCGGCGCAGCATCCATGTGAGGTGCGTGCTCTCCCTCGCGCGTTGTCCGTTGGGGCCCGGGAAAACGTAGAGACTCCTGAAGCGCAGCGCCTCGCGGAGGTCGGCGACGAGCTCGTGGTGTATCGGCAGCAGTCGCGCGCGCCCCGTCTTGGTTTCGCTCCGGCCATTGCTGCGTCGGACAAGGACGGTACCCGCCTCGAGATCGATGTCCTCCAACATCAGCCCGAGCGCTTCGCCTGGCCTAAAGCCCATCAACACCATGGCCTTCACCAGTCGCCGCCGGTGTGGCGCCAAGCACGGCAGCAGCCGTCGCACCTCGTCTCGCGAAAGTGTTGGGTGAATGAGCCGCGGCTCGCGAAGCCGGCGGACCAGATCAAACGGGTTCGGCCCGCTGCCCGTTGCCTTGCGCGTCTCGGATGATGAGCCGGCCCGTGGAGCGAAGCTTGTTCACCGTCGCGGGACCGAGCTCGCCGGCAAGCAGCTGGGCGAACGTCGCCTCAATCCGCGCCTTCGTCAGTGCACCCTCACGCAGCCCGAGGAGCGGGCCAAGGTGCCGCACGTGCCGGCGCTCGTTGTCTGGGCATACGCGAACAATCCGCGAGAGCCAATCTGTCGCAAGCGCTCCAAACGTTCGCGACCTCGCTGGTCGACGCACCGTCCGTCGCAACAACCTCAACAACTCTGCTGTGTCTGCTTTAGCGACTGCGCCCAATCGTACAATCCATCACTTCTCCCCCTTACCCCTCGCCCGCAATCCTCTCTCGACCAGGCGCGCGACGGCAGTCGCATAACTGCAGTTTTCCTCTGACTGGAGAGCTTCAATTTCGCGACCCATGGGTCGCAAAAGTGGAAAGAGTTCCACGGCGAATTCCAAAAATGACGTGAACAGCGCGTTGCGCGACTTCACGCGCTCAGACTTCACAATGGCGAGCGCCTTCGCGATCGTCTCGTCCGTCAAATACACACCAATGCTGCGCGCTTTCGACTGCTGCGGCCTCGGGAGCATCGACACCCTCTCGGACTTGCCGGTGATTGCGACGGCTGCGGATGGCACGACGCGCTCCTCTCAAAGCTCGAACCGCGGTGGACGTCAATGCGGCTATTTAGCCGGAATATAATGACTACAATAGCATAAACTTTGGCTTGAATTGTTGCATGTTTCCTGCGATTTGGACGGGCGGAGGTGGCACCAGTGTCGCAACCCAGTCAAAAGGCTCAGGCACCACGACAGCGACTCGACATGAGTCCAGGCGCGCTCGCGCGGCCCGCGAAGACGATGGCGCAGGTGCAGGCGCTGTTTGCCGACTCTGGCGTGATGAGTCGAATTCAGGCCGTCATTCCGAAGCACCTCACGCCTGAGCGACTGCTCAAGGTCATCGTCTCAAGCATCGCGAAGACGCCCAAGCTGCTTGAGTGCTCGCAAATGTCGCTGTTGCAGGCCGCGATTGCGATGAGCGAGCTCGGGCTCGAGCCTGATGCTGTGCGCGGGCTCGCGTACCTCGTGCCCTACAAGGGGACCGCGCAGCTGATCATTGGGTATCGCGGGTTCATCGAGCTCGCGCGACGGAGCGGGACGCTCAAGCAGGTCGAGGCGCGCGTGGTGCGTGAGCGTGACAAGCTCGACGTGCGCTTCGGGCTCGAGCCGAAGTTTGAACACGTGCCCCATCTCGAGGGTGACGCTGGCGCGCCGAAGTTGGTCTACGCCATCGCGCGCTTTAGTGACGGCGGTGAGCACATCGAGATCATGACGATGAGCGAGGTCGAGGCGATTCGCTCGCGTTCGCGCGCAGCGACCAGCGGTCCTTGGGTGACGGACTACGAGGAGATGGCAAAAAAAACGGTGATGCGAAGATTGGCGAAGTGGCTGCCATTGTCGCCCGAGCTCGCGAAGGCCATCGAGATCGATGATGAGCAATTCGTCGAGGGCAAGGTGTTGGCCATGCCTCCGCTGCCCGCATCGACGGCGCCGTTTGACGCTGTCGAGCCAACCGAGACGGTTGACGCGGTCACCGGCGAAGTCATCGAGCCCGAGGCCGTGCCAGTCGAAGCCGAGTCCGATACCGCTTCCGCCGAGGCCGCAGCCATCGGGACAACTATCCTCGAGGCCACGAATCCCGTTGAACTGCGCAAGGCTGTGTTTCTGCGCATTGGGGAATTCCCCGAGCCCGAGCGCGGGAAGCTGCTCGCGATGTACGAGTCGAGAATGAACGCGTTGAAGGGCGGTGCGGCGTAATGGCAGCGCTTCGTTGGGCCGGCAGCGTGATGATGAATCCGGATGCTCGTTGTGGCGTCTGCGATTGCTCGGAGGAGTGCGCCTGCGAGGGCG
>JACCDR011628925.1_pt1 | contig 34820 bp, 47 predicted proteins | sample 7446431 | NCBI WGS metagenome assembly JACCDR01 (sample SAMN15323443, study PRJNA562643) | freshwater metagenome | isolation source: river surface water | place: USA:Blue River Watershed | collected 2017-08-17 | reverse complement strand
GTGAATTATCAAAAGGTCTGGTTTTTGCTGGAGCGGAATTAAGACCGACGCTCAACCGTCCCATCCATCTTGCGCTTCCAAGGGCTGGCCCGCGATCCGTTCATGGGCTGGCCTTTTTTCTTTGGATGTAAGGTTGCCGCTCTGAGACGGTTTACCTTGCCCCGCACTGTCGCCTCTGTGGCCGTTTTCTTTCCGTGGCATGGTAAGCATAGGGCTTGCAGGTTTGTTTCTCTGTTCTCGCCTGAAATCCATAACGGATTAACGTGGTCGTATTGGGCCTTGTTCTTGACGTCAAAACGGACGCCGCAAGTGTTGCAGCGCCCATCTTGGCGATCAAGGATGCGTAGCTTGCATGAGGTGGGTGGGTCGGCATTATCGTTGCGGCCAACCCATTCCTTTACCGTTCGCATTTTATTTCATCATCCAAACTGTCTGTTATAAAAAAATCATCCGACATGTTTATAAGCATGCCACGCATAACTCTTTCAACATCTCGTTCACTTTGATCTGTCACGTCAACGCTGTGGACTATTTCTTTTGTTTTAATAGATTTTACGTGTATTTGTCTCATATCATACTCCTTCAGTTCAAGCCGTGCCTCAACGGCGGCCTATCAAGATTTCCTCGACTTCGCGGTCAAGGTCGGCGCGATCCACACCTTTCAGGATTTTGGTCAAAATGATATGGACCACCCTATCATAAACCGCCTCAAAACCTTTTTGGTCAAGAGCCTTGAAGCTGATTGATTTGGCCCGCCACACTTCACCCAGAACCCGTTTCTTGGTCGTAGGGTCTGTAATCATGGCTTGCACGGCCTCGCTGTGTCCAGCCGCGATTAAAAGGCTTTCCCGCAAATCTTCACGGGTGAGCCATACGCTTTGATGCGGAAACACCACCGATATAAGCGCAAACAGTTTGCGGTGGTGCAACACGTTGCGGGGGCGTTTAATCGTAACAGATACGATTGAGCCAATTGGCACGTCATCCAACACACCTGCATTGACTGCGTCTGGTTGCAGGCCGTGCAAGGTGCGTTGGAATAGGTGGGTTTCGGTCAAAGCGTTTCCACCGATCTGGCCTTGCAGCCGTCCAGCTTAAAAGCTTCCTTCATAGTGCGCGCCATGCTTTGGGCAACCTTGGCGGCGGCCTCTTGGACCGCCGGATGGTCGGCAAGGGCAAGCGTCATGGCTTTGGCGTCAATCACGTCTGCGGACCATGTCAGCTTGATGGCGCGGGCGCGAATGCCTTCTGCCCTGATCTGCGTTGGTGCTTTGGTGGCTTCCATGTCAGCCAAGCGGCTTGAAGCGTCGTCGGCTTCAGCAACCGCGCGGGCCGCCTCAATTTCCGACCAGACATCATCAGCCGACGATGCGATAAGCGCGTCCATAGCGGCCTCTTGCTTGCGTTCCGCTTCAATGCGGGCCGCCTCCTGTTCTGCCGCGATGCGTTCCCGCTCTCGCTTGTTCCAGTCCAGGACCAAAGCCTTAACGGTCAACACGGCCTTCTGATAGGTCTCCGTTACGGGCTTCCAACAATCATCAACTTCCTTGGCCGCGTCCAGATGCGGCTTCTTTTCGGTTGTGCGGGCGGTTTCAGCAGCCTTGCGGGCCTTGACCTCACGGTCAATCAAAAGCGCCGCCTGTGCCGCCTCTGCGTCGGTTTGAATGACGGCAAAGGCATTGCAGGCGGCCTCAAACGCGCGCGCCTCGTCAAGAGCGATGGCATGGGGTGGGTTGTTGTGGCCGATCATTGAACCGCCTCCAATTCTGCGCGGCGCTCGCCAAACTCTTTGAGAATGTCGGCGCGGAAGCGGTCTGCGTCAATCTCACCTTTGTGTGCGCGGTAAAGGCTTTCAAGCTGATCTGTGTCAGATGCCGTGCGCACCATGTTCACGATGCGGGTAAAAAACTCGCGGCTTTCGGCTGCCAGTTTTACCGAGGCTGGCGGGGATTGTGGTGCGCTGGCGGCGTTTCCGTCATCGTCCTCGGCTGAAATCCCAGAAATTGCCTGCAAGGCATACCGCCTTCCGTATGTGATGGCAGACCCGACGCCTTGAGGGTCGGCTTTGGTTGGTGATAGTTCCAAGATTGACCGCATGATGCCGCCGCCCTTGTGGGCGAGGATCGTCTCGATGCAAACCTTGTTCCCTGCCATAGACGGGCATTGCATGACGGCAATCCCGTTTTTATTGAGGCTCGGCATAACAGCGTCACACACGCTGGCAAGGTCGGCGTACTTGCTTTTAAAGTGCGGGTTTGTGCTATCCTTGATGGCCTTGCCCATTTCGGACTGGGCCGCCGCAATGGCGGTAAACAATTCGGCAAGCTGCTTTGGCTCGCCTTCAAAAGTGGTGGCTACTTCCATTTCTTTGTTCCCTTCATTTCAGCCTTGAGGGCCTCGGTTCGTGCGTCAATTGCGCGCCACATGCGGCGCAGCTTTTTGCCGACTGGTGCGGTTTTATACGCGTCACAAGCCTTGTCGGCGGCCTGGTTGAGGCGCTCAATCTTTTGCATCGCGGATGCCCAAAATGGTGCCCGTGAAACCGTCAATGCCGTTTTTACCTGACAATGGCGGCAAGCGCGTTGCTTCCGCGTTGTCAATGTTGAACACAGAAAAGGCTCGCAGAACGCTTTCCCGGCGGACTTCATGCCCGCCAGTATTGCGACCGACGCGGCCCGAGAAATACGCACCAACCAACGATTGTCCAATGGGTGGCAATTTGTTGACGTGGCCGTAAACAAAATTTGAATACATCTGAACCGCATGGTCGCGATTGGCGGGGTTGAACATGTGGACGCAGGCCGCCAAACGGAATGGCGCACTCGAAAAATACTGCTTGTTACTTGGGCAGGCAGACATCAGGTCGCGAAAGTTTTGCTCAAGCAGTTGTGCGTTTGCCAGCACGCGCTTATCAACGAGGGCAGGGATTTGCCCGTCAACCAAAGTTGTCAGCAGTTTCGCAACTTCAGACAACCCGCGATCCATGCCGTTTGCGTCGGCAAACGTCCGAACGGCCCCACGATCCAACGCAGGGAAAGTGCTTTCGTCCACGTTGCGCACAATCAGCATACGCTGCGCCGATCCGCACTGAATAACAGCGTTAAGACGATGCTGGCCGTTCAAAAGGCGTCCGGTGGTTCCAACGATGATAGGTTCTGGCGTCAAAAGCCATCCGCCTGTCTTCATAATTGCGGCGTACCTCTCAACAGTCTTGCCGCGTAAATGACGGTTGCCTGTGTTGGTTTCAAGCAATTTTTTGGCGACGTCTGGCGTCACGGTTTCCACGTTAAACTTCCAATTTGTGTTCATGTCATCCATCCTCCTGATTGACAAACGCAAACTAAGCGCGCTAAATCGTGTTGTCAATATTGGAAAGGGCGATAAATGGAAAAAGCTGAATTGGTCGCAAAAATCCGAGAAGCGCTAAGTGACCGTATCATTCAGGTGGTCGCTGAGCGGTCCGGGGTCGGAACAAACACCATCCACGACCTTGTGTCGGGGCGCACGAACAAGCGCGGACCGCACGTCTCAACGCTGCGTATTCTGGCCGATTATCTGGGGGTGAAAAGTGGCAGCTAAAGTCAGCTATTTGACACCCCAAAACGTCCGCGCTTGGATGCTTGAGGGCTATGGGATCGACGACATTGCTGCGCTGACTGAGTTCCCACGGGATTACGTCAAGGCGATGCTGGTTAAGTGGGGGTTGTGGCCAAATGCGAAAGCGTCCTGAGCAAGACTTGCAAATTGCGGTTGCCAAGTTGCTTGACGCGGTTTTGGCGTCTCGCGTGGTTTGGTTTCACGTTCCGAACGGCGGTTATCGTTCCAAGGTTGAGGCTGGAATATTCATGGCGATGGGCGTAAAGCCTGGCGTGCCCGATCTGGTCATAAACTGGGCTGGGCCTGATGGGCCTCTGGTTTTGGCGATTGAGTTGAAGGCCGGGGCTGGCAAGGCGACACCGGCGCAAACCGTGATGATGGATCGGCTGCGCGGGGCCGCGTGGTTCGTGTCTGAGGCAAGGTCTGTCGATGAGGTTGTGGCGCTTCTGAAGCGCTACCACGTGCCGTTGAGGGCCGATCTGTGAACCTAACCGCGCGCCTTCTCGATGACGTCCAGTCAACGCTTGTCGGCGTCAACGGTCTGTCGGTTCCTGAGATACACCACGCGCTTGCCGGACGGTACGATCAAAGGCTGATCGGTGAGGCTTTGGAATATTTAATGGCTGGAGACAAGCTGGGGAGGGTTGTCAGGAATGGCGCTTATTTCCGGCTTGCGGTCCGCTGATTGTATTGCAAGATCGGTGAAATGGTGGTTTAAGAAGGGCGGGCGATGTGCTGTTGACGCAGCCACACCGCCCTAACACTCGGAGCATGGAGGATTGCTCAACAAATGCTTGGTTCAATTTTTATATTTTTACCGGGGTGCCGTCAATGACGCGCGCCACACATTTTCCATTTTATCCGTCTGACTGGTTAGGCGGCGTGGCTGGAATGAAGCCTGCCGAGGTTGGTATATACATCAACATCCTTGCCATGATTTATGACGCAGGCGGTCCGATCAAGCTGGATGAGGGGAAACTCGCGCGTCGTATGTGCTGCCCTCTTGTGACGTTTCGGGTTGTTTTGGAGTCTCTAATTGACGCTGAAAAATTGGATTTGGTTGACGGTTTTATCAGCAATCAAAGGGCCGAAATTGAATTAAAAAAGCTTACTCATAAGCGCCTCTGTGCCTCTGCAAGTGCTGCGTCTAGGTGGCAGGAAAAGCCAACAAAATCAACTAGCGACAACATGCGAACGCATAGCGGACGCAATGCTAACCAGAGCCAGAGCCATCTATTAGATACTGACGTATCTAATAGAAACGCGCGCGAGCCGCTTGGTGATTTTGAAACATTCTGGAAGGCTTGGCCTAACAAGGTCGGAAAGCCAGCTGCGATCAGGTCATATCAGGCGGCAATGAGGCGCGGTCACGGTCATGACCAAATCATGGGCGGTCTAGGGCGGTATATTCGAGGCAAGCCGCCTGACAGATCGTGGCTTAATCCTGCAACGTTCCTGAACCAAGAAAGGTATAACGATGAACCAGCTTCAAGCCATAACACCCAAGTCAAGCACACCACAGTCAATCCAGATGGAAGCCCAAGCGCGGAAACGTTTGGCCGAACAATCAACTTTCCAAACAAACAGGGCCTTGGTGGACGCGCTGGAGCAGCGTTACGGTCTCTCCAAGAAAGGGCGGGGTTGGATCGGGATTGGTGAGCCTGATTTCCAGATGGTTGCCGTTGACGGCATGGAGGTTGATTGGCAGGGCGCCATTGACGCGGTGCAACTTGCGTTGACACCACCAGACGATGACATGATTGAAAAGGCTTTGGCCATTCTTGAGGTCCAGACAAAAAGACGCGCTGAGGATGACCAGGTTGCAAGCCTTGGGTTGAGGGTTTTTGTCAACGGGTTGAAAAAATATCCAACTGATGTTGTTCTTCAAGTGCTGCGCCGGTGGCCTGAAAAGTCGCCTTGGGCACCTTCTTGGAAAGAATTGTTTGACGACCTTGAGGCGCTTACGCAACCAAGGCGCAGCTTGCTGCATGCCGTCACATGGTCAAAAGACAAACCGCCACCAAAACCGACGCGCTCAACGGGCGATGCTGGCAAAACGTGGGATGAAGCGCCAGTGCTGTCACGCGATCCAGCGCCACCCGTTCGGTCTGCGGCTGACATGGCAGCAGCGTTGCGGGGGATGGGTGAATAAGCTAACATCAACGCAATGGAGGCCGAATGTCCTACGTCCACGTCACGACCAATGCCCAAGCCGAACGCGCGCGCTTGATGGCTGCCGACAAACGGGCCGCACAACGCGACATCGATAAGGCGGCTGCAAAGCGTCGTGGCGACGTGATCCAATCTCGCAAGCTGGACGGCTTGGACTTGGTGCATCAGTCTGGTGACCTGACCGATGACATGCTGAGAGTAGGGAAAGCCTACCAACAGGCTTGGACAACCATTCAAGGCGGACGGGGCCGCAACGCGCTTGATATGACACCACCGGGCGACAAAGAGGCCGCGCTTCAAATCGTGGTTGACGCTGGCAAGCTGGTGGACAGGATCGAGGCGCATTGCACCACGGCTGGCGAATTGGGCGTGCTGCGCGCTGTGTGTGGGTTTGGGATCAGCGTGCGTCAATTCGCGGGCGGCGGCAAAGCTTACAGACGGGCGAATGAATTGTTGGTCGGCTTGCTTGGTCGGATTGCGGACGCGCGCCCACTTGCATGGTGAACAAATCAAGGCTATAAATCAATATCATCTGATTTCGCGTCTGATGTTTACTCTCCCCAACTGGCTCGCTTCGGCGGGCCTTTTTCTTTTGGTGCGTGTGTGCAACCCAAGTCAGGCTACATTGACCAGTCAACTGATGTTGAGGAACACGGCGGCGGGATGATTGTCATTGACCCTTTGCTGGACGAATGGCTGGAAGATTTTGAGGATGACGATGACATGAGGCTGGCTGCGTAATGGCCTACAGTCAGGAAGAGCGGGAAAGGTTATTGATTGCCGTCTTTGCGCGCATGAAGTCCGGGCAATCTTTGATGCAAGCCTGTGCTGCGGAAAACATCCCAGAAAGCACAATTCGGCTTTGGGCTGATCGTGACGAAGAAACCTCTGCGGAATATGCGCGCGCGCGAGGCGCTTTGATTGACAGTCACGTCAACGATTTGCTTGGAATTGCTGACACTGAACCAGACGCGGCAAGGGCGCGGGTCCAGATTGACACACGCAAATGGATCATGTCGAAGCTGATGCCCAAGCGTTTTGGCGACCGGGTTGTAAATGAGAATGTTGGCCAAGATGGCGGGCCAATCCAATTCCAAGTAGTGACGGGCGTTGATCGTCAAGACGATTGACCTCGGTTACAGGGCACGTGAACAGTTTAAGCCCTTTCACAAGCGAAAGGAGCGGTTTGCCGTTGCTGTTGCACACAGACGCGCTGGCAAGACTGTTGCGGCTGTTCACGATCTGGTCGATGCTGCGCTGAGGCAAACGCTCAAGGACGGGCGTTATGCCTACGTCGCGCCATACTACGCGCAGGCCAAGGACGTGGCGTGGCTGTACCTGAAGCGGGCTGTGTCACCTATTCCTGGGGTCAAGATTAACGAGACTGAGTTGCGGGTCGATCTGCCCAATGGGTCACGGATCCGGCTTTATGGCGCAGACAATTACGACAGGCTGCGCGGGATTTACCTTGACGGCGTTGTGCTCGACGAGTTTGCCGACATGGACCCGCGCGCATGGTCTGAAGTTATTCGTCCTGCCTTGGCTGATCGTGCTGGCTGGGCGGTGTTTATTGGCACGCCAAAGGGTCGCAACACATTTGCCGATCTGTACGACAGGGCGGTATCTGATCCGGATTGGTTTGCGTTGAGGCTTCGGGCTTCTGAGACTGGCATTATTCCAGAGGCTGAATTGCTGGCCATGCGCCAAGAATTGAGTGCAAACGAATACCGCCGGGAAATGGAAACGGATTTCGATGCTGCGGTTGAGGGCGCATATTTCGCGGAACAGCTACACGCGGCGCAGACTGAAGGCCGCATCACGCGACTGTCGGTTGATCCGATCTTGCCCGTTCGGGCGTTTTGGGATTTGGGCGTTTCGGACAGTACGGCAATTTGGATTGCTCAATGGGAGGGCCAGTCAATTAAGTGGCTGGACTATATCGAAGGCGCGGGACAACCGCTTGGCTATTATGCCGCAGAGATGAGGCGTCGGGGCTGGGAAGATGCAAAGTGTATTCTGCCCCACGATGGCGCTCACCGAGACGCTGTGACGGCAACGCGGTTTGAGGATCACCTGACCGCTGCGGGCTTCAAGGTTGAGACGCTGCCAAATCAAGGGCGCGGGGCTGCAATGAAGCGGATTGAGGCGGCGCGTCGGTTGTTTCCGCGCATGTGGTTTGACACGGAAAAGACCGCTGATGGTCGTCGGGCTTTGGCGGCCTATCACGAAAAGCGGGACGAAAAGCGTTCGGTCGGTCTTGGGCCGGAACATGACTGGGCCTCACATGGGGCTGACGCGTTTGGGCTTGGGTGTGTGGCTTATGATGAGCCAGTCACTCAAAGGCCGATCATTCACAACCTTAGCAATTGGGGTTCGGAAAGCTGGATGGGTGCATGAAAGAGGATAAACACACCATTGCGCTCAAGCGGTTCCAGATTGCCTTGGACGCTGACAAAACCAACCGCGAACACGCGCTGGAGGATGCACGTTTTGTCGCTGGTGAGCAATGGCCGGAACAAATCAAGACAGAGCGTGCCAATCGTCCGTGCCTGACCATCAACCGCCTACCGACGTTTATCAGGCAGGTGTCAAACGAAGTGCGCCTGAAGCCGCCTGCAATCAACGTCCTGCCTGCTGAGCAAGCCGACGATGACACGGCAGAAGTTATTGAGGGCATGATCCGCTCGATTGAAGCGCGTTCCAAGGCCAAGCGGATTTACGCACGCGGCATTGAGGACAGCGCACGCTGCGGCATGGGCTTCTGGCGGGTGCTGACTGAGTATGCCAACGATGAGGCGTTTGACCTCGATCTGTGCATTGAGAGCATTGCCAATCCGCTTGGCGTGATTGTGGACCCTGACGGCAAAGACCCGCTGGGTTCGGATTGGAAATATGCGTTTGTCATTGACACGATGACTAAAGACGCTTTCGAAGCCAAATATCCCGGCAAGTCGTATGGCATCGACGGTGACCGCACCACGAACGTGCAGACCGCCATGTATTGGACCACGGGCGATAAGGTCCAAGTGGCTGAGTATTGGTGCGTTGAGGAAAAGACGGTTCAAATCGTCCTGCTTGATAACGGCGAGACAGTGGACGTTGAGGATTACGATAAGGCGGTTGAGGCATTCAGCGAGGTCCTTGCAGCGCGCCAAGCAATGCAGCAAGCCGATCCTGAGATGCAAATCCCTGAGGTCGCCCCCCCACCTGCGCCAATGTTGGGTAAGGATGGCAAGCCGCGCATTCGTGACGTGAAGCGGAAAAAGGTTGTGTCTTACATCATGAGCGGCGGGGAGTTTCTGTCTGGGCCGCATGAATGGATGGGCAAGCGCATCCCGATTGTCCCGGTCTGGGGTGAAGAGTACCGGGTCGGTGACCGCAAGGTGCGCACGTCGCTGATCCACTTTGCCAAGGACAGCCAACGGATGATTAATTACTGGCGCTCCGCGTCGGTTGAGGCATTGGCGCTGGCACCTAAGGCACCTTGGCTGGTGACGCCTAAAAACGTTGAGGGCTTCGAGACCAACTGGAAGCAGGCAGGGCAGGGCAATCCGGCTGTGTTGTTCTTCAACCCTGATCCAGTGACGGGCAAGCCTGAGCGGATGCAGCCTGCGCCTGTTCAGGCGGCCATGCTGCAAGAAGCGGCCTTGTCGCAGGACGATCTGAAGGCAACAACGGGTCTGTTTGACGCGGCAATCGGCGCGCAGTCAAACGAGACAAGCGGCAAGGCAATCATGGCAAGGCAGCAGGAGGGCGACTTGTCCACCTATGCCTTCCTCGACAATCTGTTGCAGGCCATTGAGGAAACCGGGCGGATATTGGTTGACCTGATCCCCAAGGTTTATGACGTGCCGCGGCAAGTCCGTGTGCTTGGCAAAAAGATGGAAGCCAAAATCATCACGGTGAATGACGGTTCTCAATATGACCTGACGCGCGGCAAGTACGACGTGCATTGCGTCACTGGGCCCAGCTTCACGACGCAGCGGCAAATGGCTGCTGAGGCGTTTCAATCGTTTGTGCAATCGGCTCCGGCAACCGCGCCTGTGCTTATCCCGCGCATGGTCGAAAACATGGACCTGCCCGACGCAAAAGAGATTGCCCAGGAGTTGCGGCAAGTGGCCGGAACGGGCGACAAACAACCGCCGCCGCCAAATCCCAAGGATCAGGCGCAGGCTGAAAACTATCAGGCACAAGCTGGCAAGACGCAGGTTGAGACCCAACTGCTGCAACGTCAGCTTGGCGCTATGAACATGGGACCCATGCCGGGGCAACCCATGCCGATGCAGTCAGACTTCTGACCATCGCTCACTAGGCCGTCCCGCCCACGTTACGGGTGTTAAATCGACAAGGTGTCGCAATGTCTGAGCAATCAGAAACCCCGGAAGTCATCCCTTCCGAGGCCGTCAACGATGTGGCTGAAGCTGCTGAAGTTGCGGTGAATGAGGATGCGCAGGCCGATGAGGTTGAGGTCGAAGAGCCTAAGAAACCGCGCGGCGTGCAAAAACGCATAGACGAGTTGACGTTAAACTGGCGGCAAACGGAACGGGATCGGGACTATTGGCGCGATGTCGCCATGCAGACCTTGAACAATTTGCAAGCCCCGATTGATTACGGCTTCGACTATGACGGACCGACCCAGCAGCAAGTCAATCAACCGCTGTCAGAGGAAGCCTTGGTTCGCCGGGCGACTGAGATTGTGCGGGCTGAACAGGCCGCTGCGGAAATGGGGGCAAAGGTCGAAAATTTTAAGGCAACCGTGTCTGACAAGGACACGCTCGATTTCCTGAGCAGCCAACACGCGCCGATTACCCAAGAGATGGCCGACATCATGTTGAGCCACGAGGCTGGGGTCAACATCGCTCATTGGCTGGCACGAAACCAAAGCGAGGCGGCTCGCATTGCCAGATTGCCGCCGCACAAACAGGCCCTTGAGTTGATCACGGCGTCTCAGAAGGTAGCGGCTCCAAAGGCCGTGAAAACAACATCGGCAAGCGCTCCGCCTCCCACTTTGGGTGGTCGATCCGCTCCTGATGCTGACCCTTCCAAGATGACCACCGATCAATGGATGAAATGGCGCAACAGCCAAATCAGGGGCTGACATCAACCCTTCAGGTCCATGAAAGGACTTCACCATGGCTAACACCCTTCTTACCCCGGACATGATTACCCGCGAGGCTCTGCGTGTCCTTCACCAAAAGCTGACCTTTGTCGGCTCCATTAACCGCGCTTATGATGACAGTTTTGCCGCTTCGGGCGGCAAGATTGGCGACACGCTGCGTATCCGCCTGCCGAACCAATACACGGTTCGCTCAGGTGCTGCGTTGTCGGCGCAAGACGTCACCGAAACCAACACCACGCTGGTTGTGAACAACCAAAAGGGCGTTGATATGTCGTTCACTTCGGTCGATCTGACCTTGGACATTGACGATTTCTCAAAGCGCTTCATCACCCCGGCAATGGCCGTTCTGGCTGCCTCGATTGAGGCCGACGCCCTGAACATGGTCAAAGACGTCTATCAGGTCGCCAACAACATCGGCAACGCCATCACCTTCAAAAACGTGATGAATGGCCGCAAGCGTTTGGTTGACAGCCTGACCCCTGACGGGGACCGTACCGCCCTGCTGAACACCACCGACAACGTTGACTTGATCGACGTCTTGAAGGGCCTGTTCAACGACCCCGCCGCCATCAAGAAGCAGTATCGTGAAGGCGTCATGGGCAACACGGCTGGTTTTGACTTCGCCGAAACCACCCACCTCACCACGCAATCGCGCGGCACTGCCAACGGTTCGTACCTGTCAAACGGCGCTTCGCAGACTGGATCTGCAATCGTCGTTGACGGTGGTACCGGGACGCTGAATGTCGGCGAGGTCGTGACCTTTGCGGGCGTGTTTGAAGTGCATCCGGAAACCAAGGTCAACAGCGGACGTCTGCAACAGTTTGTTGTCACCTCGGCTTATGCTGGTGGCGCCGGCACGATCAATGTCAGCCCTGCCATTGTGGCCACGGGCGCACGCCAAAACGTCAGCAACGCAATCGCTGACAATTCGGCCATGACTGTGGTCGGCACGGCTTCGACGGCTTACGGTCAGTCGCTGGTCTATCACAAGGACGCCTTCACCTTCGCAACGGCTGACTTGGTGATGCCTGGCGGTGTGGATATGGCCTCGCGCCAGACCTATGACGGCATTTCGATGCGTCTTATCCGTCAGTACGACATCAACAGCGATGCCTTCCCGGTGCGTCTGGATGTGCTGTACGGCTACAAGACGCTGCGCGCTCAATTGGCCGCGCGGTTGCTCAACAACTAACAGATTGGGCGGGGCTTCGGCTCCGCCCTTTTTCTTTCTGACAGGGGCGTTTCATGGCCGAAAACATCATTTACCCAAACAATTACGGGCCTGCGTCCTATAAAGCCCGGCTTATCAGTGGCCCTGACGGCACGCACGCGCCTGAGGTGGCAATCGGTTCCAATATTGGAACAAAAATGCGTGATGCGGGCGAGTACTATCCAAACCCGGATTTCTGGACTGAAGTTGCGGTTGGCGCTGATGATTTCATCGTCTCGCGTGGTAACACGGGCGGCGCTGGCTGGATTGAGATCAGTAAGTCGCCGTTCACAATCGATGACATGACGGTGCTGCGTGTCGCGGACCCCGTCTATATGCCGACGCGCATTTCGCTGATGACCTCGATGTCTCACCGGAACGCGGGCCAGCAGATCGCGTCGTTTGAATTGGTTTCGGATGACGCTGCGGCGGGCCTTGAGCCTTTGCCGACGCCCGAACCGATTGCCATTCTGGACGCCAGCCAAACAACCACCACGATCACAGTCAACTTCGCGTCCGCGCCTGCCGTGCCGCTGCGTGTCGGCCAATTGGTGAGCGTCTATGGCTTTGTCGATACCCGCCTGAATGTCAATTCAGCGACGGTTGCGTCTGTGGTCAGTCCGACGCAAATCACGGTTGTCGGCAACGATTACACCTTCACCTCGACAACCATCACAACCACACTCGGCGGCGGAACGGCCTTCATTGAGCGATATGATCTGCTCGGCCTTGCTCGCAATGGCTTTGCGATGGTTGAGGGTAATGCTACTGCGACCAACAAACGGTTTTATGTACGGTCTCAAGGTGGCTTGGCCCGTCCGTCTGGCACCTTGGCAGGCTCGCACAATGCCACCACAGGCACGGATGTGGCGACGGCTGCTGCGACGGGTTACGACACCGCAGCTTGGCTGCCGCCAATCGAGAGTGTCATTGACGTCCTGCCGACTGGTGTCTATTTCGGCGACCGCGCACCGGATGCAAATGCGGCAATTACAAACCGTTTTTCCATGACGCAGGTCGTGCCAAATCCTGAGCGCAAATACTGGATGCAATTTCGAGTGCGTTCGGTTCCAAGCATGTCGCGGCCTGTCGCCAAGATTGTGTCGGTCGCCAAGGCAGGCAGCACCACGGCAACGGTTATCACCGACGGGCCGCACGGCTTGACCACAGGCCAATATGTCGGCGGCTATGGCGTTCGGGATCAGACCAACTTCGCCAACCTGACCACAGGCGCAATCTGCACGGTTGTTGACGCCACGACCTTCACGGTGGTGTGGGGTGCTTCGGTCACGGCAACGTCCTACGGCGGCTATGTTTTCCGCCAGCAAGGCCAACAGCCTGTGGGTGGGGCAATTGCCCAGGTTGCCCAGACTGTCGCGCGCACGGGCAACATCGTGACATTGGTCGGCAACGCCACGTGGGCTGCACCTGCTGTTGTCGGCAACATCGTTGAATTGTACGGCGTGCGCGATGGTTCAACGGGTGCTGATCTTGGCGTGGATGGCGCGTATGAAGTCATCAACCTTGCCACCACAACGCTGACACTTCGTCCTGTTACCGGACACGCACCAACTGGCACAGATATTGTCACGACCAACTGCGGCGGGGGTGTGGTTCAACGGCTTGCTTATCGCATCCACTCTCAGATGGCGGTTGAGTATTCGCCCTTGCTGACTGAGGCGGCCACCAAGGGCACGGCTTACGCTGGGGACTCTACTGGTACGCAAACCATCACCGGCGCTGTCACCATGACAAGCACGGGTGTCGCTGGCACGGTTGCAGCAGACGCGGCAATTGGCAATCCGGTGACTATTGGTTATCGCGCCTCTAACGCCAACATCGCGGCCATGTCTGCGGCTGGTGATAGCGTTCCAGCTATTGCAACCATGATTGGCGTTCCGATCCAGAAGCCCTACGCGCTTCCAGAAGCGGGCTGGAACGCCAACTTGGCGCTTACCACTACCACGGCTGCGGCCATTCAGGCGGCGGGCGGCGCTGGTCTCAAACGCCACATTACCGCATGCCAGGCGATCAACACGGGTGCATCGGCTGTCGATCTGATCATCCTGGACGGCGCAACAGAACGGTGGCGGCTGACGCTGCCTATCAACATTCCGGTTGCGTTTGCGTTCCCAACAGAATTGGTGACAACCGCCAACACTGCGCTGAACGCCAACTTGTCGGCGGCTGGAACGGTGCGGGCTTGTTTCCAGGGCTACACTGCACCTTAACGGGAGGTTCACATGACCTGCACAATCGAGACTGCGACACATGCTGATGGCGTTTGGACTGTGCGGGCTTATGTGACCGGACCGTCCGCCAATTACTCCGCAACTTATTGTTTTGAGGGCGACGTCAACATGACCGACGCAGCCCTCAAGGCAACCATTCTGGCGCTTCACGCATGACGGTATCGGAAATTATCGCGGCTGCCCTTCGTCGCATTCGTGTGTTGGCGGCTGGTGAGGTTCCCAACGGGGCTGACACGGATTTGTGTCTGTCGGTGTTTGTGAACATGGTTCGGTCTTTGCCGGGCTTTGGCCTTGGCGGCGGCCTGACTGACGTTGTGGTCACGACCTCGCCTTATACGGCTGGGGTCAATGAGCGCATCTTGTGGACGGGTTCGACCACGCTTGAATTGACACTTCCCCAGTTGATCGACACCACTACAAGCAATCCGCGTCCGCCTCGCAATGGTGATAGGGTCGCGGTGACGTCTGGCGGCAATGTCGGCGTCTATGTCTATGTGTCCAGTAATGGCGGGTGGCTGCTGGTGAATAACATCGGCCTTTCAACGGCTGATCCGCTGGGCACTGATTGCAATCAGGCGCTCATTGACATGCTGGCCTTCAAGATTGCGGATGACTTCGGCGTCCAGCCGACACAATCTGTGGCGCAAGCTAATGACACGGGGGAACGGTTGATCGCTGCACGCTTTGCGCCGGACATGATGGCGCAGGAAGATATTGGCCTTTGGTCAATCTGGACAACGCTGCCGGGGTCGCTGTCATGAGTGGCGATATTGACGTCATCATCCCGCCCGGTGGTGGCGATATCACGGTTGATATTATCTCGACTGGGCCTGCTGGTCCCACGGGTCCGACTGGCCCTGCTGGCCCAACTGGGGCGACGGGTGCGACGGGGCCGCAAGGTCCGGCTGGCACAAACGGCGTCGGCGTGCCTGCTGGTGGCACGACCGGTCAGGTCTTGGCCAAGATCGACGGCACGGACTACAACACGCAATGGGTTTCCGGTGGCGGCGGCGGTGCAACCGATCTATCTATTGCCAATCGCGGTGCCTCAACGCTTGATATTGCCTCAAGCACGGGCAACGATGCCACGGTTCCGGCGGCTACCACGTCTTTGACTGGCCTGATGGTTGCGGCTGACAAAACCAAGCTGGACGGGATCGGTGCGGGGGCGAATGTCACCTCTGTGGCGGGCAAGACTGGCGTTGTGACTTTGGTCAAGGCTGATGTGGGCCTTGGCAACGTTGACAACACGTCTGACGCAAACAAGCCTGTCTCGACGTTGCAGGCGACGGCCATTGCTGCCAAGCAGGACATTACCACGCTTTTGACGGCCTATGTCGGTCTGTCTGCCACGTCTGGCACGATTGAAAAGACGGGTGCCAATAGCGTTGGGGTCTACACGGTCACGGCGGCTGGTAAGGCGCTGATTGACGATGCCGACGCCACGGCGCAGCGTTCAACGCTTGGCCTTGGTTCTTTGGCTGTCCTGAGTTCGGTTGCCAATGCCAACATGGCCAACATGGCGACGGCAACTTTTAAGGGTCGAACGAGTGCGGGGTCTGGATCGCCTGAGGATTTGACCGCGACGCAAGCAACCGCGCTGCTCGACACGTTCACGACATCGCTCAAAGGTCTTGCGCCTGCGTCGGGTGGCGGAACAAGCAACTTCCTGCGCGCGGATGGCACATGGGCTGCGCCTTCTGGCGGGGGTGGTGGTAGTGGATCGCTGACGCCTGAATTAAGTTCCGTTACAGACTCTCGGTTGGTTCCGTTTAGCAGTGCGGCAAGTCGCACGTCTTTTGGCCTTGCTCAGAACATTTTGTTTTTTGTGATGGTGTACGTTCCGCGATCCACAACGTTCACAAGAATTGGCTTGCGTCGGTCCGCCACAGGAACGGCAAGCAATGTCAGGCTTGGCATTTATGAGGACGCAGACGGGAGGCCGGGGCTTCTTATTTCCGATTGTGGCGTGGTCAACGTTCCTGGAACGGGAAACACTTATTCGGAGGTCACAATATCGCAAACATTAAGCCAAGGAATGTATTGGCTGGCCGCTGTCGGCGAAAGTGCCTCAATTGGCTATGAAGTGTCGTTTGCTGTTGGTAATGTAACAAACGGCCTGACAGGCACATCAACGTCGCGCACCTACGGATGTTTTTCACGCTCGTTTACATATGCCGCGCTTCCCGCTGACGAAACGTCATCGACACTTAGTTTTGGTTGTGGGGAATACACCCCAACGCTGTTTTTGCGAGTTGCTTAATGCGCATCAAGACACACGTCACAAACGGTCAAACGGGTGAAACTTGGGTCGAGGTCACGCCTGACCTGCGACCAATGAATGAGCAACGCGCAAGCCGCAAGGCAGAGGCACGCGCCTTTGCGTCGGGACAGATTGAGACTGTCTGGCCGTCATGGAAGCAGGTTAACGCGGCAATGGGCATTTATGGCGATGCGGGCAAGACCTCCTGCGCGCAACACATCGCCACTTGGCGGGCTTGGGTGGATCAAATCGACGTGCTGATTGACGCGGCTTCGGATAGTAACGCGCTTTGGGATTTGGAGTTTACCTGATGCCGCGTCTTGCGATTGGAACAAGCCCTTACTCGCGTGCTGCCGCTCAAATGCCGCAAAGCCGTGTCGAGAATTACTATTGGGAACGGTCTCCAACGTCTGAAAGCGGTGAGATTTGGATACCCCGCCCCGGTCTGGTCATTGTCAGTGACAATCTGGGTGAGTTTCGCGGTATGTATCGTGCGCCGGGCTGCCTTGACGGTGACGTCATTGCGGTCATTGGCACAACGGCTTTCCGTATCACGCAGGCTGGTGTCTCAACGTCTATCGGCACGGTGTCTGGAACGGGTCGAGTGGTGATTGCGGGCAACCTTGCCGGGGTGATGATTGCCAACGGTTCCACGCTGCAATACTCGACGGGCGGCGCGCTTTCCACGGTGACCTTGCCGTTTACCGATCCGATCTGGGTTGGGCATATTTCGGGCTTTTGGTTGTGCATTGCGGGTGGGACGCAAAAACGTTTCTGGACGCCTGACGATACGCCAACGACATGGAACGCGCTCAACTTCGATAGCGCGTCATCCAGCACAGACCGCTTGATCGGTGCGGCTGTGATTGGCGGGCGCATCTGGGACTTCGGCGAAAGGTCTGTCGAGTTCCGTTATCAGTCCGGTGATAGTGCTGCGCCGTTTGCGGTTGAGCAGGGCCGCAATTATGAGCGCGGGTGCCTTGGTCGTGACACAATTGTGGCTTTGGACAATACGGCCTTTTGGGTGGGCGATGATTACATTGTCTATCGTGGTGGTGACGTACCGCTGGCCGTGTCAGATAGCTTCCTGTCTGCGCTTCTGATGCAAGTTGACATCACCGACATTTACGCCTGGGGCTTTGCTTGGCAGGGTCATGTCTTCTACTCTCTGACAATCGGAAACGAGGGGACCTACGTCTATGACGTCACGACGCAACGCTGGGCGAAGTGGTCAAGCTATGACGAGGGCCGCTGGTTGCCGGGATTGGGTTGTCTGGGTTGGAATAATCTGCCTCTTGTCGGTGATGTTGAGACTGGGATTATTTACGCGCTTTCATCAGACGCCTACACGGACAACGGCCTCCCAATCGTAGGGGTTTTGACCTGCGGCGCGCCAATCACGGGTGAGCGGGTCATTGTTGACATGTTGCGCGTTGAAATGGCGACGGGATACGCAACGGCAACGGGGCAGGGGTCTGACCCAGTCATCAACATTCGGTTTTCGCGCGATGGCGGCCAAGTTTGGGGACCGTGGCGGGAAGATGGCTTGGGCTTGGCTGGTAATTACGGGAAGCGGGTTAAGTTCAATCGGTGCGGGCAGTTTCAGGGGCCGGGCATTTTGGCTGAGTTGAGGGTGTCTGATCCTGTCCCGCGTCGGGTGTCCGGCGTTTACATTAACGAGCCCTTCTGATGGCTGGGGTTCCGCCGCTCCCACGCAACATGCGCTTGCAAAACGCTGACGGCACGGTGTCGGCTGATTTTGCGCGCTGGTGGCAACAGAACATTGTCGCGACGCAAGCGGCCTCCACGGCGGCTGCTACAGCGGCAACAGCGGCATCGGCTGCTCAAAGCCAAGCCCAGACTGCGGCGGCGGCGGCAACCAGTGCGGGGGCGGGCTTTGCGTCCGGTGCCGACGTAGGGCGGGCGTTTAGCTGTTCCAGCGGCACACGGGTTGTTGTGTCGGAAATTGCCTTGGTCGGCATTACCGCTGGCACAATGCGGTTTGACACCACGGCCTTTTATAGTTTGGTTGACACGACCATGACGGGCAGCCTGCTGGCTGGCCAGTTTTGGATCACAGAACAGTTAACAAGCGGCGGCACAAAGAACGACCTCTACACCGACACATGGACCGCGCTTGATGAGGGTGGCGGGATTATCTCGGTTTATATCGACGATGAAGCGGCCTTGAACGCGGCGCGGCCTGTCATTGGCATAACGGGCAACGTGACCTATCGGCTTGAGGTGGCGCGGGTGACTGGCACGCAAACGGTAACGAACGCCTATGCGGATTTCCGGGCGGCTCAAGCGTCATGATACGGCAAGCCACAAGTGATGACCTTCCGAGGCTTATGGAAGTCGCGGTTGATTTCTGGGCTATGTCGCCTTGGTCTGACTTTGCGCCACGCGATGATGTTGCAATATGCGCCATGCTGGAACGGGCAATTGAGGCGGGTTCGTGTTTTGTCGGTGAACGCGGGGTCATCTTTGGCTTTCTGACACCGATCTGGGCGTCACCGGGCAAGACAATTGCGGTTGAGTTGGCTTGGTGGGGTGCTGGCGAAGGCCAAGCGCTGCTTGAAGCCTTTGAGGCTTGGGCAAAAGAGCAAGGTGCTGTGGGTGTGCAAATGTCCTCGCTAGGGGCTGCGCACGACGATAAAACAGAAGCAAAACTTATCAATTCAGGGTATAAGCTGTCAGAGCGCGGCTTCTTCAAGAGGGTTTAGACATGGCAATTGGTTCCGCCTTGGCAGCCGCCGCAATTTCTGCCGCTGGTGGCCTTTATTCGGCAAGCCAGCAATCCAAGGCCGCAAAGAGTGCGGCGAACGCTGCAACCACGGCAAGCGATCAGAATATTGCCGAACAGCAACGCCAATACAATCAGACCCGCCAGGACAATCTGCCCTTCATGCAATCGGATTTGGCGCGGCGGGCGATGGCGGATCGGTCCTACGGCATTCAGGGCACGCCAACAGCCATGCAATCCGACGCACAGGCGTATTACGGCGGCAATGCTGGGATGCCTGACTTCGGGGCCTATGTTCGCAACAATCCTGACCTGTTGGCCGCTTACAATGCGTCGGGCGGTCAATATGGTGGCCTTGAGGACTTTGGCCAAATCCATTTTTACACGCACGGTCAAGGCGAGGGCCGTCAACTGCCCTTGTTCCAAGCCCAACAACAACAGCAGCAACAACCTGCGGCCAACACGCCATTTGATCCGCTGTCTGACTTCAACCGCTCTGCCGACGCGGCGTTGCTGAATTACGCGCCGATCCGCGAAAACGTGAACGCGATGTTTTCAGCCAAGGGGCAGGGTCTGGACGGGGCTGCAATCAAGGCGCTGCAAGACCGCACAACCAACTATACCCAAAACGCCTTTTACAATTGGCGGTCCGGCCTTGAGGGTTCGCCTACTGGTGCGGCTGACAAGACCAATGCGGCTGGGCAGAACATGGCAAGCCAGAACGCGCAAAACCGCGTCAATGCCGCCAATGCAATGGCGTCCAGCTATCAACAGCGCGCTGATGCCAATTCGGCGGCGGCTGGCGTTGCGGCGGGCGCATTTGGCTCATGGGCGAACAAGTACGGGTGGGGCAAATAATGAGCACCAATGCGTTTTTCACGGCATACAACAACATTCAAAACGCCATTGCAGCCCCAGAGCGTGAGGCTGAAGAACGTCGTTTGAGGCAAGCTGAAGCTGAAATGCGTCGGTCTGAGTTTGAGGCACGTCGCCAAGCGGCAGAGCGTGAGGCGGCCATGAAGGCTTCGCAGGATGCGCAGGCGCGGGCGCGCTTTGGTTTTCGCGCTGGCTCAATGTATCCCGGCGCACCTCAACAGGTGCAACAGCCTCAACCCATGACGCAACCTGCAATGCAGATACAGGCAGCCGGTCCGATGCCACCTGCCCCGCAATTTGATGCCAATGGCCGTGAGATTGAGCAAGTTCAAGTCACGGCACAGGCACGCGGTCCAATGCCGACGCAAGAGGATGAGGCCACATTCATGATGCGCGATGCGTTCAACCGCGCAAGCGCTGGCGATCCATACGCGGTTGAACAGTTTAACCAACTGTTTGAGCAAAAACGCCAAACCATGAGCGAAGAGGAAAAGCGCATTCAGGCTGGCGTTGCGGGATATGCCGGACAGATTTTGCGGATGCCGCGCGAACAGCGTCCCCAAGCCGTCATGATGGCCTTGCAGCAATTGGGCGTTGATCCCTCAATGACGCAAATCGACGATTATCTCCAAGACCCCGACAAACTGGAGCAGGCGCTGCGGTTTGAAATGGTCATGGGCAATCCTTCTGAGGCCAACGAGGCGGCAATCGGTGTCGATGCCGACATGCAAAAGCAAATGAACGAGCAGCGGTATGAACCTGTCAGGGCAATTGATCTCAATGACAGAACGGTTCTTTACGGCGGTCCGGGCAATGAGGTTGCGTCGTTTAGGCAGGGCGTTGATCCGACGCAGGCGCGGGGGCAGGATTTGCAAATGCAGGCCGCACGTATCAGGGCGTCGTCGGCTGAGCGTGTGGCGGGTATCAACGCCAATACACGCCTGACAATTCAAGAGCGGCAATCGGCTTTGGCGCGTGAAGAACGCAATCTGAAGCGTGAGTTGGCTCGCATGGGCGCTCCTGCTGGCGCTGATAGTGGGTTGAGCGCAAGTGAAGTCCAGTGGAACGACGACAACCAAGATGACAATCAATCAGACAATGGAGGTTTCTAATGCCGCGTGAAGGTCAAACTGGGACCGATCCGACAACGGGCCGCGCGGTTGTTTATCGCGGTGGGCGCGTTGTGTTTGCTGACAATCCAACGCAAGCTGCTGGTGCCTCTGCTGGTGCTGGTTCTGTCCAGCGTTCGTTCAATAGCGCGCTTGGCAAAATTGATGCCGAGGCGGTTTCCAATCTTCGCCAAATGGCCGGGGGTGCATTGGGTCGCATTTCGCAGGCTGAAAGCGCGTTGAACAATTTGCCGAGAACGCCAACGGGAATTGGTGCGGGTATCGGCGCAAAGCTGTCAACAATCCCTGTCCTCAACCGCCTTCCTGGAGTTCCAACGCAAGCGCAAGTGGCACGCGCTGGAGACCTTGATGCTTTGAGTTCTGGAAACGTCATGCGGGATGCGGCGGCTATCAAGCCAATTTCAAACAGCGACATTGTTTTCTTGCAATCGTTCCAGGCTGGTTCTGCGCGCGGAACAGAAGAAAACCGCCGCCGCCTGATTGCTCAACAATGGTTTGACGCCAAGGTTCTTGGACAAAGCCGGGCAATGGAACAATGGATCAGAGCATACGGTTCACCCAGTGCGCCGAACCGTTCTGGGTTGAGTTTTGATGCTTGGTGGCAAGATTACGGCAACCGCGCTTATCCGCGTCCTGTGTTTGATGGTCGCGGTTCTCATGGTGGATTTACCGGATACAGGCCGCCGCGTCGTGGTCAATCTGCGCCGCAATCTTCTTCGCGTCGCTCAACTGGCGCTCGCATCATTTCGGTTGAGGATTGACCATGCCAACATATACAATCCAGCTTGATGATGGGCGCAAGGTCAAGGTGTCTGCGGACAATCCTAATGCGGCCTTGGCTGAGGCCAATCGGTTTGCGTCAAGCAATCCGCGTCGTCAAAACAATGGTCAATTGACGTTAACTGATTTGGTAACGGGGCGTCGTCAAAATTATGTCCCCAATCGTGCACCCGCAACGACTGGCGACAAGCTGCAAACCTTGGCGACGCAGGGTGTTTTGTTTGGTCAAAGTCCGCGCGTGACTGGCGCAATGGGTGCCATCATGGGTGTCCCCAATGCTGTGCGTCAAGGCAGTTTGGCTCCGATTGGCGAAGCATACCGCCAAAACCGAGACGCTGAAGTGGCTCGCATTGATGCCGCTCGACGCGACACAGGCTTGCTCGGAATGGTTGCTGAAACTGTTGGTTCTGTTGGTCCGGGGGCGGCGTTGGCTCGTGGTGCTGCGTCTGTTGCAACGCGAGTTGCGCCTCGTGCGACACGGGCTGCGGTGAACGCTTTGGCTCCGCGCGCTGGTTCCGTGGCTGGCCAAGTGGCGCGCTCAACTGGTCGCGTTGCTGCCGCTGCAACGGCTGGCGCTGCGGCTGGTGGTTTGTATGGATCGGGGGAAGGGCGTGCCGCTGAAAATGCCATGGCTGGGGCAGTGGGTGGCGCGGCTGGTCTTGGTGTTGCAAAGGCTGCGGCTGGGGCTGGCGCCATTGTTCAACGTCTCCGCAACCGATACGGGCGCAACGTTATTCCGGCTGACAGAACAGCGGCGCGCGCCATGCTTGAACAGATTGAGCGGTTTGGCGAGCAACGCGTCATTGCGGAAATGGAGCGTTTGCGTCGGGCTGGCATTCGCAATCCGACATTGGCAGAGGCAATTCCAGGCGTTGCGCGGCGCGTCGGTTCTGTGGCTCGCAATGATTTGGATGATGCACGCCAATTGGCGACGCGTCGCGCTGGTGGCATGGTTGGCGATGTTCCGATTTTGGCGGCTGAGGCTGCTAAAAAATTGTCGGGCCGCACAGGAACGGTTGCCGCGCGTCGTGAGCAAATCGGCCAACGTCGCCGGGCTATTCAAGATCGAATGATGGAGGATGCTGGCGGACTGTCGGTTGAAATCACACCTCAAGCCGCAAACGCATTGCGCACGGCCAATCTGTCGCGTCCTATGCAATCCGTTGAAAACAATCTGCGCACAAATGCCGCCGTTATGAATAGCGAGCGCTTGGGCACTGAGGCTGATTTGCTGCGGTCATTGCGTGAAGGGGTTTCGCCTCAAAGCGGTGGCGCTCAATCCCCCGCGTTCAATCCCGCGCAAACGCAAGACTATGCAAACCAAATGGGCTTTGCTGACCAAATCAGGGCGGGCGCTCCCGTGTCTGATCGTTTGCCAGTCATTGAGTTCATGAAGCGCGCTGGCGGCCTGCGTGATACGTTCGAGCGTGACGGCCTGTCAAATTGGCGTGCAAGGCCGATTGGCGAAGTTGAGAACGTTCTAGGTCGCAATAATGCTTATCCTGGGCTGATCAACAATAAAACAGGCTTGACGCTGCAAGATATGGCAGAACGCTTGCGGCAAGCTGGCTATCTTGGTCAATCAAGGATTGAGCGAGAGGGCGCAACCGCTGCTTCTGAGGCAATGCAAGGTGGCCGCATTGACGATGTGGTTGATTTGCTTGACCGTTTGCAACGTGATCCGGAAGCGTTCCGTTATGGAATTGATGAGGATTATTTGGCCCGCCTCGATGAATGGCGGGCGGCTCAAGAAACTGCCGATCAAATGGGGTTGACTGGTCGCCCTGCTGATGTTCGCGGGCGCGTTTCAGAAGACGTTTACAATCAGGACATGTCACCGACGTCTGATGCGTTTTTGTTTGAGGGCGTGCCGTCTGTGGCCGACGAGGGGTTGCCGCGTCGGTTTGATGTCAGAACGGTTGAGGCGTTGCGCGACCAAATATCTGGCGCTGAAGGCGCTGCGCTTGCCAATCCGGACCAAACACAGTTGGCGGCAACGCTTGGTCGTGTGCGTCGTGAGTTGGTTGATCCTGTCAGGCAGCAAGTTCCAAGCTACGACCAGACCTTGAAAGTTGGCGAGACATTCCACCGGGAATTGGACGCAATGGACCTTGCCAGTGGCTCCGGAAACAAGGCTGGCATGGCATGGAACAACGTTGTTCCTACTGAGGACGTTTCTCAACGTTTGGCCGGGATGACGGGCCGCGAATTGCGCGGCTACCGATTGGGGGCTGCTCAATCGCTGGCGTCAAAGTTCAACGATGGGCGGCTGAATGTTCAGTTGCTTGAAGCGCTTGGTGGTCGCGGTTTGACGCAAGAGCGGGTTGCGGCCCAATTTCCAGTTAACCGGATGCAAGACCTTGCTGATACGTCAAATGCTCTGGTGAACAGGATTGAGGCGGCTCGCGCAATTAATCCTAACTTTGGTTCTCAAACCGCGTCAAACCTGAACGCTGATGCAATGAACACGGTTGAGGGTTTTGCGTCTTTGCCAATGTCGAAAATTGGCCTTGTTCAACGGGCGTTGAATTGGGTTGCAACCAATACGGGCGCGCTTCTGCCTGCTGAGCGGGTGGCGATTGTCGATCTTGGGACAAAGCCAATTTCGGGACCTGTGGCCGATGAGATTTTGCGCATAACGCAGGCGGCCCAAATGAGGCAAGGTGTTGCGTCTCCAAACGCAATGTTGCCTGCTGCTGTCATTGGCGCAAATGTCGGTGTCCGCTTTAATGCGGCGGGAACCAGCCAAGAATATCAACGGTGACCCATTTAACGGCTTTTGAAATGGCTACTTGCGCAATGAAAAACACAAGCCAAAAAGTTATCGCTGGCCATTTGTCAGGGTTAATAATTGGTTCCCTCAACTTCACTTCCTTTCACGGAGCCTAAAAAATGGCTGGCTTGCTTATCGTTCCCGGCGCGTGGCCTGTTCTTGATGTCAATGGCGATCCGGTGTCGGGCGCGTCAATTGAGTTCTTCGCTCCTGGCACTTCGACGCCAAAGGCGATTTACTCAACATCAGCCCTGACCACCCCGCTTGGTTATGAATTGACCACCAATGCGGCTGGCGAGCCTACCACACTTGCGGGCGATGTGGCTAGAGAATGGTGGGCGCTTTCTGGTGCTGCCTTTGACGTGCAGATTACCTTTGGTGACGTGGATCGCACATGGTCGAACATTGTTGCCCAGCCTGCTGGCGGTGGTGGTGGCGGCGTCACAGATGGCGACAAGGGTGACATCACTGTCACCGACGACGGCGCGACGTGGACAATCGACAATGGCGCGGTGACAAACGTCAAACTTGCCAACGTGGCAACCGCGACGTTCAAGGGCCGCACGTCAAGCGGGTCTGGCACGGTTGAAGATCTGAATGCCACACAGGCAACCGCGCTGCTCAATGAGTTCAGTTCCGGGGCTAAGGGTCTGGTCCCTGCGTCCGGCGGCGGTACGACCAATTATCTTCGCGCTGACGGCACGTTCGCAGCACCTCCCGGCACGGCTGGGGTCAGCAACATCATTGCCGATTATACCGCGCTGCGGGCGATAACATGGTCTGGAACGCGTCCCGATCAAATTGAGTTGGTGTCCTGCTATTACACGGGCGACATGGGCGGCACATTCCGGTGGGATGGTTCTTCGACGGCAACCGACAATGGCGTGACCATCATCAAGGAAACCGCAACCGCAACGGGTCGGTGGATCAGACAATATGACGGCGACACGCTCAATGGGCGCTGGGCTGGCCTCAATGCGTCAAACGCGGCGGCGGTGAATGATACGGCGTTCAACCGCCTGTTGGGCATGGGCGATGCTTTGCGGGTCTATCTTCCGGGCGGGGTCTATCAAACCACCATTACCGCTCTTGATATGCGCCTGCTTCTGGAAGGGCCGGGGCAGGTTCAAAGCACGTCCGGCGACTTCCTGCCCGGCACCTATCACCTGATCCAGACACCTTCCAGCCGTGGCACGAACGACCAAAGCACGTTCAACGGTGATCTGACCTTCGTCTATCCTGAGTATTGGATGTTCGACAACGACACCAACGGGATCAACACCTATTATTTCGACAAGACGGTCACGCCTCATTATTATTGGGGTGATTATCGGGTCAAAAACTCGTCGGGCGCTTTGGCGTTTACCGCTGCATCTATGTCCATTGGTGCAACGTCTGTCCTGCTTAATTCAACGGACGGTATCACCACGGGCATGGTGATTGGTTTCTGGGACGCAAACGGCGCTCTGACTGAAAGCAAGACCGTCACGGTGTCGGGATCCACAATCTCATGGACTGGCGGCCTCACGCAAGCCTATCCGTCAAACACACGGGTCACTGACGCACCTCGCACCATGACAAGCCTGTTTGGCTTCAACGCCATTGCGCGCGGCTGGGGTGACAATTACACCAATTATCATCGCATTTCGTCGGCTTTGCTTTATCCGCCCTTGGACGGTCAAAAGCACATTTGGGAAATCCAAACCGTAGGCGCGCACGGTGGCGACATCATCCTGACAAGCGATTATTGCTATGCCACATGGATGGAAGGCCAAATCATTGAAAACGTGGGGGCGGCTGGTAACGGCGCGGTCTATCAGCCCACGCTTCTGTGGCGTCGGTCAACCGATGTTTCACGCGGTGCTATGTGGCTGGGGTATTTCATTCAGTCTCCCGGTGAAAGCATCGATAGTGCTTATGTCATCAGTGGCAATGCCAAAGTCGGGTTTGACGCGACGATGGGCCTGTACGGCTCTACGGGCATGGCGTTCCAAATGCGCAAGGGCCATAAGTTCGGGTTCAACGGTTCGTCCAGTCCGGTGGTCGATGTTGAGATTTGGGGCAACGTTCCAGCAACCACTTACATGGATCAGCGTTCGGCTGACGATGTACTGGAAACACTCATCAATGGCGTTGTCGTTGAGGAAAAGCTGCCAAACGGTGACGTCAATACGCCTCTGCAAGCGGGTGTTGTGGCGCGCAAGTCCACCACGTCCACGGCTGCGACGGGTGACGGTACGCTCGTCACGCTGGTCTATGACACAGAGGTCATTGACCGGGGCAACCGTTACAATTCATCGACGGGCGTGTTCACTGCTGGGTCAACCGGGATTTATAACGTCGAGGGCAACTTCTACGCCACGACGATTTCAGGAACGCACAACATTGGTTCGATCCGCATTAACGCGGGTGCCAATGTCTATCTGCTGCCGTTTAACCCCCACGACATGCTCAACGGTGACAATGTAATCAGTTACGGATACAGCAAAAACGTGTATCTTACGGCGGGTCAAACCCTGTCGGTGCAGGCTTCGGTTTCTGGTGGGGCGAAAATCGTTGACATCCTTGGGTCTGCCAACTTTGAGGCAACCTTCTCAATCGTAAAGGTGGGTTAAATGACACAGGTTACAATCTCCGACGCTGACCGCTTGGTCTTGGAACATTCCATCGCTGACATTCAGGCTTGGCTTCAAGGCTTTGTCGATATGGAAATCGAACGGCGCAAGGTGCTGATGGTCCAGGAAGCGCGCGCTGTTCTTGATGACGATCCGACGGTTGAAAGTATGCCAGCCAATAAGGACGCGGTTATCGCGTTGTTTGTGTCGCGGGAAGGCTACAAGAGCGCGGCAACCAAAGAGGCTGAAAGCGAGGCTGCCCGCAAGGTGGCCTTGGATCGTGCAATGGCTCGTAAGGCCGACGCTGACAAACAAGCAGGGGGTTAATCATGGCGAAAATCCACAAGTTCAAATCGGTTGCGTCGGCATATTCCAAACTTGCAAAAGCGCAATTGGATTTTCTGAAGGCGGTTGCAATCGCTGCCGACAGTGATGACGGTGTGCGAATGACAAAGATTGTCGCCTGTTTGGCCGATCTTAAAACCCTGCACGGCACACTCAAAGCCATTCGCACGGCGGAAATGACGCGGGCCGGGATTGCGTCTGACGGCGAAGAAGGTGAAGGCGGCGGCAACACCCCGGATGACACACCGTGATTGCGCCTCAGCCCCATGTGGTTGCCATATTGGCCTTGGCGGCGCTTGCTGCCTTGGCTGGTCATTATGCGGGCGGACGGCATAGAGTGGCGGCCTCTGCGCTGCTTTTGTCGTTCGTCGTGGTTCTGTGGGGTCAATTGGTTTTGGGCCTTGTAGCACCTTCCCTGACCGTCCTGACGGCACTCTGCGACATGGTGTCACTTGGCTTCATTGGTTGGGCGCTGATTAAGGCACGCCAACGGGCTGGGTTACATTTGGCGGGCGCTGCAATGTGCGTTTCGCTCATGTCACACGTTGCTTATCATGTGGCAGGAATTGGCCATAACGCAACCTTAGCCTATTTTCTTGTCACAAATGCCGCTATGATAATTGCGTGCCTTGGAATGTTCTTTGCGGGCATGGAGCGGATTGTGGCGCGTCATGATTTGGCTGGTGGCTTTGGTAATCATCACGCTGGCCGCGTTAGCGGGCATAGTCGGATGGCTGCACGACATAAGGGCAGACCCTAATGGACGTTGCGCTCGTGACCGCTCTGACCTCGGCGGGGAATAATCCGGGGTTCGTGACGTTTGCCGTGCTGTTTGGCCTCTTGTCCTACTGGCTGTTCAACCGCGGCGTGATCGTGCCCGGCGCGGTGTCTGAATTGCTGGTCAAAATCGCCAAACTTGAAGCCGGAAACGCTGCCTGTGAAGCGCGCAACGTCGATCTCGTCGCACGCATTGAGGCGCTTGAAGCCCAGCTGCTGGCACACATGAGGGGGACGCTATGACTGAGCCTGTTCAACGTCACGCGTGGTTCTGGCGTCGCGTCCTGACCTACGCTGTCTGCACCGTGCTGGCCGTCATTGGCGGCGTCGCGGTCTGGCGTGCACCTGATCCCCAATATGTCGGGATTGCCGCCATCGTCGCGCTCTGGCTGACACAGACGGTCTACGTGACCTCTGCGACCTTTGGCGACTTCATCAAACTCACACGGGCCGCTGCTGAGGGCATTCAGGCGGCAAAGGAGGATGCATGACACCCTTGTCCCCAAACTTCACCCTTGAAGAAATGACGGTCTCGCAGACCGCTGAACGGCGCGGCCTGTCAAACAAGCCAACGCCAAAAGTCTTGGCTGAATTGAAAAAGACCGCTGCGCGCATGGAAGAGGTCAAGTCGATCCTTGGCGGCCTGCCTGTTTTGATCAATTCGGCTTATCGCTCGCCTGCGGTCAATATGGCAGTCGGTGGCGTCCCTACGTCTGCCCATTGTTTTGGCTATGCTGTGGACTTCATCGCTCCCAAGTTTGGCTCACCCTTGGCAATCTGTCACGCGCTCAAGAAGGCTGGCATTCGCATGGATCAGGTCATCGAGGAAGGCACATGGGTTCACATTTCTTTCGACCCCCTTATGCGGAACCAGTACCTGACCATGCGCAAGGGCAAATATTCGGTAGGCTTGCGGCGTCTGGTATGATGCTCAAAGTAGCCGCCGTCACAGGCTTTATCGCCGTCGCTGCCGTCACGTTTGCGACCTACACAGCCGACCAAAACGCCAAGCTGCGTGCCAATGTGTCTGACCTGACCGCACAAGTTGGGGATCTGAAAACCCGCCTTGAAGCCGCCCAGGAACAAGGAACGCGGTCCTATGAGCGCGCGTCAGCCGATTGCCGCCAAGCCATTCGCGCGGCTGTGGCTGCCGTGCGTGTCCCCACAATTGAGGTGCCAAGATATGATGAGAGTGGCAATCCTAACCCTATGTGTCCTGCTGTGCGGCTGTCAGACATCCAAAGTGCCGGAACCGCTGGTGTGCCCGCCGGAGTTGAAAGCGACAGTCCCGCCGGAACCGAAAGCCCCCGCTGACGCGCTGGTGAACGATGCCGCAACCGTATGGCTGGCGTCAGAGTTTATCCCGTGGGCACGGTCGAACGCGCAAAGGCTTGAGGCTGGGCGGGTGTGGTGTGGTGGCCGGACCGCTATTGAATAGCAGCCCGGCCTGAATTGCGCATCGTAGGATCGCAATCCGGACGCCCCTCGCGATGTGTTGCCAGTGATCGTTCAAGGGGCCGTTTATTTTGGAATTACGGCCCCCAACGCATCAACATTGGAGGCCGTATTGGAGGTGATTTCATAAATAAGATCGGCGCTTGAAACATACGCCTGCGGGTGCTTTGTGTCAATGGTGTGGTGGTCAATAGGATGTTTTAACGTTTTGCGGAAAACTTAACACGTCGTTGTCACGTGTCAAAATTGCCAGTGTTTCAGCGTTTCAATGTTTATGCTGTGAAACAGTGAAACACCTCTCAGTCTCATCGGCATTCATCACGGCAGATATTTTAAAGCCGTAATTTGTGTCAATGGATCAATCTTTAAGCCGCCAAATTCTGGCGTTAACTTACCTTCTGCGTCATATATACCCTCGGCAATTAGGGCGGCCCTAGCCGTTTCCTTTGAAACGGTTGCACGTTTTGTTTCATCAGAAATGGCCGCAAGTATTTTGTTTTTTCGGTCACTCATCTTAACCTCTCAATCTCATCAGCACACACCTGTTGGATCGACCTGACGTGATCGTCAGCAGTCGCCTGTCCGAACAGTGGCAGGTTTGTCGTGCGGATTGCGTCAAGGACATCGATCAGGCGGTTAAGCTGGTCGCGCAGTCGGGCGTTCTCGGCGCGGAGGGTGGTGATTGGCTCGAGTGCTGGGAAATGGCCTCGCGACACGTCGTTCTCGGGAAAATGATCTTTAGACACGCTCATGGTGTTGGCTCCTTGAATGGCGCTGGCAAAGGTTGCCAATGCGTCGGTGGCAAATAGGCGTGTGACGTGACGGTGGTGTGTCCAGACGGGCTGAGCCATTCGCCTCCAAAGCCACGCATGGCGATGGTTGAACACGTTTCGCCTTCTCGGCAGGTCAAAAGCCATTGCCCGCGCGGCGCAGTGTCGGCTGGTTGCCACATGCCTTCAATCAGCTTGGCAATCAAAGCGCGGGCGTAGGTGCGGTCATGGTTTGAGATGTTACCGAGACAAGGCATTCCCTCGGTCGCGTCCTCCGCAGCCTCAATGGCCGCGTCTAGGGTGGTGGTGTCATAGGTCATTAGGGGTCATCCGCGCAAAAATTGTCGGGTAATCGTGCTTGATCCAAGCACGAGCCTCGTCATCCATGTTCCACATTGACTCGTATGAGTTTTCTCCGCTCAAGCGCATGGATTCAAGGCCAGCCGCACGGCAATCAAGATGTTCTTTCCAGACAAAGAAATCGCCCTCAAATACGCCAGCCGTTTTTGAATAGAGTTCGCATTTTCCAATGGCGGATAGGCAAAAGTCACAAAGGTGCTTCTTTCTGGCGACATGCTCTGACTGGTAATAAAAGTCAGTCATATCTTCTCTCCTCCTTTAAGAGCGGCGCGTGCGACACGCCCAAAATTTTGGCTGTCCACGCCCCAAGGTCCTTCGTTTGCGCGTGGGTGGTCTTTTGCGTAGTAGTCCAAAGCCGTTCGCAGTCGTTCGTTCTCCGCTTGCAACTCAAACACGCGGGCGGCAAGCTGACGTGCGGCATTTTCAAGAGCCTGCTCGGCCTCAGCCAAAGAATGGTGCCAAACTTCGCGCGAGTCTTTTGCCCGGTTTATGAGTGCCAGTAGTTTTTGTGGGTCGGTGTCAGTCATGACTGTTTCCTTTAAGAGCGGCGCGGGCTAATTTTTGCGCGCGTTCAAAATTCATGTTGCCGGAAAGCTGGTTGATGTATTCCATGTCCTCAATCTGAGTTAGAACACATCTCGCGCCGTCCAAATCATCCCGCAACCGCGCGTTCTCCGCCTCCAACTCAATGACACGGGCGGCGAGGTCTGGGGCCATTGCGATTAGGCGGGCGTTGGCTTTGTCGTGGTCATCACCGCCCGGTGTTCCGTCTTTGCCTTCTGCAATCAGCACGCCAGTCAAGCACCATTGGAACATATGTTTGATGTCCGGCTGGCCTTCAAAATCGTACAAATTGCCCCATTTCCAAGGCCCATTTGTCGCCTCGGCCAGCAGTGACTTAAGTTCGTCGGTGGTTGTCATGAGCGATCCTCGTCACGTTGCTCAAACCAAAGTTGAAAGTTGTCTGGCAGATATTCCCAATGAGAATATCCGGCATCAAATAAATCGCCCGAATACTCATCCCCTTCAGCCTCAAGATATGTTCCGTCATCAAGGCGCACAAACAATGTGGCGCCACTTCCGTCATGAAAGAAGGCGACAAACCTTGAGTTTTCTTTCGGCGTCTGGCTCGTAAGCATTTTAAGGTCCATCACAACCCCTCCCCCTCTTCATGTTTGCGAAACCGCTCAATTACCGCTTCAAGATCGCGCAATTCACGAAACAGCCATGCGCGGTTCGTTTCTTGATCTGCTGGCTGCAATTCAGGATTGACGCTTTCAAGACCCCATCTAAGCGACTTTCCTGCGGCAGCTAGAACTTCGCCGCACTCTTCGACAAGATGAGACAATATCGAGTGCGTGTCGTTTCTGATATATTTTTGATCCATCACAGCCCCTCCCCTTCTTCATATTCATGGCGGATGTGGATGCAGGCGATGCGGTCTTCTTCTGCGTACCCGTCGGCCTCGTCTCTTGTGTGGCAATAGAGCACTCCGCCTTCCCGATACACGTTGACCCAACTCTCAACCACGCCCTTCTCTTTGACCTCGATGAGGTCGAGCGAATGGTTGTTAAAGCCTAAAAGGTAACGACCTTCAGATGTCCAGCTTGAAGATGACCAGCCATTTCCATGAAGAACAGCACCATGGACAGGGTATGGCCCTTGATCGTGGACCTCGTAAATCTTGACCTCCCGTCCGTCGCGGGTCTGGTATTTCTTATCCATTGAGATCATCGCCCCACCCTTTCCTGTCTCACAGTCTCGGCCAGTCCGGCCCATGCATGGCGCAAGTCCTCAAACTTCGCGCCACGGTCCCGCAACAGCAGGTCAACACGGCGCTTGGCCAAGTCGATCACCTGCTCGCTGCGGGTCGGGGTTAGGATGCGGGTCATCAGTCCGCGACCCTGCGTGCCTGTTCGGCGAACGCGTCGTACTCGCGGGCAATACGCAGGGCAAATATGCCAGCGTCAAAAATAATTGGGGAATGTGGATTTGAGGCGTCTTGGACTAAAGCTGTCGGTTTCTCCAAAACCGCGTACAAAATTTTCATTCCAGCAGGAACGTTTTTGGTGCGCTCCATTAAAGTGACACCAGGTTGATCAATAAACCCGTGATGGTGCCCGCTTTCGGAGTGACCGACAATGAACATTCCGCCCTCCGACTTAACGGAAACAAGTCCGGCGATATCAGACTCTGGAAGCTCTTTTATGCGCCGAATGTTCACTTCACCTTGCGCAGCAGAAATATTAAAACTTTTCATGATAACATCCTTTGGTTTGTTTGGTGAGCGTTTTCGCCTGTTGGCCGCCTGCTCCTTTGGCGTTGCCCATCGACAGTTTTCGGGTGAATAATCTCCGTTGTTGTCAATGCGGTCTATTGAAAGACTTTCGTTGTAGCCGTTTTGAATTGCCCACATCCGAAAGGTTTGATGGTTTTCTTTCCATTTTGAGCAAACTTTTATTCCGCGTGCGCCATACCTCTCAAAGCTGACGTGATTTTGGTTTGTTGTGCGCTGAAGCATTTGCTTCCAAATCCGAAACAATCTGTCCCCGGTGTATCCATGTTTGGTGTTCGCGGATTTGACTTTAACAACAATCTGGCACCCACAACTGTATGGTGATCCTCGTTTAATTCCTGATCCGCGCGCTATTGTTTGACGTCCGCAATCACAGACGCATTGCCACATAGAATTTTGACTGTCATCAAATCCAACATGGCCAATAACGGATAACATGCCGAACTTTTGGCCAGTCAAATTAAGACGTCTTCCGCTCATGTCCGCACCTCTGGATGTTGGTACTCGCTCAACGGATCACCGATCCGCCATGCCTGAGCGTGCAGGGCGGTCTGAATTGGAAGTCCGTCAATGTCGGACACGCGCGGTACACCCTCGCAGATAATGCCGTTGCGTGGACAGTGAGCCTTGAGAAACCGTCCCGGCTCAGGAAGACCGGGCAAGGTCAACTCAATGAGCTGGCCAATGTCCGGTGATCCGCTGTCGTCGATCACCTTTTCTTTCAAGACCGAAAGCATCCGTGGCCAGCCAATAAGGGCCGCGCCTGCCGCCCGCTGCTCAACATTGTCCGCCTTCAGAATGATCGCAGGGTCAATTGTCTTGCGGTTTTCGACCCATTCAGCAGGCACTTGCACACCATTGAAGGCGTAAATCGCAAAGCCATCAGCCCACTTGCGCGCCGGTCCGGTCTCGCAGTGCAATTGGTTGTTGGCGTTGACGTGCATCTCGACGGGGAAATCTGACACAATGCAAAACTCTGCGTGCATGAAGCGCCAACCGCTCAATTGCGCCAAGGTTTCCCAAGGCTCGTATTTTTGTGCCATCTTAGCGGGAATGATCTTTGCGACATCGCGTCCAAACTCTGAATAGACGCACGAAGCAGCCCATTCATTGCCCCACTGATAGAGCCTGTTGGCCAGTTGTGCGCACCTTACTCCGCCTTGCCCAGCAATAGCCCTGCACGCGGCCATGATAGATTTTTCCACGGCGTAGGTCGCGGCTCTGGTCGCGGCGTCGGTCGCGGCGTAGGTCGCGGCTCTGGTCGCGTCGTAGGTCGCGGCTCTG
>JACCDR010725686.1_pt1 | contig 34863 bp, 61 predicted proteins | sample 7446431 | NCBI WGS metagenome assembly JACCDR01 (sample SAMN15323443, study PRJNA562643) | freshwater metagenome | isolation source: river surface water | place: USA:Blue River Watershed | collected 2017-08-17 | reverse complement strand
TCCCCATAGTTCCCATGTACGGCGAGGAAGCATGGATGGACGGCAAGCGCAACCTGTTGAGCCTTATCCGTAAAGCTAAGGGCGCGCAAAAGATGTACAATTACTGGAAATCCCTTGAAACGGAATTGTTGCAAAAACAATCCCGCGCCCAGTTTATGGCCGCCGAAGGTCAGGTTGAGGATTACGCTGAAGACTGGAAAAATCCAGACAAGGCGATGGTTTTGCGTTACAAGCCAACAGACGCGCGTGGCAACCCAATCGGGATGCCGCAAAAGTTACCGCCGCCAGATAGCCCAATCGCGTTTATTAACGCGTCACGCATGGCGATTGATGACATCAAGGCTACGATGGGGATTTATAACGCCTCCTTGGGTATGCAATCGAACGAAGTATCGGGGATTGCCATTCGTCAACGTCAACAAGAAGGCGATGTTGCCACGTTCCACTTTATCGATAACCGTGACAAGGCTATTACGCAAGTTGGTCGAATCCTTGTATGCGCTATTCCTGAAATATATAATACGCCCCGCGCCTTACGCATTATTGGCGAAGAGGAAGACCAGAAAGTTGTCGGCATTAACGGGATGGTAATGCCAGAACAAGAAGACAATTACGACTTATCGCGCGGCAAGTATGACGTTAAGGTTATAACGGGCGCGCCCTATACCACCCGCCGCCAAGAAGCCGCCGAATTCTTTACGCAGATTGTCCAGTCACAACCGCAACTTATGACGGTTATGGGCGACTTACTGTTTAAAAATATGGATATCGCAGGGTCTGAAGCTATGGCCGCCCGCATGAAAAAACTTGTCGATCCAAAGCTACTGGATGACAACGATACCGACCCTATGGCGCAAGCCTTGGCAGGGCAACTGGAACAAATGCAAGCGCAAATGCAGTTAATTCAACAAGAAAACGCCGCGCTGCAAAAACAGTTAGAAGACAAATCAGCTGAAATTAATATCAAGGCCCAATCCGAAGCGATTAAGGCCGACGATAACCAAGCGCAAAACCAACTTGAAGCCCTACGAATCCAGACCGATGAACGCCTAAAACAAATGGAACTTGAAATAAAGGCCGCTGAGTTGCGATTAAAAGAGCGCGAATTGGAGCTAGAAGAACAAAAGATTATTGCTGAACTATCCATGAAAAATAAACAAATGGAAATGACGCAAGCAAACGAGATGATGAAGCGGGCTGATGATATGGCCGCGCAGACACCACAAGTGGTGTACACAGAAATCGGGGGAATGCCCTGATACGTTATGCATCTTGCAAACGTTAACCAAATGGAGTACAATATGACAGATAATCTTGATGTTCAGTCGTCCGCGCCCACAGTGGCAGCACCTGAAACTGAAATTGAGACCGCCGCTTTGGATCAGCCTATTGAATCAGATGAGCAATCGCCAGACGATGCCAAACCTGATGATGATATGGTGGTGTTCCCTAAGAAGGCAATTAACGCGCTTGCCCATCGCGACCGTAAAATAGGCAAATTAAAGGCCGAACAAGCCGCTCTGCGTGCCGAGTTAGAACAATATCGCTCAACCCAGGCAACAAATCAGAAAACATCACCACAACCGATACAAGACGGCCCCCGCGAGGAGGACTTCGACAGTTATGGCGACTTTTTGATTGCGCGCGCGAAGTTTGAACTTAAACAAGAACAAAAAGGCGAAGAGTCTAAAAAGCAGCAGACCGAGTTTGAGGCGAAAAAAGCCCAGTGGGCGACCGAACGTGAACAATTTATCGCAACAAAGGTAATTGAGCACAAAAAGGTAATCCCTGACTTTGAAACCGTCGTAAACGAATCTGCGGACATTGCGGATGAATTGCCGGAATATGTTGTTAATGCATTCTACGAAGCGGATGACGGCGCGTTAGCGTTTTACAATCTCGCAAAACAAGGAAAGCTAGAGGAACTCGCGACAATGTCGCCGTATAAAGCGGCGATGGTTATTGCTAGAGCCCAAGACGCACCTGTATTCCAACCTAAAACACAAGCGCCAAGACCAATGGCTCCGGCCAGAGGTACTGGAATCACATCAAAACCACTCGATGATTTGTCCGGTAAGGACCTAATTAAACGGTGGAAACTCTAACTTAACAAGGAACTTTTAAAATGCCTAATATTCACAATACTATCAAGAACGGCCCGGGGTTATTCCTCAAGGCCGCAGCTCAAATGCTGGAAGATGAATTACAATTCACCAAATCAATCGAAAAAGCCCCTGCCGAAGATTTCAACGGTAAGAACGGTTATTCGGCTGGTGACACTGTATATATCAGCAAACCCGCTCGTTATGTCCCGCAAACCACGTCGGACATCACGTCGTCAATCCAAGACTCAAACGAAGAAAAAGTTGCTTTGACCTTGGATATTAACTCAACCGTTGGGATGCAAATCAGCTCATTTGAATTTGCGACCGAAGTTGACGTTAAAAACGCCGTTGAGCGTTTCGGTAAACCCGCCATCTCGGCGATTGCCCAAAACGTCGAACAACGTATGTTGGAATCGATGACAGATGCAACTTATAACTTGGTTGGTACCGCTGGATCGACACAATTCGCCGTCGATGACATTTTAGCCGCTCGTGAAAAAATGAACAAGTTCTTGGCTCCTAAGGACGCTGGTCGTTATTTCTTGTCTGACTCGACTGCTAACCGTTTGTCAGTTGGCGCGCGTAAGGGTTTGTTCCAATCAGCGTCAAACATCGCCGAACAGTACAAATCAGGTGCTGTTGGTATGGCCGATGGTTTCACATGGTTAGAAAATGAACTGTTGAATGTCCACACCCGTGGCACACAAGCGGTAACTGGTGGTACGGTAACGACTACATTGGCCGGGCAAGGCGTGTCCACAATGAACGTTACAGGCACATCGGCCGGAACCTTGAAAAAAGGCGACGTGTTCACGATTGCGAACGTGTTTGCGGTTCATCCGATTACCAAACAAGCCTATCCGTTCTTGCAACAATTTGTTGTGACTGCTGATATCACCGCTGTTTCGACGGCGTACACTGGCGTTCAGTTCTCCCCGGCGATATACACAACCGGCGGACGTCAAAATGTGACAGCGTTCCCCGCTGGGTCTGCTGCGATCACTATGGTCGGTGCGATTAACTCCGCATTAACACAAAACTTGGCCTTCCACAAATCGGCCTTCCGTATGGTATCTGTTCCTTTGATTATGCCGAAAAACGCAGAAATCGCCGAACAATACACCTCGGAAAGCGGTTTCACGATTGCTTTGGTACGTGACTTTGACGTGTTACAACGCCGGATGATTACCCGCCTTGACTTCCTTGGTGGTGTTGCAGCCGTTCGTCCTGAACACGCTTGCCGCGTAACTGCCTAAACAACATGACGGGGGCTAATAACCCCCGTCACCTGTTTTTTTCATGAAAGGATTAAAAAATGTCTGTTGGTGCAATTCGTGGTAATGTGGAAAATATCTCCCTCGTTACTGCAACCTTTGATGTCGCGTCGGTTGCCGCAAATACCTCTGTTCAACAAACCGTTACCGTTTTGGGTGTTAAGCCCGGCGATTTCGTTTCTGTTGCAAACGTTACACATACCGCTGGCTTGCAATATGGCCCGTGCGCGGTTGTTACAGCCGTTGATGCAGTCGCCGTTACAATCCAAAACTCAACCGCTGGTGCACTAGACCCTGCGTCACAAACCTTAACGTTTTTGGTTTGCCGCCCAGAGTTCGCGCCGTTGCGTAACATTGTTGGTGAATAAACTTAATGCCCCCGCAAGGGGGCGTTATTTACATTTAAAAAGGAATATAAAATGGATTATCCCGCCGCATTAAACAGCCCACAATATGTGCTATCAAACTTAAGCACAACAAGCGCGACCGTTACAGTCGAAGAACAATTTAAAAACGTGACACGTGTTATTGTCGATAACACAATGGGATCTGCGCCTGTTTATGTAACAGCCGCCGCAACTTCCGTTACCGCAGTATTTCCGTCATCCGCAACGGTCTCCTCTCCGGGTTCAATCGTAGGCCCCGGGACTGTCCAAACGTATATGAAAGATCCTAATCACGGGTTTATTTCTGCTATTCGTCAAAGCGGCACTGCTGATTTATATATCATGCTAGCCCAAGGGGACTAAACTATGACAACAGGTCTCGATCTGATTAAAGGTGCGATGCGTAAGATTGGGGCCTTAACCAAGAGCGAGGCACCTGATGCAGACGAATCACAAGACGCATTAAATGCGTTAAATGCTATCCTTGCATCATGGTCAAACCAATCGAATAAAGTTTATGCCCGGACAACAGACACGTTTACGCTTGTTGCTGGAGTAAATACTTATTCTATTGGCCCCGCCCTCACGTTTAACTCGTCTCGCCCCATAAAGATTGTTTCTGCCTTTACTCGTGACGGTACAACCGATTACGTAATGGAATCAATTAACGACGAAACCTATGCCGCCATTTTAGATAAGTCATCCCGTGGCCGGCCATATTACATCAACTATACGCCGGGTATGCCGGGCGGTACGATTAAGATGTGGCCGTCGCCCGATAAGGCATATTCGCTTTTGGTTGTATCTGAAAAAGAATTATCAAGCGTAACGCTAGCCGGTGACGTTGAGTTTCCACCCGGCTGGGAGCGCGCTCTGGTATATGCACTTTCATTAGACTTAGCACCAGAATATGGCGTGGCAATTGACCAAGCCTTGTACGAATTAGCACAAGACGCGATTCGGTATGTTGAGGCCGGAATCATGCGGTCCAGAAGCCTTGATATGGATTATGTTGTAAACGATCAAAACATCTTTACGGGGTATAATAACAGATGAAGATCGGCTTAGTAGGACCCTCATACACACAAAGATCATTACCGTTCGACGCACAACGAACGGTTAATCTTTTTCCCGTCTTTGATGAGCAAGGGAAAGAGGTCGCTGCTTTGTACGGTACACCGGGCCTTGAGTTATTCTCAACCGCTGGCAACGGCCCTATTCGTGGCGGCTTTATCTCAACAAACGGTCGCGCTTTCTTTGTGTCGGGCGACTCGCTGTATGAGGTCACATCAAACGGCGCAGCAACGTTTCGTGGGCTTTTGCTCACAAGCACGGGCAACGTGACAATTGATGAAAATAGCTCACAATTATTTGTTTGTGACCAAGAAGACGGTTACATACTTACGTATTCAACAAACGCCTTTGCCCAAGTTACGGATGTGGATTTTCCATCTGCTGGCACCGTTACGTTTATCGATGGATATTTCATCGTGAACCAGAAAAGCACAGGCAAATTCTTTATTTCGGCATTAAATGATGGTTTTACGTGGGATGCTCTTGATTTTGCCACTGCTGAAAGTAGCCCAGATAATCTATTACGTGTTGTGCGCGCTATTGGGCAAGTTTGGCTATTAGGTAATAAAACGTCTGAAATATGGACAAATACTGGCGGCTCCGCGTTCCCATTTCAAAAGATATCCGGTGCGGAGCTTACCACTGGCACAATGGCCGCAAATACCGCCGTTGAAATGGGGTCAACCCTTTATTGGGTTGGGGAATCAGATGAGGGGCGTGGGATTGTGTATCGCGCCAATGGGTTTACACCGCAACGTGTATCGACAGAAGCTATTGAGATCGCCATTTCAAAAGCTACAGACCCTGACAATATGGTTGCGTTCAAATACCAACAAGACGGGCATGAATTTTACATCATAACAAGCGGCGGACTTGAAACAACACTTGTTTATGACATTACAACAAATATGTGGCATGAGCGCGCTTTCTTAAATGAAAGCGGCAACTTTGAAACACATATTATGTCGTGTGTTATTTTTGCGTTTGGGAATTTCCTTGTTGGGGATCGTCGCAACGGAAATATTTACAAAATGAAATTAGATGTGTATAATGATAACGGCTCGGCCATTGCTCGTGAGCGTATTTATACGCATTTAAGCGATGAGGGCCGCCGTGTGCGTTATAACAAACTACGTATCGGTTTTGAGACAGGAGTTGGCCTACAGACCGGGCAAGGCTCTGACCCACAGGTCTTATTGCAGCTAAGTAAAGATGGCGCAAGAACATTTTCAGATTCATTTTCGGCTAGCTTGGGTGCAGTCGGTCAATACAGATCGAGTGTCGAATTTCGCCGTTTAGGTATCGCGGAACAAATGACATTCAAGATTCGCGTCACAGACCCTGTTAAGGTCGCTATTATAGGCTCTTACTTAGAATGACTAGCAATGTCGCCCCACCCCCTGTTAGAGATTATATCGTCGGTCCAGACGGTAAAACAAACCTGTCATGGGTTTTGTTTTTTAATAATCTATACGAAGGCGACACGGGCGCAACTTGGACCCCAACGTTTACAAGCTTAACAACGGTCGGGTCTCCAACAATCACTGGAAAATACTTTATGTTAACGCGCCGTATCGTGTGCTTCTTTGTCCGAATCGTACCCGGCACCAGCACATCCGCAACAGCTGGCACAACATACATTAACAATTTCCCATTAACCTTTGCATCTGATGGCGTTAATTTCGCTGTTTCTGGTAACTTAGGGGCTGGCCCGGGACATATCGTATCGTTAAACAACCGCATTTATACCCCCGCATGGTCTGCTGTGACGGTACCATTAACAATTATTGGGTTTAGCGAGGTGACAATATGATTGCACGCCTTGCAGATGAAAAAGACTTGCCAAGGCTTGTTGAGCTTGGCCGCGAGTTTATGACAGAGGGCCGGTGGGGTTGGACATATAGTGACAGAAACGCCGCTCGGACGTTTTTAACATGCATCATCCACCATGAGTGCGATGTTATTGTTATTGATAATGATGGCGATATCGTCGGCGCAGTTTTAATGTCATACGAAAACGATTTCCAGGTTGAGAATGTTGGCGACATTATTGAATTCTATATTTCTAAACGCGCGCGCGGTACTGGCGCGGGGCGTATGCTACTAGATGCCGCTTGTGAATGGTTTGATAAGCAAAATTGCGTGAATGTATTTGTTAAAGCGACAGGAAATATTGAAGCAAACGGCAAGTCATTCCAAAACTTGTTCGCAAAACAAGGATTTAAGATTTTTTCTGATGTTATGGTTAGAGGGTTAAAAAATGAGTAGTTTACTTAAAAAATTAGCACCGTTGGCTTTGATGGCTGGCCCTGGAATAGGCACAGCCTTAGGGGCATCAATTCTTGGGGCGGGGGCCGCAGGGGCATCAACCCTTGGAAGCGCGCTTATTGGTGCGGGGACTGGCGCATTGTCAGGCGGCGGCCTTAAGGGTGCTCTTCTCGGCGGCGTTACGAGCGGCTTAGGGGCCAACTTAGGTGGAATCGGGCAACAAACACTAGGACTGTCCGGACCACAATCTGCGGCCTTACAGGGGGCACTGCAAGGTGCCGGGTCTGGTGCTGCGTCTGGTCAAGGATTATCTGGTGCGCTAACGGGTGCCGTTCTTAGTGGTGCTAGTAATTATGCGCTAGCTGGTGGGCTTCCTGAAACTCTCGGAACGCCTTCTGGTGTTGGTGAAATGGGACCAATGCGCGGCACCGGGGTTGTTGGGGCAGTAACGCGTAATATCCCAAGTTTAGGTTTAACAGGAAATACGGTATCACCGACCACACAGGGCGGCGGTCCATTAACACAATCAGGAACAGGTGGAACCATGTTTAATCGTTCGTCATTAGGTAATATCGCAAGCACATTACAGCAATATAACCAACAAGATAAGCTGAAAGAAGAGCTATTGAAGGCGCAACAACGCGCAGAAGCTTCGTATGCGCCATATGCACAAGCTGGTCAAACTGGCTTATCTAACATCTTGCGCGGATTTGACCCGGGCGATATTACGCAAAACAGCGGCTATCAATTCCGCCTTGCAGAAGGTCAAAAGGCCCTTGAGCGGTCACTCGCAGCACGTGGGATGTCTAATTCTGGCGCGGCACTGAAAGCGGCACAAGATTACGGTCAAAACCTAGCGGCTGAAGAATACGATAACGCTTATCGTCGCTGGTATCAAGAAAATGCCAACTTGGCAAATTCTGGGCAAAATGCTGCTGGTAATGTTGCCCCAATTTATGATAAAATGGGCGACATCGAAGCCAATGCAATGACAGGCAAATCAAACCTTGTCAACCGTACATTGTCGCAATTGTTAGGCGGTACCGGAACGTTAAAACAAATCGGGACAACGCCTGACGGTCTTCCAATTTATCAAGATGACGTGACAGGGGAAATCTCTTATGGGGCCTAATGTATTTGCAAATCTTCTGCGCGGTGCTGGCACACAGCAACAAAATATGTACGCGCCAGAAGACCTAGAAGACCAAATGGATGCTAACGGCTTACCTATGGAGGGCGGCTTTATGGCCGCTCTTATGGGCCAAATGCCGCAAGCGCAAGGACAAGCTAGATTTGATATGTTTGGGCAAAGTAACAACCCGGCGATGATGCGCCGTTATATGTAAGGAAATATCATGGCCGATTTAAGTGTGTTTGAACGTTTAAAAAGCAAGCAAGATTATGACCGTATGGAACAAGAGTTTCAATTAAAGAAACAATTGGCACAGGCGGAACTTAAAAAACAATCTTATGTTGACGTTGATAAAATTGGAGAGCAAGCCTTTATGAAAGCGGCTATGGGCCAACAATTGTCCCCGCGTGAACAAGCGGCAATGCAATATGTTGATGCAAAATCTGGCGGCATCGGGTTTGACCCAGCAACACAAAACGTTTATCAGAAACCAAGAATATCAGAGCGAATGGGCGTATCTGTTGGAACTGGCACGCCAAAAATGTCAGAATATAATATACCGCAAATAAGCATGGATCAAATAGATGGTGTGTTTATGCCACAAACTCCATCAATGCCGCCTCCTGCGCCATTAATGCAAAGCCCGTCTATATCTGACCAAGTTAAGCAAGAATATGAGAATAAGTATCGTCAAGCCCTTGAGTCCGCTCGCGGTAACGCCAAATTAACCCAAGAGATACAGGCAAAATATTTTAAAGATACGACAGAAATGAATGAGTCACAATCGAAAGCGGCTGAATTTTCTAATCGCGTTTTATCTTCCGAGCCAATTTTAGCAGACACAAAAAAGGCAGAAGAAGCAGCAAAGCTTTCGCAAAAAGTTTTATCAAGTATTCCGTTAATAGGTAACTACGTTGTTTCTAGCGATGCAAAATCATTTAACCAGGCGCAGCGCGACTTCATTAATGCGGTTTTGCGTCGCGAATCTGGGGCGGCTATTGCTAAAGAAGAATTTGAGAACGCGTCACAGCAATATTTCCCACAGCCGGGGGATGATGCAGAAACATTGGCGCAAAAGAAGAAAAATAGAGAAACAACAATCCGCGGCATTGTTACATCTGCTGGCCCAGCGTATACACCGCCGCCGGAATTAAGTAAACCATCAACAAAATCAGAAACAGAAAAAACTATTTTAAACGCAATCCAAGCGGTTAAAAAAGGGAAAGACCCTGACGCGATTAGGCAAAGGTTGATTGACGCTGGTATCGACCCAAAGAAAGCTGGTTTATAAAATGGCCGTTGTAACATTTGATGATATTGAAGAAAAGAAAACTGAATCTAGCGGCGTTTTGTTTGATGATTTGCCAGAGGCTAAGCCGCGTTCGTGGGGACAGTACGCTGCCGATGTTGCAGAAAACGTACCGCGCCGCTTTTTACAAGGGGCGACATTTGGGTTTGGGGAGGAGATATCTTCCGCAGCAGCAGCTCTTCCGTCACTACTTAATGAAAAAGACTTTTCAACCGAATACGCAAAAAATTTGGCGTTTCAAAGATCAAAATTAGAAGAAGCTAAAAAAGAAACGCCATATTCTGGCGGGGCCGCTGAATTAGGAGGCGTTATTGGACCATCATTACTCGCAGCACCAGCAGCACTGGCAAATTGGGTTGGCTCTGGCGGAAGGCTCGCGCGTACAGTTAAGGGTGCTGCTGTCGGTGCCCCAGTGGCTGGCGCAAGTGGTGCTTTATATGGCTACGGAACCGGGGAAGGTGGCACAGAAAACCGCACTAGAAACGCGGTTGATGTCGGTGTTCCTTCGGCTGTTATTGGTGGTGCCGCTCCTTTGGCAATTGGCGCAGTAGGGGCTGCCCTTCACCCGTTCCAGACGGCGAAAGGTGCGGCCAACCTATTGAACAACATAACAGATAAAGTTGCTGGTGGTATAAGTAAAAAACTCAACGTTATAGACCTTGGTGACGATCTTGTTAAGGATGCAAGAACAGGGCTGCAAAGAAGCGACGCTGAAATCCTTTTCTTAAAAACATTAAAGGATGAAGGTATTAATGTTGACGATGCGCTTGAGTCTTTAAAGACCGCACAATCTTACGGCGTTTCACCGTCTGTTGCGGCATCCTCTAGTATTCCACAAATGAAAACACAGGCGCATCTTTTAGTAGGTGGATCCGCAGGGTCTAATACAGCAGAAAAAGCAATTAAGGATATTACAGAAAATCAAATACCATCTTTAAATAAGAGGGCAATAGAGGTTGCAACTGGTGCTGGGCGCGCGCCTGCTGAATCGTATGGAAAAATTGTTTCTGATAAAGCAAAATCGCTTGTGGATAAAAAAATAAAAACACTACAAACAAGAGCAAAGCCTTATTACCAGAATTCTGTTGGAGTTGATAAATCAATCCCAATTGAATCGCCTATGATGAAAAAAGCTCTTGAAAATCCACTTGTTGTAAAATCTCTAGATGATTTTAGGGCCGACCCATATACGCTTACGAATGTAAAAAAAGAACTTGCAGACTTAGGTGTTAGTTCGGCGCAGCTTGAAAAATTGCCATATAACTCCACAATATCTTTGCACGCCGCAAGAACACATTTGCGCGGGTTGGCTGACTCTGCTTATTCGGCTGGCGAAAAACAAAAAGGGGTGGCAATAAAAGAGGCGTTAAAATCAATTGATGACGCAATAGAATCGTCTTACCCGTCTTACAAAACAGCGCGCCGCATTTATAGCGAAGACGCTGGGGCATTAAAGGTATTGAAAGAAAGCCCAGTTGGAAAAATGGCAACTTTTTCGGAAGGCGATTATAGCAAAATAGCAAATGATTTAATGCAAAAAGACCCGGCTTACATATCGAAATTCTTAAATAATGTTAAAGACCAAAAGATGCGCGACTCAATCGCCGGATCATTTTTGTCAAGAAAATTAGAAGAGTCTGGCGGTGACGCATTGCGGTTCTCACAATCTGTTTTTAGATCAGAAGGGTCTGCAAATAGGTTAAAGGCACTTGTCGGCGAAGATCGTTTTAATCAATTGAAAAAAATTGACGAAATAACAGATCTACTTTTAGAAACAAAAAACATGAAAAGTGGGTCAATAACATCACCATCACAGGCGTTACGCGGTGATGTTGAGTTTCCTAAAGATAAAGATACGTTCTTTAGTATGGTGCGCGAGAAAATTGCGCCATCACTTTTAGAAATGGTTAGAAAAGACCCGATCGCGTCAAAAGAATATATTGACTTGCTTTTGACAGACAAAGGGTATAAACTATTGGAAAGCATGTCTAAAGGCAATAAGGGCTTAATGTCAGACGTTGAAAAAGTCGGACGGTTCTTAAATGAGAATGCGACCAAAATTTCTGAAAAGGTGAAATAATGGCCGTACTTTACACCCCCCACTTTATACAATTTTTTGACGATAATGGCGATCCATTAAGTGGCGGTAAACTATACACATACGCCGCTGGCACCACAACGCCAAAGGCGACATACACAACCTCCGCCGCAACTGTTGCTAACGCAAACCCTATCGTCCTTGACTCGGCAGGCCGCGCCGTGGCTTTCTTAGATGGCTCCTATAAATTCAGATTAGAAACCGCTGCAAGTGTACTTGTTCGAGAAACGGATAACGTTTCAGCCTTTACAACATCTGCCGTGACGATTGATTCTATTTTGCCGTCACAATCTGGTAATGCCAATAAAATATTAGGGACAGACGGGGTGACATCATCGTGGGTCCCAGCAACTGCGCCAGCAGCGTCTCAATTATTGGGTCGCGGAACTACTGGTGGGTTATCTGCCATCACTCTTGGCACTGGGCTGTCGATCAGCGGGACAACATTAAATTCATCTAACAAAGTTATACAAACTGTATATTCAGAATATTCTACATATTCAAATACTGCGACGGCCATCCCGTATGATGACACGATCCCTCAAATATCAGAGGGTTTAGAGATTATGACGGCTTCAATTACTCCAACAACCGCGTCTAATGATCTTTTAATTGAAGTTGTTACATTTACTTGCCCGTCTTCTGGTGGGCGGTCAACGACTGCTTTGTTTGTAGATTCTACCGCAAACGCTATAGCAGCTGGTGGGGAAGGCGGTAATACATCGCAAATGTGTTGCACAGTTATAAGAAAGCGAATCTCTGCTGGGAGCACATCGGCAAGAACATACCGCGTCAGGGTGGGCGAAACATCTGGTCAACTATACATAAATGGAAATGGGGTTTCGCGTATGTATGGCGGGGCACAGGTTTGCACATTAACTGTAACGGAAATCGCGCCATAATGACCGAAGACATCAACCGCACATTAGGTGAAATTAAAGGCACTTTGGTACAATTCCAGCGTGACACCGAACGTCGTTTTGATGAATTAAAAGACGGTATGGTTGATGCGAATGACAGAGCTATTGCAGCAGAGAAACGCGCGGATGAGGCACATGATTTCGCCCACGGGCTTGTGAAAAGAGCCGCATGGATGGGTGCGGGGGCAGGGATCGTGTTTTCAGCCATTGCTTTTTTTATTAAAAATAAAGCATTAGCTGCTATTTTAGGGGTACATTAAATGATAAGAACAAGACCACGCGGAAGATCAGGCGGCACATCATGGTTTAAAAGTGCTTCGTATCTTTTGAATAATACATTGCCGACTTTGATATATGATTTTGAATCTAGCCGTTATTACGACTCTACATCTGGCCAACGCACCATACCATTTTCAGCTGTGCGAACAACGAATGCTACAATGTTTGATTCGCTAGGTAGGTTGGTATGGGCACCGGCGAATATATTAACAAACAGCGAATCTTCTGCTGGGTGGTCAACAACTTTTTCCGGGACCGGCCTCGCCCCAGTTATTACACCAAATTATGGCGCCGCGCCAGACGGGTCTTTAACCGCCATACGGTTCGAACTTGATTCTGGAGCTGCTGGTAACTCTGCCGTGAATATTCCATGTTCGTCCGTTACAGCTGCTCATACTGCGTCTGTTTGGATTAAATCGCAAACAAGTCCTGTTTTAGTTACATTGTTTGTTGGCAACCAAACGTCTAATGCATCGGTCACCACTGAATGGCAGAGGTTTTTAGTAAACGGCTTAAACGTAGCCACCACTGAAATGCGGTTGGCAAAACGAGATGTTTGGGGGACCACGGGGGCTGCCGATATATTGGTGTGGCATCCGCAGATCGAGCGCACTGGTATAGATTCTCCTAAAGCCTATAACCCCACTACGGGTACGGCGTATTATGGCCCTAGGATTGATTACGACCCAGCGGCCCTAAGCATTAAAGGACTGCTAGTTGAGGAGGCACGGACTAATCTAATTACGTCGTCCACAGATATTGCAGCGGGGGCTGGATGGGCCAGTGGCGCAACCGCGACAAGGACTGCGGCCAGTGGAATATCCCCTGGTGGGTTTAATGATGCGACAAGAGTTGCGCGTACATCAACAGCAGGAACTAGCTTAATAACATTTACTTTGACGAAAGCCGCTTCTGCGCTTGTCTACACATTCTCCACATTTGTCAAAGCGGATACGGCTACGTTTTATGCTATGCGTATGGTGGGGCTTTTCCCTGCTAGGGCTGACGTTTGTTTTAATTTATCTACTGGTGCTATATCTACAGCGGCCTTTACAACTGGTGGTTTTTCTGGTGCGTCTGCGACCATACAAGATGTCGGGTCTGGGTGGTGGCGCGTTACCTTAAGCGCGACGAGCGATGCAACAACAAACTTAGTCTGCGCCTGTTCTCCGCGCACCGCTACTGGAGAGGTTGACGCAGTCGACGCTAGTGCCACAGCTTCATTATTAGTATATGGAGCGCAATTGGAACAGAACGCAACGGGGACTTCGCTAATTCCAACGTCTGGCACATCTATGACAAGGGCCGCTGACACAACTAACATAGCTCTTGGCTCTTGGTTTACGTCAACGTCAGGGACGTTCTTCACGGAAGCCGTAAAATCTGATATTGCGAATGGTATCTATATTGAAGGGTATAACAGTGCCGGTCTCGCTCTTAGTGGTTTAACCCTAACCAACCCGGCTATTGTTTTATCTGGTGGTGCTCGCGCCATTGTCAGGCATGGCACCGTCCGTGGTGACGGTGCAAGCGTGGCTGTGGTCGGCGTTGGCGGTAATTTGAAAATAGCGGCTACTTATGGTGATGCTGCGTATAATGCAGCGGTGAACGGCGCGGCCATTACAAGCGGTGTACCTCCAACACAAATAGACTGGAATGATAGGCTCGCCATAGGTTACAGGGCCTCGGGGACTCTTTACGCTAACACCTGGATTAAAGAGATTAGGTTCTACCAAACACTGCCATCGTCGGCACAACTTCAAACTTTAACCGCGTAGGTGCTATTATGGTCGATAATGCGTTAAGATGTATAGAAAGCGATTTCCCCGCCTTAATTGGGTTGGCGCAAGCTATGGGCGTTTTAACTGTGGACGGGAGTACTATAGTGCCATCCGAGGGTATAACTTGGGATTACATAGGGTATAAAATAAAAGAAGACGGCACCATATTAAAAGACGCTAACGGCAATAACTACGTGCACATTAACGTGCGCACGCCATTTTCTGTTGGCCAAGCTGCTGCAGCTGCTGCCGCCCTAAGCCCTGAAATTGCCGCAGCATTGGGAGACCCATCACGTTTCTTTGTTACAAATCCAGACGGGACGCCTAAAGACCCTGAATTTCCCATGAGGTCATTCTTATGACGGTATTAATGAAGGATTGGAACGTTATAAATCTAGCAGATAGCGGCCCAAGACTTCATGGTTTTGTTTTTGGGCATCCTAAGTTTATGAACGGGACAGAAGTTATTACCTCCGAAATACAGTCTTATGACCCAAAGGAAGGTGTAGTAAAAACTGTATTTACAGAATATAAATTAGACGATCACACGCTTGGCGAGTATTTGGTAATATGAAACGCATCACAGAAGTTTTTAAATACCTTATGAAGCCAGATGCGCAAGAACAGTCTTGGTACGCTTGGGCTACGAATCAAATGTCTCACGCGTTTCTAGGCGCGTTGATTGCTGTTTTCGCTGGGGCTTATTGGCTGATAACAACACTTGGTGTCGCAGTCGCAAAAGAAGGGTTTGACCTATATAAATTATTTACCTGGCCTTCTTTATCTGACAGCCTAACGGATATATTATTCTGGGTAGGTGGGGCCGGTGTAGTTGCTGGCGGTGATTACCGTTATTGGTTTGTTTTAGGGTTATTTGTGTTGCTCGCGGTTGGTATTTATTTTAGAATCAAAAGGAAATAGAATGGATCGTGTGTTCTTGCATCGGGTTCTTTCAAATAAAAACGGAACATTTGGTGTTTTAATATATAACGACCGGCCTATTTGTGTGACGGCAGAGCCGCCTTGGTTGAATAATAAAAAGTTAGTTTCTTGTATACCGGACGGTATTTATAATTGTTCTAAACATAACGGGGTGAAATACAAAAACGTATGGGTATTAAAAAGTGTAAAAGATAGGGAGTCTATCTTGATACACCAAGGAAATTTCCCTTTGGTTGATACTAATGGTTGCATATTGGTTGGTTCTTCGTATATAATAAATGGTGTAGCTGGTGTTTCGGAGTCTATAAAAACTTTGAACATGTTAAGGGCTATTTTACCAAATGATTTTGTATTGGATATAAAATGGGTAGGTCAGAAAAACTAAGCCAATCTTGGAAGGATAGGCTTGAATATACAGATGGTTTATACGGAAGCAAATTTCATAATATATGGAGGTCTTTTAAATTCACTATTAAAGGTAAAAGAATAGGTTGTAGCCCTGAATGGGATTATTTTAGAAACTTTAAAAAAGATATGTATCATTTATATAAAGATGGTATGTCCTTGTATAGAAAAGATAAAAAACTACCGTTTTCGTTTGATAATTGTTATTTAGAATTTAAAGAAAATTACACGGCTCATGATTTAGTAAAGATAACATATAATGGGGAAAAAAAGACAATAGCTGAATGGTGCCTTTTATACGAATTAAACTACAATGGTGTTAGACAGCGGTATTTTAAAGGTAAAAACTACACAACAGAAGAGATACTTTTTGGTAAGAAAAAAAGATCGCGTAGGAATGGTCAAAGATGGAGTGACGACCACGCTATAAATAGAATCAAAGCATCTAAGATGTTATCTCAATATAGATTAAAGGATTTTAAAAAAGGTTTTTCTGGTTTTGATTTAGATGCAGAGTGGTTTATAGAAAATATATCAAATCGCAGTTGCGTTTATTGCTGGTCAAGCGATTTCATAGGGGCGGACAGAGTTTTGAATAACAAAGGACATACAAAAGATAATATTGTCCCATGTTGTTTCAGATGCAACGCGACACGCGGGAATAATTTTACGCACGAAGAGATGAAAAAGATTGGTAAATTTATACGTGAAAACATCGATTGTGAACGGTAAATTATTGCCAAAAGAATTTAAACTTGTTATACTAGATTAACCCAAGGAGGGTATAAAATGAAATTTCTTGATAATTTACGCGAAAAGATCTCTGGTAAAAAGTTTTATATTTTGATGGTTGCTGGTATGGTTGCATCTGTATTGCAATTTTTAGCAGGTATCAATCTCGGTATTCCTGATTTACCCCCTGCCGCGGACATCGGCGCATTGGTGCAACAACTTTACGTTTTCGGCGTAGGTGTTGCGGGCCGCGCTGCTGTTGGTAAAGTATGATAATCACCCGCATATATATCTTAGCCGCCACGGTCTTAATCGGCCTTGGCGGCTTTTTCTTTTACAGACACGGTGTTGTTAATTATAAAGCAGGATATAATCAGTGTATTGGCGACGGCGCGGTATTAGCGACAGAGGCTGCGGAGGTATTGAAAGATGAAATACAAAAGATTTATAAACCTGATGCTGTTGATGATACTCTGTTTAGGTATCAGTGGATGCGTGACGAGACAGACAGGTAATACATACTGCTCTGGGACATTTTATATTTTAGCCCACAAGGAAGATACTGCAAAAACGAAACGCCAAGTTTTAGACCATAATCTGACGCGGAGGAGCCTATGCCCAAAAAACAAGAACGTAAAGGAATAGTTGTTGATTTATTCAACGAGCAATGTGGTCTTTGCTGTTATTGCGCTAAGCCAATGACGTTGCGTTTAAGCCGGCCTAGGACAGCCACAGTTGAGCATATCAAACCTAGAGCTCATGGTGGATCTAATAGGATATTTAACCTAGTTTCTGCATGCTACCCTTGCAACCAAAAGAAAAAAGATACTAGCCTTATTATGTTCTTATGGGCCAACCCTAGGCTTGCGGCCTAGATCAGCCCCAACAACTTTTTTAAATCACCTTCGCTTATACTCCATTTACCATTGTACGCCGTTGCGCAATGGGTAGCGCAGTATGGTTTACCATCCACCACCTTACAACCGCACCACGTGTCACCTGTGGGCCAGTGGCACAGGTTGCGGTCTGGCAGTGGTGTAGTAGGTGGCCCGGACTCTATCATCTTACCATATTTTGCTTTATGGCCGAATTCAGTACACTTTAAAATAGGCTTGCGACCAAACCGTGTTGATTGTAAATAACCCGCGCCGCTCACAACACCAACCTTAATCTTGCGTCGGTTAGCTACACCAAGAACCGCATTACGTGTTGTCTTAAAACCCTCTAACAATAAACGATCAACAATTTCCCGAGCGGAATATCCGTCTTTCGCTAACTGACTAAGCGAATCAACCATTCGTTTAGGCCATTCTCTGCTGTCTGCTTTCGGCATAACGCTCTAACCTTCTGATAGATGTTGCGATGTCAAAATACAATTCACCCATTTCTGATGGTGTCATATTATCTGGTATTGTTCGGGTTATTTGATAGGAAGGGTAGTCTGGAAGGATAACGTGGAAGTTAATAAGGGCGTCTCTATTAACGGATATTCTAACGTAAAAACCGTCACATAAAAACTTATCTGACATCCACTCAAGGAAGTTTTGTGTATCCATGATTCCCCACAATCATTTAACTATCTTTCTAATGGCAGCAATCTTTTCTTTATACAGCCTATTTGACGCAACTTTGACACGGTTATCAAAGTTGTCAAGTAGGTCGTGATAACTTATTTCAATCGCCTGCAACTTTTTTTGCAAGCGTTGAATTATTTCGTCTTTTGTTTCCGGGTTATTAATTATCAAAGAATTTAATCTCCCACCCTTTGTTTTGTGTGCCGCATGGTGGCAAATCTCTAATCGCCATTGACTCCACTTTTACAATAGCAATGTGCCAAGGGTGATTCGGCTGCTGATGAGAATTGTTAAAAGAAACCTTTTCGTTAAACGCAATCGCCGCAGAACCAAAATGGGCGATAAGGAAATCTTCCATAACACGTTCTGCATTCGCTCTTTTTTCTGGCTGTATTGATTGGTTTTTCCAGTGCGCAGATAACTCCATGATATAACCCTTTCTATTAAGTTCTAACCAGTTCTAAGTTGGATAGGTTGGGGGAGTCGAACGCCCCATTCGCCCACATGCGGCGGGCATTCTACCGTTGAATTAAACCTATCCAAGAGAGCTATGCCTGTGGGTCGCGACGGACCCTCCCACGTCTGGGCGACAACATAGCTCACCAAGAAAGGCTGGATAGGTCACGGGTATATTGCGCATTCACCGCGATTAACTGTGTTGCTGTACGTTGGGACATACTTCCTTCAACACCTTCTGGCTTTCAACAGATGGTACCGCCTATCCATTTAAAGGTATCGAATTCGACACCTTTAAAAAGAAAGGCTGATCCGTTTTACCCACACTACGGATCAAGAGTGCTGTTTGCAGACACGCCAATATCACTTGGTAAGGCACTAAAACTCTATCACATCCCCAATTTCAATCAAGCCAAAATGTGAAACGCTGATATAAATCTTTCCGTTTTCGATAATTGGGGCATACATCTCAAACCCCCATAACCTGCGAATTAACAAATGTATGCTCTACAATACGCACGACATCCGCTTTTTCTAATGCGTAAACAGAGTTCCGCGTTTGTGCGACCATCTTGTCGAAATCCATTTTAACAATACGGGACGTGACGATGCGTTTACCACTTGGAAACTTTCCTTCACCTTCAACTATTCCAGATATTGCGGTGTATTTTCCAGAACGTACAAATGACCAGTCTTTTAATAACATTATTTATCTCCTAGGAATTTGTCGATTGCGGTTATTGTTATATATGCCTCCATGATGATCCTTCCTTAATTCTGTAAATCGAACTTCTACTTAACCCATATTCCTTGACTAAAGTGGCTACATTTTTTTTAGAGCTTTTTATCTCCTTAGCTTCTTTTTCTGTAATTTTACCTTTTACACGTCCTTTTTTAACTGCATCTAAATTGTTATCTAAAGGTGTTCCTAAAAATAGATGGTCTACATTGACACATTTAGGGTTATCGCATTTATGACACACATACATACCATCTGGTATTGATCCAACTTTTAACGTCCAAAATACACGCGTTGCGTTATCTACTTTCCCATTAAATTGTAACCGTCCGTATGTATTGCAAAAACCTAACCATTCTATGCATCCGTTGGGCAAAACAGAAACGCGTTTTTCTATCTTTTTAAGAAACGCATCCTTGTTTTCTAGTGTATTTTTATTACAGTCCCGCGAACAATATATATTAGGTTTCCAAGACTGAATAAAAAAAATCTTTTCGCATCTAGCACAAATTCTTTCTTGTGGTGGTTTCATGGTTTAAGTTCCGGCATCGTGTTCATTTTAAAATCCTCCAAAGGATATATTTATAAATCCCAATGTAATCGTCTTTACGACACATATTGAAAAGTTCCTCATTAAATTCTGTTATTGGTTCTGGGTTTTGAAGAAGATCGGCGCGGATGTATTTAGTTCCAGAGCCATCATCCCATTGTTTGTCATTCCAAACGTCCTCAAATATAAACGCTATATCCGGCATCGTGTTTTGTTGGGTCATTTTGCGCACCTATAACATCCATGGGTTAAACCGTAATATTCTTCTTTTGTGTAAGTGGACCTGCACGATGAACATATATACATCTCAATCCTTCCTTTCTTGTTGGGTCATTTTAAAATCCATTTCGATAACATGAAAATCAGAGGGCAAATAATAAAAAACGGTATAAGGCCCCACCAAGTCGAAATATCAATAGTTAGGCAAGCAACCTTAACCAATTTCCACAAAACAAGAATTATGACCCAATACCCTATTCCGGTAATTACAGATCTAAGAACATCAACCCTAAATTCATGGTTATCTTTATAATTATAGTTGGTCATCTCAATCCTTCCTTTCTTGTGGTGGTTCGGGTAATGGCATCCAGTGGGTTGGGTTTATTAAGCTGATAACATTTGAATATCGCTGGTGCATAATCCACCATTTTAATGAGTAATCCCAACGCGCGGTACACACACCATACCCATCGATACCTTTATCATCGCTATAACTATCAAAAATAATTATAGTGGTACCATCCAGTGGCGCACTATCAATCGGCATCCACTGCCCGCGTGTATATTGTGGTGGTTCGGGCCATTTACTGGCCTCGATACGTATGTCTTGCGCGGCGCGTTCATAACCATAATGTTCAAACATTAAAGCTAAACGTTCAGCGGTGTCCTGTTCACCATGGATATATTCATTTCGCAACCTGTCATTATCCGGCGCACACCGCTTCATGTATTCGATGGCGTGGGTGAGGGCTTCCTTAATGTACACACCAGTATCCATAAATTCTATTAATCCAGTTAAACGTCTAATCGCTTCCTGCGTGTTCATTTTATATATTCTCCCGTTTGCCCCGTCGAATAATTCCATTTATATTTCCAACCATTTATAGATATAATACAATCTTGTTTTTTATCTCGGTGCATGGCGCGATGACGCGCAATTCCCATTGGCTTGAATGTCTTTTTGCACGTCTCACAATAATGCGTGTTCATTTTACACTCTCAATAAAGTTATAAATTTCACCGTTTAAATCGATTACCATACGCATAAGATGCTCTTGTCTGATGGCCTTTGTATCTATGACCAAATCAGTAATGGCTTTTGTTTTGCCTAATAGATATATGATTTTTTCTTCATTTATTGTCATTTTGTTTTCCTTGTGATGTTGTATTCTTCAATAATTTCGTCTGTAATTTGTTTCTTTAACTCTTCCAAATCCACCGTCTCAGCCTTGGCCTGCTGGGCGGACACCTTTACCGGATCAACCTGTCCGTCTGATGCCTTTATGTTTTCATTATCTATAAAGGTACTTGCCGTAAACAAAAGGGCCGCCCGGATTGTTTGTATAGGCGCGTGAGACCTTCTCTTAAAGTTTTCTGGATCTGGATTTCCACCAGCAACGGCGTAAAACATGACGTCATCTATCCAACCAATGGCCGCTTGAGCATCATCTTTGGTCATCTCACAATCCCCATATAAATGTCGCTAAAATCATAAGCACTAGTGCAATGGCGCATACAAACATCGCACCATCTTGAAAACCTTTGTCGTAATTGTAACGCGTATTTTCACGTGTAACTTGCTCAATAGCGCTTGCCTTAGTTATAAGGTAATTAATCTCACGTGAGGGTTGTTTTGGCATTTTCAATCCCCTTTAAGATCCGCTCAAACGCCTCAACGCACCCCGGATACACCGTTCTTGTATGGTATACGGACAACGCTAAGCGTACGAGGTCGACGTCTTCTTTAAGTACTGTCATTTGTTTAACCAATCTAAATATGTTGTTATAGATACTAGAGCTATTACAGCCCCAAACATTAGTCCACAAACAAATCCGAAGAAAAAAGAAAACATTAAATCAGGCATTTGGTCTATCCTCTCTATATTTTAAATTTTCTTCCAATATCAGTTCTTCTTTCCTAAGCCATTTGATGTATATATCGATGCTTTCGATTTGTTCTTCAGCCTCATTATATAAGGGGAACCACTCGTCATAGCCTTCTGTGACGGCCATAATTTTCATACATACTTGACGCATGTCATTTAACTTATCCTCATCCGCCCTAGCTTTGTGCCCCAGTAACATTGATTCGATGTTCATTTCGTTTCTCCTTATATAATCATTATGCACCATTCTGATGCATTGTAAATGGCTATTTATTGTTTTTTCTTTCTTTTGGAATGTCATATAATAACGTAAATACTTCAAAATACCCTAAAGCCTTCGGGGCCTTGCCATTTTCCGCACGGCTTACCCTATTACGCGCGCTTTTTGTTAATACAGCAAAATCAGTTTGCGTCATATTATGTTTTAAACGCCATTTTCTTAAATCAAACTTTTTCATTTAATATCCTTATACAAGGGTTGTGATGATATGTGACTGCATCCGACATCAAGGGTCGTCGCGCATTGGTAAACGATAGGTGACGCCCATACCCGAATCGGCTTTTTGTTATCATTCGACCGAATCAGGTCATCAAACCGCGCTGGATTGCATACGTGGTTAGGGGCCATATAATACGCCCATTGGTACTGTGCGAACCATGGGGCTAGGTTGTCGTTAGTGCTTAAAAACATGATTTCAACCCTTCCCATACACTAACGGACGCCATACAGAACAGGTACGTGCCTAGAAATACCCCGGCGATGATTAAGATAATTTCAATGCGTTCTTCGTTAAAGTTTCTCATTATAATCCTCCATAGCCATTCTAAAATACATATCATCAACATTAAAAAACCAAACATACCCAGCATCAATAAACCATTCCACATTAGGTATATAGTTCATGTCATTACATTCCATAAACGACCCGCAATCAAAAGTCGTAAATAGATGTGCCGCAGATAGATCAGAATAAACGGCAAAAAATGTCCCGTTTGGTGTGTCTGTGTTAAAGTTTTTCATTTTCTGTCCAATCGTGTTTGAATGATGCGATAAGTTTATCACCTTCGATGTATTCTTCTGGCCCATCTAAACTTGATACACTATAAATACCCCCATCATCTGATAAATAAACATTCACCCAAACCGTACCTTTGCGGGGTTCGATGTAGGGGGTGTCTAAGTTATAAGATTCCCCTTTGTATACAGCCATCCCACCACAGTCATAAATATATGTGTCATTGTCGTTTTCAATCCAAACCACAATACCTACACTATTTTTATTAACCACAACAGCACGCCAGCCGCCTTTGGTGGTCCATTGTGAGCCGATTGTAAATTTATTTGTCATTTTTAATATCCTCTATTTGTTTTTGGCATGATTGTAAATTAATGTCTGATTTTGCTAGAAGTCCCCAAAACATTAAAACCATGCCTAAAAGGAAAAAACTACATTGTTTATATGTCATTTCATCTCCCCCATCACCATGGCTGATTGATCAAACATCTTACTGTAAATCATATCCCCGCGCATGAACCATCCAAGCGCAAAAGATAGGGATGCTGTAATAATAATTAATAAAAATATGTGAAACGGTTTCATGATTTTTCCTTTTTAATTAAAAGTTTAATACTACTATTAAATTTTCCTTTATAATCTCGCGCCACAGGCTTCCTGGGGAATGTAAGATTATTTTCTTTTTTTATTTTATGTATTACGCTGCCGCTAACCCCAAACATTTTACAAAAACAAGTATGAGAATATTTATCACTGTTTTGTATAATAAATAACTCGTCTTCTTTGCTTAATTTTTTGTACTTTTCAGCTCCTCGTTTATAACTATCTTCATCTTTAAACGTACTGGCATAAACAATTCGTTCTTGTAACATACGCTTTTTAAACTCACTGCATGGCCTTACGCTTCTTTTCTTCTTTCCGTCTGACATAGATTTTGCTTTATAAATATTATCTATGTTTCTTATAGCCCGTTCACTTGCTGTATTTCTGAACTTTAATCCAGCAAGCGCGTACATGTACGGTATTCTGTATTTATCTTTATATGATTCAGGAGTCATACTATGTTTAGATAAATGCCCTAAATTTATAACAAAGAAGTATTTTTTACACTCTAAGCATTGTATCTTTTCCGATGTGTTATATGTCGAAAGATCAGGAAAATCTGTCATGATTTTACTTTCATAATATTGTGAATTTCTTCTACTGCATCTTGAAACGCTTCACTTTTAATCGGGCGCGGCGTTTTAAGATATATGTTCTGAATCACGTTACCGGCGGCTTTAACTTGTACGACGCCGAAATATGACTCACGCTTCCATTGCGCGGTTGGGTAATAGTTAAGCATTTTCGCCTCGTGCTTTTTTAATAGCATGCCGTGCCAAGTCGGCGGCCATCATAGCGTATGTTTGTGAATTATCTTCGTATGCCTTAACCATTGTTTCAAGGGCTTCTAGCAAATCAGGGGCGGCGGATATTAGGTGTGCGTTTGCCAACTGTTCATTTATAGAAACATCCCTGAAATAAACCTTTGCTATTAATGGAGTTCCATCCGCGTAAATTTGTATTTCATTGTCTTTTGCGTGAAAAGGCCAGATCTTCCAATTTCCTGTTGTATGTGTCATGATACCCACCCCTTACTTACTTTTTCATCTTCAACTGCGTTTGCCATAGCTTCCGCGTGTGTAAATCCGTATTTTTTATATGTTTTGTATCTTTGTAAAAATGTCATGCTGTATTCCTTTCTATATAAATAGGATGTGCCAAAATGATGCATTTGTAAACAATAAAAAGCGCAATATTGTTGCGTTGTTATTTTACCTAGTCAACACCTTAATATCCACCACTCGGTCATCTTCCTCTAACCGAACCGCGGCGTTATGCGCTTCGGTCATTGTTTTATACCCAATTAAATATTCTTCATTATTTTTTAACTTGACGCGTATGTTGTGCAACAGGCTTGACTTTTCCATTGGCTATTTGCTCCCTTAATAATTTGTTGCGAAGATAAATACATTTTTGGACAAACTCAAACGATTTATCAACAAACCGTTGCCCAAGATCTGCGGCTTGAGCGAACTCGTCAAAATGGCTTTTCTCTAACCAGCGAATAGACCTATATGTTTCCGTGCTCGTGGTGTTGTAAAATATAACAGGCTTCTTTTGGTTTAATAATTTATCGTACTGTTCTTCTATAGACGGAATTGATTCGCCTGGTATCTTAAACGGCCAGATAGCCGCTATGATATGGCGGTTGATGCATTCCGTAAGTAGTCTTTGTTCGGGGATCATTTTTAAACCTTGTAAATTTTAACAATAACGCCGCTGTTTTTTTTATCCACAAAAGAATAATCCCATGATTCACTCACTATTATAGACCAATTATCATCCTTTATAACGCCAAAGTTTACCAGCTTATCCGTTACAGCCTTGATATAGTTTTGGCCGTCCCTAGCCCGCTTATCTGGCCATATAAACGTGTATATGATTCTAATAGGGTAATCGATATTTAGTTCTGGAAGCTCCGGCACAGAAGCGCACCATTCTTTGTATTTTTTTGTCTTAAATCTTTTTTGCCCACTCCCGCCACCGTACATTGAATTTACAGATGGCGGGAATGGCATAAACACTTCAAATATAGGCGGCATTACTTTAAATCAACTTTCATCACGCTGGGATAATCAAACGCAGCACCTGTTGCTGTATCAACACCAGCCCCAATCGCGCCACCCACAAGAATATTGCCAAATCCTATAGCGTTTGACTTACTTTTAAACACAGACGACCCAGATAACCCACCCTTGCGGCATGTCACACTAATATCCTCGTATGACCTCTTTAAAGAAACATTTGATGGCGTTTCCTTAACGAACCATTTACCCTTGTCGTTTTGTAGTTCACATTGAGCCGCTTTTGGCATCGTTTCTAACGAGACAACCTGTGTAGTACCTGTAATAATAGACGCACAGGCATTCAATGATAGGCACATGACCCCGATTAATAATGTTTTCATTTTATGCTCCAAATAAAAAACGTTTGATCTTTTGTAATAATGTTTTTTTACCTGGCTCCGAGACAACAACACAATCCTGCTTAATCATCTTTAAGATTTCATCGGACGCATTTCGCAGGTTTGTTGTATATCTGTTAACTCGCGGATTAATTACACGCATGATGCCGCCATTACAAATGTCATCTTTTGCTTTTTCGGTTTTTTTATTTTCCAAATGTTTTGCCGCATAAACGGTTTGTGTTTTTATCTTAAGTTTCGCCGCGATATCCTTTGGCTTCATGCCTTCTTTGTATAAAGCAATAATTTTTTGGTGTTTGGTTTGTTTTTTCATTTTAAGCTCCTTTGTGCATAATGATTCTATGTATATATGAATTCTCTTTAAAGCCTCAAGTTCTTGGTATGTTATTTTACCCTCTTTTAATAAACATACAAGGCCATACGCAGCACAGGCATTAAATGAATACAACTCCTTGCCTGTTGGTTTTTTCATTTTGCCGTTTCCTTTTCGAGTGTTTCAATAAACTTTTTAACCAAAAGTAAAGTTTCTTCTTTTACGCCGTTTTCTGAAATATCATATAATAATTTAAACATTGCAGGAGCCGCGCATATTAACGTCGCATTACACAACGCCTGATTTCGTGCTCCTGGTAAGTTTTCATTCATACCTGATGTTGTTACACCTATATATGAAACGCCAGTTGAAATAACATATTCTGAATTATCTCTACTATTTAATCTAAATATCCAGGTTCCTTGTGTGTGGTTCATTTTATGTCCTTATCTTTAAAAAATACCGGGCCTGTCACGCCCGGTTTATTGTTTAAAACTCCGAAACCGTGTTCGCTACAGGTGCTGGCGTAGCCTTTACAGGCGCAGCTTGAACAGGCGCAACAGCGTCTAGTTCTGCGGGGCGGTCAACAAACTTTTCTAAAGAGAATTTAGGTTTGTAATTTGTGCCCATCTTATCTTTCATGGTTTCAATACCCACACATTTAATGACGGGAAGTTTTCCAGTATTATTTGCGACTTCTGCTTCATACTTATCGTACATTTCAGAAATCGCACTTGTGAGGTGCATTGAGTTTGACATCATTTCCACAACGCCCCCAAAAGAAGATTTGCTAAAAAGTTTAACTTTAAAGCCTTCTCTCGATTTATCATTCGGGCGCGGTGTTTTTTGCGTTAATGATGTGTGGGGGGTCCAAACTGGCGGCATGCCGGGCGCGCCAAACTCAATCCACCCCGTCAAAATATTTGCAAAATCCGCGACAAACGTTGGGTTTGCAATCTCTTGTTCTGCGCCGTCAATTTTTGCAGACCAGCGGCCAGATTTACCGTTGAATTTTACCCAAGGTAAAAAATCACCTGCTTGTTTTTCGATACCTAATCCCATTTTCTTTATCCTTTACTCTTTACTATTAAACCACTGGGCGGCACTGGCGACCGATTTAGGCTTACGCCCGAATTTCGTTATCATTGGCTTCCTTTTCACATTCTGCCAAGTCTAATATTTCAAATACGCGGCCCATCTGCCAAATCGCAAATGCTACTGGGCTTTCTAAAACCTCATCTAATGTCTTTGGAACTTCAACACCTTCAGAGCTTGAAAAGTCCTCTAATATATCGTCCAGTCTTTCGGATGCGGCTAATAATACTCCTCGAATTTCCATCACTTCTTCTGATGTCAATTTAATATCCATAGAGCTCTCTCCTTATTTGTATATCGTCGTTAAAGTAAAATGATGGTACCACTGGCACGATAGATTTCAATAGGTCAATATCCCCAACTGATAAGAATGCATTCTGCCTTTTTAGTATTGCTTTAATATCTTTTAATGTATCTGACGTGTCATCACTTTCAAATACGGCGCACTTTTTCCCAGTAACGTAAACAAATTTAACGGCGCAATTACCCATAGCGGCCTTGTAGATTGCCTGCTGTCTTAAGTGTGACTTTGACATTTCAGAAGGCAGCTTTGAGCTTGTCTTTAAATCAATTACAAGGCCGTGTTGTGGATAGTGGAGATCTAAGAACCCAATAACAGGTATAGCCCAATCATCAACCCGGCAGTTAATCTCGATCTTTTTCTGTTTACCGTCTTCTGCAAATTCGGGATCGCCGTATTGTTTTAATTCCTTCAAGGCTAAATCAATCATGCCGGGGATCATGTCTAGACGTGATTGTGTTTTTTCTGACCTATCAAATAACACGGCCTTTGCGTATGTATCCACAGCTCTATCCGTGGCGGCCTGTTGCGACATCCCGCGCGCAAGGACATTTACGACCGCGTCTTCCGCAAGCACCCCGGCACGTGCCGCTGGGCTAAATGTAAACTTTACGTTTAACAAATAGTGAGCAACCCAAGCGGCTGGGTCCTCTGCCCATTTATTAATGGATGACGCGGAAGTGTATTTTATGTTATGACGGTTAAAGCCGATCATTTCTGGTTATCCTTACAAAACTTTTCATATCTATCTTTTATCTTATTAAAACACGTTTCCTGTTTTTCTGTTAAGGTATATCTAAATTTAATCGAGCCTAAAAATTCAAACTCCCACGGGCTTACATTAAAATCAGCGGCTTCCATTTCCTTAATTATTATTTGGTGCGGGGCACTATTTTCTCTTTTGGCGTGTGTGTTTGAATTTTGTCGGATCGCCACTATCGGCTTTCTAAATAAAACATCTTGCCAGTTTAATTTATTTACTTTCAATAATTCATTAGCCTTTCTTAAAGCTGATAATGATTCATGATCGAAACTGGATGTTGTCATCATCATCATTTTAGACAACCTTGTTAATAAGTTATGGTCCATTTAGGATAATTAACATTCTATTCATTACTAGTGGCGTATGACTTAATAAGAAACCGTATAAATTCTGCATTTGTACGGATTCCTGATAATGCTTTCCCTTTTTCAAAGTTATCGACTTCTTCATCTTCTAAAGAGACACTTAAAACTATTTCTTTTGTCATTTGTTGGTTATTCCTTTGTGATTCGCTATTGACTTACCTATATTTAACCGTGTATCGTGTCTTTGTCAACACCTTTCTGGAATTATTTTCATGCAAAAAAAACACCCCTTTCAAGACGCGTTATTTGTTGCCACACAATTAAATATGCGGGTTATCCCGGTTCACGGTAATCTTGAGTTTGGAGGCTGCACATGTGGAAACGCAAAGTGCCCATCGCCGGGCAAGCACCCCGTCGGTAATGAATGGCAGAAACGGGCGTCAAAAGACGTTGCGGTGATTAATGAATTATTTAAAGGAATAACGGCAGATTACAATTATGGTATAGCAACGGGCCCAGAAAGTGGCGTCTTTGTGGTGGATGTTGATGGGGAAGTCGGGGCCGCTTCTTTAAAAGAACTTACAGATAAGAACGGTAGCCTCCCCATTACGCTAACTTGCAACACTGGGAACGGGTTCCATTTGTTTTTTAAATACCCTGGAGGACGCACCATCAAGGGTAAGGCTAGTAAACTTGCGCCAAATGTCGATATTCGGGGCAATGGCAACCAGGTTGTCGGCTCTGGAAGTGTACATCATTCAGGCCGTGTGTACCAATGGGATAATCCGTTAGAGGATGTCGCGGAGGCTCCGCAATGGCTTATTGACATGATTTGTGAGGAAAACGTTAATCAGCACAAATCAGCACAAAATAGCACAGATGGTTTAAATTTAAATACAAACCGGTTATCGTCTTTAAACCTCGACCGTCGCCATTCTAATGAGGAGGTGGCCGAAATGCTGTCATTCCTCGACCCAGGCATGGGGCATGATGACTGGCTTTATATTGGAATGGCTTTGCACGATGGTGGGTATCCATTCCATATATGGGACGATTGGTCAAAGGGTGGCGCAAACTACACAGGGGATACCGCTATCCGCTGGAAGTCCTTTCATGGTGGTAAGGGCATGTCAATGGGTACCCTTGTTAAAATGGCGCGCGATGCCGGTTATCACAAAAATATTGTCGAAGACAGAATAAACGATATTTTAAACAAACATAACAAAGAACATGAGCCGGCACCCGAACCAATTAAGGATGAGTCGCAAGAATCGCCTGGTATTGATGACGGGGGAAAAGAAGAAGAGCCAACTGAAGAGGCTAAAACAGAAGAACCCCGTAAAAACAAGTTCTTCTACACAAACGCGCCTGATATTGGCATTGATTTAGAGGTAAACGATTTTGTACAGGGGTTATTGACTGAAAACGCTATGTCTGTTGTTTACGGGGAATCCAATTGTGGGAAGACGTTCTTTATGTCTGATTTAGCGTTTCATGTTGCGCAGGGAAAGAAATACAATGGGAGGCGGGTTGAAAAGGGAAATGTTCTTTATCTATCGCTTGAGGGTAAACGCGGTATTAAAAACCGCATTGCCGCTTATAAGATGGAAAATAATGTTGATCTTGATGGTTTCCTAATGATGCCATGCCAAGTTGATTTTATCAATTCGGAGGATGACATCCCACAACTTGTCGATTTAATCATGGAAGCTAATAAGGCGTTCGGACACAATATAAAGCTGGTCGTGGTTGACACGCTTGCACGCGCCATTGGTGGAGGGGACGAAAACAGCGGCGTTGATATGGGAACGCTTGTTAAACATTCTGATTTAATCCGCCAATACACGAACGCACACATTTGTTTTATCCACCACAGCGGCAAAAACAAAGCACTCGGCGCGCGCGGTCACTCTAGTTTACGGGCTGCCGTTGACACAGAAATAGAAATAAGCCGTGCGGATAATGCCGATTATTCTACTGTTAAAATTCCTAAACAGCGTGACATGGACCGCGACGATGATTTTTATTTTAAATTGAAACGTGTCGTTTTGGGGATGAATCGGTGGATGGAAGAGGTAACATCTTGCACGGTTGAGCCGTTCGATATCACTTCAGAGGTTGAGGCCAACGTCGAAAAAAGGATTAAAAGTGGCAAAACAAAGACTGCCTATGATGCCCTTAAGGAAGCGATTATGGAGAAAGGTTTCCGTGGAAGTGGCCCAGATATGCCGCCTTGCAAGGTTGTAACTATAGACGTATTTAAAAAATATTTAGAGAAGCGCGGCGTGCTTTCGGACAACACATCGTCCCATCGCCGCCAGTTTATACGTGTTCATGACGATCTTATTGAAAATAAGTTAATTGTCGTAAGAGATAATTATATTTGGCTTCCGGTCGATTTAAATGTTGTTTAGTTTCCATAGAGCGTGACAAAAACCATGTCGCGCTCGCCTGTTTTGTGACAAGCATTTGTGACAAGGCGTGACAAAAGCGTGACAAAAAAAACCCAATTAAATCAATGGTGTGACAAGGGCGTGACAAATGTGTGACAAGAAAAACGTGATTTGTGACACCGTGACATCCATATATATAATATGGATGTCACGTTTGTCACGGCGGCGTTTGTCACGTATTCTTAACCGTTAAGAAAGATGCTAAAATGAACCTACGTGAAATCTTAAAACCAATTCTTGTGGAGTGGCCCATGTCCGATGATCTCGACCCAATCAGTTTTGAAATCAACCGGCTGGTGTCGCAGCTGGATGACATCGCCTACTCGTACGAGGTGAAGTGGGGAGCTGGATACTTGGAAGCGCAGGCGGCGTCCGGTAACCCGGTGTTGGCTACAAAATGGCAGTCGCAGGTCGATAAGCTGAACGATGCCATTAAGGGGCGAGATACCGTGTCATTGAGGGCGATTGTCGATGGGTGCCGCAAGGGGTATAGCTTGCTAGAGGAAAACGCATACAGCATGGGTTTAAAGCCAAAAGATGACGTGGTTATATTTTCCTACAACGAAGGGTCGACAATTTATCGGGTTGTAAGGCTGGTTAACCAAGAATACAGGGCCAAACATCCAGGCGAGGATAACGTTGTGGTGTTGTCGTGTGAAGCGATGTGTCGGATGTACAAGAAGCAATGGTTTAACGAATATGAAAAGATAACGCAGAAGCCAAATGCGACTGGCGCAGACGCGGGTTATGACTGGGATAAGGCCGATGATTTACCAGACGGTTTTGTAATACCGTTTTGATTGGTGTTGACGTGGGGCGCTAGTTGGTGTATTATTGTTATTAAACAAATAGGATTTAATAACTTATGCCTAAAAAAGGTTCTGTTAATAACCCACACGGTCGCCCTAAAGGGTCTGAAAACAAATCGACAACGGAACTAAAGCAGACCGTTGCAAACTTTGTTGCAAACAACGCCGAAAAGTTTGCGGGGTGGCTAGATAAGATTGAGCAGGACAACGGTCCCCTAGAGGCGTTTAAGCGCGTTGAGGCTTTATTGGAATATGCGCTACCTAAACAAGCACGTATTGACGCGACACTGTCTGGGCCTGACGGCGGTGCAATCCAACACAAAATGACAGTGGAGTTTGTGGATGCGCCTAGCAATACCGAAAGCGTATAAACCATTATTCACCCCAGCGCGTTATAAAATATTTTACGGTGGCCGTGGCTCCGCAAAGTCAGAAAGCTATGCTCGAACCTTGTTGGTTCAAGGTATGCAAGAACGGCACCTTGTGCTTTGTACGCGCGAATTTCAAGCGTCCATTCAAGACAGTGTTCATAGGCTGTTGGCATCGACAATTATGAACAACAATTTATCTGACGAATACGAAATACTGCAAAGCACAATACGCCACCGCAAAAATGGAACAGAGTTTATTTTTAAGGGGTTACGCCATAATATTACCGAAATCAAAGGGTTGCAGGGCGTAACTCGTGTTTGGTGTGAAGAAGCCGAGAACATATCTGACCGCTCTTGGGAGGTGCTGATACCGACGATCCGCGCTGAATGTTCGGAAATATGGGTTTCCTTTAACCCCAAGAACCCGAACGATCCAACATACCAGCGTTTTGTTGCGACGCCACCAAGCAATGCGATTGTTCAAAAAGTGTCATGGCGTGACAACCCATTTTTTCCGTCGATATTACGCCAAGAAATGGAAACGTTAAAGGCGCAGGACCCAGAAGCTGCCGATCACATTTGGGAAGGCGGCTTCGACACCCGCCGCTCTGGAGCCGTGTACGCCAAACAGCTACAAAAAGCCCGCGACGAATCCCGAATCACCCGTGTTCCTTACGACCCTAGCACCGAAGTGTTCACCGCATGGGATTTGGGGTTCGGCGACGCAACGGCCATTTGGTTCCTGCAATTCATTGGGCGCGAGTTGCGTTGGCTTGATTATTACGAAAACAGCGGGGAACAGTTAGACCATTATACGCAAATTGTTAAACAAAAGCCGTACAACTATATGAAAATGGGCCACTTCTTGCCACATGACGGTGGCCACGGGAATATTCGTGGCGACAGCGTATCGAAGCAGTTGTTTGATATGGGGCTACAAAACACCGTTTTAACACGTGAAACAGACATCAACCCCGGTATTGAACTATTGCGCCAAACGATTGCTTATAGTGTGTTTGACGCGGATAAATGCAAAGAAGGCATCCGTTGCCTTGAGAACTACGCCTATGAATGGGATGATGAGCGCAAAGTGTTTAAGTCCAGGCCCGCGCATAACTGGACATCACATGGCGCGGATTCGGCTAGATATGCGGCTATCGCGGCATCCATGACCAAATCTGGGCTTATAACAAAGAAACCAGACCCGTTTGCAGTCCAAAGTTACGGCTCTTCCTATATGGCCTATTGATTTCATAGTCAAAACAATGTTACAATACACCCAAACCACAGACAGCTTGTCGTGGACATTCAGGCGTGCGATACCGCACAGCTTTCAAAAGATCGTTTCCTTTGAAGGTTCCGAATGCCTGAACTCGTCCAAAAATCCGAAATAGTTGAACGCGCCCAAAAAAATTACAAACGTGACATTGAGCATTGGGGGCCTATATACGAAAAAGCCATAGAAGACCTTGAATTTTTGTCAGATGACGAATTTGCACAATGGGACCCAAAGGATTACGCCGCGCGCGTTTCTGCTGGAAAACCCGCCATCACTGTCGATCAATTATCCCAGTTCTGCCATCAAGTTATTAACGATGCGCGGATGAACACTCCGTCCATTAGCATTATCCCCGCCGATGGCGAATCCACAACCGAGAACGCCGAATTGATTAAAGGACTTATCCGCAATATTGAATACGTGTCAGGCGCAGATGACGCTTATGACGTTGCCATTAACTATTCTGTCAAATCATCAATTGGGTTTATCCGTGTCGATCACGACTATGTTGATGACGACACGGATGACCAAGAGCTATTGATCCGTGGCGTTAAAAACCCACGATCCATTATCCTTGATTGCGAATCCCTTGAATCGGACGGGTCAGATGCAAAACACGCGTTTGTGTTTGATAAAATGACGGTTGATAAGTTCAAGGAAATGTACCCTGACAAAGAGGTCGCCTGTTTTGAAAACGAAAACCTAACCAATGTTGACGGGTCGGAATACATCACGATCGCCGAATACTTTGAAATTGAAGAGCAAGACACCGTGTCGGTCAACTCGATTCGCCGGCGAACGAAAAAGATTGTTAAGCGTTACAAGTTATCAGGCAAGGAAGTTCTGGACGAAACTACATTCCCCGGGAAGTACATCCCCATAGTTCCCATGTACGGCGAGGAAGCATGGATGGACGGCAAGCGCAACCTGTTGAGCCTTATCCGTAAAGCTAAGGGCGCGCAAAAGATGTACAATTACTGGAAATCCCTTGAAACGGAATT
>JACCDR010651146.1_pt1 | contig 34877 bp, 51 predicted proteins | sample 7446431 | NCBI WGS metagenome assembly JACCDR01 (sample SAMN15323443, study PRJNA562643) | freshwater metagenome | isolation source: river surface water | place: USA:Blue River Watershed | collected 2017-08-17 | reverse complement strand
TCCGCGCCCCCGGAGGGGCGCGGCGCGAAGGTCGTATTACCTTTGGTCGCGGACGATCGGGTAGACCATGCCGCACTCGGAGCAACGGATCTCGGTGCGCCGTCCGTGGAGCAGCGCGTAGGCGCCGAGCGGTTCCCCGTCGATCTCCTCCCCGCCAGCGTCGAGTGCGTGACCGCACCCCTCGCATTGCTCCCCAACGCAGCGGACGGAATCGCCATCCCGCAACCCGCGGATGTCGATCTCGAACGTCTCGCCTCCCACGCGAACGCGCGTCACTGCGCACCTGCGAAGAGCGCCGCGACGTCAACCGCGATCTCGGTCGTCTCCGCTTCGCAGCGGGCGACAGCCGCGCCGAACGAGTAACCGACGCAATGACCCGCGGCGCCGTTGGCAAGCGCGTCCGCGGCCTCGCGCGCGATCCACGTGGGGATCGAGACGCGCACGGTGTAGAGACCGCCGATCTCCGGCCGAAGGCTCGGGAAGCCCGCGCTGATCCCCGTGCCTTCGAAGGCGCGGTAGAACGTCCACGCCAGTTTGCTCGTCACGAACCCGTAAACCGCGATGTCGATGCCCATTGTCTTTCTTCTCCTCGGCGCCGATTCGGCGCTCGCTACGCGCCCCCTCGAGGGCGCGTCGCGAGCGTCGATTCAGGTAATCGCGTCGAACGCGCGACCCGCGATCACGTTGCGGATCCCCGCCGCGTCGAGCGCGCGCAGGATGATGCCATCCCAATAGAACACGTGCGGCCGCTCCTCTGACAGGTAGCGCGCAAGCCAATCACCCTTGCTTGTCGCGGGCCCTTGCTCGGGGAGCCTACTGAAGTAGGAACCGCTCTCTCCGACCGCCCAAAGGAACGGCACGGAGGCGCCGCGGAGTCGCGCGAGCGCGTCGACGTCGTGCACGTACAGGTCCGCCGCGAACGCGCGCGGCAAGCCGAGCTTGCGAGCGGCGGCGAGCATCTGACCCCACGCGGGGTGACCCGAAAGCCGCGCCCCGCGGCGCTTGGCGCGCCGAATGGTCTCCGCGCGCTCGTCCGCGCTCTGATCATCCCAGCGCTTCACGCGTCACCGCCGATCGGCTTGACGGTGTAGGGGTGGCCCTCGAGGTGGGCATCCGCCCACGCGTGCGCTTCGGCCTCGGTGCCGAAGGCGCCGCGCGTGAGGACGGCAAACGGGCCCACGCTCGTCGTGGGGTGCCACACGGTGGCGTTGGTAGCGACGAACGGGATGAGAAGGGTGAAGTAGAGGGCCACTGGAGTTGCTTTCTTTCTCCCCCGCGCCCGCGGGGTACGTTTGTTCTGACCGATCTTTGCTGACAGTCCAGTGACTGTCAGCGGAATGTCAAAGTATTGGCGGATGATGTGCGCTAACCGACCTCACGGATTGGTAGCTCGGTCTCGAAAAGCCCGGCTTTCCCGCGGCAAAGCAGCGGTTCGACGCGGAAGAGCACGCGGATCTCCCACGCGTACAGGCCTCCGAGCTTCGTGATCCGTCGCCGCGAGCGTCGGTGGTCGGTGCCGCGGAGCGCGCGCACGTTCACCAGCTCGACCACCGCGAGCGTCACGCCGCGCGGCGCGACCTCAGGGAGGCCGCACGTCGCGCCGAGCGCGTCGACGGTGGTTCCCGCGCACACGAGCATGGGCCCGCGGTAGTCGGTCGTGAACCGCTGGACGATGATGGTCGCGGTCCCCGCCGCGACGAGAGACGCCCACGGCTGTTTGACGCTCACCGCCTTCACGAGAACACCAACCCCTTGTTTGGGCACGGGCCGTCGCAGTTGGCGTGCCACCGACCATCGGTCATGAGCGAGGCGCGCACGTCGCACCGCGGACACTGCGGGATCTCGCACGGGCTCATGCCCGACGGATCGCACCCCGCCGCGATGCACTCGTGGCACCAACGATCTCCGTTGCCCTTCGAAACGAACACTCCGCCGCAACACACGCACTCCTGGTAACCGGACGACATCAGATCCCCCTCACGGTGAACGGTTTCGAACCTGCGAGCGCGTCAACCAAGGCCGCGCCCGTTTCGCTGAGGTAGACGCCACGCTCGTCGCGCTCGACGAACCCATCGCGCCGTGCGCGCGCGAGCGTGCTCCGGAGGCGCCGCGGGAACGCTCGGGTGAGCGGGCCGCGGTAGTCCTCTTGCGAGAGCGCGAGCACGGTAAGCAGGGTTTCGATCATCTCGTTCATGGCTGGTCTCCTCGTGGCCCACGCGGGCCGCGACCTCCGCCCCTCTCCGGAGAGAGGGGCGGTCCGTCGCGGTCCGATCAGGCTGCCTTGGCTACGCCGGGCTTCTCGGCCGCGGGGCGTTCGAGCATCGCGCGGAGGTGAGCGAGACCCTTGCCGTCCAGGCGGCGGGCCCACACACCCCACGACGGGCGGGCGCGGCGACCGATACCGTTGTGCCACGCGCGGAACGCGTCGAGCGCGCTGTAGGCCGAGCGCTTGACGATGACGCCGCGCTTGCGAAGCCACTTGCGATCCTCATCCGTCATGACGTGCGCAGCGGCCTTTGTCAGGAGGTCGAGGATCTCATCCTGATGAAGGATGGCGGTCTCGATCATCGCGTCCACCTTGCCCTGCCAGACCTCGGGATCGTTCGCGACGTGGCGACCGCGGGCGGTCGCGACCGCGCCGATCGCGTCGAGCCCGACGTAACAGACGAGCGAGGCGCGCATCGCGCCCGCGCCCGTGTGATCGTTCGAGACGACAAGCTTGTGAGTCACGTCCACGCCAGCGACCGAGCCCGAGGACATGTGGCGCACGTCGAACGTTTGCGCGACGTGGTAACCGTGACCCGCGACGTAGCAGCGACCGGGCTCGATCTGGCCAGCGGCAACCGGGCCCGCCATGATCGCGGCGCGGGTCGCGTTGTGCGAGACGACACGACGGTGATCCGAAGAGTGACCGAGCGGGAAGAGGTGGCCCGGGCGGACGATCGAAAACTGTTCGCCCGCGCGAACGAAGTCGCCGCCGAGCTGGTAGAAGACCTCGCGCTTGACGGGCTCCCACGAGCCAAGCTCGATCGCCGTGGTCTCGGTCACGCGGATGAACGGGCGCTTGCCGCACTCAACCGTCCCTTTGTTCGGCTCGGTAAGCGCCTCCGGAGCGGGCGCGGGGATCGTGTCCGACTTCGTCTCGCGAACGATCTCGGTCGCGGTCGCGCGGACGATCGAGGCGGGCGCCTCATGCTTCGGGGCGCGGGTGGCTTCCGCGATCCACGCACCGGAGTTGTCCGTCCACACGATCCGCCCGACCACCATCTCGCTGCGACGCCCCGAGTTGGCGACCGCGAGCACGCGCTCGCCGGTCCGGATCTCGGTGGAGGACTTGATCCCCCAATCGCCCGAGCGGAGCCGCGAGAAAGAGACGGTGGTGAGGAGAGCGGTGGTGGTGGACATCGTCGTTTCTGCCTTTCGTGCGCCGCGTCGTGCGTCGCATGTCTATCTGTACGGTCGGATCGTCTGACAGTCCAGTGACTGTCAGTGGAATGTCAAAAGTTTTGGCGGATGGTGTGCGCACGACCGTCGCAAACCCGCGAAACGTGACTGTCGCCTGACAGTCATGCGACTGTCATGCCAGCGCCCGCCTCCGAAAAACCTTCGGGCAGGGCCGCCGTTCCCCATCGTCCGATGTGAAAAAAGGAACGGCGCAGCGCGGGCGCTCTTTAGGGAGAAAGCGCGATGCCCGGACCGAAAAAGTCGTCAGCCAAAAAGATCAAGATCGCGGAGGACACCGCCAAGGCGCTCGACCTCCGCCGCGCCGGACTTCGGATCCGCGACATCGCAAACAAGCTCGGTCGCTCCGCCTCGTGGGTGCAGCTGGCGATCACCTCGTTCTGCGAGCGTCACCCGATCGAGAAGCTGAACGAGTATCGGACCCACGAGATCGAACGACAGGAAGAGATCATCGCGACCCATTGGGCGAAGCGATCGGATCCCAAGTCGGCGAAGGTCATTCAGGACAGCTCAAAACTGTTGATGCAACTGAAAGGCGCGGGCGGCGCGCACACGGTCGAGTTGCAAGGCGCGCTCGCGATCACGGACGGTGCACATGACGCTCTCCTTAGCAACCTCGCTCGCCTTGCTGCCGCCGTTGGAGCGGGAGAGGGCGATCCGCCGCCTGGGGAAAGCGGAGGCACTTGATCTCCTCTACACGTGGAGAGGGTTTTGGGCGCGCCCGAACCAAGTAGCGCCCGAGGGCAACTGGTCGATCTGGCTCATGCTCGCCGGACGCGCGTGGGGTAAGACGCGCACGGGCGCATCGTGGTTGCAAGAGAAGGTGTACCCACCGATGGGCGGGCGCGGCTCGCGCCGCGTCTGTCTCGTCGCGCGTACCGCCGCGGACGTTCGCGACGTCATGATCGAAGGCGAGTCGGGGTTGCTCGCGACCACGCATCCGCTGCGGCGTCCCGTGTGGAAGTCGTCGCAGCGTCGGTTGATCTGGCCGAACGGAGCGATCGGAACCACGTTCAGCGCCGACGAGCCCGATCAGCTCCGTGGACCCCAATACGAGTTTGCGTGGTGCGACGAGTTGGCCTCGTGGCGCTACGGGACCGAGACTTGGGACAACCTCCAGATGATCCTCCGCCTCGGGTCGCACCCGCAGGCGGTCATCACCACCACCCCGCGACCGACCGCGCTCGTGAAGCGCGTGATCCGCGGCGCGGGAACCGTCGTCACGCGCGGTGCGACGTTCGAGAACAAGTCGCTCCCTCCCTCGTTCATCGAACGACTCCAATCCGAGTTTGCGGGCTCGCGTCTCGCGCGCCAAGAGCTATACGCCGAGGTTCTCGACGACAACCCCGCCGCGCTTTGGAAGCGCTCGCGGATCGACGATCTCCGGATCGGCAAGCCCGCCGTTCCTCCGCTGCGACGGATCATCGTCGCGGTCGATCCCGCGGTGAGCGCGAACGAGAAGAGTGACGAGACGGGGATCATCGTCGCCGGGCTCGGGATCGACGGCAAGGCGTACGTGCTCGACGATCTCTCGCTCGTCGCCTCGCCCGCCGCATGGGGCGCGACCGTCGTCCGCGCGTACATCGATTGGAAAGCGGACCGCGTGATCTCCGAGGTGAACAACGGAGGCGATCTGGTCGAAGCGAACGTGCGCTCGGCCGCGACCCAACTCGAGGTCTCGAACGTTTCCTATAAGGCCGTCCGCGCCTCGCGCGGGAAGCTCGTACGCGCGGAACCTGTCGCCGCTCTGTACGAGCAAGGCCGCGTGCATCACGTGGGCTCGTTCCCGAAACTCGAGGATCAGCTTTGCGAATGGGATCCGACGGGCGACTACTCGCCCGATCGGCTCGACGCGCTCGTGTGGGCGCTCACTGAATTGATGCTCGGCGCTCGCACGGCGGGCGCCTTCACGGTCTCCAGCGTGGCCTCGCGTGAGGAAGAATGACCGAGTCACGAGCCACGATCCGCGAGCCGCTTTGGCAGGGCTCGATCCCGCAGTGGACCCCGCGCTCCGCGCGCGCGGCCTACTCGCTTGCGATGTCGGGCGATCTGTCGCTCGCCGCGCAGCTATGCGACGCGGTGAAGTCGGACGCGCGCGTGCGCGGCACGCTCGAGACGAGGAAGAACGCTCTTTTCGGTTGCCCGCTCGAATTCGAGGGCGCTGGCCACAAGGGGCGCGGCGGTCCGATCGGTCGCGCGTTGAAAGAGGGCGGCGAGTTTTGGAAGATGGCGCCCGAGCCCGCGCTCGCGCAGATCTTCACGTGGGGCCTGCTCCTCAATTGCGGGATCGGGGAGCTGACGTGGCACTACGAAGATGAACTGTCGGAGGAAGAGGACGGCGCGATCGTTACGCGCGACAAGCGATGGATCCTTCGGCTGAACCCGAAGCACCCACGAAACCTCCGCTTCGATCAACTGTCGCAGAAGTGGCTTCTTATGACGGCCGACGCGGCCGAAGTCGAGGTCACGCCCGGCGACGGACGATGGATCATGTTCTCGCCCTTCGGCGACAACTCGCCTTGGATGCACGGCCTCTATTGGCCGCTCGCTCTCCTCTGGCTGTCGAAGTCGTTCAGCGACTTCGATTGGGGGCGCCGCAACGAAGCGCGCGGCCGCTCGGCGCTCGTCGGTGAGACGCCCGAGGGCGCGACGCAAACCGACCGCGACAAATTCGCGGAGAGCATCGCGGAGCTGCGAACCAAGCTCGGGATCGCGCTGCCCCCGGGCTACAAGCTGTCGGCCGTCGAGTTTGGCGTGCCCGATCATGAGACGTTCAAAACTCGGATCGATTGGGTCGATGGCTCGATCGGTACGCTCGTTCTCGGCCAGAACCTCACCGCGGAGCCGCGGGCGCAATCGCTCGCCGCTCCGAAGACGAACGACAAGGTGCGGCAAGACTACCTCGAGAACGACGCCGAAGCGTTCGCGACGTGCCTCCGAACCCAGATGCTTCGCCCGTACGCGGCGGTTCGATTCGGCTCCGCCGAGATCGCGCCGTGGCCGATGTGGCAAACCGATCCGCCCGAGGATCTCGAGCGGAAGTCTCAGACGATCGAGCGCGCCTCGAAGGCGCTCTCGCTCCTCCTCTCGCGCGGCGTGCCCGTGGATCACGCGCTGTTCTGCGAGACGTTCGACATCCCGCTAATCGCGGGCGCGCCGATCGTTCCTCCCGCTCCGCCCGCCGTTCCTGGTGAAGGTGACGAGGAAGAGGAGGACGAGGAAGACGACAACGGGAAGGAAAAGGATCCCGAGAAGTGAGCGACATCACCGTGCACGTTGCCACGGTGCCGACGGAGTGCGTGCGCTGTAAGCGCGTCGTCTTTCCGTTCGGCGACATCTACCGGATCGGCATGCGCACCGTCCTTTGCTCGGGGTGCTTTCACTCCGAGCAGTCGAAGCGGCGCGCGGCCGCGCGCAAGCGCGTCACGTAGGAGAACGAACAATGCAACAGTCGAGCGGCGACTTCGCCGTGTACGCGTCGCTTGCCGCGGCGGAAACGGGCGTGGTCGCGACGGGGCGACTCCCGTTCGCCGTTCGCTGCGAGACCGCGGGAACGCTCGTCGTCAAGGCGAGTGCGGGCGGCGCTTCGGTCGCCCTCGCGTTCAAGGCGGGCGAAACGCAGTACGTGCAGATCGCAGGTATCACGGCGGCGGGTTCGTCGGGGTGCGTCCCGATCACGGTGTACCGATGATCTCCAAAGTCCCTTCCAACTGGAAAGGCGTAGGCCTCCCTCCGGGCAAGGTGAAGATCTCGAAGGACGGCGTCGAATTGTCGTCGCTGACTCCGGGAGCGGTTCGCTTCCCGATGGATCCGATCATGGCGATGGCGCCCGAGGCGGTGCACACCGCCTTTCTGCCGCGCTTCGGAGCCCAACCCGAGGCGTTCGAACGCTCGGGCGCGCTCGCGGTGATCGGGGTCTCCGGCCCGCTCATGCAGCGCGGCGGATGGTTCTGGGATGGGTACGAGTCGATCCGCGCGCGCTTCGGTGAGGCGCTCGCCGATCCGTCGATCGGAGCGATCGCGCTCATGATCGATTCGCCCGGTGGAGTTTGCGCGGGGTGCTTCGAAGCGGTCGCCGCGATGCGCCGGATGAAAGCCGAGTCGGGCAAAAAGGTTTACGCGTTCGCCGACGAGAGCGCCTACAGCGCGGGCTACGCGGTCGCGTGCATCGCCGACGAGATCTATCTGCCCGAACCCGGGGGCGTCGGTTCGGTCGGTGTGATCGGCGTGATGTTCGATCAAACGAAGCTGAACGAAGAGTTGGGTTTCAACGTCGTGGTCGTCGCGAGCGGCGAGCAGAAGACCGACGGCCACCCCGACTACCCGCTCTCGAAAGAGGCGATCTCCCGCTACCGCGATCGCACGATGCAACTCGCGGGGCTCTTCCACGAGCTTGTGGCGACGTCGCGCGGCCTGTCGGTGCGCGCGGTCGTCTCGCAGCAAGCGGGATGTTTCTACGGCGCGGGCGCGGTGACCGCTGGTCTCGCGAACGGCGTCCAAACCCGAGACGAGTTTCGCGCTTTCGCGGAAGCGAAAGCGACCGAGGCGATCACCGCCACTTCTAGGAAAAGGACAATCACCATGGGAAAGACCACGATCGACAGTGCCGCCGACAGCAGCGGCGAGAAGACCGCGGGCGAGCTTTTGATCGCGGCGCCCACGACGAGCGCGATCGCACTCGCTCACAACCTCAATCACGCCGCGGATGAGGGGACGATCATCCAGCGGGCGAAGGATCTCTGTTCGCTCGAGTCGAAGGTCTTCGCTCTCACGGGCAAGACCTCGGCGGATGAGGCGCTCGGCGCGATCCAGGCTGGACAGCACGCGCTCCCGCAGCTCGAGAAGGCGAACGCCGAGCTGACGGCGGTTCGCGCCGACAGCGCGAAGCGCGAGGTCGAGACGCTGATCGCAGCGGGTAAGGCCGACGGCAAGATCACGAACGAGGCATTCGAGGCTGAGATGCGGATGACGGGCGCGGAAAGTCCGGCGCGCCTCCGTTCACTTCTCGCAGCGATGCCCGCGCTCGTGACGGCGCGGCCGACGGTGGTCGAGCCCGGTGACGGGATCACGCTCACCGAAGATGAGATCAAGGTGGCGAAGCAAGCGGGCGTTACGCCCGACGAGCTTCTCAAGCACAAGCGCGACGCTCTCGCGGCGCGAGGAGGAAAGTAGACATGACTGCTCTTGCAAAGAGCCGCGACACGAAGCGCTACGGCGCGGAACCGATGCCCGCGAAGCACGCGGTCAAGGTGAAGGCCAACACCAAAGTGTGGGCGGGCGGTATCGCCGTCATCGACGCGGGCTATGCGGCTCCCGCGCGCGAGGCGACAGGCCTTCTCTGCTACGGACGCTTCGAAGCGGACGTAGACAATACGGGCGGCGCGGCTGGCGCGAAGACCGTCGAGATCCTCTCGGGGTGTTTCAAGTACGCCAACAGCGCGGCCGGCGATCTGATCGCCCAGGCCGACGTGGGGAAGCTCTGTTACCTCGTCGACGATCAGACGGTCGCGAAGACGGATAACAGCGCGGCGCGATCCGTCGCGGGCCGCATCGAGTCTGTCGATGCCGATGGCGTTTGGGTCCTCATGGGCCCGGCCTTCATCTGAGGAAAGGAGAGGACACAAATGGAAATCGTCTCCGCCTCGATGCTTGAGGCTCTTTACACCACGTTCACCGTCCTTTTTTTGCAGGGGCGCGGAAGCGCCTCACCGGTCGCTGGCCAGATCGCCAGCATTCGGAACGTGACCACGCGTGAAGCGAAGTTCATCATCCCGGGCCAGCTCGGGCGGATGCGCAAGTGGATCGGTGAGCGCGTCGCGCAGAACATCAACGCGCAGGACATCAAGCTGGCGGTCGAGGACTACGAGGCCACCGTCGAGGTGCAGCGTAACGACATCCTCGACGATCAGATCGGGATCTATTCCGACATGATCCAGGATCTTGGCAAACAGGCCGCGTTCCTCAAAGACGATCTCGTCACCGATGCGCTCATGGCGGGCGAGACCAATCTCGCTTACGACGGACAGTATTTCTTCGACACCGATCACCCGCTCGACATGAATAATGCCGGGGCGGGCGTCCAGGCCAACCTCTTCACGTCGCGCGCGCTCACCGAGGCCAACTACGCCTACGTGCGTGCGCAGGGCGCGCTTCTTCGCGGGCCCGACGGGCGCGCGATGCGGATCAACTTCAATACGCTGGTCGTCGGACCGAGCAAGGAAGTCGAGGCGCGTCGCATCGTCGAATCGAAACAGTCGTTCGATTCGTCGACGGGTGGCCCGCGCGACAACGTTCTGCTCGGGACCGCGAAGGTGACCGTGCTTCCGGAGATCACGGACGACTCGTGGTATCTGCTCGCGACGGGCGACGCGGTCAAGCCGATCATTCTCCTCGTCCGACAGGAACCGAAGCTCGTTCGGAAGGACGACGACAAGGATGAGTCGGCGTTCTGGCGCAAGATCTACCACTACGGCGTGGATGCCCGCATGGTCGCGGGATACGGGCCATGGTGGCTCGCGCTGAAGGCCAAGCCGTAAGGAGATCTGACGATGGCAACGAAACTCGAAGTGCGTTCGAAGGGCCCGAACGGGTTCCGCCGCGGTGGTCGTTTCTTCGGTCCCGATCCGGTGACGGTCGAGATCGACGATGACGCCCAGGCGGACGCGATCATGCGCGAGAAGCAGCTTTACGTGAGGCGACTCGACGGCGGCGCAATGCCGACGGACAGCGCGCCGAACGAAGAGCCGCCTTTCGCCTCCGGGCTCGGTGACGGATCGCGATTCGTCCCGAGCGATCTCACGGGTGGCAAGCCCACCGGGCTGTCACTCGACGATGCGAAGCCGCAGGCGACGGGCACGCGCCGCGCGACGGTTCCGGAGGGTTCGCCTCCCACCGACGACGAGCGCAAGCGGCGCTGATCGGAGGATCGAATGGGCGTCTACATCGACCGAGACGATCTCCGGGTCGCGCTCGGGCCGCAAAAGTATACCGCCTACTTCGATGACGATCAGGATGGCGTCCCCGAGGATGAGATCGCGGATCAGGTGATCATGCGCGCGGAAGCGCGCGTCAACCGGTACGCGATCGAGGCGTTCTCGGGGAGCCTTCCGACGTGGGACACCCCACCCGATGGCTTCCGCGCGCTCGCGATCGAATATGCGATCGTGATCGCAGAGTCGCGCGTGAGCGCGGTCTCGCGCGACGACGCCGAGAGGCGCCTCGAGGCGATCGATAAAGACATGACCGACGTTGCGAAAGGTCTCACCACGATCGAGCCCTCGCAGCCGGGGCAGCATGCGTCGCTACCGACTACGCCCGCGAACCCGCCCGGTGCGCTCGCCGCTTCGTTGATCGACTTCTCGGGCGAGGGTTGCGGCTGCACCCCGCTCGATTGGTGGCGCAAGGAAGGCTGTTCGTAGTGTTTCGGATCGACGGCGCGGCGCTCGCGCGCGACCTCACGCGGATCGCGAACGCGGTCCCGAGCGAGGCGCGCGCCGCGCTCCGCGCTGCGAGCGACGTCGCCTATCGGTCGGCGACGAAGACGCGCCTTTTCAAAGATCGCGGACGCGGCGCACGCTCGCTCCGCGGGAGCATTCGGAAGGGCGTCAATGGCCCGCTCGACGTGTTCGTGATCGCGTCCGCGAAACACGCCGTGTACGTGGAAGAGGACACGCGGCCCCACGCGATCGTGGCGAGACGCGCACCGTTCCTCGTCTTCCGGGTCAAGGGGAAGTGGTTCCGGAAAAAGCGCGTCAAGCATCCTGGCACGACGGGAAAACACTTCATGCGCATCGCGCGCGATCTGGCGGAGCGGTCGCTACTCCGCTCGCTCGATGCCTCGCTCTCGCGACTGATCCGGCGGTGACCCATGGCCCAAAGCGGCGTTCCCGAATACGGCGCGTTCGCTTCGTGCGGCGTCGAGTATCCGCTTACCGCGTCGACAGATCGGGCGCTGATCCAAGATGTCGATCCGGCGCTCTATCACGCGTCCGAATTCGTCCGCGCGATGCTCGATCGCTACCTCGGCGCGAGGCTAAACGCGCAATCGAAAACGGAGGGGCTCAACCTCTCCGCCGTGCGCCGCGTGCTCGTGTACGAGCCCGCGCCCGAGCTGACGACCGACGCCTACGAGTTTCCGCTCATGGCGATCTATCGGAAGAGCGAGACGATCGCCGCGCACACGGCGACGCGAGATCGGATCATGTCCGAATGGGAGATCGCGTATCTCCTACCGCACCTCAGCGAACGACAGCACGCGACGCTCTCGCCGATCCTTCGTGCGGTCGCGCAAGTCCTTCGGCACGTTCTCCGGCGCGGATGGGATCCGTCCTACAAGAACGGCGAACACGTGTGGAAGACGGCGGGGATCGAGCAAGCGCGCGTGACGCGCGTCGACTACACGGGGTTTGAGCGGAAGGACGAATTCACCGCGTACTACCGCGCGATCGTGATCAAGCTCGACGTGTGGGAGGGCGAGGCGCCGATCGCCGACGCGTTCGAGCCGTATACGAGCGGCACGGCAACGATCGATCTGCAACCGAACCTCCCCGAAGAGCAGATCCCCGCGTTCGTGGAGGTCGAGTGGAATCCCGCTCCCGTGATCACGAGCGTTACGCCTTCCTTCGGTCCGGCCGCGGGCGGCACCGTGATCGTGATCCGCGGCTCGCACTATGAGGCGGGCTCGCTTGTGACGATCGGTGACGTTCCGGCAACCGCGATCGTGGTGCTTGACGGCAACCGGATCCAATGCACGACGCCTCCCGGCAACGGGCTTGCTGACGTGCGCGTGACGATGCCCGACGGGCGCTCGGGCGTGAAGCCGATCGGCTTCGCGTTCACCTAGCGCGCGTCACCGAACAGATAACCAAGCCGCGTCTACCTCACGGGTGGGCGCGGCTTTCCTTTGGAGCAAAAGGACATGACGATCCCCGCGAAGCTGCGCTTTCGCGCGAAGGGTACCGCCCTCGTGCCGAAGTTTCACCTCGTCGACTCGAACGTGCGCTCGTACGTCGGTCGCAAGTATGTCGAGACCGAGCCCGGAACCTGGGGCTTTCAGCCGACCGGCGAGGCGGAAGAGGTTCCGTACGATCCCGACTACGTCAAGGCGTGCCGCGATGGGGATCTTCTCCCCGCGGACAAGGCGACCGCGGAAGCGTGCGGCGTAGCACTCGAGGTGCCGCGCGCACCGAGCGTGCGCCCGTCGTCTGTCTTTGGCTCGTCGCGCGACGACAGCGGAAAGGAAGGCTAAGCCATGGCCGAGGCGGCGATCGTTCTTACTGGTCTCGCGGCGGATGATCCCGTTCCCGGGGTCTACGTCGAAACGAATTTCGCGCAAGGGGAGGCCGCGGGGAGCGGCTCGCCGCGCGCGATCCTCGTGCTCGCGAACAAGCTCAGTACCGGGCTCGCGGTGAATGACACCACGATCTACGGACCGGATACGGCGGTTCCGATCACGACCGAAGCGGACATGATCTTGCTCGCGGGCGCGGGCTCGGAAGCGCACCGACTCTTCCGCCGCCTCGTCGCGGTGAACCGCGACACGGCGATCTACTGGTGCTTCGTGACCGAGAGCGTCGGCGCCAAGGCGACCGGAACGATCGTGCTCGCGACGACAGCGACGGGCGCGGGCGTCCTTCGCGTGTACGTCGGAGATGAATTCGCCGAGGCGTCGATCACGACGGGAATGATCGTCGACGACCTCGGGCCGCTGATCGTCGCGGCGATCAATCGTCGGACGCATTGGCCAGTCACCGCTGCCTACAACTCGGGCACGGATACCGTCACGCTCACCGCCAAACAGAACGGTCCTCGTGGGAACGAGATCCGTTTCATGTCGACGATCACCGGTGGCATCGGCACCACTGCGACGTCGGGCACGGATGGGTTCCTCTCGGGCGGTGCGACGGCGGACAGCAACGCGACGGCGCTCGGGACGATCAACCCCAAGCGGTTTTATTACATCGTCTCCGCCGCTGGCGACGCGACGCAATTCGGCGCGCTCGTCTCGCAGGTGGGAACGCAGGCGCTGCCGACGAACGGGATCCGACAGCGCGCTTTCGCGGGCTCGACGGATACGCTCGCCAACGCGATCACGTTCGCGACGGGGATCAATGCCGCGCGCGCGGAGATCATCTGGCAGGAGAAGAGCCCGTGGACGACCGGGGAGCTGGCGGCGAACCACGCGGCGCTTGTCGCGCTCTTCGAGACGAGCCCGAACCCGCACACCAACTTCGCTGGCTTCGGAAACGACGCCATCACCGGCCCGTCGTGGAAGGTGCCGCGCTCGCGCGTCGATACGGCGGCACCGTCGCGTTCGTCGATCAAGTCGGCGCTCAACAGCGGGCTTTCGCCGATCGCGGTCAACCCCAGCGGGACCACGTACCTCGTGAACCGGATCACGTCGCGGTCTCTCGCGGGCGCGATCCCGGACTACCGGATCCGCGCGGCCCATAAAGTGACGATCTGCGACTTCTTCGCCGATGACTTGCAGGCGAAGATGGCGCTCCAGAACGCGGGCAAGCGCATCGCGGACGATCCGCCGGACGGCGTGCGTCCTCCGGGGGCGAAGGTGATCACGCCGCAGATCGCGCGCGGGCAAGTCTTCCGCTTGCTGGACGATTACTACGCCAACGATCTGCTGCAGAACATCGACCAGATCAAGGAAGGAACCAAGTGCGCGCGACAGCAGAACCCGTCGACGCGTCTCGGGATTCGCGTGCCTCTCCAGCCGATCGATAATCTCGAGCAGACCGCGATCGCTGTCGATCAGGTTGCGTAGGTGTGGCGGGCGCTCGTCGCCGCGGTCTTCGCGGCGACGACGCTCGGGTGTGGAGATGGCGATCTAGAGATCGCGATCGACGACGCGTTTTCGGTCTGCGAGGCGGCGGAGATCCGGCGCGCGGTCGATGCGTGGAATGCGATCACGAAACGTCGGCTCGTCGTGTGGGGCGGCGGGGCGGGTAGCGAAGCCGAGTGGTTGATCCTCTCGGCTCGCGTGCCCGGTGGGTGGCGCGGGAGTTACGTCCGCTCGCGCCACTTGATCCGCGTCGATCCGACGACGACGCCGCTCGAGAAAGTTTTCGCGGTCGCGCAACACGAGATCGGTCACGCGCTCGGTCTCCGTCACGTGGGCGATGGCGTGATGGCCGATCGCCGCGAGCGAACCGTGTTCACCGCCGACGACCTCGCCGAGTGCGAACGCGTCGGCGCTTGCTGACTCACGAGAGGAAACCATGGCCGACTTTCAGATGTATTCGAACGCGTTCGCGTCGATCAACGGAACGATCATCACCGAAGAGACGTCGATCACCGTCGACAAGAAAAGCGGACTGAACCCAGTGTTCACCGTCGCGCGGGGGTTCGCCGGCATGTCGCAAGGCGCGTCAACGTGCGAGGTCACGATCGAGAACGCGGTCCCTTCGGCCGACTTCGAGGTCAACCCGGATCGCTACATGCGGATCGGTGAGGTTGTGGAGCTGGGGATCATCATGGCGAATCGTCAGATGGTCGCGAAGGGCTTCATCACCGATGCGACCTACAGTCACTCGGTCAACCAAGAGAGCAAGCTGAGCATGAAACTCATGTGCCAGTTTGCCGACTTCGAGTAACCGATGATCTTGAACGGCAAGGGCGGGCCGCCGAAGGACGTCCCCGCCTCGCAGCTTTGGGCGCGGCTGCAAGAGATGCCGCGCCCCACGCGCATCGTCGACTTCCCGCGGAAGAACGAGAGCGGGGAGCCGATCGGACAGGTTCGGATCCGGATCCTCACGCAAGAGGAGCAGATCGCGGCGGCGGCATCGGCCGACACGTTCGCGCGGAAGCTTTTGAAAGAGGCCTCACGCGAGCACATCGGTTACGACGAGGTGTACCGCAACGCGATGTGTGTCGAGATCTTGTTCCGCGCGTGCCGCGACGTGGACGAGCCGACGCGGCCCGCGTTCCCGCGGCCCGAGCAGATCCGCGAGCACATGACCGCCGAGGAGTGCGGCGTGCTGTTCGAACACTACATGACGGTGCAGACCGAGGTGGGTCCGCTCGCGTCGTCGCTGTCGAAGGAAGAGTGCGAAGCGTGGATCGAGAAGATCGCGAAGGGCGGAAGCGCGTTCCCTTTCGATTTGCTCTCCTCGGAGCTGCAAAAGATCCTGGTGCTTTTTATGGCGTCCCGACTTGCGACCTCACAGACGGACACCTCCTCTGTTGGATCGCCGCTCGACGCGCCGGATGAGGATCAGAGCGAGCCCGAGCCCGAGGAGAGCGCGCCCGCGGAGGTGTAGCGTATGGCTGTCTCGCCTGTTGTAATTCGGTTCCTCGCTGACGGGGTGCCGAACGTCCAGCGCGCGGTTCGCTCGATCCTCGACGTCGTCGCGCAAACGGAGCGCGCCGCTACCGCGGTCGCCTCGAGGGAGACGTCTCGTCGTGTGCGCGTGGCGGAAGGCGAGGCGCGCGACAGGATCCGGAGTGCGGTCCGCTCCGAAACGATGGCGAACGCGGCGCGCCGCGCGGGCAATCGCGAGGTGGAGAACCAAGCGCGCGGCGAGGCACGCGCCGCGCGACAGGTCGCGAACGAGCGGATCTCGCAGTTGCAGCGCGTAGTGAATGAGGAGCGGCGTCTTCGCGCGCAGCTACTCCGCGACAAGATCACCAGCTCGAACATCCCGTTCGCGCCGAGCACGATGACGATCCCCAAGCGCGGGGCGAATCATCAGTTTCTCACGCGCGATGCGGGTGAGCGCCTCGCGCTCTCGCGCGCGGAAGCCAATGTGATGGCGCTCCACGAGATGGCGGGGCAGAAGAGGAGCAGCGCGGAGCAAGCGCGCGCGGACAAGCGCGAGGCGGACCGTCGAGCCCGCGACGCGGAGCGCGAGGGGGACCGTGCGGCGCGCGAGAAGGACAAGACGCGGAAGGCCGAGCTTGCGGCCGAGCTAAAACACAACCGCGAGCAAGAGCGGCTTTGGGAGAGGTCGAAGGCCAACCTACAGCGCGACGCGGACCGCGCAGATCGACGACTCCTGCGAATGCAGGATCGATCTGCTAACGAGATGGGGCGCCGCGCGAAGAAAGCCGCGGACACGGAGATCCGTGAGGCGGAGCGCGGAGCGCGCGAATCGGCGCGTGCGCACGGGCGCGTGCTACGGACGCTCGGAGGGGCGGCGGGGCGCGGGATCGGCAACGCTCTTAGCGCGGGCGCGGGCGCCGTGCGCTCGGTCGTCGGCGGAGCGCTCTCGCTCGGCGGCGGTCTCTCGGTGGAGGGCGCGATCAAAGAGCGGATGGATCTCGATCGCGAAGCCGTCATGTTCTCCAACGCGGCGTTTCAGAATCGCCCGGGCGAGAAGCGGATCGACGCGGCGAAGATCACCGGACAGACGCACGCAACCGCCGTCAAGGTCGGAATGGATCCGGCGGAGCTGTTGCAGGGCGCGTCGTCGTACGGCGCGAAGACAGGCGAGTATCAAGAGGGGCTCGACCTCCAGGAGTTTTTTGGCAAGGTCGCGAAGGGCACGGGCGCGAGCGTTGCCGACGTCGCGAAGACCGCGGGCATGCTTCGCGTGCAGAACGAAGACCTTTCGCCCGACGCGATGAAAAAGCTGATCCTCAACACGATCCGCCAGGGTCAAGTTGGGTCGGTTGAGTTTTCCGATCTCGCGCACGTCGCTGGCGCGGCGACGAAGACCGCGACCGCGTTCGCCGGATCGCAAGAGGGCAACCAAAGCAAGCTGCTCGGGATCGCGCAGCTCGCGATGAAAACCTCGAAGTCCCCGGAGGAGGCGGCGACCGCGATCGCGAACCTCTCGAGCGACGCGCGTAAGCACGCCGAGGATATCAAGGCCGCGACGAAGACGAACTATCTGAACGAGCACGGCCAGATCAACATGGCCCCCGAAGAGTTTATCGCGTCGCTCATGCGAAAGACGGGAGGCAACCTCGCCAAGATCCAAGAGATGGGTTTCGGCGAGCGCTCGCAAAAGCTTTTCCTCGCGATGCAACCGACCTTCCTCAAAGCACAAGAGAAGGCGGAGAAGGAGAAGAAAGGTTCGGGCGCGGCCGCGGGCGAGGCGGCGGTGTTGAAAGAGTTTGCCAAGGTGACTGGCGCTTCGATGTCGGTCGAAGAGTTGGAGACGAACGTCGCCAACATCATGAAAACGAGCGCCGAGACGTTCGAGCAAACGGTGCGGCTCATGAAAGCCGAGCTGGCGGACAAGCTTCTCCCCGAGGTGCAAAAGCTCACCCCGGAATTTATCAAGCTCGTTCCTCTCCTCCGCGACTTCCTCCGCTCGCTGATCGACGCGATCAATTGGTTCCACGAGCATCCGTGGAAGGGGCTCGGGATCGTCGTCGGCGCGTCGATGGCGAAAGAGATGGGCCCCGCGATCGCGGGCATCGGGCTAAAGGCGCTCTTCGAGAAAGCGTTCGCCGCGCTGAACAAGGTGAACGCGCCGAACATCGGCGGCCCGAGCGGCGGCGGCGGGAAGCTCGGCGGACAGCTGGCGGGCGCGACGGGTGTGGCGCTCACGGGAGTCGCTGTCGCGGGCGCGACGTACGAGGCGATCCAACTGGCGGGGAAAGAGGACGCCGACATGCAGAGCCGCAACGCTGCGGCCGAGCTGGCCCTTGCAAACGCGAAGTCGGATCTCAATCTGCGAGAGGGCGAGGAGATGACGCCCGATCGAATCCTCTCCGGCGAGAACGCGGCCAACGCGATGCGCGCGGCGATCGCTCGACGCGAGCAGAACATCGGCGGCGACACGACGTCGCGCGCTCTCGGGAAGGCGGGCGCGCTCGCGGGCGGAGCGGGGACCTATCTCGAGTATCAGAAGGCGCAAGCCGAGCGCGAGAAGATCGACAAGGAAGTGATCGAGCGGAACAAGAAAGAGCTTGCGGACTTTACGGCCGCACTCGAGGCCGCGCGGAAGGCGGCGAAGGAATACGCCGATCAGCAGTCGCAGCAATTCGGCCCGCCCCCTCCGCCGGACATGGGGAAGCGCGGTCCGGGAGGCTCGGCCGCGTCGCCTGGTCGTTCGGGGCGCGGCTGATCGTTCGCGCGGGAGGCGCGCCGCATGAACCCTTTCAAGAAACCGCCGCCACCGACGGCGAAGCCTCCGACCCAACGTCTACCGAAGCGGCCCGATCCGCCGGAGATGTTCGCGCAGCTACTCCCGTGTACGTGGCGCGGCATCCACTTCCCTGTCTCGTCGCTGAAAGGTGCGTTCGAGCAAGCGCTCGCGATGCACAAGTATTGGGGCGTCGACGCGGCGAGCATCGAAGCGACGGGGCGCGAGCCGATCCAGATCGAAGCGGAGATCCCTTTCATCAACGGGATCGTCGCGGGCCGCACCGAGAAGTGGCCCACGGGCCGTCTCTATCCCTACATCCTTCGGCAGTTTCTCGCCGCGATGGCGGACCGGACGGATGGTCTCTTCGGTCACCCCGAGCTTGGGGAGATCGTTTGCAAGCCGCGCTCGGTGGACTTCACCCTCGAGGGCCAACAGCGCGACGGAATGATCGTCCGCGCGTCGTGGATCGAGACGCTCCCCGAAGGCCTCACGCCGAAACCGGCGAGCGCACCGATCGACGATCCATCGCGCGTCGTCACGCTCGACGCGGACACGAAAGACATTCGCGGTCTCGCGACGAAGTATCAGCCGCCCGTCTTCGAGGAAACGTTCGAGTCGGCGATGAACAAGATCACCGGCAACATCGACAAGATCACGACGAGCGCCAACCTCATCGCGGGACGCAAGGCCGCGATGATGTATCGGATCGGTCGTCTCGAGGATTCGATCCGGCGCGCGCGGACCCCGATGACGTGGGCCACGCAAGATGCGGTCGATCGGGTGAAGGACTTTCTTCTCAAGCCCGAGAAGCCGAAGCGCGCGACCGCGCGCTACACGACGCCCGTATCGACGACGCTCGCAACGCTCGCCTTGCAGCTCGGCGTCCAAACCTCCGATCTGATCGCGCTCAATCCTCCCTTGCTCGCGAAGCCCGAAGTCCCCGCGGGCGCAACGGTGCGGTTCTACGTGAAGTGAGGCGCTATGCCGTTCGAAGGAAACAAGGCCGAAGGCGATCAGGTGCAATTGTCACTGATCGAATCTGGCCTCGTGATCGATCGGTGGATTGAATACAGCTTCGAGTCGAATCTCCTCACGCCGTCGGACGGCTGGACGATGACGGTCGCCGCGGCGCGGATCTCCCCCGAGCTGCGCGCCGGGCTCATCCCTGGCGCGGGCGTGCGGCTGTCGATCAACGGGGCGGTGCAGGCCACGGGATACATCGACTCGATCGAGGTGGACGCGTCGAAGGATTCGGGCACCGAGATCAAACTCGAGGGGCGCGATCGTCTGGCCCAAGCCATCGACGCGTGCGCGGACCCGACGAAGTCTTTCAAGCAAGGTCAGACGCTCGAACAGATGTTGATCGAGCTGTTTACGCCGTTCGGCTTCACGAAGCCGGATCACTTCGTCGCCGACGCGGCCGCGTCCCGTGACGTCAAGCTCGGCAAGCTGACGGGCGAACACCTCACGCATCCGAGTCGAGGCGGCGGCGGGCGGAAGCGTCGCCGCTCCTCTCGTTCGCGGAGGGGCGGCGGACCGCGCGAGGTCGCGAGTTGGAAGCTTCACCAGTTGCGGCCGCACGTGCGCGAAGGCGTCTTTGAGTTTGCCTCGCGCGTGTCGGATCGCTTCGGGCTCAAGATCTGGCTGGACCCCACGGGCGAACAGATGATCGTGGGGCGGCCCGACTTCGATCAGGATCCGTACTACGATCTCGTGCGGCTCGAGTCGCCGACCGAAGACGCGCGGACAAACGTGATCTCGGGCTCGGTCAAGATCGACGCGTCCGATCAGCCGACCGTCTTTCTCGCCGACGGTTATTCGGGCGGCGGGGAGTGGGGCATCGGGCGTATCAAGGCGATCGCCGTCAACCGCGCGGTGAAGCCTCCGGGCGATCCTCTCGAGCCCGTGCAGAAATATATCAAGGCGGGCGCGAAGGTGATCGAAACGCCCGCGTTCGATAACCCTATGCCCGTGCCGCGGCACCGTCCGGTGTTTCTGCACGACGACGAATCGCAGACACTCGAGCACCTCGAGTTTTTCTTGCAGCGCGAGCTAGCTCTCGTGCAGCGCAAGTCGCTTCACGCCAACTACGTCGTGGAGGGGCACGGCCAGCTCACCGCCGAGGGCTTCCACATGTGGACCGTCGATACGACGGTCGATGTGGAGGACGAGCCCGCGCGGTTGAAAGAGATCCTGTACGTGCTCGGTCGAACGTTCATGAAGTCGCGCGGCGGCGGGACGACGACGCGGCTCGAGTTGATCCGAAAGAACACGCTGGTGTTCGGTGGAGACAAGTAACCATGCCCGCAGCGAGTTTGGCCGATGCGTTCATCATGGGGATCGAGATCCTCAAGACGACGCTCACCGAGACCACGAAAAAGATCGTCGCGCAGATCGGCACGGTCAACGGCGACGGGCAGACCGACGCCGATAATGTCGATTGGGTTCAGCACGTAGGCTTTGCCTCGCGACCCGCGAAAGCGGAACCGGGCAAAGAGGCCGCGCAAGGGTTCGGGATCCGTCGCGGCGGGCGCGACGTGATCTTTGCCTCGCAGGATCTCCGCGGCCTCGAGATCTACGGGAATCTGAAGGACGGAGAGACCGCGATCTACGCCGTGGGTGAGGACGGCGAAGGACAGGCACGCGCGCTGTTCAAGAAAGACGGGAGCGTCACCCTCTACAGCCGCAAGGGCAACACCGCGAGCGGCGCGGGCATGATGATCGGGATCGACGCGATGGGCGGAGCGATCCGCCTCGTGAACGATCAGGGGTACGGGATCATCATCGACGGCGACGGAGTCTCGATCACCGCGAAGGGCGCGGCGCTGATCCTCAAGTCGGGCGGCGACTGCTCTCTCATCGGCAAGGGCAAGTGCCAGATCGACGGCGGCGGGATCTGTATCGGCTCGATGGCCGTGCCCGGCGTCAACAGCGCGATCACGGGCGTCACCGGAATCGCGGGCAAGGCTTCGTTGAAAGTCCTGATCGAATAGCGTGCCGCTCAATCCCGCGATCCTCGCTCCCGCGCTCGTCGTCGCATCGGGAGTGACGGATCCGATTGGCATCGCGGGGTGGACCGCGATCGCCGGAGTGTTCGTCGCTTGGACGATCCCGAGCGTCATCGTGAACCCGCTTGGCGGAACACCGATGATCGCGATCGGCCCGCTGATCACGGGCACGGGCGCGCTCGTCGTGGTCGTACCTCCGGTCACTCTCGGGCTCATGCTCGCGGCCGCGTCCGCTTCGGTGGACCCCGCGGGCATCGCGAAGTGGACCGCCGTAGCGACCGAATACGCGCGTTGGCTCATGACGTGCGGGGTCAACACGACCGGGCTGATCGCGTACGCCGCACCCCCTCCCGCGCCCTCTCCCGGGCCGGTCGCTGGGGTGGGTCTCCTACAGCTTGTAGGGACCCCAGACTTCCCGACGGCCGTTGGGGTGACCGACCCCCCGGGAATGGCCAATTGGAGCGCCGTGGCGTCCGCCGTGGCCCTTTCGCTGCAAGCCGCGATCGTCACCCCATCGATGATGAACCCGGGCGTTGGCGGCCCGGTGACGGGCACGGGCTCGATCTCATGAGCTGCGGCTTTCCGTCGCTGTCGCTCCCGGGTTTGCCGTCTCTCCCGATCCCCTCGCTTCCGTCGCTTTCGTTCGACCTCCCGATCCCGCCGCTCCCCGGTTTCGACTTCGACCTCCCGTCGATGTCGCTCCCGGGGTTGCCGTCGCTGCCGATCCCTTCGCTGCCCTCGCTCTCGTTCGATCTGCCGATCCCTCCGCTCCCAGGGTTCGACTTCGATCTCCCCTCGATGACGTTGCCTGGGCTTCCGTCGCTGCCGATCCCGTCGCTCCCGTCGCTCTCGTTTGATCTTCCTCTCCCCGCCCTGCCATGCCCTCTGGACTAGGCACGCAACCGTTCGGGATCTCCCCCTACGGAATCGGAACGCCGATCACGGCGCCCGTTCCCGGCGGAGAGATCTTGCGCCACGTAGTGACGGGGGAGGCGTGCGGCGGGCGGCGCATCGAGCGCGGCGATTACGTCTTCGATGAATACGGGCGGCCCAGCGGCATGCCCAACGCTCACCAGCTCGTGTTGCTCGCAGTGTCCACGGCGAAGGGATCGAGCGCGATGATCGAGCTTGGACACAATATCCGTTCGATCGAGCGGATCACTTCCAACATCGTCTATCAGGTCTCGACCACGGTGCGCGCCGCGGTCGCGCACATCGTCGAGCGCGGCTTGATCGAAGTCGTCGACGTGGTCGTCGAGCAAGTGCGACCGGGCACGGTGCGCGCGCGCCTGCGCTGGCGTGACTTGTCGTCGGGCGTGGCGAGCGAAACGGAGATTCAGTAATGGCCGAACCCGGAACGCTTGCCGTTCGCGACCCGACCACGATCCGTGAAGGGCTCTTGCGGTTCTGGCGCCTCGCGCTCGTCGCGCGCGGTGTCACGGATGCGAACGTTCTCCCGGGCTCCGATCTCTACATCGAAGCGCAAGGGTTCGCGAACCAACTGGCGATCGTCGAAGCGAACGCGCTGATCCTCGCTGATGAGGCGATGCCCGACACGGCGACCGATGAGAAGCTAGCGCGGATCTGCGCGTTCTTCGGTCTCGTGAAGCAAGGGGCGGCGGGCTCGGTCGGCGCTGTCCAGATCAGCTCAAGTGCGGCGACGACGATCGCGGCGGGCGATCAGCTACTCGACGGCGCTGGCCTCACGTACGAGGTGATCACGGGCGGAGTGTTCGCGATCAACGATACGGTCGGGATCCGCGCCATCGCGACCGGCAAGGCGACGAACCTCGAGGCGGGCTCGATCCTCCGCTGGATCACCGCTCCGCCGTACACCGACGAAAAGGTCACTGTCATCGGCGGCGGTCTCGTCAACGGGATCGACGCCGAAGACGACGAGACCTTGCGCGGGCGTCTCTACGCTTTGCTGCAAGATCCGCCGACGTCGGGCAACGCGCTCGCGATCGCCGCGGACGCGGAAGCGTCGTCCCCCAGCGTGATGAAAGCTTTCGTGCACCCCGCCATGCAGGGCGGAGCGACCTATCACGTGGTCGTCGTCGCGGCACCGACCGCGACAAACAAGTCGCGCGACGTCGCGCTTGGCACCGTGAACAACGTCGTGGCACCCTACGTCGCGGGTCGCTACCCCGAGCACGCCGAAGGAACGTTTACCTCCGTCGTCAACGTGGATGCGGATGTCGCCTTCGGCCTCTCGCTTCCCGAGGCGGCGACCGCGAACCCGCCCGGCCCGGGCGGCGGATGGCTCGACGGCTCGCCATGGCCCGCGCCCGACGCCTCCACGACGTGGCGCTGCACCGTGACGGGCGTGACGTCCACGACGGTGATCACGGTGGACGCGGCGACCGCGCCCCTCGTCGGCGCGGCGCACGTCGCGTTTCTCTCTCCGTTCGATTGGAAGCTTTACACCGCGCTCGTCGTCGGCGTGTCGGGCACCTCGGGCGCGTACACGATCACGCTCGATCGTCCGTTCGTCGGGGTCGCGGTCGGCTGCTACGTGTGGCCCGAGTGCGAGAACGCGCAAGCGTACGTCGATCTCGTGCTCGCGGCGTTCGCGCTCATGGGCCCGGGCGAGAAGACGAACAACGTTTCGGCGCTCGTCCGCGGCTATCGCCGTCCGCGCTCGTCGGCGGGGTGGCCGATGACGCTCGGGACGCACCTCACGCGCGCGCTCACGGACGGACAATCCGAGATCGAGTCGGCTCAATTCTTTCACCGCACCGACGGGACAACCACGCTCACCGGTTCCGCCGGAGTCGTGTTCCCCCAGCTCCCTCCCTCGCTCACTGATCCGCCGCGGATCTTTCGTCCGCGCCACCTCGCTTTCTACAGGGTGCCATGACGCTACCCGGAACCGCTCGCCTCAGTACGTACGGCGGGGAGATGCAAGATCACGCGCCGGTCGAAGATCCGACGACCGACGAGTCAGCGGCGTTCCGAAACATGTATGTCGCCGACGCCGCAGCGATGACGGCGACGATCATGCGTGCGTTCGTGCGCTTCACGGGTCACGCGACCACGCCCGGCGACGCGGCGAGCAATGTGCACGGCGCGGTGTGGGGCGACGCGTTCGCCGTCAAACCCGCGATGACGAAAGGCGGCACGGGCGTCTACCTCGCAACGTTCCCCACCGAGGTGGAGGACGAACTAGGGGTTACGCAACCGGTCAACCTCCGCGACGGGTGGGGCAACGCGAACGGCGCGACCGCCTATCACGTGCAAGTCACGATCACCGCGGCAAACGTTGCGACGATCCGTGTGTTCGACATGGCGGGGACGTTGACCGATGCGGTCGGCGCGACGATTGCGGTCTACGTGATCTAGATCACACAATGGGAACGTTCGGCGGTCTCTCTCCGTACCCTCGCAGGTTCGGGGGCGGGAAGTCGCGCGTCCAGACGATCCTCGAGTCGCTGAACGCGTCGCGCGGGACCGCGTACGACACGACGTGGGGATCGAAGGTCTACGCGATCAATCTCGGTCTCGCGCGCGCTCTCTCCGCCGCGTGGGGCACGAACGTCCGGCTAGGAAACCTTTGGACGTGGGACCGCGCTTCGATCGAGATCGTCGAGCGATGGGAGAGGATCCTCGCGTTCGTCCCGCTGCCGACCGAGACCGAGCCCGATCGCCGCGGACGGCTCGTCCGTCACTTTGCCCGCTTCGGGCGCGCGTCGTTTCACGGCGCGTTGCACTCGAGGCTGGTCGACGCGGTCGGCGACGCGTTCGTCGCGATCGAACACATCTCGTTTGCCAACGCGCTCGTAACCGTGCCCGATGGCACGTTCCCCTGGGGGAGCCCCTCGATCTATGCGCCATGGTCGTCGAGCGTGGCGCACGTTCTCGTCCGCTTGCAAAAGCCGGCGGGCTACAGCGAGGCCGAGTTTTACTCCGCCGCGGCGAAAGCGATCGAGACGCTCGATCCAATCCTTCCCGCGTGGGCCACGGTCGATTGGTACCGGCCCGGACCGATCTCTTCCGCGGTGAGCGGCGGCCCGAGCGCCGCGGGCTTCTATCTCGACGACGATCACAACCTCGATAACGAGATCTTCGATGAATGAAACCACGTTCACGTGTCCCGCGTGCGGTGACGTCGCGACGACGATCGCCGATCCGTTGCGCACGATCACCCGTTGCGACATGTGCGACGCGCGCGTCGCGTACGGCGAAGCGCTCCCGAACATCGTGATCGAGCCCGGTCAATTCGAAACGATCGACGGTCCGCGGCCCGCGTTCGTGATCCGCGTCCAAGATCCCACGCCCCCGCGCCAGGACTTGCACGTGATCAAGATCGATCCGCACCTCGGCTTTCTCCTCGCTCAATCGCTCATCTCGATGGTGCGCGCTTGAGTCTCGTTCGCGTCAACGGATCGGGGTGGGGTCTCGGTCACAAGCTCACGAGCGCGCAAGCAAACGCGCTCGACATCAATGGCGTGTCGGCGCTCGACAAGCGCTCGGGCCAGACCGACACCCTCGGGAGCGTCGTCACGTGTTCCGCGGCGGGCCGCTTGATCCCGTCGTATCTCGTGGGCCACGACTCGGATCACACCTACGCGCTCGGTGACGGGATCTCTGTCATCAACGCGCAGGGCAACACCGCGGCGCGGATCTACACCCTCAGCACGACGGGCGCGAGCGCGGGCGATACGTGCATCGTGCTCGGCGGAGCGTTCGACGTCACGGTCAAGGTGGCGTCGACGACTCTGCTCGTCGTCGGCGCGGCGAACACTGGTCTCAATCATTCGCGCTGGGGCGAGTTTCTTTTCACGGGCTCGACGTGGATCCTCTTCCGCTCGAGTCTCGGGCCCGTCCAAGGGCGACAGACGTTCGCGGCCGACGGGACGTATACGAGCCCGGCCGACTGCTACAAGCTTCTCGTCATCGGTTGCGGCGGCGGCGGCGCGGGCGGATCGGGTGGGTCCGGAGCGACGTTTACGACGGAGCGGCCCGCGGGCGGCGGCGGCGGAGGCGCGGCCTCCGCCGGGTTCGCGTGGGTCGATACGACGCCAGGCACGTCGTACGCGGTGACGATCGCGCCCGCTGCGGCGACAGCGGGCGCGGACGGCGGCACGTGCACCTTCGGATCGGCGCTCTCGTTCCGCGGCGGACAGGGCGGAGTCAACGGCTCGGTCACCGTGGGCATGTATTCGTACGTGCCCGGTGGCGCGCCCGTACAAGGTGGAGTGAAGCCCGTGACCTATAAGGTCGCGAGCCCGAACGCATCGCTTCTCGGTGTTCGGCAACCGGGCGAGGGCGGATACGGCGCATCGCCTGGATCGACAGCGGCCAACGGTGCATTGCCCGCGGCCTCCGCCACGCTCGCAGGCGGCGGCACGACGACGGGCGGCACGGGCGGCACCGAAGGCGCGACCGTTTCGGGGATCCTCGGCGGCGGCGGTGGAGGCGGCGGCGGCGCTTCGATGTTCGGCAACGGGGGCAACGGAGGCAACGGCGCAGCGGGCTCGACCGGTAACGGCAACATCGCAAGCGACGGCGCGGCGGGCGGTACGGGCGCGGGCGGCGGCGGCGGCGGCGCTGTCGGCTGCTTTGCGAACGGCATTGGCGGGCTCGTGGGCGTAGGCGGTAACGGCGGGCGCGGAGCGATCGTCGTCATTCCGATTCGCTGAAAGGATCGACATGTCAGCTTCCCCGATCTGCGAAGTCGCGGATGGCGCAGGCGCGTACACGGCGACGACCAAAGGTAAGGACGTGACGCCGGGCAACACGGTGCACATCCGCCTCGCGTCGATCGCGGACGTCGGCGCCTGGACGCTTCGCTGCTTTTCGACGGACGAATTGAGCGACAAGGATGATGTCAATAACGCGCTCGTGATCGACGTCAACGCGAAGACCGCGACCGTTCCCGCGCCTCTCGCGGGCCGGACGTGGCTCTTCGAGTCGGTCGTAAACGGGATCGCGACGACGTTCGGGATCTTCGCGCTCACCGCGGGCGGGCTCCGCGTACACGCCGCGGGCGAACAGTACGAGAGTGACGATGTTTACGGGTGGGTCGCGGACATCAATTCGCTTCTCCGAAACCCGTCGGCAACGCCAGTGCCGACGGGTACCGGCGTTCGCAAGATCGTTTCGGGCGTCGAGAACGCGGCCGCGAGTCTGATCGTCAACGCGGACGTCGATCCCGCCGCAGCGATCGCGCTCTCCAAACTCGCTCTCGCGGGCGCGGATGGGAACGCTCTCCGACGCTCGGCGGGCGCTCTCTCCTACGGCGCGATCGATCTCACGAGCGCGAACGCGGTGACGGGCGCGCTCCCGACTTCGAAGGGCGGCACGGGCCAGGATCTCAGCGCATCGAGCGGGCTCGTGAAGGCGACCGCGGGCGCGATCTCGACGGTCGCCGCGCCGACGACCGCCGTGGTTGGCGTCGACGACACGCAAACGCTGACGGCGAAAACGCTCACGTCGCCGACGATCAACGGCGGCACGATCTCAAGCGCGACGCTCTCGTCGCCGACGCTCGGCGGCACCGTCACGTTCTCCGCGACCGCGATGCAGGCGACAGGCAACGCCCGCGCGCGCGCGTATTCGGACATCGTCAACGTCCAGACCACGGACGCGACGGTTACGACGCTGTTCTCGTGGACGATTCTGGATGAGGCGACGACGAAAGTGGTCGCCGAAGTTTGCGGGTGTCGGAGCACGGGCGCGGAGACCGCGGCCTACGTGCGTCAGGCGCGGATCAAGCGAGACGGAGGCACCGTCACCGTCGGCACCGTGGACGCACCGTTCACCTCGGAAGAGGTCTCCACCTGGGATTGCACGATCGACAACTCGACAAGCACGGGTCGCGTTCGCGTGACCGGTGTTGCATCGGTCACGATCGATTGGGGCGGCATCGTTACTCGACTCGAGGTCTCGCACGCATGAACACGCTTCAAACCGGGCTCGACGATCTCGCGTTGCACGAGATCGCTGTCGCCAATCTGCAAGCGGCCGAGCAGAGTGCGACCGCACGCGCGCTCCGCGACGAATGGGTCGCGCTCACGACCGAGCGCGGGAGCGACAGCGGGATCATGTTCGACGCGCGCCGCGCGCGCGACGGTCGCCCGGTGTTCATCGCGCGCGCGCAAAGCGGGTACCACGAAAGCTTCCAAGGGTACGAGCACGCGATGTCGCTTCTCGTCTCCGCTCACCGGACGCGTCTCGAGGACCGCGCGGAGACGCACGAGCGCGCGCGCGAGTCGATCGGGTGCGATCTCCAGAGGGCGCGCGTGTTCTGCGCCGAGATCGCGAAGCGGGTGCGTGAGAGCAACCCGGGGATCAGCGAGGCCGAACAAGACGTGATCATCCTGCAAGAGATCGACGCCTACTCGAACCCGCCGCCAGCGGATCGGGAATGACGGTCCGCCTTTACGACAACCTCGACATGCGGCGCGAGGTGTCTCTCGCGCGCGCGCGTCGTCGTCGCCGTGAGGGCGGTTTCGTTGGGTTCGGGTTCGGGCTCGCGGGCCGCTCCGGAGGCGTGAACTACGAGGCGCAAGTCGCCGCGATGGCGCTGCGGTTCTGGTGGAGAGCGGGCAACTATAACGGCTCGGGCGCGTGGTCGGGCCAAGCGAGCGCGGGCGCGAGCGGATCGAACACTCTCTCGGAGGCCACGAACTACCCCGATCAGGTCTCGAGCACGATCAACGGGATCAACTGCCCGAACTATAACGGCACCGACGATCGTCTCTCGGGCGCGTCGGTGATCACGTACTACGGGACCGCGGCTCAGTACGGGTGGGTCCTCGCGCGGCTCGACGCGGTCGATACCAATAACGCCAACTGGGCTCTGAACGATCCCTTGCTGATGACTTCGGGCACCCAGCAATGGGGTGTCATCGTCCGCAACACGTCGGGGACCTATACGGTCGAGCATTGGGTGTTCACGGGAACGGGCGACAAGACGGCGTCGACCACGTTCTCGGTCAACACGTGGACCCTCTTTCAGTGGAAGAACAACGGGACGACGATCGGGGTGCGCGTCAACGGGGGTGCGTGGGTGACGTCCTCTGGGGGAACGGTCAATTCGCTCGCGGCCACCCTCGTCGTGGGATGGGGCGGCGGCGGCGGTGCCTTCTGCGACGGCCAGTTTGCAGAGGTCGGCGGTACTGAGGTGCCGATGGCCGATGCGGATTACGACATCGTGCGCGCCTACTGCAACCAACGTTACGCGGTCGGAGTGTAGCCATGGATCACTTGCTCGATGCCATCGCGGAGCGCCGCTGGCTTCCCGTCGCGACGATCGTGATCGGGCTCGTCGTGCGTCTCCTCAAAAGCGACACGAAGATCCCGATCGACATCCCGCCGCGCGCGCGTGTGTGGCTCGCCTTCGGGCTCGGGATCGTGAGCGGCATTCTCGAGAAGGTGATCACGGGCGTCGGGTGGGAGCCCGCGATCCTCGGCGGGCTCGGCGCCGCGGTCGTCGCGATCGCTGGACACGACGCGTTCATCGCGAGCATCCGCGGCGGGAAAGAGTTGCCGATCCCTGGGCTCATTCTTCCGGGAGCGCGGCCCGCACCATCGGCGCCGATCACCATCCCGCCTGAGCCGCCCTTGCCGAGGATCAACACCGACACGGAGCCCCCGTCGTCATGACCGCCGCCGATGGGATTGGACAGCTTGTCGAGCGTGGCGGTCCGTGGACCCTGCTCGCGATCACGTTCATCGTCATCGCCAAGCTGTATGCGGACCTTCGCGAGGAACGCACGAAGCGGATCGAAGAGAAGGACGCACGCATCGCGGACGCGCAAGCGTACGCGATGAAGATCGTCGAAGGGCAGAAAGAGGTCGCGACGATCTCGGCCAACCTCGGCAAGGTGGCCGACGCGCAAGAGGCGGAGCGCGACGAGCGTGAGCGCGCCCAACGTGAGCTTGCCTTCCAACATATGCAAACCGGACCCATCCGGCCGATCAAACGATGACGGACACTCCGCCGCCCGCCCCTCCGCCCGCCAAGCTTCCGAGCGTCAAGCCTCCGAAGGGCACGGCCTCGGGCGAGCACCCCGCGGTTCGTGAGATGCGCGCGCGCCTCGAGTCGTACGACGAACACCAACTCGCGGAGCTACGCGCGCTCTCCGAGCGGACGGCGCGCACGGTCTCGCGTCTCCCAGATCCACGACGCGATGGGACGAGCGATCCGCCCACCGATGTCGTCGTGTTTCCGCCCGCCCCATCCGAACCCGATCTCGAACCCGATTCGGACGCCACCCCCGAGCCATCGAGCGAACCATGAGGCTTGCGATCTATCTCCTCACGTGCGCTCTCGTGGGGTGCGGCGCGTCCGCTTCGCGCGCGCAGGCGCGCGGCGCTGTCCTCGTGACCGCGGAAGCGGTGCGACTCGGAGACAAGGCGTGCGCGGACGTCGCCCTCGAGAAGAACGATCTCCCGCTCGCGCGCGCGTGCGAGACCGCATACGAGATCGCGCGAGCGTCCGTCCTCACCGCCGCCGCGAGCGTCGATGCGTGGGACGAGGGGAAGAAAGGCGACGTCGCGTGCGCGATCAAGCGCGCGGGCGACGAGCTGTCCAAGACGGTCTCCGAATTGCGCGCGCGCCAGGCGTCGATCCCCAAGCTGATCGAAGACGCGATCGCGCTCGCGGCCTCCACCGGAAAGTGCCCATGAGCGACGAAGAGATCGCGAGCCCGCTCGTTATGTCGATCCTCCAAGCGCTCATTAGCGCGGTCCCCACGATCGGTCGCTGGATCTCGAAAGGGATCGAAGACGACGACTCCCCGCTCGCCGAACAGGTGCGAGAGATCTTGCCCGAGGAAGGCGCGTCCGCGAACGCGGTTCGCATCTTGGAAGGAAGGAATCCACCATGACGATCATCGGAGCGATCCCGCTTCTCGTCGCCCTCGCAGCGGCCGCGATCTATATCGCGGTCAAGCACCCCGACGTAAAGCAACTCGCGATCTACACCTACGCGGCGGCGATCCTCGTGACCCTTCTCGGGCTCGCGAGCCGCGTCGTTCACCTCCCGTAGGCCGCACGGTGGAAACACCCCGCGCGGCGCAACTGGCCGAGCGGATGGGCCCGCTGTTCGAACGCGGCCGCGCCGCGTACCGCAGACACCTCGAGTGGACGATCGCTCCCGGGGAAGAGATGCCCTTCGGCGCCGACAGTATCTCGGTGGTGCGACTGATCGACTTCTGCGCCCACGCGCGCCTCTGTCATGACTACGTGGTCGCGCATCACTCGATCATGATTCTCGCCGACGACGGCACGATCTCGTCGCTCCTCTGTCGGCATAGCGGAAGATGAGTGACGACGACGACACGCTGTACCCGTGCCCTCGCTGCGAGGCCTGCTCCGAGTGCAACGGTACCGGTCAGGTGCGAGACGACTCCGCGCCCCCGATGATCGGCGTTACGGAGTGCTTCGCCTGCGAACAGTGCGCGGTGTGCGGTGGCACGCAGCTCGTTACCGGCGAGATGCGCGATCGCTTTCTCGCCAAAGGCACACCATGAAATTCCAGCAAGCGAAACACTTCCGGAAGGATAAGCGCGAGCCCGGCGACGTGCTCATGGTCGTGATCCACGCCATGCAGTTTCCGGAGCGCGACAACGCGGCCGAGTGGTGCTCGTCGTTTTTCACCGACCCGCGCGGGCCCAAGGGCCCGGTCGTCGCGAGCGCTCACTACGCCGTCGACAATGACTCGATCACGCAATGCGTGCTCGAGAAGGACATCGCCTATCACACGCCCGGCGCGATCGGCGGGCGGTTCGTCAATGACTTCTCGATCGGGATCGAACATGCGGGGTACGCGGAGCAGAGCGCGGAAGGGTGGTCCGACGCCTACTCAACCGCGATGCTCGAACGGAGCGCCGAGCTGGTCGCGGAGATCTGCCGCCGTCATTCGATCCCCGTGCGCCGTCTCACGGTCGAGGATCTGAAACTCGGCAACGTGCACGGGATCACCGGACACGACGCGTGCACGAAAGCGACCGGTACCGGATCGCATTGGGACCCGGGCCCGCACTTCCCGTGGGCGTGGTTTCTCGAACGCGTTCAGTCGCACACGGAGGTTGCCTTGCGCGAGCCCTCGGTTCTGCCGCCGTCGATCGTGACCGCCGCTCCGGTGTTGGACTTCTCCTCGTTCGTCTCGGTCGAGTGCGACGGCGTGACGTGGCTCGTCGCGCCCGTCTACATCGCACCCGTGGGGATCGGACAGGCGGCGGCGCTCGCGGAGAAGCTCGGGTGCGAGCTGCCGACGCCCGCGCTGGTTGACGCGATCTGGCGCGCGTCCGATCTAAAGGTGCCGCCCCATCTCATGGTGCGCGCGCACGATGGGACCGTCGCACAAATGGATTCGATGGCGATCCACGCGAAGCAAGTGGAGGCGCTCGAGACGTTCGTCGGATCGCGCGGCCTCGGAAACGACTTCCACCTGATCGGTGGCGCGTTCAAAGACGTGATCCGGCAAGCGTCCCCGAACGGGAAGCTTGGCCTGTATGGGTGGCACGCCGACGAGGAAGGCGCGGCGGAGCTGGCGAAAAAACAGATCCCAACGCACGCGCCCGTGAGCGGGGGCCCGGGCGTCGTCATCCAACAACCGTTCTACGGTCACGCCGCGGGATGGCGTGACTACTCCCAGGGGTTGCGTTTGGTGAAGCGGGCATAGCAGTCATGCCGTTCGCGCCTCCACACCCTCACGAGCAACGGAGACTCGCGGCCGCGCGGAAGCTGCGCATGATCGGGACGCCAGCCGAAGAACGTTTTGATCGGCTGACTCGGATCGCACGCAAGCTGTTCGGTGTGGAGTCGGCCATGGTCGACATCGTCGGCGACAAGCTCAATTGGCTCAAGAGCGCGCAGGGGATCGACGCTGTCGGTCCTCCGCGCGCTCTTTCGTTTTGTCAGTACACGATTCTTCAAAGCGATCACGAGCCTTGCCTGATCGAAGACTCGCGCACCGATCCACGCGTCGCCGATCTCGGATCCGTGTTCCGGTTCTACGCGGGCGTCCCGCTCCGCCACGAGAACGAAAACGTGGGCGTGTTTTGCATCGCCGACCGCGAGCCGCGAACGATGACGCCCGAAGATCTCACCGAGCTACGAGGGCTCGCGGAGCTAGCGGAGCGTGAGCTACAGATCGTCGCCCTCAGCCAAGCTCAGATCGGTCTCGCGATCGAAGCGGACGAACTAGAGGCCAAGGCGCTTATCGATCCGCTTACGCGGGCGTGGAACCGTGGAGCGATCTGCGAGATCGCTGCGCGCGAATTGCAGCGCGGCATCCACGAGCAGACCCCGACCGGGCTTATCATGCTGGACGTCGATCACTTCAAACGGATCAACGATACGCACGGTCATCAGGCGGGCGACGAGGTGCTTCGACAGGTGCCCGAACGGATCCGCGGCGCCGTGCGCCAGCTCGATGCGGTCGGCCGCTACGGCGGGGAAGAGTTTCTGATCGTCCTTCCCAATTGCGGGGAGGCCGACGTGACCGCGATTGCGGACCGCGTGCGCCTCCACGTGGGCCTTGCGCCCGTCGAGTATGGGTCGACCCTCATCCCGGTCACGGCCTCTCTGGGGGCCACGGTCTCCCGCGACGGAGGACACTTCGTCGAGATGCTCATCCGTGCCGCAGATCTCGCCCTCTACAAGGCCAAGCGAGAGGGGCGCGACAGAGTTTGCATGCGATCGGTTACTCCTTCTTTGACCATTCGTCGCTGATCGCGTAGACGATCTTCTGAGCCCCGATGCCAGATCCGCCCCCCCGGATCGGCATCGGGGCCTTTTTGCGTTTGTGCCTGTCGAGTTGGGGCAACTCGCCTCGGATGCGCGCTCGCATGCTCGCGCTACTTTTTTGGTGTGAGCTACTCGCGCGCGCTCGATCGACTCCGCGGTTTGCTGCAAGTGCAGTACGCCGTGACGATGGCGATCAATGGCGCGGTGGACGACGCGATCGCGGCGGCGGCGGCGGAGGGAGTGGAGGAGGAGGCGTCACGGATGGTGCGTCGCCTCCCGACGCCGATCCCTCCCGCGCTCTCGTCGGTGGTCCCCGAGCCCGAGCCCGCGATCACGCGCACGGTTCAGCGGCGACTTGGTTCGGCGGATGTCGAGCGTCACTTGCGCGAGCGATGGCTTGCGGCGGTGACGGCGGAGGACCGAGAGACGGTGCATCGAATGGTGGAGGCCGCGATCGCTGGCGGGGTGCTCGACCCCGACGCGGGCGAGCGTCTCCGCGAAGTCATCGCGGCTTGATCCCTCGCCTCCGGATCGCGTCGTCCACCGATGGGACGGGACAGCCTTCGGTGTGATTGGCGTGAGGCCACACGTTGGACGTGTCAGCGCGGCAGAGCGGGCAAGGCGCCCCGTCGTGGACCGCGGCGAGGAACGCGAG
>JACCDR010488294.1_pt1:0-32500 | contig 34881 bp, 23 predicted proteins | sample 7446431 | NCBI WGS metagenome assembly JACCDR01 (sample SAMN15323443, study PRJNA562643) | freshwater metagenome | isolation source: river surface water | place: USA:Blue River Watershed | collected 2017-08-17 | reverse complement strand
ACGGCGACATCCTCTTTAATGCCACTCGATTCGGCTATTGGGCAGGATTTGTAGTCCGACACAACAAAACGTCGCCGAATCAGCTAGGCGCCGCCCTAGCGGAATTCTCTACCCTGGGTAGCAATGCCACACGATTAAAACAGCAGTTGCTATATATAGCTCAAAGCCAGCATGGCCTGCCCTTCTTGCAGCTTTGTCAGTGGCGAGCGCTTTGCATCACCAAACCGACACCACTCCCTCAAGATCTTGCTGAATTCAAATACTGGCTAGAACAGCTGGAAACGGCTGCAAAAGACAACCGAACGCTCCAACTCCTTTGGCAAGGGATTCCGGTCAATTACCAGGATGCCATAGAGCGGCTGCCTGCGCCCGATGCTTTTTTGCAACTACAAAGCAGTCGCCCGCCACTCTGGCTACGCAGCAACAACCCCGCTGCCACCGATGCGATAGAAGAACAGCTTCGCACCGATTACCACGTCATTCGCCATGATCAAGCACTGGGGGTTGATGGCCAAACCAGTATTTATCAGCAAGCTTGTTACCAGGAAGGCTTGGTTGAAATTCAGGACTGGGCATCGCAACAACTCGCGTTAAAAGTCGAGGCAAAAGCGGGCGATAAAGTGTGGGATGCCTGTGCTGGCGGCGGCGGCAAGACGCTAGCCATTGCCAGCCGTATGAACAATAAGGGGGTTGTCTGGGCCACCGATATTCGCGAACATAAATTGCAGGAGGTCAAACGCCGCGCCAAGCAGGCGCAGTTTTTTAACCTGCGCACCGCGCACTGGGACGCTGAAGCCGACTTCGCGCTTCCCAAAGAAGCCGCGCGACAAGGCGGCTTTGACTGGGTATTGGTGGATGCGCCCTGCTCGTCCAGTGGGACTTGGCGGCGCAACCCGGATGCCAAACTGCGAAGCCTTGGCGAACCCTTGCAAACGCTAACCGATTTACAATTAAAAATTTTGCTGCGCGCGAGCGCAGGCGTCGCGCCTGCCGGCAAGCTGGTCTACGGGACCTGTTCGTTTTTCACAGACGAAAACGACGGCGTTATAGCCCGCTTTTTAGACACTGAGACGGCCTGGCAGCTCGACGATAGCGGGCTGCTTGGCTGCCCCAACGAAGACAGCGATACGCTCTTTTATGCGGTCCTGTCGCGAAAAACTTCGACTGACACCACAGGTCAATGATCATAAACACGCCATCCGATACTCGGGGTGAAAGCTTGCCCACCACTCAAGCACCGGCAGTGCAGATCGCCATAGTCGGTGGCGGCCTCACGGGTGCTTGTTTGGCGCTTTTGCTGGCGCAGAGTCTGCCGGGTTGCACTCTGCAGCTGATTGATACCAAGCCCCTGACCGCGATTGGTGAAAAACCCAGCTTCGATGGGCGCAGCAGCGCCCTGGCACCCACCAGCGTCTTGGTGCTCAAGCAGCTTGGGCTCTGGTCGGCGGTAGCGCCCTGGTCAACGCCTCTTGAGCAGATCGAAGTCAGCCATAAAGGGCGCTGGGGTATGGCGCGGTTTGACACAGCCGACAATCAGGGCCACCCATTGGGGTATGTGGTGCAAAATGCGGCTCTCGGTCAAGCGCTGGCTGAGCGCATAGCGCAAATCCCAACGATTTCAACGACTGTTGGCCAGATTACGCGGGTCCACTTTAGCGCTCAGGCGGCCCATTTTACGGGGAATGTGAATTTTACGGGGGATGCCATTTCAGGATCGGCGTCGCTGCTCATTTTGGCCGATGGCGCTGATTCGCACTTACGCAACAGCCTCGGTATTGGTGCAAGGATTCAACCCTATGGCCAAACCGCTGTGGTGGCGCAAGTTTCCCATTCGCGCAGCCATCAACTCACCGCCTTTGAGCGATTTTCAGCGGATGGCCCCTTAGCTCTGCTGCCACTCGGTGGGCGGGCCAGTGCTTGCGACAGCACATTGGTCTTCTGCCAAAGCCTAGCGGCGACCCAGGGCTTTCAAACATCAGCACCCCAAGAGCAGCTATCGCTACTACAAAAGGCCTTTGGCGATCGACTGGGGCACTTTTCAGCCCTGCGGCAAGCGCAGTATTACCCGTTGCAACGCATCATCGCGACTGAATCGGTTCGGTCGCGTCTTGTCGTTATGGGCAATGCCGCACACAGCCTGCACCCGGTTGCCGGCCAAGGGTTTAACTTGACGATGCGCGACTGCCTCGCGCTCTGCGCTGCACTACAAAGCGCACAGCGACAAAACCGCGACCTTGGCGATTTGTCGGTGCTAATGGCCTATCGTGAACGACAAGAAATCGACCAAGACACCACCCTCAGCCTCAGCCATCTGATGACACAAGCCGTTGGTCAGCGGTGGCCGCTGAGCCAAGCCCTGACCGATGTCGGCCTCTTGATTTTGGAAACCTGTAAGCCGGCGAGACAGTCTTTTTTATCCTTGCTGGCAGGCCGGCATTAGGGAATCACCGCATGCAACGCGCAACAAAGATGACGGATATCGCCGTAATTGGCGCAGGTGTAACGGGCTTGGCGCTGGCTTTGGCGCTCGCCCAAAACAGCGACTACCGCATTCACTTGATTGCGCCTCTGCCGCCATCGCCTCCAACGGGGCAAGGCGGCAGAGTCTTGGCACTCAATGCGGCCAGTATCGCCTTCCTGTCGGAGCTTGGCATTTGGCCACTCAACACACCGGTAGCCCCTATTTGGCAGATGCAGGTTTGGGATGCGGAAGGAACCGGGCGAATCAACTTTACGGCGAACAGCCCTGAGGCCAAGCTGGCACTGTTGGGCGCAGGGCCAACCACATCGCCTGAGGCGAGCTTGGGGTTTATCGTCGAAGCTGCCGGAATCACCTTCCCACTTTGGGGAGCCCTGCGCAAAAACACTCGCGTCACCTGGCATGCAAGCCAACTCCAGGCCCTGGGGCCTGCCAATGGCCACGCCGGTCGCATGCTGGCATTAACCGATGGCACACAAATCGGGGCTGGGCTGTGTATTGCCGCCGATGGCGCTCTGTCATCCATTCGGCAAGCTGCGGGCATAGCCTGCCGAGAAAGGCACTATGGCCAGACGGCCATCACCGCATGGTTGACGACCGAAAAACCGCACGGCAATAGCGCACGGCAACTCTTCCATCAAAGCGGTCCGCTCGCCTTTTTACCACTCGCCGATGCAACGGCTTGCAGCTCGCCAGGCCATCGTGTGGCCATGGTATGGTCTCAGCAGGACGCGGCAGCAGCGGACTTATTCAGCAGCCCGGCAGAGGTTTTTCATAGCGCCATCGAGCGAGCCGGTGAGTTCTGCCTCGGCGCGGTGATTGCCAGCCAAGATCGCCAAGCGTTTGACCTCCGCGAGCGACATGCCGACACCTATTATCGCGACGGCGTTGTGCTAATCGGCGACGCCGCCCACAGTTTACACCCCCTAGCCGGGCAAGGCGCGAATCTCGGCCTCGCGGATGCCGAGGCCTTGGTCACCGAGTTGAAACGCGCCGAAACACGCGGCATTCCACTCAGTCACCCCAGCCTCTATAACCGTTACGAAAGACGGCGACGCCTCCATAACCGCGCGGGCTTGGTCGCCATGCAGGGCTTTCATCAGCTGTTTACCGCAACCCACCCCTTTTGGGTTCTGGCACGCAACCAGGGTTTAGCGCGCGTCAATCAGTCACCCCGAGTCAAACAGTTTTTGATGTCGCTCGCACAAGGTCAGCTCTAGGCACCCCAATCTGATCGGCATTTCCCCGTGGTGTGCCATAACAGGCGCCAGGCGTAAACACATCTCCACCCGGCTGCACCGTCACACCAAGCCGCACCGGCCTTTTTCAAGGCACCCATCCTGCACCGCCAGCCACTTGGCACCTATCGTCTGGTTTTTAGCCAATTCACTCTACACTCCAAAAGAGCCCATCAGCAGGCGGCAAAGGGCGTGACAAGGCGCAGACCCGGTACAGCATGATATGCCCAAGTGTTTATTGGGCCTTGGAAAAGCGATGAAACCACAAAGCCTCGATTTAAATCACATGGCGCCTGATGAGGTGCAACAGATCGATATCGTTAAAATTTTTGCCAACAAAAAATGCTTGGTGATTGACGATTTCCCAGAAATTCGCGGCTCGCTCAAGCGCTCGTTGCGCAGCTTTGGATCCGAGCAGGTCGATACTGCCGCCGATGGCACCGAGGCCATCAAACTCTGCGGACAAAACAAATATGACATTGTCATTTGCGATTACAATTTAGGCACCGGCAAGGACGGCCAGCAGGTGTTAGAGGAAGTGCGCTTTTTGCGCGTTCTGATGATGACAAGCCTATTTTTAATGCTCACCGGGGAGCAATCGCGCGAAATGGTACTCGGCGCCCTGGAGTGCCAACCCGATGACTACATTACTAAACCCTATACCGAGCAATCCCTAAAAACGCGACTGAATCGCGCCGTAATACGCCACGAGGCATTGCTTCACATCAAACAATTCATTTCAGAAGGAAATTACCGCCAAGCACTTAACTGCTGCAACGAGATGATCAGCGCCAATGGCCGCTATGCAAAAGACTGCCTCAAAATGAAAGGGCAATTATTATTTTTATTGAAAGAACTCAAAGAGGCCAAGTCACTTTATCAAAGTGTTTTAGGCAAAAAACCACTGGTCTGGGCCAAACTCGGCTTAGGTAAAACACTCATTTCACTCGGCGATTTTGATACCGCTGAAGAACTCATGGAAGATGTGCTGCGCGAAGACGAGCGCTATATCGAAGCGCACGATATGCTGGCTGAAATTCATACCAAACGCGGTGACATGGTGTTAGCACAAAAAGCCATGGAAAGAGCCACTTATGTATCGCCAAAATCGGTTATCCGCCATCGTGAATTAGCTGAATTAGCGGATATCAATCACGATGACGACATCTCGTTACGTTCTCATCAAAACGCCATTCGCTGGGGATTTAATTCATGCCATGAATCACCCCAAGATTATTTTAACTATGTACGCAAAGTGGCTGAAGTCACCAAGGACGACAAGAGTGCTGAAGCTAAAAACATGGTGAAACAAGCCAATACGTTTTTAGATCGAGCACGCAAACGCTACGCCAACACACCTGAAATTGAAGCTCAGACACTGATGGTCGAGTCCCAACTGGAAACCAGCCAAGGCAACAATCAAAAAGCCAAAGATCTGGCCCAAAAAGCTGGAAAGCTCTATAACTCAGTGCGCATGCCATCTACTCAGACCAGCTTGGAATTTGCCCGTACACTCTACGCATTAAAAGAAGAAGAGCAGGCGCGAGCGATTTTAATGCACCTTGCCGCAGGCCACCCACAAGACACCAAACTGCTGCGATTAATTGACGGCATTACCGCTGAGCCTATTAGCGACGAGGGCAAAACACAGGCTGCCAAACTCACGCGAACTGGGATATCCGCCTATGATAATCAAGACTTTAATGCAGCCATCGATGTATTCAAACAAGCTCTCGCGGCCTACCCCAAGCACATTGGGTTAAACCTCAACCTCTTGCAAGCGATTACGGCCTTTGATGAATCCCAAGGAATTAGTCACGAGCATGAAAAACTCTGTCGCCGCTGCTTGCGTGCGATTGGCGAGTTAAAAACAGATCATCCACAATTTAAACGCTATGCCTTTATCAACAAACAGCTATCCAAACTGTACCCGCAGCTCACTTCGTAACATAAAATCGTGAGAAAAAACCGCAATAGCGCTCGCATAGAATTGACGTAAACGCCTTGATAAAGAGGGTTTATTTAGGAAAATGTGCCATGCCGTTTAAACACACTCAAACAAAAATCGCTGTTTTCTTCGGTTGCTCACTCTTAATTTTTGCACTGATACCCTGCCTATATATTGGCATGGAGGCCAGTCGTATTGGTGCGCACATTTTAAAAGAGCAAGCGCACAAACGGCTCATCGCCACCGCCAACACACAAAAAATGCAGGTTGAAGACTATTTTAAGCAGATGGGGAATCATATCGTTAGTCTGGCAGCCTCTCCATCCACGCAAGAAGCCCTGGTTGCGTTTGCCAATGCGTTTGATAATCTCAAAGTACCCGCAGACGATGCCGACAAAATTCACGCCAGCTTAACGCGCTACTACACTCAGGATTTCGCTCAGCAGTATCGCACCAAAAACCAGCAAACACCTGGCGATATCGCCAACAACCTTAACCAACTAAACGCCAAATCGCGTTATTTACAGTATCACTACATTAGCGAAAACACTCACCCTCTCGGCAGTAAAAATCGACTGGAAGCACCGACAATCCTGGATGACTACGCCAGCCCCCATCAAAAACACCATGGCGTTTTCAACAGTATTTTAAATACCTTTGGTTATTACGATATTTTTTTGGTCTCCAACAATGGCGACATTGTATACAGCGTTTTTAAAGAACTGGATTTTGCGACGTCACTAACCCGGGGCCCATTTGCAAGCTCCGGCCTCGGCCAAGCCTACCGCAACGCCAAAAAATTACAGCTTGGCGATTTCACCATCACCGACTTTAAACCCTATTTTGCAAGCTACGAAGACCCGGCAGCATTTATTGCCACCCCCATCTACCAAGACCAGGCACCAATCGGCGTGTTAATTTTTCAAGCGCCGATTGATCGCATCAACGCCATGATGACCTTCCATCAAAACTGGTCAGACAGTGGCTTTGGCGACACAGGCGAAACCTTTCTAGTCGGCGCCAACGCCATTCAGCGCAGTCACAGCCGCGCTTTTCTCGAGCATCACGACACGTTCATCAGCCAATTGCGCGCTGCACAGCAGATACCGTCATCGATTATCGATCGTATTGATATTAAAAAGACGGATATTGATTTTTTAAAGCTGACCGTCGATGTCGCCTCATTAAGGCAAGAACCCGCGCGTTATCTATCTCCCACCGGAGAGCCGGTGATGGGTTTTGCCGTACCCATCGCCATCAAAAATCTGGATTGGTTCCTGGTCAGTCAAATGGCTGAAGACGAGGCTCTACAAGGTGAGCGCGAGCTGATGCGCAAAATAAACGCGCTGGTGCTCATTTTTGGCCTACTGGCGATAGCGCTATCGCTTGTCATTGCAAAAGTATTGGCGAGGCAAATATCAGGCCCCATCAATGATCTCAGCAACTGCATCCAAAATATTATGCTCACAAAAAGCCTCAATCTACGCGCTCGGATTAGCACAGAGGACGAAATTGGCCGAGGCGGCAATGCCTTCAATGCACTGCTCACCCTTTTTGAAGCTTTGGTTGTTTTCTTAACGAATGGCATACAAAAATTAAATGGCGCCGTCAAACAACTTAACGAGGGCGCCGCGCGCTTAAACCACCAAGCCGCCGCACAGCAACAATCGAGCGAGGTGGTATCAGCCGCCGCCATACAAATGTCTGCCACGGCACAAGATGTCGTGCGCAACACCCTGCAAGCCACTCGCGCAGCGGGCAAGTCAGCGCAACGGGCTACCGATTGCCTGCAACAATTTGAAGAAAACACAAGCAGCCTGCACAAACTCTTTGAACACGTTCATCAAACACAAACCATCCTTGAAAAAGTGGTGGCCGATAGCTCCAATATCGGCCAAGTGTTACGCGTTATTCAGGATATCGCCGAACAAACTAATCTCTTGGCACTCAATGCCGCCATCGAAGCGGCAAGAGCTGGGGAGCAGGGCCGGGGATTTGCTGTAGTAGCAGATGAAGTACGCAATCTGGCCAAAAAAACACACGACTCCACAGCACAGGTTCAGCACACCATCAAAATGCTGCAAGAGGGCGTGCAATCCTCATCGGATTCCATCATCGCGAGCGCAAAATTGGCGAAAATCAATGCCGACAAAAGCAGCGAAATTAAACAGCAATTAAGTCAGGCTCTCGCCGATCTGGAGCAGATTGCAGCCTTGAATCAAGTGACGGCCTGCTCTGCACAGGAGCAACAGGAGGCCGCCGAAAGTATCGTCAATAAAATGCGCGAACTCCTTGCCGTCAGCCAAAATACCGCCAGCACTGCCAGCACCACTGCCCAAGCGGGCGTGGCGATCGACCAGTTAACGCTGGATTTGCAAGAGTCCATTTCAGCCTTTAAAACGGGCAGCGATTAGGCCGGCCAGGGCAAGGCCACAATCAAGCGATGATATAACGGAATGCCAACCAATACGTTGAAAGGGAAGGTCACGGCCAGGGCCGCAAATACCGCTCGACCCACATCCGCTTGCGGGATAGATGCCCTGACTGCCGTGGGCGCCGCAATGTAAGAGGCGCCCGCAAGCAAGGCCGACAACACCAATGTTGTTCCGGGCCCTAATCCCATTACCCACCCGACGGCTATCGCCACACCGGCAAGCAAGGGGGGTATCACCACGGCAAACACGACCAAACGCCCGTAATGCCAGGGAAATGGCCACAAGTGCTGAGACACGCAGAGCCCCATTTCCAATAGAAAGAGCGCGAGCAATGCCTTGAAAGCGCCCATGAACACATCCGTTACCGGCGCGCTGGCTTCCGGGCCATAGAGATAGCCTATCAGCATGCCGCCCGCCAACAACAAGACACCGCGACTCGTCAGGGCCTCGTGCAACACTGGCCCCAAGGCACCTTCACCGCTACCCAAACGGCGATAGAGCACTATCGCCACAACCAGAGCCGGCATTTCCAGCAAAACAAGATACAAGGTCACTTGCGGGGCAAAAGCCAGCGACTGGGCTTCCGCAAAGGCCAATACCACGGCAAAGGTCCCGGCACTGGTGGAGCCATAGTGTGCGGCGAGGCTCGCGCTGTTGGCGGCATCCTGCTTCACAAGATGGCGCAGCAAGGGGTACAGCAGCAAAGGGACCAAGACCCCCAAGCCCAAGACCACGGCAATTTCAGGCAACAGCGCCAGGCTCACTTGGCCATGCAGCGCTAAGCCCCCCTTCAATCCCAACGTCAGCATCAAGAGAATACTGAGAGTATCGTAGGCTGCTTTGGGGACCTTGAGATCCGACTTCGCCAAGCCGGCAATCACGCCCAGCACAAAAAACGGTAAGACAATATCGGGCACATCCAACTCCTGCACAAAAAAATGGGCGCTCATGCACTGGCGGCCATTGTGGCGAGTTGCGATCATTTACGATAATTAATTTTATGAACACTGGATATTGAGAGTTACCTATATGAACATGCGCCACCTCACGTTCCGGCTACTGCAAGTCTTTCTCGCCGTGGTGCGTAGCGGGTCTCTGTCACGCGCAGCGGAGCAACTGCATTTAACCCAGCCGACCGTCTCCTTACAGATCAAGCGTTTGACGGAAACCGTGGGCTCGCCGCTGTTTCATTTCCATCAGGGCAAACTGGAACTCACCTTCGCGGGCAAGGCCTTGCAGCAAGCCGCCGAACAGTCGTTAGGGGCTTTCGAGCACTTTCACACCCTACTGGAGGAGTCGGCGCAGGGATTTCAGGGTGAGCTGCACCTCGGCGTGGTCACCACGGCACAATACATAGTGCCCAAGTTGTTGGCGCCCTATACGCGTGCCTTTCCCAAGGTGCGCATCACTCTCAATATCAGCAACCGCGCGAAACTGCTCGAGCGCTTTGAAGCACAAGCGGACGATTGGTATTTTTTCAGCCACCCCCCAACCCATAACAATGCCGACTATAAGCGCCTGCTGAAAAATCCCTTGCTCCTGCTGGCGCCCCGAGGGCACTGGGCAGCACAAGGCCAATCGGTGCCTTTCGCCGCACTGCAGGCCGAACGTTTTTTAATGCGCGAGCCCGGCAGTGCAACCCGCATGGTTTTTGAACAGTGGCTGCGTTCGCAAGGCCATTCACTGCCGCACAGTTTGCAAATGGAAAGCAACGAAGCCATTCGGTTGAGTGTGGCGATGGGGCTGGGTTTAGCCGTTTTGTCCGAACACACCTTGACCGACGACACGCATCCGCTGGTTCCCATCCATGTCGAGGGGTTTCCCCTCCTCAGCCACTGGTATCGTGTGCGGCACCCAGGCCGCCCTCTGTCGCAAGCCGCTATAGCCTTTGCCGAGTTTGTCGATATTCATTTGCCAGAATGGGTAGCCCCAAGATTTTTAGCCGATACCCGAATTTAACGCTAGCCCCCTGTTTTTCGTGAAGTCGTCCGGCTTTATGCTGTTGCCTCACGCGTCTTAGGCATCATCTACTTAAAATCCTTCTATAATCTAGGGCTATTTACGGCAAGGAAGACAGCCCCATGACGATCAGTTCTCCCGCATCCCAGCCACTTCGTGACCGGCTTGCTCCGTTCTCGAGCGATGCGGCACGCGCGCAATGGCTGGATAGTCACCCAGCCGACAAAAATCCCCAGATAGTGGATTTTATTTGGTGTTATCTACAGCAAACCCCCGATTTACTGGACCTGACCGCCGCCTGCATAGCCCTCATCAATACAGCGCCCAAAACATACCCACCTTTGGCCGAGGTTTTACAGCTTGCCCCCGCGTTTATTGCGCGCTCAACCGCGACTGCGGAATCGGACCTATTCGATTTGCTCGATGCCGCCTACTTTTGCAACCGCCTGATTGAAGAACTCAACGACCACTTACACACTCACTGCGGGCAGCCGCTGCTGGAACTTGATATCAGCATCGCCAATGTGATGATTCACGGACTGCTGGGCGACGACTACGCCAATCAACTGGACCTTGCCATTTTTTATGCGCTCGAAAGCCTTCTCGGCGACAACTCGCAGGATTGGAGCAGCCTGTGCACGAGTCTGAACCAAACCAAAAACAGCGCCCCCTGGCGGGCGATGCTCGCAGAGAGCCCGGTGCTGGCCTCGGCTCAGCAGGTCGCCAGGCACCCCGCACTCGCCTTACTGGGTTTATCGCTTGATGCAACGACAAACCCAGCCTGAATTAAACGGCTAACGCCAAAATGTCGCGCGATGCATCCGGTGTAATATCGCCATGCTCGCCCAATGCGATGAAATGATGTGCAACCAATCGCTCTATCAATTTTGGAATTGAATCACTTTTCACACCATAAACACTCAGTCTTGTGGGCACGCCCATAGCCTCAAAAAACTCACGAGTGGCAGCGATAGCGCTATCGATAATCGCATCGTCATTACCATCTTGAATATTCCACACGCGACGACCATATTGAATTAACTTACTGCGTTTTTTATCGCGCTGATGCTGCATCACAGCAGGCAACACCACCGCTAAGGTTTGCGCGTGATCCAACCCGTGCATAGCGGTGAGTTCATGGCCAATCATATGGGTAGCCCAATCCTGCGGAACGCCCACACCAATTAAACCATTCAGCGCCATAGTCGCCGCCCACATGACATTTGCACGTACGCCATAATCAGTTGGCACCTGTAACGCTTTAGGCCCCTCCTCAATAAGCGTCATCAACAAACCCTCTGCAAAACGATCTTGAACTTTTGCGTTCACGGGATAGGTTAAATACTGCTCCATAATGTGAACAAACGCATCTACCACGCCATTCGCAATGTGTCGCGGCGGCAAACTGTAAGTTGTCGTGGGGTCCAATATCGCAAATTGTGGGTAAACGAGTGGACTACTGAACGATAGTTTTTCGTGTGTAGCCACTTTGGTGATCACCGAATTACCATTACTTTCTGTTCCGGTCGCAGGCAAGGTCAGTATGCACCCGATAGGTAATGCAGAATAAAACGGTTGATCCTGTGCCAGGATATCCCAGGGTTCACCCTCAAAATGAATCGCAGCCGCAATCAGCTTTGTACCGTCAATGACGCTACCACCGCCAACTGGCAACAAAAAATCAATTTTTTCTTTTTTAACAAAATCGACTGCTTTCATTAAGGTTTCATAGTGCGGATTAGGCTCTATGCCGCCAAACTCAAACCAGATTTTCCCTTCAAGCGCCTTCACCACTTGATCATAGACGCCATTCGTTTTAATCGACCCGCCACCATAGGTTAAAAGAATACGCGCGCCCGCTGGAATCATGGTGGCGATTTCTTTTATCTGGCCTTCGCCGAACACTATTTTGGTTGGATTCACAAAATTAAAATTGTACATATTACATTCCTATCCATTCGGTGATCGCGACCAACGGCCATTCACAACTGGCGCTAGCCGAGGCATGTATTTTCGTGGCCGGATAACGTCTTTTGGCATTGGGCAAGGCTTTCAGAAATGTATCGATTGAATCATTGGATTCGACCGCTTACAGGGTGTGGAGCCGCCCGCGCCGCTAACATCACGCTGATGCGGCTCCTAATCAGATGCCATTTAACGCACTGGGTTTCCGCCAAAAACCGAGCCGAGAACCTGGCTGCCACGCCCAACAGGATCCTTGCGAATCAATTGCTCTTCAGTGGCCACTTGTTTGAACAGACCATCCAGCGCCCTCTGCAGCACATGCTGCTCCAAGTCTAGGCTCGGTTTATTCGCGATAGGTAGCAGGTTGTAGGTGCCTAACAACTGCTGGTATTGGGTGTAAAAGCCAATTTGCTGCAGGTTTTGTTTGATGATGGGGCTGTAGCGCTGGCGCAAACTCGTTTCGGTTTGGCTGCGGAAGTAGTCGGTGGCCGCGGTACTGTGGCCGCGCACTATGCCGAGGGCATCGGTCACGCTCATATTGCGTACCGCCTCGACAAAGACCGCCTGAGCTTCAACCGCCGCTTTTTCGGCGCCTTGGTTCATCAAACTCTCAACGCGATCGAGCTGACTGCCCAAACCCAGTTGACGCAAATTGCCGGCGATAGGCTGTAAATTGGCCGGCAACTCTATGCGGTAAAGCGCGCTATTTGCATAGCCGCCGGGCGCTGACAAGTTGGTAGACGCGCGGGCACTGTCCAATTCCAGCGCCTCTTTGATGCCGCGAACCAGTTGGGCTTGGTTGTTGTAACCGGCGGCACTGGCTACAGCGGCACCAGTTTCTGCCATTTGTGGCAAGCTGGCACTGCAGGCAGCAAGACTAAGCGGCAGGCAGAGCAGGCAAGTACGGGCAAAGTTCATCAGGTTGTCCTCCGTCAGGGGGCTGTCGCCTGTGGGGTCTGGGCGGGTTTAGTGATCGGCGAGCGCGGGGTAATCGGTGTAGCCTGGCGACCCTGGCGTGTAAAAAGTAGAGGGATCGGCTGCGTTTAGCGGTGCACCCACCTTAAAGCGCGCGGGCAAATCAGGGTTTGCCAGAAAGGGCACGCCAAATGCCACCGCGTCCAATTTTCCGGTGGTGATCGCGTTTGCAGCTTCCTCGGCCGAGTACCCCATATTGCCCACCAACACACCCTTATAATGCTCGCGCGCAGGCGCCATAACATCGCCTTGCTGCGCTTGAAAAAAATCGGCGCGCATCACATGCAAATACCCCAGGTTAAAATCATTTAGGCGTTTTGCTAACCAGGCGATCAGCGCTATGGGGTCGCTATCGATCATGCTGTTGTAACTATTGAGTGGCGACAGGCGCAAACCAACCTGCTTGCTGTCCCACACATCGCACACCGCACCAATAACCTCCAACAGTAGGCGGGCACGATTCTCAATGGAGCCGCCATAGGCGCCACTACGTTTATTCGAGCCATCGCGCAGAAATTGATCCAACAAATAGCCGTTGGCACCATGCACTTCCACGCCATCAAAACCCGCCGCTTTTGCGTTGATCGCAGCCTGTTTAAAACCCGCCACTATCCCCGGCAGCTCATCATCCTGCAATGCGCGCGGCTCGGTGTAGGGTAACTTGCCTTCCGGGGTATGCACCTCATCGGCAATGGCCAGTGCGCTGGGCGCAACCGGTTGCCTACCGCCATTCAGCGCGGGATGGCATGCGCGGCCACCATGCCAGATTTGCAAGAAAATTTTGCCGCCTTTAGCGTGTACAGCATCGGTCACCAAACGCCAACCCTCTATCTGCGCTGGGGAGTGAATGCCGGGCTCTTGCCAGAAAGCAGAATGGCCCTCCATCGCCATAGTCGCTTCGGCGATGATTAAACCGGCACTCGCGCGCTGGGCATAATAATCAGCCATCAATGCGTTAGGTAAATGCTCTAGGCCGGCGCGGCAGCGGGTGAGCGGCGCCATCCAGATACGGTTAGCCAGGCCGAGGTTACCCAGGGTTAAGGGGCGGAAAAGAATGTCTACTGTGCTCATAATCACTCCGGTTAGTGGGAATAGCGAAGACGGTGTAGCTGCCACTATCAACCGAAGCCCCCTTGGCTGGCAATACGCAGCGTATCCTTCGCCTGCTCTGTGGGCCCATCCTAACGAAAAACCAATAAAAAAAGCCGACACACAGGTGTCGGCTTTTTTTATTGGAGCGGGAAACGAGGCTCGAACTCGCGACCCCAACCTTGGCAAGGTTGTGCTCTACCACTGAGCTATTCCCGCGTAATGTGGCGTCCCCAAGGGGATTCGAACCCCTGTTCTCGCCGTGAAAGGGCGATGTCCTAGGCCTCTAGACGATGGGGACTAAGGACGCAACATTCGCTTGTGCAACCTGAATTGTTATAAAACTCAACAAGTTGCTGTTACTTTTTCGGTTTCGCACTTGGCTACGCCGTCGAAGTGGGGCGCATTCTAGGGATGCGTGTCGCAGGTGTCAACACTTTTTTATACGCCTTTTTATACGCCAAAGGGCCTCGCACTCAAATGCCGCCAGCGGCTTCGCAATCCACTTCACACCCGCCAAATGGCGTTTGGTCCCCTAATAGGGTAAGAGCCTGGCGGCAAAGCCTGCCTGATCTACCCTTATGTAAGAGATTCCAGAGCAGGCCACCATGTCGTCAATTGCAGTGATTGCCACAATCATCATTTTGCTATCGGCACTGGTGTGCTTCGCCTTTGTCACGCAAACACTCGCGCACAAGCGCGAACAACGCACCCGCATGATCAGTGCCTTGACGGCCAAGGTTCGCAATTTCAAATACATGCAAAACGGATTTCCACCGGGCTTTTTGCCGCCGGATCTTGCCTTGTTGGTGCAAAAAAGCCTGCTGGAGATCTTTAACCAGCTAATGGAGCTAGACCCTCAAAACACTGCCTACCAAGCCGAATTACAGCTGATTGGGCAAAACATGACCAACGTAAGGCGCCAAGCAAAACCCAGCGGCCCGGTTCGCCTCCAGAGTCAGCAACAAATCAGTGAAGTCAAATCCTGCCTTGAGGAGCTACACAAGTACATTTATCAGCTAGAGGAAAAAAAACGCCTCTCGCGGGAGGACGCCGACGCACATAGAAGCTCCGTGCGCGCGCTAGTGGTGAATATCACCGTGGATGCCTACAGTATTGCCGGCGGCCATGCGTTAGATCGTGGCAAGCTGCGCCTTGCACAACACAACCTGGAATTGGCCATCAAACTCATGGAGCGCGAACGCAAGTCAGGGCAATTTGACCAGCGCATCGCGGATTTGCAGCAACAACACGCCCACGTCTGCCAGCAAATCGCGCAAGAAGACGCCCAATCCAGTTTGCCGATGGACACCTCGGATGCCAGCGCACTCGAGGCCAGCTGGGATGATGAGATGGCGCAGAACCCAGACCAGCAATGGAAGAAAAAACACATCTACGACTAGCCGCCGAGGCCAGAGGTTATGGCCTCGGTCGACAAGGCTCGACGGATTTGTTCATCAGCGAATAGGCGTTATTTAACGGGCGTTAACCAGTTTTTATGCTGGGGTATCTGCCCTTTCACCGCTTTAAAGTAAAGCTCTTGCAAGCGGGCAGTCACAGGCCCGCGGCGGCCTTCGCCAATTTGGCGGCCATCCAATTGGCGAATGGGCAAGACTTCAGCAGCGGTACCCGTGAAAAAGGCCTCATCGGCGATATAGACCTCGTCGCGGGTAATGCGCTTTTCTTTGACGGTATACCCGGACTCTTCCGCCAGGGTGAAAATGGTTTTCCGCGTAATGCCGTCTAGGCAGCTCGTGAGTTCAGGCGTGAAGATCACACCATCGCGCACCAGAAAAAAGTTTTCGCCACTGCCCTCGGCGACATAACCTTCATTATCGAGAAGCAGAGCCTCTTCACAACCACAATCCAAGGCTTCGCGCAGAGCCAACATCGAGTTGATGTAATTGCCATTGGCCTTGGCTTTACACATGGTGATATTCACATGGTGGCGCGTAAAGCTGGAGGTGCGAACTTTGATGCCCAACTCTTTCGCTTCAGGCGACATATACGAGGGCCAATTCCAAGCGGCCACAATCACGTGGGTTTCCAGCGAGTCAGCCCGGAGGCCCATGCCTTCGCTGCCCAAAAACGCCATAGGGCGAAGATAAGCCTCATCCAGGCCGTTTTCGCGCACCACAGCACACTGCGCTGCATTTAAGGCCTCTTTACTCCAGGGCATTTTCATCCCCATGATATGGGCGGAGCGGAAAAGGCGGTCTGTGTGCTCTTGTAATTTAAAGATACAGCTACCCTTCTCGCCCGCTTGATAAGCTCTCACGCCTTCAAAAACGCCCATGCCGTAATGCAGAGTATGGGTAAGCACATGAACCTTGGCATCTCGCCAAGGAACCATTTCACCGTCAAACCAGATAACGCCATCGCGGTCGGCAAAGTTCATAAATCGTCTCTCACATCGTTGTTTTTGTGGTCAATCCTGGATCAGCCGCTTCCATCAAACGATGCCATAGCGCCTGCACACGCTGCCTTGCGCCAAAGAGTTGTGCAAGGCTGTTTTGGCTTGCTGCTGACTGAATAAGCTCAGAGTTTGCCGTGTCGCTAAGCGAAGGGCACAGGATGCGTGCGGGTTGTTGTTGCAACACTAACCGGTGCAGCGTGGCGCGAAAGACTTTGTAGGCTTCGATCAGTTCAGCGACCTCTTGGGCGCTGAGCCAGCCGGTGTGTTCAAGGCCGCTGAGCAAACGGATATTGTCAGAATAGCGCGCCAGTGCTGGGTTGCGGTGGGCGTAGGCCAAGATCGCGTATTGAACCATAAATTCAATATCGACGATACCGCCCGAATCCTGCTTCAAATCAAATTCTCCGGCCGCTTGCGCCTTCGCCGAGGACCCGAGCTGAGCACGCATTTTGTGCCGCATGGCCACCACGTCTGACTTGAGCGAGCTCCCGTCGCGCTCGCCACAGAGTACCGACAAGCGCACAGCGTCAAAGGCCGCCGCAAGCGGCGCATAGCCGGCTACCGGGCGGGCACGCACCAATGCTTGATGCTCCCAAGTCCAGGCTTGCTCGCGCTGATATTTCTCAAACGCGGCCAGCGTCGTAACCAGCAAGCCCGACTGGCCAGAGGGTCTTAGGCGCATATCCACTTCGTAGACCAGCCCAGAGGCAGTACGCGTATTGAGCAAGTGGATAATTTTTTGGCCCAGCCGGGTATAAAACGTCAAATTGTCGATAGCTTTTTGATCGGCTGTGGCCTGGGTCTCGAGATGGGTTTGTGATTGGTGTAAAAAAACCAGGTCGAGATCACTGCCATGCCCAAGCTCAATGCCGCCCAGCTTGCCATACCCCACTATCACAAACTCAGGGTCAGGCGCTGACTGACCACCCGGCAACCCATGGCGAGCTACCATCTCTCGCCACACCCATTGCAGTGCGTAAGCGAGGATCACCTCCGCGAGCTCAGTGAGATAGTCGCTGACTTTCATCAAGGGTAACCGGCCCGTAATTTCACAGGCGGCCACTTTTAATGCGTGCGCCTGCCGAAAATAACGCAGCGCCTCCATTTGCTGCTCAAGATCGGCCTCCGGAATGCGCAACATCTGCTGGGTCAGGTCGGAGGCCAATTCGCTCTTGCTGGGAATGCTATAGAGATTGCTCGGGCTCAATAACTCATCAAGTAAAGCGGGGTGATCGGCGAGGCGCTCTGGAATCCAAACGCAGGCCTCGCTCAGCACGATTAATTGCTCTAACGCGACAGGGCTTTCAATCAGCAACAAGACATAAGCGCTTCGCCTTGCAATGCGTGTGATAAAGGGTGCGAGGCGCCGCAAGGTTTCGGCGGGCGCCTGCCGAGTCGACAGCCGTTGCAAGATCATGGGCATCAGCCGGCCAAGCCGTTCAGCGCCCTGCTTATCCACCGCTATCACCGCTTTATCCTGTCGACAGCGCCACAACCCGTTCGCCATGGCCGCGCACTCAACGGCAGGCTCCGGTAGCTGGCTGCCAAAACCGCCCGCCAGGAGGCTCTCCGTCATGGCCGCCTCACTCGCCAACCACCAAATCATCTGAAATGCGCTGTCTATTGGTTGCACATCCGGGCTGCTGGTTTCGCTGATCACACTGGCAAATACCTCGCTGACCGCCGCAAAGGTCGCGCTCAGCAGGGCGTCGCATTCTGCGGCGTTGGCACAACCCAGGTTGTAGGCCAAGGCCCATTGCGCCTTGGGACAAGTGGGCAGATCCTGCGTTTGCTGATCCTGCCAGGCCTGAATACTGTGTTCGGCTCGGCGCAGCAGCTGGTAATGAGCCAGCAAAGCCGTACCCGTCGCCTCCGGCAGGGCTTTCAACCGCACGAGCTCCGCCAATGCGGCCTGTAAACTCGGGGTTTGCAAACCGAGGTCGCGCCCGCCACGGATCAGTTGTTGCGATTGCACGATAAATTCAATTTCACGTATGCCACCTTCACCGAGTTTGACGTTGCCCTTCAAGCGGCGACGTTTCACCTCCTGCCGAATGCGCATTTTCAGATCACGCAAGGCTTCAATGGCGCTGAAGTCGACATATTTGCGGTAAGTGAACGCCCGCAAAAGCGCCATCAGGGCCTGATGATGTGCTGCTGTGGCATTGCTAGTGGTGGCGACTATCCGCGCCTTGATCATGGCGTAACGTTCCCAGTCGCGCCCTTGGGTGTGGTAGTAGGTCTCCAGGGCATCAAAATGGCTGACAAGAGCACCACTCTGGCCGTAGGGGCGCAGCCGCATATCCACTCGATACACAAAACCCTCAGCGGTTCGCGCATCCAGACTCTGGATAACCCGCTGCCCCAGTTGCGTAAAAAAGGCCTGTGCACTCAAGTCGTCCGAACCCGCAATGGCACCGGCTTCCGGGTAGGTAAAAATCAAATCAATATCCGAGCTGAGATTCAGTTCATTGGCGCCGAGCTTGCCCATCCCCAGCACCAGTAGCGGCAATGCCTCACCCGTCGCCGTCTGTGGCACACCACCAAAACGCTTGGCCAGCGCATCAAAGTGCCAGCGCACTGTCGCCTCAACCGCCACATCGGCCATGGCACTCAACTCGCGCATGAGGCTGAAGGTATCGGCCAGCTGATTCAGTTCGCGCCAAATCATCCGCACCTGCTCGCGGGCGCGCCAGTGCCTCAAGGCGCGATTGAGCCCAGGCTCCGTTTTAGCCGAATCTTCTAAGTTGAAGTGATATTGCAGGCTTTTTCGGTAATCGTCGTGATTTTTGCAGACATCTATGGATTCGAGCAGCACGGCATCGAGCACCGACTGCCCCGAAAATAGCTGGACACCAGGTTTCGCCAACAGCAGGCTGCGCGCATATTGGCTGCAAGCCAATACCCTTTTCCAAGCCGCAGCCCGGCTGCTCAAACCTGCCGTGAGCCAGCACTTGTCTGCTTCAGTCTGCGCAGCCCACCAGGCCATTTGCTCGTGATTGATGCGCTCGGCATCCGGCATATCGCCGCTCAGTAACAGGCTATCGGGGAGGCTGGATGAGGTAGTTTGCGATGAAAGGTTCATATTCACGCCCTGCGATTGCGGCAAATCCTGCATAAAAGCGGTAAACTCAAAATACTGTTCATACAGACAGCCTGTTTTTTTAACCAGATCGTCTGCTAGCAGGCCAGTCAAAGCGCCAGGCACCGCCACTTAGCATTTCAACTGTCACTTAGCGTTTCAACTGACGCTGGCGCTTCCACTTACGATAGTTTGAGCCGTTACCGTTTATGCGCTTATTTATTGCTGAAAAACCGAGTCTCGCACGGGCATTGGCTGAGGGTCTAGCCGGGCGACGCAACGCCTCGCCGCGCGAGGGGGTGCTGACACTCGATAACGGCGACAGAGTCACCTGGTGCCTCGGGCACTTGCTGGAGCTGGCCGAGCCTCATGCCTATGACCCCGCCTATCAAAAATGGCGCAAAGAACATCTCCCGATTGTGCCATGCACTTGGCAATACCAAGCGCGCACAGCCGCGCTTGGTCAGCTAAAGGTGGTGCTCGGGCTGATTAAACAGGCATCTACCATAGTGCACGTGGGCGACCCGGACCGCGAAGGCCAGCTACTGGTTGACGAAGTCCTGCGCCACAGCGGGCTAGACCCGAGCAGCCCTCACATTTTGCGTTGTTTAATCAACGACTTGACACCCGATGCCGTCAGGCGCTCTTTGCAGCAGATGCAACCTAACCGCCAATTTGCCGCTCTGTCGGCCTCAGCCTTGGCGCGCAGCCACGCCGATTGGCTGGTCGGCATCAATCTAACGCGTCTCTGCAGTATTCAAGGGCAGGCTGCGGGCTTTCATGGCGTTCTGTCAGTTGGGCGCGTGCAAACGCCTGTACTGGCGCTGGTTGTTGCCCGCGATAAGGCCATTGCCCAGTTCGTACGCCAAGCTTTTTTTACCGTACAAGCCGAGCTGCACACTGCCGATGGCGTACACTTCACGGCCAGCTGGCAACCGAATGATGCCTGCCAAGCTTACTGCGATAGCGAAGGCCGGCTGGTGCACCGCGGCCTAGCTGACAACATCGCCCAACGGATCAGTGGCCAGCCAGCAACCGTAGAATCCCTACGCACCCAGACGCACCAGCAAAAGTCGCCCCTGCCGTTCAACCTGTCCAGTTTGCAAATTGAAGCCTCCAAACGCTTGGGTTTTAGCGCCGCTGACACGCTCGCCCACTGCCAAGCTCTCTACGAAAAACACCAGCTGATCACCTACCCGCGCTCAGATTGCCGCTATCTGCCCGAAGCCCATTGGGCAGGTGCCCAGCGGGTCAGCCAGTCACTTTTGCATCACTGCCAGAACCTCACGGCAGCCGTCGCAGGGGCCGATTGGGCATTAAAAAGTGCAGCCTGGCAAGATAGCGAAGTGGGCGCACATCACGCGATTATTCCAACCGATAAAACCGCCAGCTGTTCTCTATCTACAGCCGAGCGGCAAGTCTACGAACTGATTGCCCGCGCTTATCTGGCGCAATTTTATGGCCCTGAGCGCTGGGAGCAAACAGACGTGGGCGTACGCATCGTGACTGGGCTTTTTACCGCAAGCGCCAAAAAGCGCTTGGCAGCCGGATTTACCCAGTTGCTACCGCACTTCAGTCAGTCGCCCACCGATCTGCCATCAACTCAAGCTGGCGCAGCCGCCAATAGCGCCCTCTCAGCACCGCTGGCGGCCAAGCTGCCGCCATTAACGCTGGGCCAACCCTTGCGGTGCTCAGGCGGCCAAGTCATAGAGCGCGAAACCAGCCCCCCTAAACCCTATACCGATGCGAGCTTAATCGCCGCCATGACCGGCATAGCGCGCCACGTCAGCGATCCCGCACTCAAACGCATCCTGCGCGAAACCGATGGCTTGGGCACTGAAGCCACGCGCGCGAGCATTCTCGAACTCTTACAAAAACGCGGTTTCATTACTCGTCGGGGCAAAATGTTGGAATCGACAGCCACCGGGCAAGCGCTGATTCAAAATCTGCCGACGGAGCTAACCACCCCCGACATGACGGCACATTGGGAATCCGCCCTGAACGCCATTGCCCGAGAGGAGCAGCCTTACGCTGACTTCATGCAGGGCTTAATGAGCAACCTGAAGCACCTGGTCGAAACGCTTGGCCAACGCCCAATCGCCGGTTTAGCCGCGCACCAGGCTGCGCCTTCGGCACCCAAACGCACGCGCACAAATTCCGATAAAAAACAAAAGCGCGGCGCCACAAGAACCGCTTACAAAGGGCGAACCCGTTCTCGCCCGGCGACATCTCGCAACGATGTCTCACAACGATAACGAGGCGGCCAGGCGCGCTAGTCAAAACAACACAACTGAGGCAGACTCCCCGGCGCACTCAACCCCCGCGCCCCGCAACACCGTAACAAGGGGTCCATCGGCCTAGGAGATTTCGGGATGCCCCAGAAAGCGCTTTCCCCTTCAAGATTGTTTGCTCCATCAAGATTGTTTGCTCCATCAAAATTGTTTGCTTCCTCAATATTGCTACAAATTTTGTTCTTTGGTGCCGCGCTAGTGTGCGCGGGGCATCTGAGCGCGGCTGAGCTGCGCCTGCAGATTAGCGATAACCGCAAGCCACTCGGCGATGTGTCAGTGATATTGGAAAGCCGTGACGGCAAACGCCTGACAACTATCACCCGCGCAGACGGCCAAGCCGCCTTTACTGAGCTTGCCCCTGGCTTATATCGCCTCAGCTTGAAAGCAACAGGCTTTAGCACACTGGAGCAACCCAAGCTGCGCCTATCAGAAGGTAAAATCACTACTCTCGAATTTAGCTTAAAGCGCTTATATCGCAGCAAATCGACGCGAGATAACGCACCTATTGAAGAAGTTTTAGTTTTAGGAACTCGCGTGGGGGTAGACTCACTGGCCGCCGTCAGCCAAACAGAATTGGACCGCGAGGCCCTGCGCAGTGCAGCGGGCAGCGGTGGCGATGTCATGCGCGCCCTAGACGGCTTACCCGGGCTTTTTTCCGATGGTGAGTTTTCGGGCTTTACGGTGCGCGCCAATGGTCCACGCGACAATCTGATACTGGTCGATGGTGCCCCTTATGACAAAGTCGTGCATTTTGGCGACAGTTTTGGCGAACTGGAAGACGCCGAGGGCGGTGGGCGCTACTCCGTCTTTGCTCCGAACATCATCAGCGAAGCGCGCTTTCAACCCGGCGGCTGGGAGGCGGCCTATGGTGGCCGCGCCGGCTCCTTATTGTCGCTGAACGTCGCCAAAGGCGACCCCAATGACGCGCGCTACAGCACCCTGATTGACATCACCGGCGCCGAGTTCACCTATGACGGCCCCAGCCGCTTACGCAAAGATACCAGCTTGTTGTTATCGGCTCGCCACTTCAACTTTGGCCGTTTATTTGATGCCATAGGGCTCGACAGCATCGGCGAACCCATCATTACTGACCTGATAGTGAAAACACACAGCGAGCCAAATCCCAATTCAACCTTTGAATTTTTGGCGATACTCGCGCCTGAATCCTATGATCGCCGTGTCGAGAACGTTCTCGCGTCTGATGAAAAAGGCGTGGGCAGCTTTGATGACACTGAGCTGGTGAGCAGCCAATCGCACAACCATTTGTTAAGCGCTCGCTGGACTTTGCAACTGGCGGCAGGCGAACTGCGCCAACAGCTCTATAACCGGGCATTCGATGAAGAAGCCCAAACCGGACAAGCAGCACCCTACGCAGCACCTGATTACCAGCCCGGGAAACCGGGGACCGGCATCAACCCGGCAGGCGTGCCCGTGCGCTTTCCGATTATCCGCTCGACGGAAGACGAGTCGCTCTGGGGCTGGCGACTTGACTGGCAGCAAGACAACACCTGGGGCGCCTTCACAACCGGCCTGGAACTCAACCACAGCCAGCGCGACTTCAGCATAACGCTCGATAGAGACTGGATTCGCTACGTATTCGAGCCTAGCCGCCAATCAAACGACCAACACTTCCGGCTCCTGACCCCTGCCGAAATCAACGCCGAGTACAAGACCTCCGGCATGATGGGAGCCTTCTATCTTGATCAGCGGTTTACGCTAAGTCGCTGGGATTTTCGCACCGGCCTCCGTTATGAAGCCGATGACATCATTCAGGATCAAGGCCTATCACCACGCCTGGCGGCCACGCGCTTTTTAGGCGATAGCCTGCGCATGACCTTGACCGCAGGCCGCTATCAACAAAGCCCACTGAGCACTGAAATTGCGGCCGATGCGCGCAATGCCGAACTTAACTATGAAATTATCGACCAATGGAGCCTTGGTTTTCAGTACCCCCTGAGCACCCACTGGGGCCTGATAGTCGAGCCTTATTACCAGCAATTGGATCAACTCTTGGTTGCGCCTAATGACAATAATCGTTTACTGACTAATAGCGGCGAAGGCGAAAGCTATGGCGTGGACGCCGGTTTGTCGCGGCAGTTTAACGCAGGCTGGTCGGCCCAACTGAACTACTCCTTCAGCGAAGCGCGGGTACGCGACAGCGCACAAGGCGCTGACTATGCTCCGGATTTTCACCGCCCCCACGCGCTGAGCCTGGGTGGGGTTTATGAATTTAACGACAGCTGGCAGCTTTCTGGCCGCTGGAAGTGGGCCTCTGGTAAACCGTTTGGCCAGTTCATCATTTACGAAGATGTTCTCGCAGGAACGCCCTATGCTGCGGCAAAACGCTACAGCAAAGCGATTATTGGCAACAATGATCAGCGCTACAGCCCTTACAGCTCCTTGAATGTACGCCTCGATTACCGTCGCAGTATAGGCCCGGCTGACTTGGTCGCTTTCGTCGATGTTATCAACCTCCTCAGTCACAACAACCCGTCGGGCAGCCGCTTCGATGAACGCACCGGACAGGATGTCATTGAGGAGAGTTCCGCCATTCCACTGATAGGATTTCGGTTGGCTTGGTGACCTTGGGCGGTTAAGGGTGCCTTTCCTGATATACCCCTCTACAATGGCCGCTTTTTCAAGCAGGAGGCGGCCGGCATGGTCAAAAAGCCCTCACGAGTGATCTATCCCGGAACCTTCGACCCCATCACTAACGGGCACCTCGACATAGTCGACCGTGCCTGCAAACTGTTCGATGAAGTCATAGTCGCTGTGGCGGCCAGCCCGCGCAAAAAGCCACTGTTTAGTTTGGAAGAGCGGGTCGACCTCTGCCGCGCCGTCTTACCCCACCCCGAGCAAGTGACCGTCTGTGGCTTTGAAGGTCTCTTGGCCGACATGGTCAAACGCTACAATGCGCGCGGCGTGGTGCGCGGTATTCGCGCTGTATCCGATTTTGAATACGAATTTCAACTGGCCAACATGAATCGCGCGCTCGAGCCAGACCTTGAAAGCCTGTTTTTGACGCCAGCTGAACACTTCAGCTTTATATCGTCTTCTCTCGTCAAAGAAATTGCTTCATTACAGGGCGATGTGAGCAAATTTGTGCAGCCCGCCGTTCAGGCCGCTCTCGCAAAGACTTTTTCCACCCCCCATTAAGAGACCTACCATGATCCGTCGTATTTGCTTGATCCTCCTCACCCTCTCGTTACTAGCGGGCTGCACCTCACTGTTGATTGGTAACCGCATGCAAAGCGCCTTGATCGGCGCCCTGTTTGAGCAATTTTTAGGGTTTAACCCCAATGATGCCAAGCTCTTTGATAACCCTATCGTCAAGGGACGCATGCAGGCGATGCTGGGCAACAAATATGAGCCAACCTTAAAACTGCTGCGCGAAGCTCAAGCCATCCAGCGCGATGGCGCTGTGTTTTATGTGCTGGGCAAAGCGTTGCCCGCTGCCGATAAAGCACTGAATGGCGACAAAGCCGGCACTGGAGCCCTTGGAATTGCCAGTCAACTGCTCCAGGGCCCGAAGGATCCAGCAGCCCTCGCAGAGGCCGGCGGCCAGGCTGTTCTGGATAATGCGGGTATGAGTTTCAATCCGGAAAAAAACCAGTTCACCGTGATGCTGATCGAGCAGGGTAAGCCGCAAATTTTCCAAGAAACTCTGAATGAGCAAGGCAAGCCGGAAGCGACAGGGCAAAGCCTGAAATCAGACCTCACGCAAGCGGCAATCGAATCACTACCGGGCGACATGAAAGCCGTTTTCCAAGTCGCGAGCGCCCTCAAAGGCGCCACTGCTCACTAAGTTGAAGCCAGCGACCCATTTCAGAGTCAATTGACGCCTTAGGCGCCTTTCGGATTGAAAGTGCGCCTTAAGCCTTCGCGCTCAGAGTGCCCGTTTATCTGATGAGGCCGCCCACCGGGATAGCGGCACCGGTTATTTTTGACGACTCTGCAATACTCAAAGGATGATGAGGCATTGCAGAGGCCACAATGGACGCATCCGCTCTTACCGCACAGCTCGACACTCTGTCCGCGCTCAAAGCGCGGATGGGGGCGCTTTACCGCGAGGCAGCGCTCAGCCCGCTTAGCCATTTTGCCGCCAGCCAGCAACTGGCCATCAAACCGCTGGATGCCGATCGTCTCGGCATGCCACTGGCCGATAACATGGTGCTCATGTCCCTGTCAGGCCCCGATCTGCAATTGTTGTTCAAGCTGCATTTTACGCATGCCCAAGCCCATAGCCGTTTATCGCCTCCGCAGGCGGTTGAGGCTAGCTTGCTCTGCCAGCCACTGCCGCAAAAATCCATTGATTACATGAAAGAAATCGCCAATCAAATCTGCGGGTTGCTTTGCCGCCAGTTTGTGAACCAAGGGGTTTTTGTTGGGCTGAGCGTGCCGCTCTATGTACGAGGTTATTACGATATTTATGCGGATTACACCGATAAAAACACTCCACTTTTAAAATTTGGTGATGGTTGGACACTGGAGGGGCCTTTTGGCGAACTCGCCTGCAGCACCTATACCGAAATCACCGGCGATGCAGGGGCCGCCTCACTGCTCAACATCACCTTTAACGACGAAAACGATGACATCGAATTTTTATAACCTGTCACACGGATATCGAGACGACCAAGGTGGGCCTCTATGACGATTTCAAATGAATTGCTCGCATCGCAAAAAATGCTTGGCCTCATGGAAGCGGCCAATCGGCAAACCGAATCCTTACTGGATGATTTTCCCAGTGTCTATGCCCTGATGGACGATCAGGGTCGCATTATTCGCGCAAATACTGCCTATTGTCGTCTCTGTAACACCACGTTGGATGGGGCCTTGGAATCGTGTTGGTATAGCTTATTTACGACCGAAAGTCTGGACATCGCCAAACACCATGTGAAAAAACTGGTGATGACAGAACCCGATCATCCTGACCAACAAACCACCTCACAATTTCGCGCTGATGTTCTGGACCAGCGCACCCAGAAGGCGCGTCAGTACGTTTGGTCTTTATCGCGACTGGCGCCCACCGGCTTGGCGGGGCGAGTGTTTTTTTCGATCATCGGTAAAGATTGCAGTGGGCTTTACGAGTCGGAAATGAAATTAACCAGCATATTCGATGCCCTGCCGCTCGCCATTTTGCTGCTGGATGCCGAAGGTCGCATCGAAGATGTCCTGACACAATTTTCATTTGCATTATTAGCGCGCAATAATCTTGCTGGGCAGCATCTGGTTGAGGTATTGCCGTGTTTAAGTACACACGACGCTGAAGACCTGGCCTTATCCTGTCAACGCCTTAGCCATTGTGTGGGCAAATCCGTGTTGCGTTTTAAAGAGGCGGAGCCTTATTTACTCAAACAGTTTGGCCTAAAAAGCCAACAACAATTTGCGACAAAATGGCTGAAGGCCAGTTATCAGGTTGTCTCGACCAATGGCATTGTGGAAAAATTCATGCTGATTTTGCAAGATGATACCGAATCCATAAAAATTGCCAACGATCGAAAACGCATCAATGAGTTGGAGCGCCAAAGTCGCGAAATGTACGAATGCGCGATTCGCGATCCACTGACTGGCCTCTACACGCGCTTATACATGAACGATGGCTTTGGTACATTGCTGAACGCATTTAATGCAGGCAATATTAACGCCCTCGAATTAGTGCTGTTTGATATCGACCATTTTAAACGCATTAACGATACCTACGGGCACACAACGGGCGATGATGTTATCAGTGCGCTCGGCAAACTGATTTTGGAAGAAACCCATACCGGGATGGTGGCTGTGCGCTATGGTGGCGATGAATTTTTAATTATGCTGCCTGAAGATTACTCCGGCTCTCAGCGGGGTTTGCATTTTGCCGAGCGGGTGCGCGAGCGCATACTGAGTCGTCAGATTCCGATTAAAAATGGACAATCGCTTCAGGTAACACTCAGCGGCGGGGTAATTTTTTGCCGCCAAGGCGAAACGCTACACGACATGATTGAGCGCGCCGATGCCTATTTATATCGAGCAAAAGAAGCCGGTCGCAATACCATTATGACCGAACCCCCCACCCCACCCGCACCCCATTCGCGGTCAGAACTTCTCAGGCCACACTGAGAACCGGGAGACGCTATCATGGCCACTATTTTAATTGTGGATGACTCAGAAACTCTGCGAGAGCAAATCGCCAGCGACCTGCTATCGGCGGGTTATCAGGTTATTGAAGGCGTGAATGGCGAAGATGGGCTCGATAAAGCCACGCATCATCCCATTGATTTGGTGATCTCGGATTACAACATGCCGGTGATGGATGGACTCACCATGTGCAGCCACATCAATGCCATGCAGAGTAAAAAAATACCGATTTTTTTACTCACGACCCAATCGCGGCCAGATTTAAAAGAAGAAGCCAAAAAAGCTGGCGTCCTGGCGTGGATCATAAAACCCTACAACAAAGAAAAACTCTTGATGGTCACGCATAAAATATGCCCACCCAACCCGTAAAATGAGCGGACACGCCGTTAGCACAAAGGCTGTGCCGACGCACAGCCTTGGCACAGACAGCGCAATTCAAGCTGCGAACTTTGCAAACGGTAGCCCGCATTGGCCACACTGAGGCTTAGAGCATCCATAATATCGCGCTTAATACCCACCTCCTTCACCTGTCCACAGCCATCACAAATTAAGAATTGCGGCACCTCATGCGCATGCTCACACGCAATGTGCGAACAGGCGATAAATTTATTGGCCGATTGTAATTTGTGTACCAGATTTTCATTGGCTAAAAAATCCAGCATCCGGTAGACCGACATAGCCGGCAAGGCCTCAGCATACTCATCGCGAATAGCCTCTGCGATTTCATAAGCCGACAAGGGTTTTTGTGATTTTAATAAACACACAAAAACGCGCTTGCGCTTTTCGGTCATTTTACTGCCCGCTTTTTCACAGGCCGCAATGGCGCGCTGGACGACATGCTCGATACTCATAGAACCCCAGACGTTGAAGGAGGCCGCCAGCCTGTGTTGCCGCTGGCAGGCCACAAAAGCCTGCACAATAGCGCCTCACACCACCTGGCGCCAAGCCTTAGCGCGCCAAGGTTAGACATCTGCAGCGAGCCTAGCGGCACCAAGCCCGGTTAATCGTGGTCATGCTCATCTGCGTGAGCCGCGTCAAAACCCAGCCAGGTCAGGTTGGCGGGCGCATAATCCAGCTCAATATGATCCGTGATCATCACGGCATCTAAATCGATAATCACTACATGTTTTGAAATCGGGTCGCCGATATACAATTGGTGCGCACTCGGCGACGACACCATGGAAAAGTTCATTCCTGGTGGCATTGTCGTCAGATCACCCTCTAAAAACTTCAAGCGGGCACCCGCAAATTCCCAATGGGTTTCATCGCCCTCGTCATGCGGTTCGATCAGGGTTAAATAACCTTGATCATCGACAATAGCAAACTGCTCGGCTTCCTTCGTGAAGTGTTGCGCAATCGGTTTGGCGCCTTCCACCGGCTTCCAGTCGATCAGCGTCAGCGTATTTTTCGCTGGGTCAATCACAAAAAATTGACGCACAGCACTACTACGCGAACTCGCTAACCCCATAAAATAATCCGTATCCGGATGCCCCCAAAGGCTACCAATGCGCAAGCCTGCAGCCACCTCGGTGGTGTTCGCTAATTTTTTAGCGGTGTAGCTTCCGTCTTCCTCTGCATCAATAATTAACACACCATCAGCGCAACCAAAGACAATATGGTGTTCATTTTGAGCTGCGCCATGCAAGTCGGGGCAGGTGACATCAAAGGTTTGCGCGAGGGTATAAGCACCCTCTTTTAGGGCATAAACGCCGACTTGATCGGGTAAAATTTTGTTCGTCGAGGTCGATAACATATCCTCGCGGCGCAAGCTGCTGATCACTGAGGTGCCACGCACTTTTGCTACACCGTGCTGTGGCAGGGGGAATTCAATGCGCGCCGGAGCTTCGTTTTCTTCGATCATGTGATCATCAAAAATTAACACGCCAGCATTGCTGCTTGTTGCCGCATCGCCATCTAAAAAGATAGCCGTTTCGCCACCATAGGTTTCAAAATGGGTTGGCCGACTCCCTGAAAAACTCAGGTTAGATAGGCTTGGAACTTCCGAAAACACATCAAAATGATCGTCATGCGCCTCTTGCCACAAGCCGCCATCCAGAAAACCAATCGTGTCTTTTTCACGTGAAATCAGCGCAGCAAAACGATAACTGCCTGTGGCATAAACCGCGCTGGGGGTAGCATCCAATTTAATACGACTTAAACGGGTTTTTGTTGTGAGGTCATACACATCCGCTTCGGCAGTCGCCGGGTTAACCATCAACAGACGGCCATCGCCTACAGACCCCGGCACTCCGCCGCCGTGATTATGATCATCGTCTTGAATAATCGGTGGCTTCTCGGTGATAGTCGTTTCAGCGTCACCACAGGCTGTTAAATGAAGCGCTGCGACAACGGTTAAAGAAAAAACTAAAGGCTTAAATGCATTAAATTTCATGATACCTCCTAATAAAAATGGGTAGACGATCGCAATTCATACAACACAACAAGACTCAACAATCTTGTCGCAAAATAAAATTAAACCAAGCCATTAAAATGTCCCGCGAATACCGAGGCTGAAATTGCGACCCGGGCGCGGCGCAACATCTTTGATAAAGGAGGTATGAACACGCGCGTCAGCATTCGCGATATTTTCGCCTTTAAAAAATACTGACAATTCCAGGGGTTTGACGGGAATTTGATAAGCGACTTGAGCATCCAGCAAGGCGTAATGATCTGTCGCGGTCTCAAGCGGGGCGACATCGTTTTGACTGGCGTAATAGATCCACTCAACATTAGCCACCCAACGCTGATGGGAAAATGCCAAATCCCAGCCTAAACGGCGTGGTGGCGTGCGCGGCAGGTTGCTGCCATCTTGCAATCTAGCGCGCACAAAATCGCCAAAGGTCGTTAATGTCCATTTATCATCGAGCTTCCACATCAGCTGGGCTTCCAGCCCATAAAATCGTGCATCGCCTGCGGTAAACAGATACACCGGCAATTCCTCTGCATGAGGGTCTTCTGCTTCAACCGCTTCGCTCTCGTGCTGATGCTCGTCTGCGTGCTCGTCCTCATGCGCGTGACCGCTTTCGGCAAATAATCCTGTCGAATTTTGATAATAGTAATTGTCGATGTTATTCAAAAAAGCATTGAGAATGATGGCCACATCACCTTGGTGTTTACGAAAAGTCAGGTCGATATTGCGGGATCTTTCCAAGTCGATGCTATCGCGGCTCAACAGGGCCTCTGCCTCGCCCTCGGCATTCTCAGACAGCGCAAACAAGGCCCCTATCTCATAGGCGCCAGAGCCTAAATGGGGGCCAAACGACAGCAGCTCCGCGGCTGATGGCGCACGCTCCGCCTGCGATAGCGCGATACCCAAGTTGTAGCCGGGGGTAAAATCCCATACGGCCCCAACCGACAGGCTAGACGGCGTAAAGCGATGCGCCACATCAAACAGGCGCGTATAACCCGCCCCTGATTCGTCCGCATGTTCCTCATGCTCCTCATGACCGTCATGACCTGCGTCTGCAGCATGTGCCGCAACAGGGGGCAAGCGAACGTCATTGGCGTCAATCGTCACGCGCTCAATGCGCGCACCCCATTGCAGCAGCAGATCACCAACATGTTTTTCTTCCATGATGGCCAGGGCGAAGGCTTCAGCACGCGATGCGGGCGTGAAGGCCTCTTCACCTTCGGCAGAGGCGTCACTTCGCTTGTAATGAAAATTCACCCCGCCTTTCCAGTGCTGCCATTCGCGGTGCAGAAAGTCGGTGCGCAATTCATAGGTCTCATGCGCAAACAGGGTACCGACTGTGCCGGCTTCTACCTCGGCGTGGGCGTAATCGGTATAGGCTGCACGCGTCTTAATCGCGCGTAACCAAGACGAGTCGAGCATAAACTCACTTTGCAATTGATACCGCTCTTGCTCGAGATCGGCGTAGACGGCTTCCGACTCACCGCCATGACTATGCCCTGGGATACCGTATTCGCGATCGAGTCGCTCTGCGGCAATACCGACAAACCCGTTATCTAGTAGGTAACTGGTGCCTAGGGTAAAGCCTTGCGACTCCTCGGCTGAGCTCGCAACAACCCGTTCGGCACTGTGTTCGTCGCTGTGTTCCTCATGCTCGTCATCATGATCTTGTTCGTGCTCTTGCTCAGGGGCCACTGGCACCTTGTAATCGTCGGCGTCTCGCCAGAAGCCGTCTGCATAAAATGCCCAGCTTTGAGTTCCGCTCGTCGCATTAAATGCGCCCAACTGTTGGCCGTTGACGCTATCGCGGCTCAGCAACCATTCGCCCTGCGTCTCAGAATCTTGCGGAACGCGACCGTCTACCACATTCACCACACCGCCAATGGCTCCACTGCCATAAAAAAGTGTGGCTGGGCCACGCAGTATCTCAACCTGCGTGGCGGTCGAGACCTCGGACGCCACCGCATGATCCGGCCCAACACGCGATACATCGCCCACATCCAAGCCATTTTGCGTAATCAAGACGCGCGGGCCACTCAAGCCGCGAATCACAGGCGTGCTAGCCACCTTGCCATGAAAATTGGTGTTGACTCCCGGTT
>JACCDR010176695.1_pt1 | contig 34884 bp, 25 predicted proteins | sample 7446431 | NCBI WGS metagenome assembly JACCDR01 (sample SAMN15323443, study PRJNA562643) | freshwater metagenome | isolation source: river surface water | place: USA:Blue River Watershed | collected 2017-08-17 | reverse complement strand
TTGAACTCACGACCGAAGCAAGCATCGACGGTTTTGTGAAGCAAATTGGTTCATTACCTGCCAATATACAACTTGAAGAAAGGGTATTAAGTTACGAAATCAGGATTGACGGAAACATGGCTACCGCTTGGACTCCCTACGAATTGTATGTAAACGGCAAACGCCAACATTGTGGTGTGGATGCCTTTCAACTATACAAAACCGAAAATGGTTGGAAAATCATCAGCATTGCCGATACCCGAAGAAAGTGTGAGTAAGAATTTAACTTGCTTTCAATAAAATTCCACAAAATATTTGGAATTTTATTTTTTCATAATTTACTTTGCCATACAAAGTAATTTGAAAAATGAATAATCACTTACAAGACATTTCGGAAATACGCTCGATGATGGAGCGTTCGAGCAAATTTATTTCTTTGAGCGGCTTGGCAGGGATTTCGGCGGGCTCGTTTGCGTTGATTGGAGCGTTTTTGGCATACAATAGGATTGTTGCCGACAACCCCACAAACGACTTGGATTTGAGCCATAATATGCCTTTGATAGAATATATTTTTATTGATGGGCTGATTGTTTTGATTCTTTCGCTTAGTTTTGCCATGTATTTTAGTTTTAGAAATGCCAAAAAGAAAAAAGCCAAAATCTGGGACAGTACCTCCAAAAGACTTTTTATCAATATGGCTGTGCCACTGATAACAGGAGGCGTATTTTGCTTAATTTTACTCAGCCACGCTCCGCAGTTGATAGATGCCGCCACCTTGGTTTTCTATGGTTTGGCACTGGTCAATGCCTCCAAATACACTTACGAAGACATTCGTTATGTAGGGTACATAGAGGTTGTATTGGGCTTGATTTGTGGTTTTTTTAGTAACTGGAAGCTAGAATTACTCTTTTGGGCATTGGGATTTGGGCTTGTGCATATTGTTTATGGCTTGCTCATGTACCGCAAATATGAATCTTGATTGGGGAATGAAAATTAAGATTCTATTATCAAATTAAGCGTATGCAAACAATCATTTCAAAGATAAATAAAGCTTTTGAAAATCGGGTAAGGCTCGGAGTGATGTCGGTCTTGATGGTAAACGAATGGGTTGATTTCAACGAATTGAAAGAAACGCTCAACGTAACTGATGGCAATTTGGCTTCGCATATTACCGCTTTGGAGAAAGAAAAATACATTCAGGTGCGTAAAGCTTTTATTGGCAAAAAACCGAATACCTCTTTCAAAGCAACATCCGAAGGACGACAGGCTTTTCAAGAACACCTCAATGCCCTCGAAGCCCTGATAAAAGGTACATTATAACGAATTTTAACGATTCGTTTTTTTAGAAAAAAATCACTTTGAGATTCAAAGTGATTTGTATTTTAAAATATTGTTACTAAGAATTTCGTTCAATTCATTATAAAACCAATCAATACAAAAATTATGGAAACAACTGAGAAACTATCGCTTTTTGAACGTTTTAATAATTGGGTAAAAAGCTCCGTTATGCTCAAACTTTTTACCATTTTTATTTTGATGTTGTTGTTGATGATTCCGGCTTCGATGCTAGAAAATTTGGTGCGTGAGCGGCAAGTCACGAGAGATAATGCCGTTGAAGAAATCACTTCTAAATGGGGCAATCGCCAGACCATCGGCGGGGCGGTCATTACTATTCCTTATACTGTTGTAGAGGAAGACGATAAAGGAAAAAAATCGACTGTGATTGAATATGCTCACTTTTTACCCGAACAACTCAATATTACGGGAAAGCTCGTTCCTGAAAAAAGATACCGAGGAATTTATGTGGTAATGCTCTACAACGCCCAGTTGCACATAGAAGGATTTTTTAAGAAGCCTGATGTTTCTTTACTCAAAATTCCCCAAGAAAGATTTTTGTTATCAGAAGCGTTTATCTCTTTTGGCATTACCGACATGAAAGGCGTAAAGGAGGCTATTCGTTTGAAAATCAATGGAAAAGATACAGAAGTAGATTCAGGGATAGAATCAAACGACTTGTTTCAGGCAGGTGTGAGTTGCCCTGTTGATGTATCAACTGGCAGCATCAAGTTTGATGCCGCAATCAATTTGAATGGCAGTAAAGCAATAGACTTTTTACCTTTTGGCAAAACAACCAACGTAACACTCGAATCGGCTTGGGGAACGCCAAGTTTTGTAGGAGCATCGCTGCCCGATGAGCGTCAAGTAAGCGAAAAAGGCTTTAAAGCCGTATGGCATGAATTGCACCTCAACAGAAATTATCCTCAGCAAGGCGTAGGGAATTTTGTTGGATTACGTGCTGATTATCAGGAAGAAAACGCTCAAGATGCTGTAGATGTAGCGTATGCAACTGGAACAACCAACCCAAATATGAGTAGAGAACAAACGTCTTTTGGCGTAAAATTGCTGTTGCCCGTTGACGAATACCAAAAAACGATGCGTTCGACCAAGTATAATTTGATGTTTATTGTCATCACTTTTATGGCCTTTTTCTTTGTAGAAATCCTCAATAAAAAACGCCTGCATCCTATTCAATACCTTTTGGTAGGCTTTGCGATTTGTTTATTTTATGTGCTATTACTGGCTATTTCAGAACACCTTTCTTTCAACCTCGCTTACCTGATTGGATGTATTTCGATTCTTACATTGGTAACATTTTATACTTTTGGTATTTTCAAAAATGGTTATACGACCTTGATATTCAATGGCATACTTGCTTTGTTGTACGGATTTTTCTACTCTTTATTACAATTAGAAGATTACTCATTATTACTTGGAAGCACCGGCTTGCTTATCATTTTGGCGGTAGTGATGTACCTCACCAGAAATATTGATTGGTACAGTGCCTACGCCAAAAAAGAATAATTTGAAAAAAGCAGCTTGCTTGTGAAAACAGGCAAGCTGCTTTTTTCATCCATACTTTAAGGAAATTCATGGATAAGTTTTATTTCTTTGTAGTAGCAATTTGAACTTGCACAAATTTAGTCTTAACGAATATCATCTAGCCCGCTCATATCTCAACTTATGATTGATTTGCCAAAATTCATTAAAAGTACAAATTTTGCTATCAAAGGAATTGTCACAATGGTAAAAAATGAAAACAACGCTCGTATTCATTTGGTGGCAAGCTTACTTGTCATAGCCGTTGGTTTTTATTTTTCACTTACCTCTAGCGAATGGCTTTGGATAACCACTGCCATTGCCTTGGTGTGGATTTTAGAAGCCATCAATACGGCTATAGAAGCCCTCGTAGATTTGGTTTCTCCTCAATTTCATCCCTTAGCAGGCAAGGCCAAAGACGTAGCCGCAGGAGCGGTATTGTTGGGAGCTATTTTTGCGGTTATTGTAGGAGGCATTATTTTTGTCCCTAAAATCCTGATGCTATGGCAATAAAAAAGGAAGCGTAATATACACTCCCTTTTGTTCAATCACTTGTTAAAATATCAATAATAAAAATCGTTATGTATTTGTTTAACTGTCAAATCTTATATTTTTTATAAAATTAACCAAATAGATACAATATTAGCAATTAAAATACAAAAAAATGCTGGAAAACCATAACAGCCACCAAAGCTTCTTGGTTGTATTCTAATTTTCTTTGGGCGTTATTTTTTGAGGTGTAGTATGAAATATACGCAGGTTTTAGGGGGGATTTTTCATCAAAACAGGTCTATTGTGGCTGTATAATTTTTTAGTAAATATCCCCCAAACTGTTGGCATAAGATTTTTTTGGACTATTTTTAATGTATTGCAACATGAACATTTGCAATAAAGCTCATGCCAAGAAATCGCAATTGCTCAATATAACTTTAGGTATTGATATTGACATAAATCGAATCCAAAATTCTAACGAAAACTTTGTAATCTTCTTCCGATAAATTCCCCCAGCCTTTTCTTCTTACTTCAACTACAATCGGATACGCCTCGTGGTATTTTTCAATACCCATATCGGTCAGGTGAATAATAAAACGCCGACGGTCGTTTTCGGCCATCGTTCTTAGGGCAAGTCCTTTTTTTACAAGTAAGTCGATAATTCGAGTAACCGTTGGAGCATCTTTAACCGTCATTTCAGCCAATTCATTTTGGCTAATACCTGTTTCTTGAAACCTAAACACATGGTCGAGTAGCACCCATTGGTCAACGGTGATGTCGAGCCCAGCCGCATCTAATTTTTTTTGTAGGATTTGCCGTATTTTTTTAATGGTTGTATCTATTTTAAAAAAATACGCTCTAGCGTCATTGGGGTTGGTGGTCATGGAGTATAGTATTACAACTTGATAACGTATCTATTTGTCATAACAATTATTTGTACTCAAATATACAAGAAAAAATGATTGTAGCTTTATTCATTTACAACTCCATGTATATAAAAAATGAGTGCTGAACACAAAAAAGGTTCAGCACTCAAAAAAATGCTATGCAATAGTGACTAATAGCCTAAATTTTGACTGTAAAGTCCTTTTTTTACATCTAATTCTGATTGAGGAATAGCATAGATGATATAGTTTGTGCTAAACGATTTCATTTGTTTTTGTACATCTTCCTGTGCAATCCAAGCAGGAATTACTTGGTCAACTACCCCAAAACGAACCAAGTCGTGCCAGCGAGAACCTTCCGCTGCAAACTCTTTACGTCTTTCGTTTAATAGACTTGCGTAAGTAAGTGTAGTAGCATCTGCCAAACCAACTCTTTTACGAATTTGGTTAACTAAGGCAAGTGCTTCTGGGGTTGCTGTACCGTTATTGGTTCGCAATAGACATTCCGCTTTCAACAGAAGAATATCAGCATAACGCATAGCAATAAAGTTAACAGGCCAGTCGGTGCGGCTTTTACCATACTTAGAAAGGTCGATATACTTTTTAAAGAAAGAGCGTGTTTCTTGCACACCATTGGCTGTATAGCCCGATAAAATAGAGAAGCTTTTGCGCACATCGCCTGTTTCGTAAGCATTCAACAAATCATTGGAAACAGGGCGAATGGTAAGGCCACCTTGAGCCGCCAAGCCATTAGCCGTAAAATAGGTGTCAGGCGCTAATACCCAAGGAAATGAAGCCCCTAAGCCCAAGCCTCCACTGATATACTGCACATCGAATAGCACCTCTGCGTTATTTTCGTTGCTGTATGAAAATACACCTGCATAGGTATTTTGTAGGCTATATTTACCACTACCAATAATATCATTTAATAAAGTAAGTGCTTGTGACCACTCATTTACGCCTAAGCCTGGGCCTTCGATACCATACGTAGCACCTGAGCGAGTCATATACACCAAGGCTAAGTAAGCTTTGGCAGCATAACTGGTAGCTCTACCGACATTGGTAGAAGTATAAGAAGCTGGAAGGTTTTGAACAGCAAATTGAAAGTCGGCAATAATTTGTTGATATACATCAGCTACCGAACTACGAGGAATGCTCAATGCTTCGTTTTGAGAAACAACCTTTGTAATCAATGGCACTTTACCAAACCAACGTACCAAGTCGAAGTAGTACAAAGCACGTAAAAATTTTACTTCGGCTTCAAATCTTGTTTTTAATGAAGCATCTGTAATTACCGAACCGTTGGCGGCTAGTTGCTCCAAAACTGTATTGGCTTTGAAAATCCCTTGAAAGTTGGTAGCCCAAGCTTCTGATAAATAAGGATTTGATGCTAAGGTTTGATGAAAACTATTGATGCCTTCCCAGTCACGCACGCCACCGTCTGACACTGCATATAAGTTATCGGAGCGGGTTTCTGACAAATTAAGTTGACGTTCGGGGTATGTTGCCAAAGAAGCATAAACCGAATTTACTCCTTGCAGAAAGTCGTTGTTGCTTTGGTAAAAAGTAAGCGTTGTTGAGCTTGAGATAGGCTTTTGGTCTAGTTGACTTTCGCAGCTCATGACTAAGCCAGCCATTGCCAAAGCAGCTACTACATATATTTTTTTCATGTCTTTAATCTTAATAATAAAATGATAGTTACTAGAATGTAAGGTTAACGCCAAAGATAATTGAACGTGATAAGGGTAAACCGCCATAATCGCCACCTTGAGGGAACGACGTATCACCGCTCAAGTTGGTATTGATTGCATCTGGATTCCAGCCGCCTTTGTAGTTGTCAGCACCAAACCAGTTTTCTGCTGTGACGTAAATTCTTGCAGCCTTGATGAATTTTTGATTAATATTTTGACCTAAATTGTAGCCCAACGTAATATTTCTCACACGCCAGTAGTCGGAAGACCAAAGCCAGTCGGTATTTTTGATACGTCCAAAAGTTGAATATGCTTTTCCACGAAGACCATCGCCAGGATTATCAACCGAACGCCAACGGTTACGATAAATTCCTAGTGCGTTATCAACAAGTCCTTGGCCTGTACGGTCAACGGCACGACCAAACAACGAATACACCGAGCCGCCTGTTTGCCCTTGTACCAATACCGTAAGGTCGAAGCCCTTATATTTGAAGGTATTCGTTACGCCATAAATCAAATCAGGGTTAGGTTTGCCTGCATATACTCTGTCGTTGGCATCAATTTTCCCATCGCTATTGGCATCAAAGTATTTAGGGTCGCCAACGGTTTGAGTGCCATACATTGCCACTTTATTATCAATATCGGCTTGAGTTAAAATACCTACCATTTTAACGACATGATAAGCATACATAGGCTCGCCAACCTGCAAAATACTGTGTGGAATATCAAAGCTAGAAGGAATATAAATAGAAGCATCGCCAGGAGCTAAATGCACAACTTTATTTTCGTTATGGCTCAAATTGACAGATGTAGTCCACTGAAAACCATGAGGGTTGTTGATGTTGCGAGAGGTTAGTTCAAATTCCCAACCTTGGTTAAGAACCTCACCAATGTTTGTTAAAGACGTTGCAAAACCTGTGGCTAAAGGTACAGGCACATTCAATAACAAATCTTTGTTGGTTTTGGTATAATAGTCGAAAGCAGCCGTAAATCTATTTTTCAAAATACCAATATCAAAACCTACGTCGATGGTTTCTGATTTTTCCCAAGTAAGGTCTGGATTGGCAATACGGTTGGGTGTTTGACCACTCGCTTGAGTTCCTCCGAAAGTATAATTAGCAAAGCCTAATGTTGAAATACTGCTATAATCACCAATGTTGTAATTCCCCGCTTTACCCCAACTTGCACGTAATTTTAATTCGTTGATGGCAGGAATATTTTTCATGAAAGGCTCTTCGCTCAAACGCCATCCGAGTGAAGCCGACGGGAAAAGTCCCCATTTTTGATTGTCGCCAAAACGAGAAGAACCATCTCTACGAACGCTCGCCGATAACAAATACTTTCCTTTGTAGCCATATTGTACACGACCAAAATACGACAATAATACGTTTTGGGTTTCGTTGGTATTGCCTGTTGCCAACACGGCTGCATTCAAGGTGGTAATAGTACTGCTACTATAACCTCCAGACGATGCCAACGACGACGTTCCGATTTTAGTAAAATTGTAAGCATAACCAGCCACAGCCGAAATGTCATGGTCGTTGTTGATGGTCGTATTGTAAGATAACGTATTTTCGTTGACCAATGTTTGTCTTTTCAAGGTTGAATAACTACCAGAAGTAGAAGTCCCCGGCGAGTTTAAGCGAGCTGTTTGGCTACCATTTACCCAATCTGGACTATATTTTTGTGTACTGGCATCTGTATTATCAAAGTTGAAAGAAGTTCTAAACGTAAGATTTTTTAGAATAGAATAATCAAGGAAAGTAGAGAAGAGCGTTCTGAATGTTTTGGTTAAACCAATGTTATTTTTTAATTGTGCAATAGGGCTATTACGAGTACCACTCCAAGGATAAACGCCGTAAGTACCAGTATTGGCATACACGCCGGCGGCTTCCTCCTGTACGGGTGTCATGCCTGCTACAATGTGAATGATTGCATCTTTTCCTTCTACACCAGGGTCATTTGCTTCTGAATATGAAGGTGCGAGGTTTACGCCAAAACGGAGCTTTTCGTTTGCCTTTACTTCTACATTGGCACGGGCTGTATAGTTTTTGTAATTCATGTTCCAAACGGTACCATCTTGGTCGAGTACATTACCTGATACGTAGTATTTTACATAATTATTACCACCACTAGCCGAAAGCTGATAGTTTTTTACTACGCCAGTTCTGAAGGCTTCTTTTTGCCAATCAATATAGGTTAGACCTGGGTGTCCAGCTTGAAACCAACGGTCATCGTACATATAAGATGTGTTGAGGGCTGTTCCTGAAAGACCCAGAATTTGTCTTCTTTGGTCGTTTGTCTGAGCGGCAGTACGTCCTGTTCCTGATGCTACCCATTGAGCATCAATCATTTCTTTGGCTCTATCAATCCATTCTTCGGCACTGAGCATATCTAGCATACGAGTTGCCTTGGTGATACCCGTGTAGGCATTTAAGCTAATTTTAGCTTTTCCTTCTTGTCCTTTTTTCGTGGTGATAAGTACAACACCGTTCGCTGCTCTTGACCCATAGATAGCCGCCGAAGAAGCATCTTTCAATACTTGAATGTTTTCGATGTCGTTGGGATTGAGGTTATCTAGTGGGTTTCCTGTACTAAAACCTCCAGAAGCATTTTGTCCTGATGTTTCAAGTGGAAAACCATCAATTACATACAAAGGCTCGTTACTGGCAGAAATAGAACCCGAGCCACGAACCTGTACGCTGAAGCCTTTTCCGGGTGTTCCACTTGTTTGTTTAACCGATACCCCAGCCAATTGTCCTACAAGTGCTTGGTCAACCCTAGCAATAGGGCGTTGGTCAAGGTCTTTGGCATTAAATGAAGCCATTGCTCCGGTAACATTGGCTTTTTTCTGTGTACCATAGCCTACCACCACTACTTCGTCTAATGATTTTACGTCATTTTTTAATACAACGTCAATTTTGCTGCGGTTTTCTACCGCAATTTCTTGCTTTTCATAACCTACCGAAGAAAATACCAATACAGCATTAGAACTAACGGTAATCTTATAGTTACCATTTGCATCGGTTGTTACACCTTTTTGTGTTCCTTTTAAAAGAACTGTTACACCTGGAATTCCGCCCGAAGTAACATCTGTTACCTTGCCTGTTACGGCGAAATCTTGTGCTAATGCTGTGTAAGTAAACATACTTAAAAACAGCACCACCAATTGTCGAATTTTTAACATAAACCAGTTATTGAATTGTTGTATTAATTATAAAAATTTACTGAATACATCACAAAACTTTCAGCCTGCAATAATCCTATTGCAGGAAGTTTATTTTCATAGTGTTATTATAAAGCTTATACGTGGAGGGATCAATCGGCAGTTGATGCTACCGATTGATACGTGAGTATGAGAGGTCGGAGGAAAAACACTGAATGTACTAGGCCTTGGTAGCTCTAGGCTTCAAATCGGTAAGGTCGGCAATCTTAATGGCCTGCCCCGTTTCGGCACTTTTGCGGGCTGCAATGCCAACCAAAATGGCCATAGCTCCATCTCTACTTCCAGCCGATTGACGGAAAGTATCGGGACTATTGGGGTTTCTAAAAATTTTATCTCTCAATCGAGCATCGCCACCGCCATGCCCTTCGGCCTGTGGGATTTTGATATACTCTACTGCACCAAAGTTTTTGGCAAGCATCAGTTCGTCGTAAGGCTCAATGGTCATTTGCCCCGTTTCTTTTATCCAAGCCTCTAGCCTTCCTTGTGTACCATTGAAGGCAATGCGATACCCTTCGTAAGGTGAGTAAGTTGTAAGCGAATAACTCACATTTACACCATTGGCATAACGAATGGTTGCCGCCATTTTATCGTAAATATTGATGTCTTCTTTAAATACACAACCGTCTCGTAAATAACCGTCGTGCTGTTCGTTATTGACATAAAGGTTGACCAAACGATTGTCTTTGGTGATGTCCCAATAAAACGGACACGTCGCTTTGTGGTCGCAGGTACGGCAGTTTTTGCCTCGTACAGTCCCATTTTTACCATAATGCTCTAAGGCGGCTTGGGCATATACCGAAGCTGGTTCCGATTCGAGCCACCAGTTGAGTAAATCAAAATGGTGACTAGCCTTATGCACCCAAAGCGACCCAGAATTTTCTTTGAGTCGATGCCAACGACGGAAATAATCAGCACCGTGGCGTGTGTCTAAATACCAATGGAAATCGACCGATGTAACCTTGCCAATAGCCCCTGCACGCAACAGTTCATATATTTTTTGACGATGTGGCGAATAGCGATAGTTGAAGGTAACTGTTACTTTTTTGCCTGTTCTTTTTTCGGCATCTAAAATGGCTTGACATTTACCCTCATCGGTGGTCATAGGCTTTTCTGTAATAATATCGGCGCCCATTTCCATTCCTTTGATAATGAATTTATCGTGCGTAGCATCTACCGTTGTCACAATGAGCAAATCGGGTTTGGTTTCACGCATCATTTTTTCAAAATCGGTATATACAGCACAAGTAACCCCTAGCATTTTTTGGGCGGTTTCGGCCCTACCAATGTTCACATCACACAAACCCACAAATTCGATTACGTCACTAAACTCGTGTACAACAGGCGTACCCCACATACCTGTACCTCTGTGTCCTGTACCAACCATAGCCACTTTACGTTTGGGAGCGGTTGCTCCTAGCACATCGGGAATGGTACTGAGGGCTATACCAGTAGCGGCAAGCGTAGCTTGTTGTAAGAAATCTCTTCTGTTGAGTATTGTGTGTTCCATGAGCGTTTAGTCAATTATACTTTGAGGAAAGTAGCGTATTGTCGCAATACACGACAATGTTTGTATTATATGTACTATTTATTGTAAAATAACTTTATACTCTAAAAAAGGCTATCATGCACCATCCTGTTAATTCTGAACAATCTTGGAATAATTCAATTAAATTTCTATTGGGGGGAGAAAAGGAAGAAAACCTGATAGGCATATAAAGCAAAAACCCTCGAAGCCGCCACTCCAAGGGTTTGCAGTAATGTTTAAGTTACTTGGTTTGTAGGATTACAAATTTACTTAGGCTAATTGTTTTCAGTTTTACTTAGGCTGGTCATATAGGGTTACTTCATAGCTGCCGCCACAGCACTACAAGGTAGCCATATATACCGTTGTGTGGTCATTTACATTTCTTTGCCGCCACAAATATGATGTAATTGATAGTACAAACATACGTATTTTATACAGAACAACACACAGACGAGCATCGGAATTTTCTGAGAATTACACGAAGGAAGGTTTTGACGCAATGGAGGAAAAAAAAAGAGGACAATTTTTTGAGTATATCAATAAATAAAGACCCGAAGCAACGCTCCGAGCCTTTACGCAATCCGCCTAAGTAGTTATCTTTTGGGTAATCCTAACCCACAAGTTGTAACTTGAATGTCTTTACTGTTGAACTCTGTAGTTTACTTATTGATAAAATGAATAATAAAATGGCGGTTTTATTATCGAAATTATTTGACAACTAAGTAAGTTCTGTAATCCAACCTTTGTATTTTGAATTTCTGTTTGGCGGACAGAAACTGAGAATGCTCGCTAATATAAAGCTTTAAGAGGTTATTCGCTGTAAGCAGTAGTGAAAGATAGTATAGTAATCTATGTTGTATCTGTTTGAACTACGCTTGGCGGAATATTTTCTTGCTCGTAAAATTATTCACAATAAATATGCCAAACAAGTTTTTTACTATTTTTTTTGAGCTTTTTTCCAAAAAAAACTAACGAATTGCCAAAAAAACAAATGAAAACAAGAATACGAATGTATTTTCTTTAGACATAAAAATGCTTATACTACTTAATATGCTCAATATTCGTGCCAAATTGTATAAAATACGCCAGAATTTAGAAAAAAGAAACCGACAAAAAAGTAAATACTTGGCTTGGTTTTAGTACCCTTTCTTTGGTTGTGCGGAGTCTTTTTAGCCAATAATATTTGTTCTCGTTTTTCAAAGAAAATTAATTTATCAATTTGAGGTTTTAAGTATAAATATTGAATTATGAAGGCTGGTTTTTAAATATAAAATACTGTTTTTCAGTGGATTATTTTTTGTGGGTTGTGATGAAATATAAATATCTAAAAGTCAAAACATTCACTCACAATTTTACATTTATACTTACAAGCTAACTAATATACTGATTTCCTCAACAACAATACTTTTGATTCAAAGCAGAAATATCTCTAAGCTAGACATTCCATCAGTTTTCATGAAACAAGCTATATATAAGAAAAGTAAACCTATTTTTACGTAGAAATGTAGCCTTTTATAACGGTTATGTTCGATAGTATTTCCCTTGTTTTGTTGATAGAAATCAAGGGCGGAAAAGGGCAAAAATCTTTCACTGCACTATGAGCCGTGCCACTGGTATTAACCCATTTTGAGCTAAAAGTCTATTTTGTGGAGAATTTTTTAAAATATGGTTTCCATTTGATTGTATCCAAACAAATGTTTGTTCTTTCGCTTTCAGTTTATTTAATTCAGGAGCTTTGGAAATTAACCAATTTTTTAACCATGCTAATTTTTTCAAGACTACACTTACTTCACCAGTGAAAGCTCCATGAACTTCTACAAAATAGGCTTTATTATTATATCCCAAAGCGAAGTCCCAACGATTATCCTGTGGATAAATAGCTTGCGTGCAAGCATCTATATCCACGCTTCCATTACATTTACTTGTATCACCTAATTGAACTTTATTGCTATCATTGCCGAGTGCTTTAAGTCCAACCTTATATCCATTATTGATTTCAGGGGTACTTTCAACGGCGTTTTTGAACGGATTAGATTTTGCCGAATGAGTTTTAGAATTTGAAGTTTTCATTTGCCACAGATTTAGCAACTATATTAGAAGCTTTTGATGCAAAAGATGATAGCCCACCCCATTCCGAAATGGCAACATCTTCCGCCCCAGCATCTAAAGATGAAATATCTTTTACGGATGTTTTATTTCCTATTCTATCAAAATAATATGTTTTTAATTGCTTATTTTTCAATAAACCTTTGAATAAACGGCTGAATGCTGGCGTTTTCTTTACTTTAAATAATTCAAAAAAAGCGTCATCTCCTGCGTTCGTTTCTTTTAGTAAATTAAATGCCCAAGTAAATTCTAATAGTACAGGAGAATGCGTAGAAATAATCACTTTATAATCACGAGCAATTAAATCTAATACCTGCAAAAGTACCGATTCTATTGCTTGAGGGTGCAAGCCCATTTCTGGTTCTTCTATGATTACATATTTAATAGCATCTTTACGAGTGACTTTTGAAGGTGGACACAACCAATAAAAACTTAACAAAAGGGGCATGAATTCTTTTTGCCCCGCACTCCAAGCCATGAAAGGAATACTTGAAGGGGGGAAACCGTCGTGGTTATCAATACTAAGTTTTAATCTTTTCTTGACAGATTTATCAAGTACAATTTTACTATCGTGAAAAATACTTTCATTAAAAGAATCTCGAAGTGATTCTTTTAGTCGCTGCGATTGTGGGAAAATTATATCATTTTTCGTATTCGCAGAAAGTACCCCATTTTCTAAAAGCTGACGTAAGGTTTCACTAAAATACCTTAAAACAAAAGGAACAGAATCTTCATAATCAGTAAAAAAACGAGGCCATCCATTATTAAGGCAAATGATTCTTTGGGCAGGAATATAAAAAATTAACTCTTCTTTGTTTTCATCTTTTTCTTTTCTTCCTCTTTGTGGAATGAGATTTTCTTTTGTAAATCGTTTTCCTTTAAAAATAACCTCTGTTTCTTTATTCCAAATAGAGGACATTCCTTCACCTAAAAACCGATCCAAAATTATATCTGCTTCATTGCCCCACACATAACCATACTGTTCTAGTGTTTTTTTTATATGATTTTTATCTACAATAAGTTTGATTAGTTGAAGCAAAATACTTTTACCACTTGCTTGTGAACCAACAAGTAAAGTTAAATCTCCCAAGTGAATATTAGCGTCTTGTATTGGACCTAATGAACTTATTTGGATATGCTCCATAACGAGTGTTTTTGTATGAAAATGCCTTGTAAAATGAAAAGTATTGTAATAAAACAAGGCATTTGCGTATGTAATATTAGCGAAAATAACTCACATCCACAAATAGCAATATCCATTTCAGAAAACAGCAAAAAACCTCTTTCACAACCTATATTTTCTGATTAACTCTATGTTTTTTTCTGAAATGTTTCTGAAATTATACATTCCTGATTCTGATAACCAAGATTCTGTTTTGAGGATATTAGGAAAGGCTTTGAGTAGCGTGTCGTGCGGATATAAATAGGTTTCTTTTGTGAGAGCGTGAGTAAATATCACAAACAAACCGCTGCCATGAATACGTCTTATAAAAGTCAGTCTGGAATAAACTTTTACGTCTAATCTTTCGGATGGTTTACTTGGATGTAACACCACCAAGTCAATATCTTTTTTGCTGGGTGTATCTATAATGGTATAACCTGCTTTTATTAAAGCATCTATCGCCTCTTGTTTGTTTGTTGTTCTTGCAGCCACTGGTTCATCATTTAAAAGATATTCCTCCTCAAGTTCTTGTAATTTTGCTAAGACTAGAGGAGGAGGTAGATTCTTAATAGTTGGTAGTTGTGTATTTTACCTACAAAGCCGTTGATTTCCGAATAACCAACTCTGTAGGAAGCCGAATCGTTTGGAAATTGGTGGGCACTTTTGATTTTTTTTCAACCAAATCCAACAACAATTCAGCGGCTCTTTGCCCCATTTCAAGGGCAGGTTGTACCACTGCTGTAAAGGCTGGCTCTAGCAACGAAGCTACTTTGAGATTGGTAAAACCCATCACGGCTATGTCTTTCGGAATGGCAATATGCTTATTTTTTAAAATCGTCAAGCACGCCATTGCCAAGCGGTCGCTTACCGTAAAAATGGCATCAGGTGGGGTCGATTCTGAAAGCAAACCATCAATAATCGTTTCCATTTCTTGAATGCTAAAATTACAGTATTTGATGAGGCTTTCGTCGAAAGGAATGTTGTATTTTTCTAAGGCAGCTTTATAGCCTTTGATGCGTTCGGTTGTGATAGACAAAAACGACGAAGCCGCCAAATGAGCAATACGGGTGCGTCCCGACAATATCAAATGCTCTGTTCCTTCAAATGCTCCTTTGAAATTATCAGCGATTACTTTATGGGTTGTAATGGCATCGGTAAAGCGGTCGAAGAAAACCAATGGCACGCCTTTTTCCTGTAAACCAAGGAGATGTTCATAATTATTGGTTTGTCCCGATAGCGAGATTAACACACCATCGACACGCCTTGCAAGTAAATGTTGCACATTGACCAATTCTCGTTCATACGATTCATGGCTTTGAAAAATCACCACATGATAGCCCCTGTTGTAAGCAATCGCTTCGATGCCGTTAATTGCCTGAGAAAAGAATGGATTGTCTATTTCGGGTACAATCACCCCAATGGCACGGCTTCTGTTTTCTTTCAAACTCAGGGCAATGGGGTTGGGTCGATAATTCAGTTTTTCGGCACATTCCAACACAATCCGTTTGGTTTCAGGATTGATTTCGTAGCTGCCTCGCAATGCCCGTGATACAGTAGAAGTTGACAGATTCAGTGCTTTTGCTATGTCTTTTATAGTTGCCGTTTCCAAAATATCGTCTTGTTTTTATCCAATTTTTTACAAAGATATACCTCTCTCGTAAATTTATATATGAAAGTACTACTTTCAAGATAATATACTAAATTATATAAAATAAATCAAAAATGAAAGTGTTTTGGCAACGTTGCCGACAACGATTGCATAAAAATATTCATCCTAAAATTTGCCCACGCTTTTTATCCGCTCTAATTTCGGTAATACCAAACGCCTTTGGCATTGGTATATACTAAGAATAATTCTTTAAAAAAGTCAATATACATTTTAAACCTTAATTTATTACTCCATGAGTTTATCTAAATTATTTAGTCTCGAAAACAAAGTGGCACTCGTAACAGGTTGCGACAGAGGTATTGGTTTGGCAATTGCATTAGCCCTTGCCGAAGCCGGTGCCGACATTATCGGGGCTTCAGTAACAATTGAAGACAAAGACAGCTTGGTAGAAAGAGAAGTAAAAGCTTTGGGCCGCAATTTTGTGGGCTACAAAGTAGATATGAGCGACAGAACGCAATTGTACGCTTTTATCAACGACGTAAAAGCAAACCAAGCTCCAGTAGATATTCTCATTAATAATGCAGGCATGATTTTACGTAACCCTGCCGCCGAGCATTCAGACGAATATTGGGATAAAGTATTGAGTGTAAACCTTGATGCTCAGTTTATTATGGCTCGTGAATTTGGTAGAGATATGGTGGCTCGTGGTTTTGGAAAAATCATTTTTACGGCTTCTCTTTTGAGTTTCCAAGGAGGCGTATTCGTTCCTGGTTATGCTGCCAGTAAAGGTGCAGTGGCTAGTTTGGTGAAGGCGTTCTCAAACGAGTGGGCTAGTAAAGGCGTAAACGTGAATGCTTTTGCTCCGGGCTATATTGCTACAGACAACACGGCTGCGTTGCGTGCCGATGCCGAAAGAAGTAAAGCCATCCTCGACCGTATTCCAGCGGGTCGTTGGGGCGAACCCGAAGATTTCAAAGGGCCATTGGTGTTTTTGGCTTCTGCGGCAAGTAACTATGTAAACGGTACAATCTTGACCGTTGATGGTGGCTGGATGGGTCGTTAAGCCTACAAATACTACAATTTTGGGATGGGCTGACCATCCCATCTCTTACAGCGCTTATATGTTTATAAGGATAGATAATTGAGTTTGAACACATTGTTCTATTAATTAGTTTTTTGGGGAGCAACCTCTAAACCTTGGATTGTTACCTAACCACTTGATAATTGTTGTACATGAGTGTTTTGGTGACTGAAGCAGCATTTTCTTTCACTAAAGCACTCATTTTAAACTTCTTTAGCCGATATAAAACATTATCCAAAATTTAACCATAGTATAAACTTCTATGAAAAAAGTTATATCCAATTGTCTCGTTTTTATAGTACTAATTTTATGCAGTTTTAAGGCGAATGACACTAAAATTACGCTCTTCCTTATTGGTGATTCAACCATGGCGAATAAGCTTCCAAGCGATGAGCCAGAAACAGGATGGGGCATGGTTTTACCAAAATATTTTACAGATGCCATCGAGATTCAAAATCATGCTAAAAATGGCAGAAGTACCAAAAGTTTTATCAACGAGGGATTATGGGAAAAAGTAATCTCACAAGTGAAAAAAGGGGATTGGGTTTTCATCCAGTTTGGGCACAACGACGAAAAAATCAATGACTCGACCCGTTATACAAATCCCAGCTCTACTTTCCGTCAAAATTTAGCACGCTTTGTCAAAGAAACCCAAGCCAAAGGTGGCAATGCCGTATTGATTACGCCTGTGATGCGTCGTAAATTTGACGAAAATGGCAAATTTGTTGACCAACATGGCGATTATCCTGCTGCCGTTAAAGCGGTTGCCAAAGAATTGGGCGTACCAATGATTGATTTACATGCTAAAAGTCAGGTTGTTATCGAGAAAATGGGCGTTGAAGGCTCTAAACGTTTGTTCTTACACTATGCTCCAAATGTGTATCGCAAGTTTCCGAAAGGGGCAAACGACGATACGCATTTTTCAAAATTTGGGGCTGAAACAATGGCAAGTTTGGTCTTAGACGATGTACAAAAATTGGGCTTACCACTCAAATCTTATCTCAAGCATTCGGTACACGATGGTAAATATGCGTATGAATTACCTAAAATTTACCTGCCTGTTTTCAAAAAAGATACATTCAATATCGTCAACTACGGAGCAAAAGCCGATGGCCAAACGCTCAATACCAAGGCTATCAACCAAGCAATAGATATGTGTAGCCAAGCAGGTGGAGGAACGGTTTATGTACCCGCAGGCTTATGGCTCACTGGCCCGATTATCTTCAAAAGTAATGTCAACTTGCATTTGGCGAAAGGGGCATTGGTGCAATTTAGCAGTAATTTCGACGATTTCCCTTTGATTAAAACGACTTACGAAGGACTTACGGCTGTTCGTTGTCAAGCCCCACTTTACGCTTTAAATGCTGAAAATGTGGCTATTACGGGCTTTGGCGTATTGGATGGTGCTGGAGATGCTTGGCGACCTGTGAAAAAGGCAAAAATGACGGCTTCGGCTTGGGAAAAGCTACTAAGCACAGGCGGTTTGTTGAGTCCTGATAAAAATACGTGGTATCCTACCCAAAAATCATTGGCTGGCTCAACGGCAAACAAACCAGGTGTATTGGTTGATGGAAAAGACATCAAAGATTTTGAAAATATCAAAGATTTCTTGCGTCCGAATATGTTCTCTTTTACAAGTTGTAAAAACATTTTGTTAGAAGGCGTTACGTTCCAAAATTCACCTGCTTGGTGCTTGCATCCACTTCTTTCAGAACATATTACGCTCAAAAATATACGTGCCAAAAACCCTTGGTATGCCCAAAATGGCGATGGCATTGATTTAGAATCTTGCCATAATGTATTGATAGAAGATTGTCTTTTCGATGTAGGCGACGACGGCATCTGTATCAAGTCGGGGCGTGACGAAGAAGGCCGTAAAAGAGGCGTAGCAACAGAAGATGTCATTATCAATAATTGTACGGTTTATCACGCACACGGAGGCTTTGTCATTGGGAGCGAGATGTCGGGCGGAGTACGCAATATGTTCGTGAATAATTGTACTTTTATGGGAACAGACATCGGTTTGCGTTTCAAGTCGGCTCGTGGAAGAGGAGGCGTAGTAGAGCAGATTTTTATCAATCAAATTCAAATGGCTGAGATTCCCGGCGAAGCTATTTTGTTCGATATGTATTATGCCGCCAAAGACCCAGTTTTGGCATTTGGCGAAAAGCATCCAGAGCCTGCCATGAACGCCGAGCCAGTTAGCGAAGGAACCCCCATTTTCAAAGATTTTGTGATTAAAAATGTGGTTTGCAAAGGAGCTGACAAAGCCATTTTTGTACGAGGCTTGCCCGAAATGCCTATCAAAAATGTGTTGATAGAAAATGCTGTACTAGAAGCTGAAAAAGGTATGGTTTGTACCGAGGCCGAAAACTTTACGCTCAAAAACGTAGCCTTGTTGTGCAAAGATGGCAATACCATTCAGCTTAAAAATAGCCAACAAATAACTTTCGATGACCTAAAGTATAATCTTGCTAAAACCGACTTATTATTAAACATCACAGGCGAACGCACCAAGAAAATTCGCTTGATTAATACCGATACCAAAAGTGTTAAGACAGAGGCAAGTTTTGGTGAAAAGGTAGCTCCTAGTGTTTTGACGAAAAAATAAGGAGTGGTTAGCTTTTGGTAAGTAATTAAAAATTCCCCAATAATCATTGTTAATTTCTATCATTTTCATTTTTCAATCATGAAATTAAAAACCTCTCTTAGCGTGCTAATGATTTGTTTGGCAACATTTGCCTCTTTAGCACAAGTCTCGACGTGGTCAGAACGCATGGCTGCTACCATGTTGCAGGTGCATAAAGACTCAGTTTCCTATAGTAAAGAAAAGAAAGACGCTCATTGGGAGTACGAAACAGGGCTATACTTGAAAGCCCTCGAAAGGCTTTGGTACAGAACTGGCGATGCGTCTTATTTTAGATATATCAAAAAAGTAATGGATCAATACATCCAAGAAGATGGAAGTATTAAAACCTATAAATTAGAAGATTTTAATATCGACTTTATTACGCCCGGTCGATTGCTGCTGACCTTGTACCACGAAACCAGTAAAGAAAAGTATCGTTTGGCGGCCGATTTGTTGAAAAAACAACTCGACAAACAGCCTCGTACCAAAGAAGGGGGCTTCTGGCACAAAAAACGTTATCCTAACCAAATGTGGCTAGATGGCCTATACATGGCAGAGCCTTTCTATGCAGAGTACAGTGCAATGTTTGACCAGACAGCCAATTTCGACGACATTATCAACCAATTTGTTTGGATGGAAAAAAATGCTCGTGACGAAAAAACAGGTTTGTTGTATCATGGTTGGGACGAAAGCCGTGAGCAAAAATGGGCTGACCCTAAAACGGGTAAATCGCCAAACTTTTGGAGCCGTGCCATGGGTTGGTATGCGATGGCGTTGGTCGATGTACTCGACTATATTCCAGCGTCGCACCCTCGTCGTGGCGAATTAGTCGCTATCTTACAACGCCTAATTCCTGCGGTGGTAAAATACCAAGACCCCAAAGAAGGATGTTGGTACCAAGTAACCGATAAGCTCAATGGCAAAGGCAACTACATGGAAGCTTCGGGTACGGCGATGTTTGTCTATGCTATTGCCAAAGGCGTTCGCTTGGGTTATATCAGCCCTGCGTTTATGCTCAACGCTCAAAAAGGGTATAAAGGCATGTTGAAAAACTTCATTTCTACCGATGCACAAGGCTTGATTCACTTAGAAAAAACCGTGAGCGTAAGTGGTTTGGGCGGCTCGCCTTACCGTGACGGTAGCTATGAGTATTATTTGAGCGAAAAAATTCGTCAAGATGACTTGAAAGGCGTAGGACCATTCATCATGGCTTGTGTTGAAATGGAAATTGCTCCGAGCTTATCGTTGGGTAAAGGCAAAACGGTAACTTTCGATAACTACTTCAACCGTGAGTTTCGCAAAAGCTATACAGGCAAACAAGAACCTTACCATTATACGCTAAACGACCGTAAAGACTCTGGCTATACTTTGTGGGGACAAATCTTCAATGAATATGGGGCAAAAACAGCCATGTTGCCAGAAGCACCTACAGCACAAAACCTCAAAAATACCAGTGTGTTTATCATCGTAGATCCCGATACGCCGAAAGAAACGGCTGCTCCAAACTATGTGCAGGATAAAGATGTGAAAGAATTGTACAATTGGGTGAAAAAAGGTGGCGTGTTGGTGTTGTTGGCAAATGATACAACCAATGCCGAAATCAAACATTTCAACCAATTAACAAAAGCTTTTGGGGTTGAGTTTACAGGCAAAAACCGCAACATGGTGAAAAACGATGTGTTTGAACAAGGCAAGTTTGAGTTTGAAAACCATCCTATTTTCAAAGATGTAAAGAAAATTTACGTAAAAGAATTGGTTACACTTTCAGTAAAAGAACCTGCCAAATCGGTGCTTTCTGAAGGAGGCGATGTGATAATGGCGGTAGCGAAAGTAGGCAAAGGAACAGTCTTTGTCTTGGGCGACCCTTGGATTTATAACGAATACCTCAATGGCAAACGCTTACCATTGGAATACGCCAATTTCAAGGCAGCCAAAAATTTCTCAGAATGGTTATTAAAGCAAGTTCCTGCTAAAAAATAAGTTGTTTGGGTAAACGAAAGTCTTTTCGTTTACCCTTTTTTCCTACATTCTTTTTATCGTGGTGGCATTTTAGCTAAGATAGGTATTGGCGTTTGGGTTCTTTTTTTTATACAATTTTTCACATAAAAATCGGGTGTATGTTGACGGATAAAAAATGCCCATACAAAGGCAAACTTCCGAGAACGTTACCGAAAACGATTGCATAAAAACAAAAACCAAAATAGTTGCGAAGACCTGATTTATCCTGTAACATTACAGAGAAATAATCATTATTCTTTAAAAATACCTTTAATTAATCCTAAAACCGTTTGCTATAAATGAGAAGATGTAAGGTGCTATGTGTCATAATCATGTACTTTTTAAACCATCATTTATCCAGATGAAACATATATCTTCTTCAACGCTACAGACAATTCAAGCAAGTACCAGCCTACAATTACCCACAACAGCCATGCTGGAACTTCCTGAAAAAGTACTACAATTTGGCACAGGTGTGTTGTTGAGAGGTTTGCCTGATTATTTCATTGATAAAGCAAATCGCCAAGGTATTTTTAATGGAAGAATCGTCGTGGTAAAATCAACTACGGCAGGCGATTCGTCGGCGTTTGAACAGCAAAATAACCTCTATACGATTTGCGAAAGAGGTATTCAAGAAGGACAAGTAGTAGAAGAAAATACGGTTTGTGCAGCCATTAGCCGAGTTTTGACAGCCCAAACAGCATGGGACGAAATCTTGCGTTGTGCTCACAACCCTGAGATGCAAATTATTATTTCTAATACAACCGAAGTAGGCATTCAATTGGTGCAAGACGATATTCGTAACAACAAACCGCCTGTTTCGTTTCCGGGCAAAGTGTTGGCATTTTTATACGAAAGATTTAAAGCTTTTGGGGCAAGCAAAGCATCAGGAATGGTGATTGTGCCTACCGAATTGATTCCTGATAATGGCAAAAAACTAGAGTCTATCGTACTCGAATTGGCTCATTTGAATAGCCTCGAAACAGATTTTATCGACTGGTTAGAATCTTCAAATACATTCTGTAATTCATTGGTTGACAGGATTGTGCCGGGTAAACCAGAGGCTAGTGTCAAAGCCAGCATCGAAGCGTCGTTGGGCTATACTGATGCCCTATTGACGGCATCTGAGGTGTATCGTTTATGGGCAATCGAAGGCGACGCACATGTAAAAGAAATACTTTCGTTTGGGCAAGCCGACGAAGGTGTCATCGTCGAACCAAACATTGATTTGTACCGAGAATTAAAACTTCGTTTGCTCAATGGTACGCATACGTTGAGTTGCGGATTGGCATTTTTGGCGGGTTTCAAAACTGTGCGTGAAGCCATGGAAAACGAAGTAATGGATATTTTTATCACCAACTTGATGCTTGCCGAATTGTCACCTGCCATTCCTTATCAGGTGTCGGAGCTAACAGCAGAACGTTTTGGGCGGCAGGTACTCGACCGTTTCCGTAACCCGCACATTCAACACCAATGGTTGAGCATTACGGTACAGTATAGTTCAAAGATGAAGATGCGTAACTTAGCCACTTTATTGAACTATTACGATAAAATAGCCTGTGTTCCTGCCTATTTTGCCGTGGGTTTTGCTGCTTTTTTACAATTTATGAAAGCTGTAAAAGAAGAAGATGGTAAATATTATGGAAGTTTTAATGACGAGTTCTATCTTATTCAAGATGAAAAAGCAAGTTATTTTGCCGAAAAATGGCAAAAGTTAAGTCCAGATGCCTTGGTAGATGCGGTGTTGAGCGACAAAGGTTTATGGGGAACAGACCTTACAGCTTTGGCAGGTTTTGCCGAAGCCGTAAAAACAAATCTTTCACAAATGCTTACCCAAGGAACTTGGCAAACCTTGCAGGCATTTGTGCGGAAAGGTGAATTGGTGTAGTCTGTTATCTGTTAATCGTTATCCGTTAACAGTTGTCACATCAAATAAGGTAACATTAATAGATAACCAATGATAATCAACAAACAACGGATAAAGATAACAGATAACGATTAACGGACAACCGAAAACAGATAACGGATAACCGATAACGGACAACAGATTTATATAAAAGATGAAAAGAACAACATTGAAAGTAAATCCAAGCGACAATGTATTTGTGGCTTTAACCGATTTACATAAAGGCGAAGTAGTAGAAGGCATTACTTTGAAAACAGATGTTCCTGTAAAACATAAATTTGCTGAGTACGATTTTGCAGCAGGAGATTTAATTAAAATGTATGGCTTGACTATCGGCAAGGCATCAAAACCTATCCAACAAGGCGAACACATCACTACTTTCAACGTGAAGCACGTTGCCGAATCGTATGGAGAAAGAACGCCCGATTTGTCATGGAACAAGCCCGATACGAGCAAGTTTGAAGGCCGTACTTTTATGGGCTTTCATCGTGCCGACGGACGTGTCGGAACGGCAAATTATTGGTTAGTCGTACCAATGGTTTTTTGTGAAAATCAAAACGTAGATGTCATCAAAAATGCCTTGTTGAAAGAACTTGGCTACGGTACAACTAGCAAATACCAAGATTATACCCAAGCCTTGATTCAAGCCTACAAAAGTGGCTTAGATGTAAGCTCGTTTGTGTATGAAGAAGAAAAAACCGCTGAAAATGGCAGAGGTTTGCTATTTCCGCAAGTCGATGGTATCAAATTTTTGACCCATACAGGCGGTTGTGGAGGCACAAGAGAAGATGCCCAAGTATTGTGCCGTTTATTAGCTGGTTATATTACCCATCCAAACGTAGCAGGAGCAACGATTTTGAGCTTGGGATGCCAAAATGCCCAAGTGAAAATTTTGCAAGATGCTATCGCAAGTCTTGACCCTGAGTTTTCCAAACCACTTTATATTTTCGACCAGCAAGCCATCGGTAACGAAGATGCCATGCTACAACAGGCAATCAAAGAAACCTTTGTTGGCTTGACCATCGCCAACCAAGCCAAGCGAGCGCCTGCTGCGTTATCGCACATTACTTTGGGCGTTGAATGTGGTGGCTCGGATGGTTTTTCAGGAATTTCGGCTAATCCATCAGTAGGATATTGTGCTGATTTACTTTCAGCATTAGGAGGAAAAGTAATGTTGGCGGAGTTTCCAGAACTGTGTGGCGTAGAGCAAGAATTAATCAACCGTTGCGTAAGCGACGACCTAGCCGATAAGTTTGTGAGCATTCAGGCAGCTTATGCCAAAAGTGCCGAAGCGGTAGGCTCTGGCTTCGATATGAATCCTTCGCCGGGCAATATCAAAGATGGGCTTATCACCGATGCCATGAAGTCGGCTGGTGCGGCCAAAAAAGGAGGAAATTCGCCTATTACCGATGTGTTGGATTATACCGAACAAGCCAAAAATGCGGGGCTCAACTTGCTTTGTACGCCTGGCAACGATGCCGAATGTACAACAGGTTTGGCTGGCTCAGGTGCTAATGTTATCATGTTTACAACAGGCTTGGGCAATCCGATGGGCAACCCGATTTGTCCAGTATTAAAAATTTCGTCTAATTCTCGTTTGGCAGAACGCATGGCCGACATCATCGACATCAACGCAGGTTTGGTGATTACAGGTGAAAAAACCATTGCAGAAATGGGCGAAGAGTTACTCGAATATTGTATTGCCACGGCTTCGGGGGCTTATACGCCCAAAGCCGTACAGCTTGGCCACGACGATTTTATTCCTTGGAAAAGAGGCGTATCGCTATAAATTTATTTCGGAAACCTTCGGTGCTGTGCCTCTGTAGCACAGCCGAGAGCGTTGCTTCGGAAACACCCCAAAAATCAGTACCATTATTTTATAATTTTTATTTATGAAAGCTTTTTTAGACGAAAATTTCTTGTTGCAAACCGAAACGGCGCGCACATTGTACCATCAGTACGCCAAGCAAATGCCAATTATTGATTACCATTGCCATTTGCCACCCGACCAAATCGCCGTAAACAAATCTTTTGAAAACCTTACCCAAATTTGGTTGTACGGTGATCATTATAAGTGGAGAGCGATGCGTACCAATGGTATAAACGAAAGCTATTGCACTGGAAATCAGTCTGATTATGATAAATTTGAGAAATGGGCTGAGACTGTTCCTTATACGCTTCGTAACCCATTGTATCACTGGACGCACCTAGAGCTACAACGCTATTTCGACGTACAAGACATCTTGAGCCCTAGCACGGCAAAAGAAATTTATGAAAAATGTACAGCCCTTTTACAAACACCCGCTTATTCGGTACGTGGCTTATTGGATAAAATGAATGTAAAAGTAGTATGTACAACCGACGACCCAACCGACTCGCTTGAGTACCACCAAGCAATTTTGGCAGAAGGCATCGAGTTGAAAGTATTGCCAACGTTTCGTCCAGACAAAGCGATGGCGGTAGAAAATACGGCCAATTTTATCGCTTATGTTGAAAAATTAGAAAGCGTAACCAATACAAGTATCGGCGATGTAGATACGTATTTGGCAGCCCTCAAGCAACGCCACGATTTCTTTGCTTCGTTGGGTGGTAAACTTTCTGACCACGGACTTGAGCAAATTTATGCCGAAGACTATACCGACGAAGAAATTGCAACCATCTTTACTAAAATCCGTGGTGGCGAAACCCTCAACTTATCCGAACAACTCAAATTCAAGTCGGCTATGTTGGTACATTTTGCTATTTGGGACTGGGAAAAAGGTTGGACGCAACAATTTCACTTGGGTGCTTTACGCAACAACAACATCCGTGCTATGCGTGAACTAGGCCCCGATACAGGTTGGGATTCTATCGGTGATTTTGACCAAGCCAAGGCTTTATCGAAATTCTTAGGAAAACTCGACAATAGCAACCAATTAGCAAAAACCATTCTTTATAACCTCAACCCACGTGACAACGAATTGATGGCTACCATGATTGGTAATTTCAACGATGGGTCTGTTGCTGGTAAAATTCAGTTTGGTTCGGGTTGGTGGTTCTTAGACCAAAAAGATGGCATGGAAAACCAAATCAATGCCCTTTCCAACATGGGCTTATTGAGCCGCTTTGTAGGAATGCTTACGGATTCACGTAGTTTCTTGTCGTTCCCTCGTCACGAGTATTTCCGTCGTATTCTTTGCAATATCTTAGGAAATGATATTGAAAATGGAGAATTGCCCAACGACATCGCTTGGACGGGTAAAGTTGTACAAGATATTTGCTACAATAATGCCAAAGAATTTTTCGGATTTTAAATCAATAGTTGGCTGCTTATCAAGCCGATGTGTGATGAATAGTGCCTCGAATTAGGCGTGTACAAAAGAGTAATGTACGAGGGAAGAGATGAATTTTCTTCATTTTACAACCAAAATATAACAACTTTTGTACACGGCTAATTCATCTTATCATTCATGGCTCATCCTTATTAACCCAAAAAAGTATGCAAAAAGTTTGTTGTTTTGGTGAATTACTCTTGCGTTTCTCTCCGCAATTGAATGGAGAATGGATTAACAAAGCCTATATGCCTGTATTTATTGGCGGTGCCGAACTCAACGTAGCCACAGCCCTTGCCAATTGGAACGTACCTGTGCAATATACGACCATTTTACCCGAAAACGCCTTGGCCGAAGAAATCAAGCAAGATGTGTCGAGCAAAGGTATTGATACCAGTCGTATTCCAGCTTTTGGCGACCGAATCGGAACGTATTACTTGCCTCAAGGGGCTGATTTAAAGAATGCAGGGGTAATTTATGACAGAGCTCATTCTTCTTTTTACAACCTTGCACCAGGCAAAGTTGATTGGGAAGCTATTTTAGAAGGCGTTTCTTGGTTTCATTTTAGTGCCATTAGCCCAGCCCTCAACCTCGATGTAGTGGATGCCTGCGAAGAAGTATTGAAAATTGCTCGGAGCAAAGGCATTACGATTTCTGTCGATTTGAATTACCGTGCTAAACTTTGGAAATACGGTAAAACGCCCGTTGAAATCATGCCTCGGTTGGCTCAGTATTGCGATGTGATTATGGGAAATATTTGGGCGGCTAATTGGCTCTTAGACATTCCGTTGAGTCCAAGCATCAACCCTGATTCTACGCAAGAAGAATACTTGGCTCATAGCATGGCTACGGCTCAAACGATTCAAGAACGCTTTCCTCAATGCAAAGTGGTAGCTCATACGTTCCGTTTTGACGCTCCACCAACGGGCATTTTGTATTACACAACGTTGTTTACAGAAGGAAAACAATATGTATCTCCGACTTTTACGACAGACGTTGTGGTTGATAAAGTAGGTAGTGGCGACTGTTTTATGGGAGGTCTTATTTATGGTTTGTATAACCAACATACGCCTCAGACGGTCATCAATTATGCGGCGGCAGCGGCTTTTGGCAAATTGAATGAATATGGCGATGCCACCAAACAAGGCATTGCAGATGTTGAAAAAACTTTAGCAAAATTTACCTTATAAATATGAGTAAATGAAGTCATTCATTTACCTCAACCTATCTCATGACCAACGAAGAATTAGCTTTACCCGTAGGTATTACCCTAGACCGTTTTATTATGCGTAATCAGGAGGCATTCCCGTTTGCTTCGGGAGAGCTATCTCAATTACTCAGAGACATTGCCCTTGCTGGCAAAATTATCAATAGAGAGATTAATCGTGCTGGTTTGATTGATATTACAGGTCAAATGGGCTCGCAAAATGTACAAGGCGAAGTACAACAAAAATTGGATGTGATAGCCAATATTCGTTTTATCAGGGCCTTAAAAAATGGGGGTGAAGCCTGTGCCATCATATCTGAGGAAGAAACGGAGGTGATTTTGCCTGGCAACAACCACGGAAAATACGTAGTGGCTATCGACCCACTCGATGGCTCGTCGAACATCGACACCAACGTTTCGATTGGAACGATTTTCTCTATTTATCGCCGTAAAACACCTGTGGGAACAGTCCCTACGAGCATCGACTTTTTACAAAAAGGAAGAGAGCAAATTGCCGCAGGTTATATTTTGTATGGTTCTTCTACCATTTTTGTTTATACGACAGGCAAAGGCGTAAATGGTTTTACGTATGATAACTCTTTGGGCGAATACTTTTTGTCGCATCCCAAAATGCAAGTAAGTAAAAATGGCAAAATATTCTCTTGTAACGAAGGGTATCTTTACGACTTTCCAAGCGCTATACAACAATATATTGATACTTGCAAAAGGAAAAATTATGCGGGTCGCTACATTGGCTCGTTGGTAGCTGATTTTCACCGTAACTTACTCAAAGGAGGTATTTATTTGTATCCTCCAACCGAGAAAACCCCCAACGGAAAGCTCCGTTTGCTATACGAATGCTTTCCTTTGGCGTTTATTGCCGAACAAGCAGGCGGCAAAGCCACCGACGGCGTACAGGCTATTCTCGACATCGTGCCTACCGATTTACACCAAAGAGCACCTTTGTATATTGGCTCACAAGAAATGGTCGAAGAAGTAACGCAATAAATTGAGTGAATGAGCTCCACTCACTTGACAACATATTAAAAATAGTAATATATAAAATTTACGTTCATGGCATTATTCAACACAGCAACAACAGACGCACTTATTGCACAATATCCTGTCGTGCCTGTTTTTTATCACGAAGACATTGCACTTAGTCAACAAATCATCAAGGCTTGTTATGATGGTGGAATGCGCGCTTTTGAATTTACCAACCGTGGAGCAAAAGCCTTAGAGGTATTTTCGGCTTTAGTACCTTTTATCAGAGAAAACTGCCCTGATATGGCTATTGGTATTGGAACAATTTTTAAGGTAGAACAAGCCCAAATTTTTGTCGAAGCTGGTGCCGATTTTGTGGTACAGCCCGTTATTACGGCAGAAGTAGGGGCATATTGCCAAGCCAAAAATATTGCTTGGTACCCAGGAGCGGCTACGCTCAACGAGATATTTCAAGCAACCGAATTGGGGGCAACAGTCGTGAAAATTTTCCCTGGCAATGTAGTTGGTCCTGGTTTTGTGAAGTCGATGAAAGGTCCAATGCCTCATGTAAAAGTAATGGTAACAGGTGGCGTTGAGCCAACTACCGAAAGCCTTACTACGTGGTTTAAGGCAGGAGTAACGGCTGTAGGCATGGGTTCGCAGTTGTTTCCTGCTAGTGTATTAGCCAATAAAGATTTTGACGCTATTAAAAATACAGTAGCGAGCTTGATGCAAACCGTAGCTGGTTTGAAATAAAAGGATTGTGTCACCCCATTTGCACTTTATAAACGTATTTATCATGGAAAAAAAAGTAGGAAGTTATCGTTGGGTCATTGTTGCACTGTTATTTTTTGCCACAACGATTAGTTACCTTGACAGACAAGTAATTGCTCTTTTAAAACCAACCTTAGAGAAAGAATTTGGCTGGTCAGAATCGGATTACAGTAGGCTGGTAATGGCTTTTCAGGCAGCTTATGCTGTTGGTTTGGTCATTTTTGGTGGTATTATTGATAAAATCGGGACAAAATTAGGGTATCTCATTGCCGTTGTTTGGTGGAGTGCGGCAGGTGTTTTAACAGCCCTAGCCACAAGTACCATTGGATTTGGATTTTTCCGTTCGTTGTTGGGCTTGGGCGAAGGTGGCAATTTCCCTGCGGCTATCAAAAGTGTGGCCGAATGGTTTCCTAAAAAAGAAAGAGCCTTGGCAACAGGTATTTTCAATTCGGGTGCTAACATTGGAGCGGTTGTTGCCCCAATTATGGTACCTTGGATTTTGGCAGTTTATGGCTGGCAAGTAGCTTTTATCGTTACGGGAGGTGTAGGCTTTTTCTGGGTAATTTTCTGGGTAATAAGCTACAACAAACCTACCGAACACAAATCAGTTACACCCGAAGAGTTGGCACATATCCAAAGTGATGCCGAAGAAGAAAGTGCTCCTAATGACAACAAAACCAGTTGGTTTCAGTTGTTTGGTATTCGTCAGACTTGGGCTTTTGTTTTTGGAAAAATGCTCACCGACCCTATCTGGTGGTTTTTCTTGTATTGGTTGCCTTCGTATTTTGCCGAAACTTTCAAACTCGATTTGAAAAAGCCAAGTTTAGAATTGATTATTGTTTATACGGCAACAACGATTGGTAGTATTGGCGGAGGCTATATTTCTGGGCTTTTGATTAAAAAAGGCTGGCCGGTGTTCAAAGCTCGTAAGGTGGCAATGTTGAGTTTTGCCTTGGCTGTGATGCCAATTATGTTGGCCCAATATTGCACTAATATTTGGCAAGCTGTATTTTTGATTAGTTTGGCAGCGGCGGCTCACCAAGCTTGGAGTGCCAATATCTTTACAACGGCATCGGATATGTTTCCTAAAAAAGCAGTAAGTTCGGTTGTAGGGATTGGCGGTATGGCGGGCTCTGTGGGCGGTATTATGTTTCCGTGGCTTGTGGGGGGCATTCTTGATACTTATAAGGCATCTGGGAATATCTCGGCAGGGTACAACATCATCTTTATTTTGTGCGGATGTGCCTATATTTTGGCTTGGGGCTTGATGCACGTATTTGCTCCTAAAATGGAAAAAGTAGTGATGTAAAAATCATGAATAGCCTTGCGTTGTTGGTGCTTAGATAACATCCTACTCAACCCCCACACGCTTATATTTTCTGAAATAAACCATAAAAACCATGTCACAACTAGGTAAACGTTTTGTAAATGATACGGCTATAGCTTGGGAAGTTGTAGGAGAGGGACTCAAGCGTAAAATCATGAGTTATGACGACAACGTCATGATGGTGAAAGTCGCTTTTGAAGCAGGTGCTGTAGGGGCTTTACACAGCCATTATCATACCCAAATCAGCTATGTAGAAAGTGGTGTTTTTGAAATAACCATTGAGGGTGTTACGCAAACCCTTCGCCAAGGCGATACCTATTATATTCCTCCGCATATTGTGCATGGGGCGGTAGCCCTCGAAGCAGGTGTATTGATAGATGTATTTACGCCTTTTAGAGAAGATTTTGTAGCATCATAAGCATTTGGTTACTGTAAAAATAAGCCAGATTTTGGGTGTGTCATTTACCCAAAATCTGGCTTGTTGCTTTTATTGCCATTTGATTTTGTTGCCGAAAGGGTCTTTAAGCAAACGCACTTGTTTGCCTTTTACCTCAACCGTAAGGTCTTGTACTTGGCTACTATTAGGTATAAATAGCTTGCCTGTGGCTTTTCCAGTGGTGGTATAAGCTTTGAGCGAAATGTTCGTCCAATCAATGTGAGCCGTTGATTGAGCCAAGTTGACATGAGGCAACACCGTTCCATCTTTTACCAATACTACCAACGACAAACGGCCGCCATCAAGCGTATGCCAGCCTTTGTCATACACCTTACCCGTTTGATAATCAATCCATTTTCCTTCGGGCAAATACACTGCACGGCTATTAGCTCCTGTTTCAAAAATAGGGGCAACAAGGATGTCTGAACCCAATAAATATTCGTTCTCAATTTGCCATGCACCGGGGTCGTTCGGGAACTCGACAAACAAGGCACGCATCATAGGTAAGCCTTTTTCGGTAGCGATTTTGGCTTGTGTATAAATGTAAGGCATCAAGCGGTATTTGGTTTCAACGGCATTTCTGAAATCATTCAAGAACGTTTGGCTGTATTCCCAAGGCTCTTTTGGTGGTTGTCCGTGGCAACGAGAATGCGAAGTAAACAAGCTAAATGGTGCCCAACGGCGATACAAATCTTCGGGCGTTCGTGCGGCAAAACCGCCAGCATCATGGCTCCAAAACGAAAAGCCCGATAAACCAATCGAAAGACCTCCTCGCAATTGTGCTTCCATACCCATGTCTGATGCCTCGGCATCGCCACCCCAATGCAAAGGATAACGCTGGCTACCAGCCCAAGTACTTCTAGCCCAAATAATGTTGTCGCCCGTTATTTCTTTGGTGATGTCGGCAACTGTTTTGTTGTAACGCAAAGGATACAAGTTATGCTCGTAAAAGCCCGTGCGACCATTGGCATAAATGCCATGCAGCGGTGCTGCTTCGCCAAAATCGACTTTAATCACCGAAACGCCTAATTTTAATAAGTTGGCAATTTTGGCTTTATACCATGCTACCGTATTGGGATTGGTAAAATCTAATACGGCATCTTCGTAAGGAAGATTCCCTTTGGCATTTTTTACATACAATCCTTTTTCTACAATTTCGTTGAAAAGAGTGTTTTTAGGCACAAAATAAGGCAATTGCCAAAGACAAGTTCTAAAACCTTGCTCTTTCAAATCGGCAATCATTTTGGCAGGGTCTTGGAAACGATTTTTAGAAAATTCATAGTCACAACGCCAGTCAGTTTCAAACCAACCCGTATCGAAGTGAATCACGTCTGATGGAATTTTATAATCTCTTAACTGCTTGGCTACTTTTCGGCCATCTTGCTCAGAAAAATACGTAATGCGGCTCATCCATAAGCCAAACGACCAAAGTGGTGGCATGGCGGCTTTGCCCGTGATATTGGTATATTCGTCTAAAATATCTTTGGGTTCTCCTAAAAATACAAATAAATCTAAGCTTTCATCGCCCATCAAAAGTGCATTGGATGCCCCAAAAGTAGCACCAAAATCGCAAGTAATAGGAGAGGAGGTGTGCATAAACATTCCATAACCTCGGCTACTCATAAAAAACGGAATCGGTTTGTACATCCCAACCGTTTCGATGCCATTGGGGTCGGTGGTGTAAAGGTGTACTTTTTGACCGTATTTGTTGAGTTTGGTAAACGACTCGCCACAGCCAAAGATTTTCTCGTCGGGCGAAAGCGTAAATACCGCCGCTACGCTTCTCGAATAGTCGGAGGCTCTACGCACGAACGAAAAAGGCAAGGCAGGGGTAAAAGACGTTTTGCCATCAACTTGGTGGCGTGTTTTCGTTAGGAGTTTCCCTGCGGCATCGCTGATTTCGATAGCCCAAGGATTTTCGGTAACGACCACTGTACCAAAAGCACTTTTGTACTGGTGTCCGCCTTGAATTTTGGTATAAACCCACGAATGGTCTTGGTTGGGTTCTTTGACAAGCATCAACGACGCTTCTTTTGTGGCCGCCACGTAGCCCGTTTGAGCTTTAATACGTAATGTTTTAGGCGAAACAAACTCGATACTAAAAGGCAAAACAGGGTCTTGGGCATATTCGATGCCCGGAAATTCGTTGCCTGCCACCGGGTGAATCCCTGCCATCGTGTTGTTGAAGGCGTGTTGCGGATAGTATTGGTTGCGTCGCCATTTGAGTTGCCCTTGCCCTGTACTCGGATTAAAACCTGCCAGGCTATCAGCCAAAAAGTAGGTATTGGTGAAATCTCTGAAATCCTTACTTATATCGTAAGGCTCGTTTTGGAGCGTAACTGTACTTTGGGCGTGTATCTTGGGCATCGCCAAGGATGCACCCAATAACACGAGGGCTGTTTTTCTTATGGTAGAAAAATAAAACATAGTAAAAATGATTGAAGGGTTTTGATCATTCGTCAAGTTACCAAAAGATAAGCTCTTTTTTATTCAAGAATTATTTTTTGTGTAATCACCGACTCATTAATAAATATTTTTAAAATTAAAACGCCTTTCGTATGAGGCAATTCCAATACGGTACTACTTTGTTGGAGTACGCCCGTTTGTATGGTAGCTCCTTGTAAATCAATAATTTGATAGCTTGCGTTACGAGCATTGCTGACTTCTAAGACAATTTTTTGAGAAGTTGGGTTAGGATAAATGCGTACATTGTTTTCTGATTCTTTTTCAGTTTCTAGCACTACATTAACGCCCGGTTCGAGCAATAAAAAGTGCGTCGAAAGCTTAGGTACACTGATTTTCATGGTCGAATACACCAAGGCCGATTGTGCATTGATGCTTTCTAATTTATCAATAGGCCCACCTACTTGCGTGCTAGGGGCATTGTCATTGACAATCACTTTTGACGAAAAGTCGCCATTGTCTGTACCGCCCGACAGTGCGTATTGATAAAAACGCTTGATGCCTTGCCAAGTAGGCACTTTTATTTCTACGACTTCATCTTTGCGACTGGCATTGACCAATGCCAAGCCAATTTTACCATCGCTAAAAGAAGACGCATAGCTAAATACATTACTATTGCCTGTTACCTCAGATTTGACGAGGTAATTCCCCAAAAATTTTTGAAGGTAATATTGATAAAAATACACAGGTCGTGGATTCCATTTGTAAGTTTTGCCGTCGGGGTCGTCGCCACTGCTAAACATACCGTGGTCATTGCCATTTTCCCAGCCGTTGGCAATATCCCAGCGTGTAGCCATTGCATAGCCATTTTTCATCATTTCGCCTAAAACCAATACCAGGTGCATTCCATTGATATAAGAAGCCGCTTGTTTTGACCCTACCGCAAAAATATTCCATTCGGTCATGGTTGTAGGTTTAGGGCGTGTTTTCCAAAGGGTTGTTTCGCTGATAGCTTTATCAGCATATTTTTTTGTTTCGGCAAAAGGCGATTGCAAAATGGCTTCGACGGTCGAGTTTTCGTTGTAATTGGTATAATAGGTATGGTCTAAAAGCCAGTCGGGACTATCGCCAGCCCCACCCAAAGCACCTACATCGTTTTGGATGCCAATAAAAATCTCAGCACCCACTTCTTTGGCGGCTTTTTTCATCGAGTCGATAAATACTTTACAATGTTGCCCATAGAGTGCAGGCGTAAGGATTTCGGCTTGGTTGTCTTT
>JACCDR010060958.1_pt1 | contig 34923 bp, 43 predicted proteins | sample 7446431 | NCBI WGS metagenome assembly JACCDR01 (sample SAMN15323443, study PRJNA562643) | freshwater metagenome | isolation source: river surface water | place: USA:Blue River Watershed | collected 2017-08-17 | reverse complement strand
TTTACGATTACGTCAATTTTTCCTGTTTCGAGTTCATTGATCAACTGAAGACGAATATCCAAAGGAGTTTGCGCGTCGATTAAAATCGCACGAGCGCCGACTGATTGATAAGTTTCAACAAGGCGCGAGCCGTGAGCGAGATTAATCGCAAAACAAAGGCTGCTCTCGCCTTTGCAAAACTTTAACCAGTGTGATGCGACGTCGCCGTAAATTTTTTGCGTTTCAAAAGCTTCAAAAGATTGACGCTCATTAAAGTCTCCGCCAGTAATCTTTACTTTTTTCAAATCCATTTTTCTGTTTTCAGGCACGCCAATATACTTGGGAGGACAAAGCCATTTCTGTTCAAACAGTTGCTGAATAGAAATAGGATAGATGACGTGATCTGCAAGGTGTTTTAGCCCTTCTCGAGGGTACGGCGTAGCGCTTACGGACAAGAAAAAAGCATCCGGATAGTGCGCGATAAATTCTTTGAACGATTCTGAAACAGCGTAATGAGCTTCGTCTATAATCACCATAGAAGCTTTTGGAAAAATTTTTTTTGACCGCACGGTATCTATCGAAACAATTTGCACGATATGTTTTTCGTCGTATTCGTTTGCCATAAAAACACCGTGCGGTACGCCCATTTCCGTAAGCCGTTTCGAAGCTTGTTGAACAAGCGAGCGCCCTCTCACGACCATAATGCAGGGGTTGCCCTTTTCGTAGCAGCCTTTCATCACGCGACAAAATATAAAAGTTTTGCCTGCGCCGGTCGCCATGTGGACAAGAGGTCGCCTACCGGTTTTGTAATACTCGATAAGCTCATCTATTGCTTTTTGCTGATACGTCCTAGCTTCCAAACGGAATCTCGAAGTCAGGATCTTTTTTTACTTTAGGTTTTTTGTTTTTCTTCATTTCCCTGAGAAGCATGTTGACGCTCGCAGGTATTAACGTTCTTGCTTTTTCAGCACTAATTCGCTCAATTTCTTTTGCAGAACCTACGTATTTGACGCGAAGTCTTTCAACTCCGTTTTGATCAAATTCTTTTCTGACCTCAATATCAATGTCTTCGTCTGTTATAAGAAGATTGCTGTCAAGACCGCCCGATAGTCCGTTTATATCGTCTGACGAAAGACCGCACTCGAGCAGTGCGCTCAAGGTTATTTCCGATGCCTTTCCTTCTTTCAAACTTCCATACCAGGTTATTGTGTCACCTGACGCGACCTGAAATTTAATAAAGACCGATGCGTTGCCAGCTTTCGATTCAGACAAACCATAGTCCACGATTTTCGCTAAGTGTTTACCGACTTCCATTTTTTTCCCCTAAATAAAAATATTTCCCAAACGGATTTTGCACGTAATTGCGCATAGCCCGTACAAGGCTTATTAAATTTACTGAATGAAACTGCATTGCTTCTGATAACTCAAGTATTTCCTGTTCAGAAAAATTTCCAATTTTTTTCGATTCTTGTTTTAAAAAATCGAAGTGATCAACGTTGCTTTTATCAAATGTCTCTGTTAGTTTCATGATCGTCAACTTATAGAATCTATTTGTTCCAAGAGGATATAAATAAATGGCAAAAGAGATCAAGGCATTACTCAAGTGGCTTGAAAAAAACAACAAGGCGTGGCTTTGCGCACAGCTTGGGTACCACAACACGTCAGTAATTGATGGCTGGATTAGAACTGAATCTATTCCGTCGTATCAAAAAAATCGAGTAATGGAGATTATAAATGAAACACCTAGCAACAATTCAAACGGGTAAACAAAAAAAACCGCACCTTGTTTTGGTTTACGCACCAGATGGAGTTGGCAAGACAACGTTTGCTGCAGGATTTCCGTCACCTGTTTTTGTCGGAACAGAACAAGGGACATCGAATTTAGATGTCGCAAGGTTTCCATCTCCTGTTTTGTGGTCTGATCTTGAAGGGCAGTTGAAAGATCTTTGTGTTGAAAAACACGATTTTAAAACGCTTGTAATTGACTCGCTTGATTGGCTTGAAATTTTATTACACAAAAAAATATGTGAAGACTATCAAGTAAAAACGATTGAACTAGCTGCTGGTGGTTACGGCAAAGGCTATGTTGAAGCGTTAAATACGTGGATAAAATTTAAAGACGGTCTTGATTATCTGCGCAATAAGCGTGGGATGAATATTGTTTTAATTGCACATGCTGAAGTTGTCCCGTTCAATGATCCAACGACGCAAACGACTTACGATAGATATCAATTAAAGTTACACAAAAAAGCCGCCGCAATGTTTCGCGAGTATGTTGATTATTTGTTCTTTGCAAATTTTGAAGTGATTGCAAAAAAAGAAGGGAATAAAACTCGCGCATTTGGTGACGGGCTTCGTTTAATATTTACAGAGCGTCGTCCTGGGTTTGATGCAAAATCAAGATCTCCGATGCCTTTTTACATGCCGCTTTCTTATAAGGCGTTTGAAGAAGCGTTGAACGACAATCGAACCCCTGAGGATGTGCGCAAAGAAATTGCTGCGTTGATGGAAGATGTCACGGACGAAGCGTTTAAGAAAATGGTTTTTGAAACAGTTGAAAAAGCAAAAGATCATGTTGGGAATTTGCAGCAAATTTTAAATGCGGCAAAGGTTAAAAAAGAAAATCTATAAGTTTGGATTTAGCCAAAAAAAGGTAAACATGAAAAAAGTAAGCGGGAATGAAGTTGCAAAATTGATTGCCCAACTTGAAGGTAAGAAAATAAGTTTAAGCATTGCGCAGATAAAAGAAGTTTTATCTATCATTGCAAAAATTTGTCATGATCATCCGCCAATTCTTGCTTGGCTTATTATGCATGGATACAAGAAAAAATGAAACTTAAAGTCCACTACGAGTTGTCACGTAAAATGCTCGCTGTGAAAATTGCTTGCTTCGACGAGCCAAAATATGATGACGAAATTGATGTAACGAAAGATCAAGAAAAAGTTACGTGCGTTACGTGTTTGCGCAAACTTGGAAAGTTGCCGAAGAGAAAGAATAAATGAAATCCGCACAAGAAATAATTGCAGAGATTGATCGTCTTACTGACGTTCTTCTCGCTGATACAAAATTAGATCCATTGGGTTATGGCCGGAGTGCATTGCAAAGAATAAAAACCCTTATTCTTGAATCATTGCCCACTGCAAAAGAGTGTGCGCATGTTTACGATGCCATGGCATGTTCAAAATGTGGGGAACTTCTATGACCTTTGATGAATGTAAAAAGATCGCTTGGTGATTGAGGTTTGTAATAAATGAAAAATTTTGAGTGAGTGGACGGCTTGGGAAGCTGGGTATTAGTCGGACTAGAGTAAATCCTCCTCTGCTAGCATGGGGACGAAGACGCAGCCCTGGAGACAAGCACTCGACATTTACCGATGAGGGACGGGCTGATTCGGCATAAGGTCTGTAAGCCCCCAACTGCCAGCTCGCGACTGGCTCCACTCACTGAAGATTTTTTAGGAGAAAAAATGCTCACAGAAAAGCAAATGGCGTGCAGAATAAAAGAACTCGAACTCGAATGCGACTTGCTGCGAGCTCAAGCTAAATCTCTTTCAAATCTCGTCGAAGGCTACAGAGTCTGGATAAAAACCAAGAATCAAACCGCACTTTCTGAAACATTCTTGAAAGTACGGTCGCAAGACAACCTTCGAACCTACGACGGCAAACTTAACTGTATGTCCACAGAGCAAACGGCTTCTTCCTCGAATCAAGGTGAACAAAAGTTCTCGCAATCCCAATCCCACCGAAACCCGTTTTAATCGCTAGTTTTATAAACGCAAATCTTTCAGAGCCGACAACGCTAATATCAATTGCTTCTCCAATTGTATGCTTACTGCCAGGAGATCCACCGACTTCTGCGTTGTGTTTCAAACAACGATAAGCCGAGTTAACGTGCATAGGCTTTGCCCAGGCTATTCTAAATTTGAGAAGCATCTCGAGAAATCTTTCGTCCATTTTTATATCGCCACAACATGGACATGCCATCTCTTCATCATTAAAATACTTTGAAATATCAAAGGACTTTTGTATATTCATTAGAGACCCCTAAGACTGGAGAATTGTCTAAGTGAATTTTAGCAAACAAGGCGGATTTTACCTAAGCGAAGACCTGATGAAAAAAGTAAAAGCAAAAGCAAAAACTCAAGAACGAAAACTTTCCGAAGTGATTCGTAACTTGCTTCGGTTATGGGTTGAGGGAAAAATTGACGGTTAGAATTTTTAAAATTCTCAAACTCAGTTTTTCTCGTTGGCGAAAATGTCGGCTCTATCAACTTGATAGCGCCTGCTTGTATTCAACTTTTTTGAGGGGGAAAAAATGATCGCATCAGTTATCGGTTCTGTTATTGCGGGAATTGCAGTGGTTGTAATTCTTGTAAAAATGTTTTTTAAAGAATTGAGAGAATATTATGAAAAAGAAAGCTGCTACAAAAAATGGAAAATCTAAACCAGTCAAAAAACCTAAACCTAAAAAACGCGGTGGATATTAAGGTATACGAGCGCGACGGCGCTCCAGTGCTTGTCGTTAAGGACAATCATTTGAGCGTCGAATTTCACTCGGACCTACCCAGTAACTTCATGGAGTTACCTGATAGTAAAAAGAACTATTGGATTAACAAGGAGTTACAAGTTATTGCTCGAAAGATTAAATCTTCCGTAAAAACCAGGCAAAACCGTTAATTATTTGTGTTTATTTTAACCATATCTTTTGCGTTCTAATAAGCCTTTCTTCTTTAGTAATTGTGTCACCTGAATAATTCTTTGAGGAGACACATTATATTTTTCAGCTAAATATTTTACTCCCGCCATACTTTTAATATCTTCAGCGACACGCTCATAATCTTTGGGGTGGATTTTTAAAATTCTGCTCCCGGGATTATATACCTTATTAAATGCAGATCTTCGATTTTTCATATACGTAATTATCTGAGATATTCTACTCGGGCATACATTCCAAATTTTTGCCAATTCGATTTGCGACATACCTAATTCAAATGATTTTAAAATGTCTTTATAAAATTTGTGATCAATCTTTTTCGCTAATCCCGGATGTAATTTTTCAACGTGATTTCTTATTGCATCAGCAGAATTTTCTAAGGCCGTCCCCCATCTTAGATTACTGATATTATTATTCTCGGGGTTGTCATCAAAATGTAACACCCAAGGTTTTTTGTCTGGATTATCTAAATACGTTTGCGCAACAATCCTATGCACATCGATTTTTTTGCCTTTATAATTAATATAAAAATAACGGCCTCTTTTTTTCTGTTCAAATTCTGTAAATATTTTTCCGCAAGTTGACACCCATAAACCGTTAGAATTCTTTTTTAATTCAAGATTAACAACCATTAAATCCTCTATAATAACATAGGGTTACACACATCATTAAATTAATGTACAGTTTTATATTATGTAGGTCGATAAGTATTATATAGGTTGATGGTCAACCTTATAAAACAGGAGATAGACATGTACACCAACCCCACTTTAGCTACCCTCGAACAAATCGCAGCAGGATGGAGATCGCGCCTTCAAAAACTGAAAGCAGGCGGCGAAGTTTACAGTAAAGACATTGCAGAGCTTAACCAACTTCTTGAAGACTTAGAAAAAGTTATTGCTGAACTTTCAAGAGGTGACGCATGAGAACTACAGAAAACAAAACAATAGTTGATCTTGTCAATAGACTGGCCGGAGTCATCGAAGCGCGTAAGACTCTGGACAGCGAAGAAAAACAAATCAAAGACACGCTAAAAGATATCATGGCTGGCTTTGAATCAAACGTGCTCGGCGCGGGAAACTGGGTTGTCATCTTGTCGCACCGCACGCGAACTGATCTTGATAAGGCTAAGCTAAAAGTTACACTCGGCGCAGATTACGAGCTGTATGAAAAGAAAAGTGAGTATCAGACGCTGGAAATAAAGAAGGCTTAGGTTGGCACGGGCGTGGACGAGACCATCAGCCCGTAAAATAAGAGTAACGAAAGCTAGGATTTTTGTCCTAGCTTTTTTTTATTTTAATTTGATCCACAAGCAATCCTCATGTGAGAATAGGAAAAAGCTTTTGAGGATTAATAGTGAATATCGCATCCCGCCCTTTTGATTTAGACAAAGCGCATGTCATTACGATGATCTCAAACCCTGCTAGGTATTCTTCCAGGTATGAACTTTTTTTCCCGTTTCAAGAAAGAATGCTCAAAGCAACTAAGAATTTTTGGGTTTGCGAAATCCAGACAGGCAAGCGTCCGTTTGTTGTTACAGACTCAAGCAACCCAAGACATCTTCAACTAAGGTCTGTTGAAGAGCTTTGGCATAAGGAAATTGCATTAAATTTACTTGCTGCAAAGATGTCGACACAGGCAGCGGATTGGAAGTACGTAGCGTGGATCGACGCAGATATTTCTTTTACGAGAACAGATTGGCTAAGCGAGATGATTCATCAGCTTCAAATTTATGAAGTCGTTCAAATGTTTGAAACGGCAACTGATCTTGGTCCGACCGGACAAGCGCTCAACATTCACGAATCGTTTATGTCAAAGTATTTAAAAAAAGGAGCACCGCACCCCGGAGATCTTGACGATGAAGAAGAACACTACATGCAACACGGGCACCCGGGTTATGCTTGGGCTTGCACTCGCCATGCTTGGAATACTATGGGCGGCCTTTATGACAGGTCTATACTTGGCTCGGGTGATCGAAACATGGCTTACGCCTTGATTGGAAGAGTTGAACAATCTTACAACTCCGAAATTTCTGAACCGTATAAACGAGACTTGCACGATTACCAGCAAGAAGCTCTCCTTCTCGGCATGGACGTCGGCTGTATGGAAGGAAATATTCAGCATTATTTTCACGGCGCAAAAAATCTTCGCGGCTACAAGTCACGTTGGAAAATTCTTGTGGATAACTGCTACGATCCAGACAGAGACATCAAACGTGACGCGCAAGGTTTGTATCAATTAACTTCTCGCAAGCCTAGGCTTAGGGACGATATTAGAAATTACTTCCGCGTACGGAGCGAGGACGATAAGAATCTCTACACGCCTAGCGGAACAGTTAAAAATACACTCAAATTTTAACATGAAGACGTTTCGTGTTAAGATACCTAACAAAACCAAAGGAGAAAATTACATGTTTAAGTTTTTAGTTTACAGAGACGGCGACGCAAGACTTCGTTTGCGCAAGGTTGTAATCGAGCTCTACCACGATGGAAGACTCGTTGATCGTAGGCGCATGTTTGCTGCATTTAAGTTCGCCGTTCGTCTAAAAAAGAAACAAGATCGGATGCTAAAACTAGGGCTTGCAATGGTTGCACGCAGCTGGGAAGCGCCAAAAAAAGAGGTTTAACATGAAGTTTTTAATTCTAATCGCAGCTATTTTTGCGTCGTGTACAAAAGGAAAATCAAACAGCCCGCAAGGCGAAGGCCCTACTCTTATCGGAGGCCGCGAAGCGGATCCAAAAGAATGGCCTGCAAGTGTTTACGCATCGATGGGAAACGCAGCATGTACGGCAACTGTTGTAGGACCCGAAGTGCTACTCATCGCGGCACACTGCGTTGATCACGGCGGCATTGCAAAGTTTGCAATTGGACCTAACCAATACAGTTCAAAGTGTTCGCGCTCTCCGCTGTATCGTCAAGGAACAGATCACGACCTGGCACTCTGCAAAATTGAAAATCCTGTCAAAGGAATTCCTTTTGAGAACTTGAATCAAGATCCAGATCTTCTTAAAGTGGGGAACGAAATTTTACTCACTGGATATGGATGCATTCGTCAGGGCGGCGGCGGCGGAAATGATGGAATTTATCGAATCGGCGAAGCTACAATTACTCGACTTCCTAACCCGTACGATCTCACCGCACGCGGTAAGGCCGCTTTGTGCTTTGGCGATTCTGGTGGCCCTGCATTTGTTTACTTGGACGCTGAAAAAACAAAACGAGTTCAAATAAGCGTAAACTCAAAAGGCGACATCCGTACTACTTCTTATTTAACTTCCGTTTCAACGAAGGCTTCTGTTGATTTTTTGACTTCATGGTCGGACGCAAATCAAGTTCGAATTTGCGGAGTTCATTCAGACGTTGATGGGTGTAGAGATTCAGTGCCAAAACCACAGCCAACACCACCGCAAGAATCCACGTGTAGGGATTTGTACAATAAACTAGGAAGTTGTTTAAAAGATCAGTCATTGTGGTATGAATAAATAGTTATTAGGTTGGATTAACCGCACTGAATTAAACACTCAGTGCGGTTATTTTTTTTATGCTTCGACTGCAGGAAGCTCTGCGAATTTTTCATAAGCGCTCATTCCAAGATCAACAAGTGCAGTAACAATTTCTTGAAGCTCTTCGTTAGTCAAGTCTTTCACTTCGACAGGAATGTTTTTAATTCCGACAAGACCTGCGCGCAAGTTTGCAATCGCGCTTGGAACGTAGCGAATATCGGTGATTCCGACTTTGCCGTCTTCCATAACTTTTGCAACAACCTCAAGTAAGCCTTTTAAAGATGCGATGAGTTCCATAGTTTCTTTGATGTTTTTTTCCATCGAGTATCTCCTAAAAATGTGGGTGAAAAATTCTGTTTCTAGTTTAGCCGTAGTCTCGGCCATAAACAAGTATGACCACTCCAAGGGCATGCGCAGAAAACCTGCTAGGCTTGTGAAATCTGAATGAGACTTCGCCGTTTTTATATTTTATCCCTTGGAGTGGCTATTTAGATCTTAACTTGAACACGTACACAATTGCAAACGAAGCGCATATAACCGCGAGATTATCGAGGTTTTCGATCAGAGCTTTCAATATGTCGAATCCTGCCTTCATGGTCTTGAGCAAGCCTATCAACAGCGGTTAATTTTTCGGATAAGACCTGCACAGCTACGGTCATGGTTTGAATATTGCGGGACATGTCGGAGACGTACGTAACTCCGAGGCTAAGCGCGCCGATAATAAGCGACAGGAAAAAATATTCGACGTGTTTTTGATATTTCAATACGGCACCGCTGCGATTTTTTATTAAGTTCTGTTATTTAGAATAAACAAAACCCCGAGGTAATTCAATACGTCGGGGTCTCAAAAAAAACAATGAATCGAAGAGTTCACGCAAAGGCTCATGGTCACATAATTAATTATATATGTTTCACGTGAAACAAATCAAAGTTTTGCCAAAATTATTTTACAACGTAGCTTCCACAAATTCTGCCCGCAGAAACGCCGCCGCCAGTACGCGTGCCGTTAACAACCAGTACGTCGTTTGTAGTGTCGGCAGAGATATAACCGCCAGCAAGCCCTCCGAAGTCAAATACGCCTGTTCCAGAAGCGTCTTGGTTACTTGTAAAATTACTCAGCGCTCCAGCGGGCAGCGCGATGTCAAAAGCAAAATCTCCGGACGCGGTTACTGTAAATGACACGGCAGCAGAAAATGTCACCACATTTCGAACGCGCGAATAGTTGAACTCACCCGTTGAAGCTGAAGATACGTTGAGCACGCCGCCTGTTGTTGGGTTGCTGATAACAAGGCTTGCGTTGTGTTCGACCATCTTCCAATCGCCGTTGTCGACCGGCGCACTTTGCAATGCAGCAAGCTGGACAAAGCCTCCTGCAAGCACTGTAATTTGGCTGTTGTCGCTCGCTTCGATTGTCAGCGTGAAAGCAGAGTCGTTTACAATTCTGTAAACTGTACCGCTTGCAACACCTGTTGTCGGCATGACAAGAGTGCGGTTAGCTGACAAATTAAAGATTTGATAAGTATTATCAGACGAAACTAAAGTTGTAGTTCCTGCGCCCTCACTCGCGCGAATGTTTGCGGTCGTACTCCCGCCTCCGCCGCCAAACGAAAGCCAGGTAGATCCATCATTGTAAACAGGCTCGTCAAGGTCTGTGTCGTACGCAACGGTTGCTTCTTTATTTGTAAGCCCTGCCAAAGTTGCAGTACTTGCTTTCGGCAAAGTTATGCGGCGGTTATTTGCAGCCGTTCCACCGTCGATGTCCTTGTTTGTGATGACTTGCGCGCCAGAAATTGTAGCAACCTCAACTTCCGCTCCAAGAGCACCAACTTTCCACTTTGAAGTGAGCGCATTTTCATAAGCAATCGATCCATTTGTTCCCGTGCGCTCAACAGTAACGCCAGCACCTTCTGCAGATGCATCGTTACCGCCGTTGTTTACGAGAATATTTTGATCTGTGACTTCAAGATTTGTCGAATTAACAGTCGTGGTCGTCCCGTCAACTTGCAAGTTTCCTGCGACGACAACTGTTGAACTTGACCCACCAAGTGTCAACGTATTCGCTCCAATGTTTGCAGCAATTGAGCCGTTTCCTGCAGTCGGAATCGCAAGTGCGTTTGAGTTCCAAACAGCAAGAGTGCCCGCAATATCTGGATAAGTTATTGTGCGGTCTGCGGTTATTACACTTGCAAGCGTCAAAGTTGTTCCGGTGGTTTGACCGCTCAAATCTTTAACAATAAGTTTCGTTGCATCACTTGGATCAGTCTCGATAAGCACGTTTCGCCACGCAGAGTTTGCGTAAAGACGCAAAGTTCTTGTCGTAGTATTTATGTAAACGTCTCCTGCAGCCGCAGCACTTCCTTTTGCAGTGACGTAAGCCGTGTCGTCAGCAAACACGTCAATCTTAATCGTGCTCGAGGCAAGACCAAGATCTGTTGGAGCGCCTGTATTTGTGCCCTCAGAGAACTGTAGTTTTTTAACCGTACCTGCCATGATTATAATCCTTTCAAATCACTTGCCTCGATAGAAGTCTGACGAGGAGATTTTTCAATTGTTAATATTTTTAAATCTTTGACCTTAGACGTTCCAAGAATAATATCATTTTCAAACTGCACGTCTGTATTAATTTCCGAATCAATATCTTCAGTGGCAGTTGCAAAACGATATTTAGAAAAACGCTCTGACTTTAAATCAAGATGCGCATCGATTCGATCTGTAATCGTCTCGAGCACGTGGCGAAACCGCACGACATTTTCAATACTGTGCAAGTATTTTGCTTTGAGATTTTCTCTCGTCTCGCTTGGACTCGGCGTCACGGAAGTTGCGTGAAAACTTGAGTTGTGCGGATTGAACGCAATCAGCTGCGTGATAATATCGGCGTAGCTTACATTGACTCCTGTTGCATCATTAATCGTTAAAGATTTTCCTCTGGCAGATGTGCTACTTGGCGTTTCTAATAGGTTGTATTCAACCTCAAAATCAGGGTTTACTTTTAAAAACCCAAGCGTACTGCCAAGAATGTCTTGGATATATTTTAAATAATTTTCGTACCCGCTCTCATCAAAATTTGGGATAGAAAAATTGACATTCACATCAAGGTCTGTGTCTGCTTGTGTAAACGACGCTGTGTTTACAGGCATATCAAGAATGTCGCAGATCCTCGTAATCGCCTCGCCGTGAGTTTCTGCCGTGTTTGACGTGCGGTAGAGTAAAGTATGTTTATTTGGGTCCAGCGTTCCGATAGCAGGAAAATTTGTTTCAAAATTGTTTGCAAGTGTAATCTCAACGTACTTATTCCCGCCGCTTGTTGCAGTCGTTGCAACCGTGTAGTCGCGATCGTAAAAAAGCTCAATAGGAGCATCGGTGTCAGGTGTCTTTACTGAAAGAGCAAACGACGTTAGAGGAATTGGAGTATCACCTGGCGAGATCAATGCAGTGCCAAAATCAACTTGAATATCGTACGGGTTGCCAGCAAAAGTAAAAGCACCGACGTGCGTAATAAGACCGTACTGATCTGTGCCGTTATTAAATTTAAAAGTATCTCCAGGATAAAGATTCGCGTATGACGAAAGTTTCACGCCTTGATTTCCAGAGATATTAACTGCGGCGGTGATCGTGCCGTAACTCTGAGTTTTTAAATTCCCAGCGATACGGCACGCCCCCCACACCCGGTTTCCTGACGTCAAAACTTTAGAAGCGCTGACGCAGACCGCTTGATTTGAATCTAATATTCTATACTGTGCTGGCTCCGTGCCAACGGGATTGTTCCAATAATAAGTTGTGTAGCGGCTTAGCTCTCCAAAAATAAAAGGACACGGCTTGTCTTTGTCTTTTTCAATGACGTTTGGAAAACCTGTTTCCGTGTAAGAAATTTCATCAATAGAATCACCCATCGATGCAATGCTTTTAAATTTGTTGAAAGTATCAACTGCTGTAAGTGAAACAATATTTTGACTAATATCAATGCCGGTTATCACGCCTGAAAAAACACGTTGAATATTTGTCACGTCATCGATGCAAAGCCAAACGTCAACCGCACAGTTATTAAATGAATCGTCGTCTGTAAGATAGTTTTGAAAATCTCGATCGGTGTTTATAAGACCGATTTGAAAATCAGAGATTGTAAATACGCCGTAAAGTACGTTTTCAATCGACTGCAGCGTTGTAGGATAAGTTTCAATCCTGGGCTGCCACTCTCTTATATTAACGCTAGGAGTTTCTGGATCTTCACCGATCGCTCGAAATTTTGTGCCCGTATAAAAAAGATAATAATTAACAGTTAAAACGTTTGTCGTATCGTTAGGAGCGCTCGCAAGCTTAACCTGCACGAGACGAGTTGTAGGATTTTGATACCATTCGTCGTTATTTGTAGGAGTTGCTGAAACTTTCGTCAAAGGAACGCCGTTTCTAGCGACCTGGTTAATTAAAAAGGGCGGGGTTATTTCGTAAACCGCGCCGTTTACAATTGGCAAAATATAGCGTTTCGGATTAAGCCGAAGAAGTAAGAAGCGCTCTGATGCGAACTGAATTTTTGCCGATGCAATACTCAAGGACGATCTCCCAATATTGCGTAACGAATTCCTGCAAGTGTTGGACCGTCAAGTTGCGTGTTAGTTGGAGAATACCAGTCGAGGTTTACACCTAAGTAAAACGTGTCGCCGACGCGTGTATAGCCATTTGTTTGAGCAGACATGTAATAATTTGTGTCCGGATTTAAAGACTGACCGGCAAAATCGACATAAAAATAACCAATCCAATTATTAACGTAAGGAAGGCCCGTCGAATTATCGATAAGCGTGGAAGATGAAAGCGTAACCCAATTTGACTGAACAATAGGCGTTGTGTTTGCTTCGTTTCCATAAATGTTAATCCGAAATTGAAAGGGAGTTGCAATAACTCCGCGAACAAAAGCCCAGACTGCCATGTGTTTTATTTCCGTACCGGCTGACAAATTAAAATAGCCAAGTTTTGTCGTTGTATCGCTCGACAGATCTCTAAAATATTGCTGGTACGGGAACTCTAAAAAAGCCATTTTAAAAAGCCTCTCTCATATCAAACGACACGTTGTAATAATCTCTGAGCACGTGCTCGAGCGTTGGAGATCTGGTCATAATCATAAACCTAGTCAACTCTTCAAGAGATTTGGTCACCTCAACACCAGGATCGATCGAGACAAACATTGGCTCGCGAGTTCCGACGTCGTAAAAAAGTTGCTCAATATCAAGACGCTCGTCTTCGCGTAATAGCTGAATCGACAAATTTGAAAGTGTTAGGTAGCGAGGACGTTTCTCAAAAAACAACGCACCATTTTCAGATTGCAAAAGTGTCGACGGATCGGTGAGCTCTTTTGTGAAACCGGTCGCAACGTTTGTAAGTGTCATTGAGATGTGATCGCCAACGTAAATATAGGCGAACTCTAAGCCTCGAGGGCCCAAGTAATTTGTGCGGTCGATAATCTCAACTCGCCAGTACCTGTAAGTCGAAGTGACATCGTCATCAAGCATCTTCATCGCACTTGATTTTAAAACAGGAATTGTGATGTCGACTGGAGGAGAAGTCCAAAGATCGATGTTGTTTGCTTGGAGTTTCACCGTTGCAAATTGCGAAAGCGTAAAAATCGCGTCGATTCCAGAAAGTAGTCCACAAAAAGTAGCAAGCTGCGGAACAGCCATGTCGCACATCACCCATTCGCTGGTGTGATTACGCTGCTCGTCTGCTGGAAAAGAAGTTCCGGTAAGATCAACAGCACCGACAAAGCCAAGCATATCCCACGAAGCATCCGTTGTTTGAGACTTGCGCAACGTCACTGAGCCAGAATTTGCGATCGTAAATTTAAAAGTCGTAGTCGATGCGTAAGAACAAGTCCAGTTTGCAGAGACTGCGTTAAGCTGCGTTTGAATGTGCGACGCTAAACTTTCAGGCGTGTAAGCACCGACTGTCAACGTTGCAGTCTTATTTGACCCGTCGTTAATATAGATTTTATTGTTGAGAGCAGTTACTTCAAAGTTTCCGTTCGGTTTCCACACACGCGATCTCGAAGTATTCGTCGCATTTGTCGCAGGAAAAGAAGTCTGCTGAGACGAGTATGTAAACTGATTTAAGAGAAAATTGTTGTTAAAAAATCTTGTTTGTTTCATGCACTCACCCTTGCATTCTGTCTATTAAGCTGAAGCATTATGTCGGCAAGTGCTCTGCCGTTTACTTCTGCAGTAGTTGAAACGTTAATTGGCGATTGTAATGCTGCAAGAATTTGCGCTAACAGCGTTAGCTGAACGTCTGATCCACCGCTCACTACACCGGTTTGACGATCAAGAAACTGGCTAAGACGTGCGGTATCTCCAGGGGGAATTACAAGCTCGCCCGAAGTAAGACGCGCAGGAAAAGAATCGTTTGGAAATCCTGCCGGTACTTGGCCGCCTGTTGCAAAAAGTCCGCCTGTCGCCTCAGAAAGTGCGCCGGTCACTTGACCAAAAATCCCACCGCCACCGCCGCTGATCCCGCTTAAGCTTCCGCTAATATCTGGAAATTTAAAATTACCCAAAAATTCAATCAATCTGTTGATCGGTTTGAACAGCTCATCTCGAAGTCTGATCGCGCCATTTTCAATACCCACAAAAATATCCCTGCCGCCTTGAATAAAAGCGTCGGTGATGGTTTTGTAAATACCTCCAAAAGCATTTGTGATCGTCTGCGCGAGTGTCGATCCTGCTTGTTGAAAAGCGCTGATAATAACCGTGTAAAGTTGTGCAAAAGTTTCTTTTACTTTGTTAGAAAAATCAGATCCTGCCTCTTTTCCAACGTTTGCAACACCTGCTTTGAACTGATTTGCAATAGTTGTTCCGGTGTTTGCAATCCCGTCTCTAAACCCACGTGCAATTCCGAGATAAAGTTGCGGGTTGTTCATTGCTTTTGCAATTGCAAAACCAATTCTTATTGCACCACCTTTAAGAACCAGTGCATCAACAAGAGCAAGTGCAATTTTAGGAGCTTGTTCAGCAAGCTTTTCAGCAAGTGGCGGAATAAGTTCTTCGAGATCTTGAATAAATTGCGTGATGATATCCGGCAATGCTTTTGCAAGCTCTGAGATAGCCTCAGGCAGCGTGTCAAAAATTGCTTTTGCCAAAACTCTGATCAGCTCAGGCAAAACTCTGAATAAATTTTGAACGAAACTTCCAAGAAAACGGTCAATCGATTTAACAAGGTTGATTACACCCTCTAAAATTTTGTCAGGAAGATCAGTCAGCGTGTCAAAAATCTTGGTTACTTTAGACAAAAGGTTTGGAATTGCATCAATAAGACCTTGAACAAAATCAAGCACGCCGTTAACTGCACCGAGTACCGACAATCCTCCAGCAAGTGCTCCAGTCAACGCACCGGCAGCACCATCAAGGCCCCCAGAAACTACGCTTGAGATTGATTTTCCAATCTCATCACCTGTTTTTTTAGCCTCTGCAAACTCTTGCGATGGCGCGTTCTGATCAGCTAACTTTTTTCGCTCAATAGCAGCTTCTTTAAAAAGCTCAATTTGTTTTTCAGTCTCAGCGTTGAATTTTCCAAGAGCTCTCAGTTCTTTTTCTGCATTTTCTGCAAGTGTATTTGCGTCCTGCAACTGAATTTGATTAAGCTCTCGTGCAGTTTTTGTCTGCTTATTTAATTCTTTTGTGATCTCTTCGGTTTGAGTTTTTATTTTGTCGAAAGATCCCTTAACTTTCTCAAGCTCTGCTACACCGTCTGTAAAGTCTTTTAAGTTTCTTGTCCCGTTTTTAAGACCTTCAGTAACTTTTGCAGAGGAGTCTTGAACTTTATTAAGGTTATCACTTGTTGTTTTTGCAATGATGGAAAGACTTGCAGAACCTTCTCCAACTGCATCTAACGCGCTGCCAACACTTTTTTCAACGCCGTCAGTGAAGACAAAAATGTCTTGCAGCGCTTCTTCTGTGAATTTTTGAAAGTTGTCAGACGCAGAAGTGTCGAGAGACAGCGCTTTATCAAGTCTATCGTCTCCAAAATCGTCAACTTCTTTTCTGAATTTTTTAAGATCGACGCCAATACTTGCAAGTGATTCAGAAACACCAGGAACATTTTCTGCGACAACAAGGATTGCTGAAACGAATTTACTTATGGCGCCGATCAGTGCATTGCCAAGAATGTTTTGCAGGTCTCGAATCGGCTTTGTGATCTCTAAAACAACTGAACCAAACGTAACAAGGCCCTTGATTAAAAACGACGTAGCCTCAAGCAATACGCGAACAACTGCAATTAGCCCTGTAAAAGCGTCAATGACGTTAGGAATAAAAGCAACAAGTGCTTTCAGGCCCTTGGAAAGAAGTGTTGTTATCGTGTCTTGATTTTGAGAAATAAACGCAGAGAGTGAATTAAAGATCGCAGCAAATTGATCGATAACTTTGATCAGCACAGGGTTTTGCGTGATGATTTTTCCGATTGATTCGGAAATTTCGCCAAGCGCGTTGTTTGCCTTTTTAATTGCACCTTCAAAAGTGCCAGAAGCTTGTGCTTTTGCAGCGTCTTCAAAAGCTTTTTGAACAATAGCAATAGCAGCACCGCTTTTAAGCTGCTCTTCATTAAGCTTTTTTAATTCCGGAATTTGTTTTGAAAGTTTACCTGTAGCGCCCGAGTACGTGTTGCCGAGCTCTTTTACGGCCGTGTCTAAATCTTTCCCCGTTGCAGCAGAAAGATCTGTTGCAGCTTTTACAAGTTCTTGAGCTTGATCGTTTGTGACACCAAAAGATTTTGCAAGAGCAAGAGAGCTAAGAACTGCGTCGTCAGAAAATGTAGTTGTGCGTTGAATCTCAGAAGCAAAATCTTCGAGGCTACTGACCGCTTCATCAGAGAATTCACCTGTCGATGCAAGTGCAACTCCAAGGTTTCTGACAGCTTGGTCCGCTTCAGCCGCTGCGTCAACAACACTTGAAATCCCATTTATAACCGCACGACCTGCAAACACTGCGACCGCCGCAGCTGCAGCAACTTTCAGCGCGCCAAAGGCTTTTTCAATTCCTTTTGCGGAGCCCGCCGCTGATTTTTCAAAGTCATCTAAGCTTTTCTCAGCACCTTTTGTGTCGAGATCAATCGCAATTGGGATATCATTTTCTGCCATTTTTCTTCCTTTTTGCCTCGGCCTCTTCAAGCTTGTTGATTTCGATATCAATCAAGCCAAAAGCGTCTGCTTTCCATGCTGGCAATTCGCTAAGGGGAGAAGTAAACCCAAGTTTCGCAAGTCTTTTGCGCTGCGAGAACTCACCTACAAGGTACGAGTATTCGTTGGCAGAAACCCCGCCGCGATAAGCAACCCTTGTGGCTGCTTGAATCGCTGCGGTGGCTACTTTCCCAATTTAAATCCGTTAAGCATCGACGTGGCGACATCAATTAAAATAGCGTGCGCCTCGTCGTCGTATTGCAAATCCTCAAAAGATTTTAACTCTTCACCAGTTGATTTCTTTTTAAGTGAGACTTCTGCATAGAATTTTTCCGAACTTTTTACCATGTCGCGAATGATTTTCATTTGATCGGAAGTTGACGATTTTTCAACGCCACCTTCTTTCAAATCTGCAACATTTGAGCTTGCAAGAAGCTCGTACTTCTCGTTGAAACTAAGGGCTTTCATCATGACAAACCCTTCGAATGTTGCATCAGCGCCTTCACATGCCTTCGGAACGTACTTGATCAGTCTCACTTAAGATCTCTCCTGGTTATAAAAAGTTAACGAATACTTCGCCTTCACCAGATGAGTTAACGTACGCAGTCAGTTCAAGGTTGAGTGTCGCAAGACCGTCTGCGTCAACAACTTCAAAGCTGTTGATTGTTGCAGTCGGAACGTAGATCGCTCCGCAAAGTCCTGGCACCCAGTTGCCGCCGTCTTTAGTTCCAAAGCTGTATTGAACTTTGGTGTTCGAGCCCGCGCGGAAACGTCTCCACTTGTCTGCATCGTATTGCTCAAGTAGTGCGGTTACAGAAATAGTGACTGCTCGCGAGTTAATAATCGATCCCGATTTTCCTGACTCGCTACAGACAGAAAGAATGTCAGTTTTTGGCGTCGCAATACTGAAAGAAACAGTGCTCGCGTTGAAACACTGATAATCAGTTGCATCGCCAATCATAATCTCATGATTTTTTGCAGCAAGTGGATCCGAGCTGTCAAAAGATGGCGTCTGAGGAGACGCAAAAGAAATTGCGTTGTCAGAAGTGTAACCAGTTGTCGCCGCTGTTCCTGTGTCATCAGCAGCTGTGCTAAAGCCAATCTTATCGCCGATTGTGTTTGCAGCGTTTGTTCCTGTGTTCCAAAGAAGCGACAAGACAGTCCCAGTTGTTGCGATTGTAAATTTTCCAGTTGTGTTGGAATAAGTCACAGTTGCAGTTTCACCAGGACTTGCAGTACGCATTGCAGTTTGCAAAGCTGCTGCTAAATCGTGCGGATCTTTGTAAGTTTTTGCAGCAACAACAGCAGCAAAAGTGCCGTCATCGTCTGTAAAATCAAGGTAGCGATCAGTTGAGGTGATCGTGATTGGGTCGAAATAAAATCCAATCGCTTCGATGTCGTAAGAACCGTTGATCAACTCTCCTGCAGTGATGTCAAAAGTGAGAGATGTGACTCGACCGCCAGAAACCATTTGGATTGCTCCGCCGTTTCCGAGGTAGTGCCACAAAGTCAAAGTTGGATGTGCAGAATTTGTTGGATAATAAAGAACCGCACGTCCAAGGTTAACACCTGTTCCAGGTGCGTTTGGAACGTTGAATCCAATTGTAAGGTCGTCGGTTGCGATCGAATCAATACAACGAATTCTGTAACCGTTCGTTCCGTCTTTGATTAAAAGTGCTTCTCCTCTTTGGAACGAAGCGCCTTCGCCAGAGTCGACTTTGATAACGCTGACTGTTGAGCTCGCCACAGTGTTGTATTCGGTCCCTGCAATGGTGACGGCACCAAGGCACGACTCGAGAAGAGGCCCGTAGTTCGGCGCCTGTGCAACTACTCCACTCGATCTCAGGTAGTGAGAGAACGACATAGTTGGATTTTCTGCGCCGAGAATAGGTTTTGCGGCGCCGATGCTTGACTTTAGTTCGGCGTTCTCAAGAACGTCAAAGCTAGGTGCTGCAGAAAAATCATCTTGCAACGCGACATAATCAGCAGCAGCAGTTGGAAGGACAGGTGTCCCCTCAGTAGTTTCTTTTTTAATAGCGAGTACGCTTGATCTGGTTAGGATAGATGCCATTTTAAATTCCTCTTAAATGTTTGGGTCAAATTGATATTCAACACGCAAATTAATTTCAGTGCTCAGAAATTTAAGACGCTCGGCATCTATAAAGTTAACACCCGTATCACTGATCGGGATGCACTTAATCGCTTGACCATTTAATGCGTGATTAAGTTCAAACGTTTTATGTATCAACTCAATGTCGTCTAACAAATCTTGATCGATCGCGTCACGCGAGTCGACATTGTTTTGTGTAGCCGTCATTTGTCTAACAATTATGATAGTGAAAATTCTTTCCCATGTCACTGCGCATTGATTCGTAATGAATCTCTCAGTGTTCAAACCTGAATCGGTCCTGACTGCAAAGCCTTTTTGAAGCTGCAAGTAAGTATTCTGATCAATCACGTAAGGATTAGGTAGACGTCTCCAACCACTTGCAGTCGGCAAAATCGTACCGAGTATTGTGATTATTTCGTCTCTGACGTCTTCGATCTTACTCATCTCGTCATAAACCTCGTGCTAAAAACTCTCTCAACTGGTTCAAGACGCGCGTTCAAAAGCTTATCCACTTTGGCAAACGGCAAATTAAGATGTTTTTCATAATCTTTTGCTGCAATTGCCAGTTGGTCAAAATAACTTGGACCAAACGCGCGGTAGACAGTCTCTGCAAGCTTGTGACAAGCCGCTTGTTCAAAGTCTGAGTAGTCTAAGATCTGTCCACGCCCTACGATGATGTTTCGTTTCTTTAAATCGTTAACAATTATTTGAGCAGCCATATAATGCTGCTCGTCCCAGGTTGTTTTTCCTGTTTCAAATTGTTCTTTAATTGCAGCTAACGTTAGATCTGGATAATAGCTCGCAAGGATATCGTCATCTGCAAACTTTTGGCCGATGTATTTTATGGTTGTCGCAACGTTCATCGTTGCAGACCACGAAAATCTTGCCCAATACATGTTGTAAATTTTTGTGCCAGAAAGTCCTGGGATATCTTCAGACTCTCTTTCATCGTCCCAGCCTTGATCTATTTCGGTAGACCAAACAATTCGACCTGAATTAAACAGGCCGTTTGTTCCATCGTGAAGATCGACAACAGGAGCCCAAGTGTCGCCCCACCAAACGTCTACGGAAAGCGCCGATGCGACGTCGTTTGCCGATCCGACTTCGAAAAATAAATTGTTAAACGGCACAAGAGAGCCGATATAGACATACTGACCAGCAGTGTAAGCAAAGCTAGCAGTACCTGACCTGAAATCATTTACAGTCTCGCTAATATCTGTCGTATTAAAGATGACGCGCTGTTCAAATCTCATTAAAGAACCTCTATCTCTAGAAAGTCCACACGTTTTTTAGTTCTCAACGCGTAGTCCCAGATTCCTAAGTGGTTTAAATATCTTTCTGTAGTGTACTTTTTCCCAAATCTATAAAGATCGACCGCTATTTTTAAAGTTCTTTCGCCAATAATTGCTTGGTTTGTCAAAAGAGTTTCAGTTAAATCAAGCGTCCATCCTTGATTGTAAGCAACGCCTACTCCTGAACCTATTTGAGTTTCCGCCCAAGAATTTTCTGCAACAAGGGAAACCCTAAAATTTGCGTTTGAAGAAGAGACTTTTTGAGAATTTTCTTTTTCAAGCCATGCAAAAAGTTTTATTCCATCGCTTGTTCCAAGGTTAAACATTGCAAATAGATTTGCTTTTACTTGCGGGCGCTTAAAATCGTTTCTATAAATGTATTGGTTGTCAGCGTTGTATGCATTCAAGACAAAATTACTTGGACCATGAAAGCCTAGAAGCTGATGGTCTTTGTGCGGTCTTGTAAAGTAAACAACTCTTGCCAACTTATACCTCTGCTAAAGTTATGCCGCGATAACTTGTATAGGTTTGCGAGTCTTTAGAAATTGAAATCTTTGCAACGTAGTGTGTTAAGTCGTAAAGAGGAGCAGCTGAAACAGGTGTTATCTCGTAAAACCCGTTTAAATCTGGAACAATGTTTAGCTCTGAAATTCCTGCGACAAGATTGCCGTCAACGTCAAACAAAACATAGCTGCCGTTGTCTAAGGAAGCTGTGACAATAGATCCGTTTTGTGTAAGCCAAAACGTACCTCGAAGTTGGTTTGATGCATTGATTGAAAAAACTGCGTGCGCTTCCCAAGAGTCTTGCAAGGCTGTAAGACCTGCAAGAAACGTCCCTTGAAAAACGTTGTTTGATAAATAAAAACTCATCTTATAACTCCTTCAGCGATGGTCTGATGTCAACACCAGGAGGAGTCGCGTATCGATAGCGAACAAGAGTACCTACAGAGTTTGGAATCGTCCCAAGCGGATTGTACGTTGCACCGCTATCAGTTGAGTAAGAAAATCTTGCAGAATGAGTTACAGAGTTGTGATCTGTCACCGTTACATCTGTTAAGTCAGAAGCAAAAAATCTTAATGTTGGAACCGCACTTGGGAAAGTCTTCTTAAGCCTAAAGACAATATCAGTAGGGTTTCCAGAAGACGAATCGTCTTGAGAGTATTCCCAGTAATCACTCGAATCATTAAGAGCATCAAAGCCTAAAATAAACTCGCAAAGCTGAGCAGGAATAGAGGTGTCCAATCCTAATGTTGCAAAACCAATTTTAAATTGAATCTGAGATCCCGTTGCAATTGTGTTTAAGTCTTCTGCAAAAGGAATAGAAATCCATCCGCCTCCAACAGTGCCAAACCCGCTTGTGCGGTAATAACAATCAAGAGACCCTGTGTACTCAAATAATTTATCTAAGCTTGTGATGAATCTATATTTGTCTGCAGAAGTTGAAACAACTTTAGTCACGACGTAAGAATAATCAAACAAAGAGTCTGATCTTAAATCAGCAATAAATACGCCGCGCCTTCCGATCGCAACCCCTGCAAAAGAAAGCCAACCGCCACTTGCGTTGAGCGACACAGGTCCAAGAGACTGCAGCTCAACGACATCTGTTACTACGCCTTCGAGATATCTATTATTTGTGCCGCCAAAAATGCGATCAATCACATTGTTTGTAAAGCTTTTCATCACAAAAATAGAAGTCGCTGTAACGTAAATTGCTTTGTCTAACGTATTCGACCAAACGGCATACAACGCAGTCGGTGCCGTAATCTGATTGGAAGTTCCAAGCAAGTTGACCGTAATAAGAGAAGGCCAAGTTGTTGCACCAGATGTAAGCTCTGAAAGTCTTCCCAAATACAAGTTTGAAGTCGTTGCAAAATGAGCACATGCAAAACCTGAATTTGTCGTGTGCCCTGGAAACGCATAATCTTCAGAGCCAGTTGTTAAGAGAGTTCCAGAAAGTGCTGGCAAGTTTCCTGTTTTATGAACAAAAAGCGCGCCTGTTGTTCCAAACGCACGGCCAATGTTTCCTGTTCCGTTTGTCGTAATGTTAATTGCAGCGCCGCCAGATGTTGTCGAAAGTTGATAAGAAGTTCCAAGAATAGAGTTTCTTACAAAGTAAACAGTTCCTGCTGTAAGACCCGCGCCACCTGTTAAAGAAGTAAAAACAACTGGCGTGTTGTCTACAAAAGTATGCCCTGCGTCAGTGACGATGTCTGTGCCAGCGTCAATCGTGACAGCTGCAACTGTGTAAGTTGGAGTAGCAGACGTGTCGTAAACGTAATATTGATGTGTTGCAGAAGTACCGTTGTGCACATACGCGCGATTGTTTGCCACATCAACAACAAGGCCGTTAGGGACTGTAAGAAGTTGACCCACACCAATGTTTGCAGGATCTTGCAAATCGTAAACAGCTTTTTGATTGTTCGCGTTTGCAAAGCCAATTGTCGGAAATCCAATCGGAACAAAGTCTGCAAGGTCGACGTTGTTAATTAAAAACAAACCGCCGTTGATAGCGACAGATCCGGTCGTTGCTACAAATATTTTCCAACCAGTAGTACCAGAATCAATTACGTAAATACCTCGATACGTATGCGTTGTTGCTGCTGTGTCTGGCAATGCAAACTGAATCTTTCCAACGTATGTAGTCGCACCTGTTGTTTGGTTAACAGTATGCAAAGCAATCTGTGCAAGGCCCGCTGTTTCTGCGCTAAATGTGAATATTCTAGAGTTAGCTGAAAATGTTGACCCGTTTGTTGCAATCGTCATCGCCGCATCGGTTTGAACGTCGATAAATCTATTCAAAGGCGGACCAATTGCTGTGTCGCCATCAATTGTTTTTGTTTGGCATCTTCCTTGAACAGTTGTTTTTGTCTGATCGTAGGAGCTGACAACGTCCGCAAGTAAATCAAAATATAATGATCTCATGGCAACACATCCCAAATATCTGTGTCTAATCGGTAGTTACTTCCGACAAGAGTGTATGTAAAAGTTCTTAGAAGCGACGTACCGACAACGTTTGGAGTCGAATACGCAATAGTTGAAATGCGTTGATTTTTGCTTCCAAAATCAAGCCACGTAAACGTGCGGTTTAGATCTGCGTCCTTAAGAATTTGTTGCCTGATATTTTCATCAACCGCAGATGAGTCCTCAACAACAGAAACGCGAACGGCTGTCTCGCCAGAAACATCTTTAAACTTATCGTATTCACGATCATTTAAATGAGATCTTAACGCCACAGCCGTTCACCTTAAAATTAAGCGCGGAAATATTTAATTACGTACTCAATTTTTCCAGCAGTCAACGCAGCAGTGCCGATTGTTTGAAGAATCGCAGCGCCACTTGCAAGACGATGTGGAACAGGAAGCACAACAACGTTTGGCGTTCCTTCCGTCTCAACAACTTCTGGTTGGAGAAGCGCGTTTGCAGTCAAGTTTGCAACAGCGCCTGCAGTTGTATTGACATACTTGGAAGTTGTTCCAGTGATGCCAACTGCAAGAGTTGCAGAACCGCCAGAAGTTGCAGTTGTTTTAACGTAAGCGTGGAAGTAAGTGATCACAACATCTGCAGATGCAGTGAAAAGATCAAGTGCTCCAACGGCTCCGCCGTCAACTGCAAAGTCGTAAATGACTCGCTCAGTGATTTCTTCGTTTGAAAATGTATTTCCAATTGCTTGTGCTTTTGCTACAGCAGCCATATTTATTTACCTTTCTTAATTTTTTGAAGTCCAGTCATCACCCACGCTATGTGGCGAGACCCTTGAGAATACATAGCTAGAATTTTCAAGGTGCCTCGGTGCTCGCGAATCATTTTTAAAAGTTCTTGAGGACTGTTTGCCTCAAGAAAATCTATGTTCTGATACGGATTGAGATTTGAAAATTCTAGCTCAGCCATTACGCAGTAACCTGAATAACGCGAACGTTTCCGTCAACCGCTTGAACTGCACCGAAGATCACGTCAGCAGAAACGACGTAACCAAATTGTTGGTTAGAGTGAAGATCAGAAACTTTAAGCTGAACTTCAGATTGCATAACCATGTGCATGAAAGACGGATGGAAGAATGTCGCAAGTGAACCACTTCTAGAGTTATCACCAACGATGCTAAATCCAAAACGTTTCAGCGCGATTTGACCACTGATAACAGCAGCATCTGTTGCTCCAAAGTCTGTGCTTGTCGCAGCAGTTACGCCGAGCAAGTCAGAGTAATATTTTGGAGACAAAAGGCCGTACCATTGTCCGTCCATTGGCCATTTAGCTTCGTTCGCAAGTTGGTGAACAGCTTGCAAAGTTGAAAGGCCAAAAGTTGAAACGCCTGAAACAACGTGGTCAGGTGCTGAAGTGGAAGGAGAGATCAAAGTGTAAAGATAATCGTTGATCTTTTTAGAAACTCCAAAGCGCAAAGATTCAAGAATCTCTGGGCGTCCTTCGTTCAACTGAGATTGGATTGAAACAAGGTCTGCAACTTTGTAAGAAGCAACTGATCTTTTGTTTGCAACAATTGCAACGCGGCTCAAAGACATTTGCTCAGAGCTAAAACTATCAGCGTCAACGCCAACGTCTTTTAACTCACCAGCAGCAGCAGCAAGTTGAGACACGTAAACTGTGTCCCCACCTTGGCGAAGATCGCCTTGGAAAGACTTGTTAACAAGTGCGCCGAGCAACAGTTGCTCGCGAAGTTGTTGTGTAAATACTGGTGCCCAAAACTTTTGAATTTGCTCGTTAACTTGAGCTAGATTCGTCAACATAATTTATTTTCCCCATAAAATTTGATCTGGTTTATATTTTGTCTTGTCAGCAGCCTTGGGGAGTTTGCGCCACTCGCTTTCGGTGATATGTCCTTGACCGTTCGGCATGTCAGCAGGGATCGGAGATCCCTTAGGCTTAAATGCTTCTGGCCAAGTTTTTCGAAACGTCTCTACAGAATTTTGCAAAGACATCATGTCGATCTCATTATCATCTGGGCGAACAGCAATACTGTCCACATCGACTAGCTGCAACCACTTGTCATCCAATTCAGTGCCAGCCGCTTTGATAAAAGCATTCATTTTAGCCGCTCTTTTAAACCTATTTTCGAAAGAATCTAATTCGCTTTTCAGCTTCTTATTTTCTTCTTCTCTAAGTTGTAAAAGTTTTTGATACTCGCCAGTTTCTTTCAGCTTTTGTTCTTCGGCCTGTTTCTCTTTAGCGCGAAACATTTCGAGCTCAGCTTCAAGCTGCTTTCTGGCGGCTTGTTCCCGCTTCTTCTCGTCGAGAAGCCTGCGGTGCGTCTCATAACTTACTTTATCTTGCGTCTGAGTTTGCTCGTCGGCACTGCCTTGAGTGGATGTCTCCACGGGAGAGGATTGGTCTGTCATAATTTTCCTTTAAACGAAATTAAAAGTCAAATCTCACAGAGATATGAAAAATGTTTTTACTAGCGTAGCAACTTTCTTTTGCGCAGTAAATCACCAAAAGTCTTTCGGTAAAACCTAATGAGCTGTTGATATTCAAGTTGTGAGATGCGGTTATATATCCTGCCTTTTGATTCAAGAATGTCTGCAAGTTCTAAATTTGTAAGCCGCTCTGTGCTTCGCGATCCGGTCGGAGAGATACGAATCTGACCGTTTGCAGCCTTGATCACCTTGGTCGACTCAAGAAGCTGGCCTGTGAACGTCAAGTTTGATTTGTTCGGCGACGTCGTCGAGCTAAGGCCCGCAAACCGCTCGCGTCTTCGAATGTATTTTTCACTATGCTTAGGAAACTTTTGCTTTTCGCCAAAGTTTTTATTTACTCCAAACCCAAGACGCGTGCGCTTAACGATTAAATTAAGCACAAAATCACCGATAATTTTCTGCGTATTCGGATTCTTAGCCTCTTCAAAAGCAGACTCAATTCGCTTTTGAATTTGCGAAAAGCCTTTTTGAAACTGCTTACTGATACTACTCAGAGCCATCTTGGACAAACCTCACGAGTTCTCTAAGTTTCTTATCTTCAATGCCAAGAAAATTTCTGGCCTTCGAGGGATTTGGATCACCGCCGTAGCTTCCAAGAATATTCCCTTCAGCCTTATCATTTTCAAGCGTACCGCGATCAAAGCCGACCACAATCTCGCCTTTTTTCTGACGAAGAAGCTTAACAGCAGCAAGCATATCTCCTGAAAGCTGAAGATCAACTTTGCCAGGAGATTTTCGCGCGTTTTTAAAATCAAGGCTCTTAATGTACGACTTCGAATACTTCGGAAACTTCTTGCCGTCTTTATCAAGGCCGCGATCGGTGCGGTCAACGATATGCTCAATGACAAGATCAGCTAACTTCGTCCTCTGACTCGGCGTCAGACTCTCCGGTACTTGGATCGATACTTTCTGTTGCGGCATCGCCATTTTCTCCATCAATCTCTAAAATCATTTCGTCGATTTCTTCTTTTGAAACTTCTGGATTAAGTTTTTGAATCGCACGTTTTCTGGAAATAAAACCTGATGCAACCTCAAGTTGCAAATCTTTGACTATCTGCCCGCGCGATTGCATAGGAAGTTGGACTGCAAATGTTGTGTTAATAATTGCATTTGAAGAAAAAAGTCCGACATTTTCAATCTGATTAGTCGATGTCCAATAAGGGTGAAGATAATTTGCGATCAAATCCCACAAATCTCTTTCTCCTGCAGTAAAATAGCTTACCTGTTTTTGTCTTGCTTCGAATGTGTCCATTTCGTCAATAATCTTACTGATGCCCGATGCAAAATTGTCATTCGTAAGACCTCCGATGCTCGAAGCTTTGATGCCTTTTGTTCCAAGCCACATTGAAAGTTGAGATTCAATAAGCTTAAGAACTTGATCGTAATCAACTTGAGGCTTAATCGATCCAATTTCAGGTTTGAGATCAGGTGTTGCAGGATTTGCATTGAGTTGCCATACAGCATTTGGAGCGTATGCCAGCGCTTGATCCGTTGCGTTGATCATATAAAGAATTGAAAAGCACTGAAACATCGCTGCGTGATTTAAATCAGTCAGCATCACAGGAAAGAGTTTGCAAATCGTAAGGCCGTCCTCATCAGGTGTAGGTCTAAGCTTATATTTTGCAGAGTTTACATAAGTAAAAGGAAGCCTTCCAATCTCGTTTCTTGTGTCTTCCATTCCTTTTTCACGCATCAAGTCGATTAAAATACTTCTGCCATCTGTTGCGTAAATCTCATCTTTAGAAAAGACCCAATAAATTTTCTTATCGCCGTTCATGTAAATCAAAATTACATGCGTAGGCTTGTGCGGTTGCACCGCATTTTCTGAATAGACGACAAACTTATCGTTTGGAATTGCTCGAAGATACGGCTTTCTTTCGTAAACATATGGCTGAATTAAAGTTGAACCGCAAAGATTAAAAAGCTCGTTCGCGCAGTTCATCTGCACGTTCATATCCATTTGCTTCACATAGTATTCAGCAAGTTCTTCATCTGATTTTCTTTCGGACGTACGAATAACTGTCGTTTGATAAATGTTGGTTAGCTTATCGATAACCTTTGGCAAGATATTGATCGGCGACATGCGCTGCTTTGCTTGCCAATACGACTGTAACGACAATTGTTGCTGCAAAAGCTTGTCGACATATGGCGACAAATTGCCGTCCATAATGTCAATTGCTTCGTTATAAAAACCAAGTTCAGTTGCATGATGTCTAACAATTTCTGGTACGTCTTGTGGTCGCATTTAATTAGCCCTTCTTTGAGCAATGTCAAAATATTCTTTTTCTTTTTCTATCCCAATAAATTCAAAGCCAAGATTCTTAGCTGCTTTTCCTGTTGAGCCTGATCCCATAAACGGATCAAGGACTATGCCTTTTGGTGGGGTGACAAGTTTGATCAGATATTCCATGAGTTTTGTGCTTTTGACCGTTGGATGCGCGTTGCCTTCTCCGCGATCTTTCTTCGATGCTTTTGCAAAATAACCGAATTTAGAGGCTAATTGATCCTGTGTGGACTCGCATGTGGCATCCTCTGCAAAGCCAAACAATATGTTTAGGTTTTGAATAATCGGGGTGATGACGCTCGGTTCGTCCTTCTTTTCCACAGACTGAACAAGGTTGCTTAATTCGGTGATGGTATTGAGCAATTGAGGAGGCGTTTTGTCTTGTAGCATCGTCAACAGATTTGTGCCAGTAGACGCCTTGCTGCCATTTGTTAGTGTTTGAGCAAGCTTTTGAACAACACTTATTTCTGTGGGCGCTAACCTTTTTTCCACAGACAATACAATCAGGCAATTCTTTACCGAATCTAAAAACCGCGTTGCATTTTTTTGAACAAAAAGTATTGATTCGATTTTTTCGATTGCCTGGAAAATCCTCAAACTTTGTTCCGCATTGTTTGCATTCGTACTGTTGCATAAGCTCTTTATAGCATGCTCTGCCTCTGGCTTAAAGTTTTTAAAGAAACGGGAAGCACCACCAGAATCTTGGTGGCCGCGCTCTTGGGGTTTACGTGATCCTAAACCCCACCCGAGCTGTTCAACACCGCTTTCATTAGGTGGTCTGACATTTGATTTACTAATCCCACTCTGTTCATCAAGCATCTTTACAGGACAATCGTCCGCGCATCCTTCAAAGGTTTTAAAGAAACGAGATGCGCCGCCGGAATCGCCTTTGTAAATTCGAGTGTTTTTTGAATGCGCCTTAAAAGTATTGCCATCAGAGTTTCTTGTATTTTTTTCTCCGCTTCCACTCTTCAAAATCCCACTCTGCTCATCAAGCATTCGCACAGCGCAAGATTCATCACATCCTGACTCAGTTGTTCCATCTGCAAACACATGCGGAGATACTTCGCAATTTTCGGAGTGGGAGAGGACTAGGTTTGCGGGAAAGCGGCCTTGACTGTTTGACTGTTGCAAAACATTTTTAAACCCGTTTTCAAAAGTTTTGCCTTTATTAGAAAGTTCATTTTTTCTGTCTCTCAACCACGAATCACCTTGAATTCGGCTTTGGTCAATATTGATCCCACCACATCCCCACTTCAAAACATTCGCAGCAACAGTTTTTTCGCTGATGGGTTTACGAATTAGTAAGACGTGCTCTGAAGCAGGCCCGCGAACAGAAATATCGTTTAGACTTTTTATTTGCAGAGACAAGCCTGCGAAATTCTTTTCCGCATTTCCAACAGCTGCAAGAAACGTTTGCGGCTCTGAACCCAGGTTTTCCGATGTGATGCTTTGCGTGATCTGAACAAGATAAGACTTCAAGGTTTTCAATTCTGTTATCGTCTTTAATCCCATTTCTGTGATGCACATGTTCAGAGCGTTGTAATTTTCTTCCAAGAAACTCTTCCATGATAAGACGATGTTCAAGAATGAAAGCATTTCCTCCCGTTCCAACAGCAATATATCCGTCGGCGCGTTTCCACTTTCCACCTTTCCATCGACAAGCATCTTTGCCGCGTTTTCTTGGACTGCGAAGGAGTCCACATTTGTATGAGCATGTGACTCCTTCTCCGCGCTTGATTCGTGATGGATAGGTAACAAATTGTTTTCCGCATATCGGACAATCTTTAAACATTCATCATAGATATCACTTATCAGATCTTTTTCAATACGTTTCCTAACAAGGAACCAATTTTCAACTGAGGGTTTTAATGCAGTTCCCCAACCTTGCCACTGTTTGGCTTCGTCGGTTGAAGGGGCTGTAACATTTTGAATATTCCCCTCCCACCCATCATCATTCATCGTACCTCTGTGAATACCTCCAGAGATAGACTTCGTCCCAATTACTTCCCTCTCAGCACCCGCCGCTTTATCAATCGCCTTGCTAATATCTAAACTTTTTGGGAATCCTGATCCAAAGAGGTGAGTGACAACATCTCTAATCTCAAACCCAGCATTCTCTAACGCAGTTGCTGTCCAATGAGACGTTCTCGGAAGCGCCCAAACTAAACCATGAGCACCAGGCTTCATGACGCGAAGACATTCTTTAAATATTTCTGTCATCGCTGGGATAAAATTATTCCCGTGATCCCATTCTTTTCCCATGAAGGAAATTCCCGCTGGCGGATCAGTAACAAGCGAATCAATTGAATTTTCTTGGAATGTTTTTAAAACTTCTAAACAATCGCCATGGTGCAACATGCATCCCCCTTGTTAAGCATGACGCACAGCGTCAAAGTAATTGTGTTTTATTTGGAACCCAGGATTTTAATTTGTCAATAGCTACTATAGCGTAGCCCGCAGCTGTAGTCACGTGCTGGTATGATTTAGAATCATCTTCGATATAGTTTGCGCCCTTCTTCAGTTTGACTAAACGAAAGCCTTCATCAACAGTCGGTGCATCCTTGTAAACAAATAGTCGCCTCTCACCGTTGGCATTCAAGCAATACGCGTTAACAAGATTGTGCCTTGTGCGAACAGCAGGATTTGCAAGCGGTACGACGTATTGATAATTAAGCCCGTGATTTTGAAACCACTGCGTAATGATATCGTAATCGGATCTGATGTTGCGCGTATCTCGATGCTTGCCAGATGCATCCCCGCAGATAATATATTTTGCAGATTTAGAAAAATAATACTTGTTCTCTAACTCTTCTAACGTGTTAGCAGTCCTACCACCGCTAATAACAATCTCGTCAAAGATATGAAACACGCCATTAATATATTGCATCACGCACATCGAGATTGGCTTGTCTTGACCGATATTGTAATCCCAACTGCAGATGATCGGATGATTCGGATCTGGCGTATACGATTCGTTTCTAAAATTGTGTTCGCGATCGTAAGCGTAATAAACAACTTCACCAACAATCTCTATCCATTCGCCGTGTATCATGCGCCTTGCCATCTTTGGATCAAGTTCGTTTTTAAGTTGTTCGATATATTGCGGAGGAAGAAATGGATTATCAGTTGTTACAGAATAGTAAACGTGACGCGTCTTCTTTTTTGAAGTGATAAAATATTTATATGCCCAATGGCTTGGATCTGAAGGGTTAGTTGCGTTGATAATTATATTTTCTTTAATATGCGGAAGACGTCCTACACGCATTTTTATTTCGTTGTAAAAATCAATCTCTTCAGTTTCCACAAGCTCTTCAATTGCAGCGCCACTTAGTTCAAGAGATCTTACTTTGAAAAACTTTCTGTCAGCCCAAGATCTTGAAAGAATCTCAGAGCCATTTGAAAATCTTATCGTCGCAGTTGTTTGATTAACAAAAAAATCGCGGCCTTCTGTTAAGTCTTGTCCGATATGCTCAAGAATTTTGTTGAACAGCGTAGAACGCAGTGCTGGCATGGATAAGCGGCCTATGAGGAATCTTGCGCCAGAATTAAAAAGACAGTGTGTAACAACAATGTGTGCAAGCAAAATTGACTTTGCACTGCCGACAGATCCGCTTAAAAGAATCTCGTGAGTTCCTTGCGAATAATCAAAGTTTCTTCGAATGTCTTTTATGACTTGATATTGATATGGAATTATATGCGGGTCAAATTGCGTGATCGTAGGAGTTGAGGATTTTTCCATCTCACGCGTTGTATTTTAGTTGAATTGGCTTTGCTTCATCGCCTGTCACTTCAACTCTGTCAGTCCATTTAAATCTGTTTTTCATATTAAAAATGTAAGATGCAGCAGAAAAATTTTCTATCAACCCTTGCGCAGAATTATTTCCAATTCTCTCCCAAAACAGTTGACAAACCGTAACCCCTTGTTTTTTGGCGTCGGCAAAGTCTTCGTGTTTTTTCAGCCATTGATACAAAGTGTCTTTGTGACAATTTACGATCGCGCCAAACGTTTCAAAGGAAAAACCTTGAGACATATGTTCAATTAATTTTTCACAATATTCAGATTTATATTCAGTCGGACGACCAAATACATAACCAGGAGGTTTTGACTTTTTTTCTTCTGTCAAGTTTGCACCGCAAAAATCTACAAGATTAAATTAATTACAACACAAGTATTTTTTAACATCAAGTGGTGGTTAGCTTATGCAATGCCCAAATCGCGTCTTAACGCGTCGAATTCGTTTTGGGTAGCTAGAGGTATAGCTTTGTTCTTTTTCACGTCGAGAAGCAGCTTTTTGTAGCGCTCAGTGGCAAGTTTCTTTTCCTCGCCTTTGCGCATCTTCTGAATGTACTCCCAGATGTCTTTGATCGTGTCCCAGATCTTTGGAAGACTGATGATGAGCTGTATAATTATAATCCAGATTGGCATGATTAAATTTTCTCACAGGCCGCACGGCAAAGTCAAGTTTACCGACAAGTTGGTGAGCGCCTGCCCGTTTTTAAATCAATTTTTTTTCGTTTGAGATATTGTTCAAGCCAGTTTTTTGCATCGATGATATCTCCGACGTAAATCCATAAACTAAAAAGGTTGATGTCTTTTTTTTGCACTTCTTGCAAAATTTTTCTGTAAGCAAAATCCAAATTAAATAAGCACTCTTCAATTTCTTTTTTATCAACTCGCGAACCAACTGGCAGATGTTTTTTGTACATAGTTTTTCCCATTTGTAAGAGGTGTAAGAGGCAAATCCCTATTAAGCTATATCTCAACATTTGCTTATATATATAGCTAAAAATTAACGTATACATAATACGTTATTACAGTCTTACAAGTCTTACAATGTTGATTTTATTAGCAAAAATGTGTAATTCTTGTAATAATTTGTTAGCCAAAAATTTATACAGAGGTGTATAAAAAAAAACATTGTAAGAAGATCCCATCTTACAACGTTTTTGGGGTCTAACAGCTAATTTTTAAATGGCAAAACGAGAAGGTTTTATATTCGAATAACACCACCGCACTTTGCCCTCGTAGCGATGAGTTCCACTTTCGGCAAAGAAGTCTCTTTTAAGAATTTTAAAAAATTGTGGCTGATAAATATGCTTACCATATTTTTGCAAGATCTCATGTACCGTTGCTGACGGTGTCAAATAGCTTTCACCAGTTTCAAAATATTTTTCAATGAAGCCATAGATTACTTCTTCGTTTTGAATTGCAAGCAAATCAACACTGCTAGTATCAACAGGGATAGGGCCAAATTCTGGACACGCGACCTTGTAGCGAAAAATACAATTTGAAATAAATTGAGGAGCCTCTTGTTTAAGCATCTCTTCGAATGTGCGGTTAGGAATAAATGCCTTGTCGTTTTTTGCTTCGCTAAGAATAAGCCGACGCTTATCGGATTCACTTGAACTAATTTTAGGTAGCCTATTGCTATGGAACATAAACTTCGCATTGATGTTCACGTTGTGAGCATCTTTAAATTTCTGCTCGACTCGAATCACGTCGCTACCTGTTAAAGATTTAAACAAACCAGAAGTGACAAACGATACGTCGTTGCAATCAGGAAAAACAACCATACGCTTGCCGATTAGTTCATGAGTCCAATGCTTATCCTCTTTAGTTGGAACGTAAGTACTCGAGTAAAAAGCAGCTCCAAACACGTTTTGAATTGCTCGAATTAATGAGCCCTTCCCATTACCACCCTCGCCGTGAATCCAAACGTATTGTTGGTTATAACTTTCTTCAAAAAACACGCTGCCAATGAAAGCCATGATTGCGTCAGAATTTGAAAAATTTGCCATCAATTGATCAAAGGTTGGCGACTCCTGCCACGTATCAAATATGTCAAAATCACACCGCGAAAATGCGTAACACGGATCACTTTTAAAACAAAAAACTTTAACCTGTTCTTTCAGAAAGCTTGACTCAGAATGTTGCCAGATTTTAATTGCGTCCTGAATAGTCGACGAAGCCATGTTCATAGCATCGCAATTTGAAAAAAAATTAATTTGATGCGAAATCGACCAAAGGTATTCTGCCGCGTCAGTAAATATTGATGTAAGTGCCGTGTCATTTAATAACCGCACAGTTTTGTTTTTTTCATCAACGAGAACAGGCAAAAGGGTATGCCCTTGTTGCTGCGCGATCACTTTTATTTTTGATTTATAAGTTTGTTTTATGTGCGGATATCTACCCTGCAGATATCTAACTAAAATATTTCTCGCGTCATCTTTTTTCATCTTTTGCATACAACTTCCCCACCTTCATTTCAGCATCCCTGATGCACCCCTGCCAATTGACACCATGCCAATCGATAGGAGAACTTCTAATTAACCGCACAACATCGTCTCTACAGAAACCTTGGATAAACAACTCATACGCAACAGTGAAAACTCGAATGTTGCGTGAATCGTTTGGCCTTAAGCCGTCGTTGTTAAATGCCAAGCACCAGCCTGGAATTTT